>Ga0209797_10000302_pt1 | contig 24325 bp, 21 predicted proteins | sample DOMMetBare3Fresh_2_FD_187472 | JGI IMG/M metagenome (GOLD analysis project Ga0209797, IMG submission 187472) | Wetland sediment microbial communities from St. Louis River estuary, USA, under dissolved organic matter induced mercury methylation -... | ecosystem: Environmental > Aquatic >... | reverse complement strand
GACGAGTTCATGGTATATCTTTTTCCTTTTATTGATTGTTGAATCAACAATACCTCAAGAATGCTGAATATTTAATGAATTACGGTTAATATTTTGCAGAAAGCACTATCCAGATCCCATAATTGGGAGCATTTTTTTTGAGAGGAGAGGAGCAGCAGGGCGAGGAGAATTCAACTGGATTTTTCCTGGTTTTGTTCTCTCTTCTCTCAAGTCTCCCATAGGTAAGGCGGGCTTGAGATTGGACTGAACAGTCATCTTGTTTTGTTAACTTTAACTCGACTTAAGTGAGTCAGCCGACTCGATTAACCTTACGTGGAAGTCGTTCAATCCAAATAAAAATCAATGATTTTTTCTTTATGGTTATTAAGAGCCGTCGCTTGGCGGATTTTTAAAGTGGCAGATTATTTTCTGTAGATTTTTTTGCGGCGTCTTTATCTTTTTTAGGTGTATCATCAATCTCGTCATAACCAAAAAGCCCGGTTATTTTTTCCCATAAAGTTTTTTCAAGATCACGCTTGGGTATGTCTACCGTTGTTTCAGCCGATGTTTTGGCCACTGGGACAGCACTGGGTCTTAAATCTCCCTGGATGCCGACAATTTGGTCATTTTCAAAAAATAATGAAATTTGTTTCTGCACCCTGTCTTCTCCACTAGGCTGGGCTGAATAAAGATAATCCCAGCGATTTTTATGGAAAACATCATCCAGCATAGGCGAGCCCATGATATACAGTACCTGGCGTTTGTTCATGCCGGGCCGGAGTTGGTCAATCATGGCTTGATCAATGATGTTGCCTTGTTGAATTTCGATCGTATAGACACCGGGTATATAGTTCATTATGGTGGAGCAGGAGACGAGTGTCAGGCTTGTCAATAAACTTAAAGAAAAAAGCAACTTTCTCATTTGATGCGGCGGAAGTGTTAAAATATGAAATCATACAGGATGTTAAATAATTATCCTATAAAACTGTCATGCTCTTACTATCTAAAAAGGCTACAATGGAGGCTATTTTATAGTTAACTGCCTAGACGGTGGCTTAACCGGAGGTTGATGTTGGAAACACATGATTTAAGGAACGCGGGCCTAAAGGTTACTTTGCCACGGGTCAAGATTCTGCAAATTTTAGAAAAACAGGTTAATGAACGCCATTTAACGGCTGAAAAAGTCTATAAAATTCTGCTGAGTGAAGATGAAGAAATCGGGTTGGCTACGGTTTATCGTGTTCTAACTCAGTTTGAAGCGGCAGGACTGGTGACCAGGCATCACTTTGAAGGCGGCAATTCGGTCTTTGAATTGGCCAAGGGTGATCACCACGACCATATTCTTTGCATGAAATGCGGCAAAGTTGACGAATTTACCGATGAATTTATCGAAGCCCGGCAAAAAGAAATTGCCCAAAGACTGGGTTATGAATTAACCGATCATGGCCTTTATTTATATGGATTTTGCCCTCAGTGCAGGAAATCCTGATTTTATCTCTACCTTATAGATTTCATGTTTAAACCTCTTATTTTTTATATCGGCTTGCGCTATACGCGAGCTAAACGTCGCACCCAGTTTATCTCTTTTATTACGTTAACGTCTGTGCTCGGAATCGCCTTAGGCGTTACTGCGCTGATTACTGTTTTATCAGTGATGAATGGCTTTGAAGCCGAATTACGTGAACGGATACTTGGCATGACTGCACATGCCACTGTTACTGGCAAATTTGGCCAACTGGATAACTGGGCTGAACTTGATCAGAGATTAAAAGGATTTTCCCATGTTGAAGGTGCAGCACCCTTTATTAGTGGACAGGTGATGATAAATGCCGACCGGCGCGTCAGCGGAACGATGCTTAACGGGATTAAGCCGGACTATGAATCCCGGGTTTCGGAGGTTGGCGATAAAATGAAAACAGGCAAGCTTTCTGATCTGGTTGCAGGTCAATATGGCATTGTTTTAGGTGTTGAACTGGCTAATTATTTGGGTGTGATGATGGGCGATAAAATCACCGTCATCAGTCCGCAAATTAATTCCACGCCTGCTGGCATAGTACCTAGAATGCGGCGGTTTACCGTGGTGGGCGTTTTTCAGGTGGGCATGTACGAGTATGATCGTAACATGGCGCTTATTAATATTGAGGATGCCGCTAAGCTATTTCGCATGGAAAATGCTGTATCGGGCTTGCGGATAAAGCTGGATGATTTGTTTAATGCGCCGAAAATAACTCACGCCCTTGCAACTGCACTTTATGATGATTATCAAGTCAGTGACTGGACTCTGGCGCATAATAATTTCTTTAAGGCTATTCAGACAGAAAAACGGGTTATGTTTATTATCCTGTTATTGATAGTAGCGGTGGCGGCTTTTAATATTGTTTCAACACTGGTGATGGTGGTTACGGATAAGCGGGGCGATATAGCGATTCTAAAAACGCAGGGACTCACCTCTGGCTCGGTAATGGGTATTTTTATGGTGTTAGGATCCATAATCGGGGTAGTCGGCACAGTGCTTGGAACCTTGGGCGGTGTACTACTGGCATTAAATGTTGAAACCATAGTACCGGCAATTGAAAAACTATTTCAGGTCCAGTTTATGGCGGCTGATGTTTATTACATCAGTGACCTGCCTTCCAAATTGATTTGGTCCGATGTTTATGCGATTGCTGGTGTGGCTTTTTTGCTGTCCTTATTGGCGACGATTTATCCTGCCTGGCAGGCATCCAGAATTAATCCGGCGGAAGTCCTTAGATATGAATAAAACCAGCATTTTGCAGTGCCGGCAATTGACCAAACGGTATGATCAGGGTGGGTTGCATGTCGAGGTCTTGAAAGGCGTTAATTTATCAATTGGCGTGGGAGAACGCGTTGCTATTATGGGCGCATCAGGTTCCGGTAAAAGCACTTTACTCCATCTGTTGGGTGGTTTGGAAAAAGCCAGTGGCGGTGAGGTTGTCCTGGATGGAGTTAATATTAATCAAGTTAGCGCTGTGAAGCTGGCTAAATTAAGAAATAAATCTTTAGGTTTTATTTATCAGTCGCATCATTTGTTGGGTGAGTTTACGGTTCTGGAAAATGTGGCAATGCCATTGTTAATTGGCGGTGAGCCAGTAAAGCAGGCAAGTATTCGCGCCAGTGCATTATTGGAGAGAGTGGGGTTGGGTCATCGCATTGAACATAAACCGGGAGAATTATCCGGTGGCGAAAGACAGCGTGCAGCCGTGGCGAGAGCCTTAATTAACAAACCGGGTTTGATATTAGCCGATGAACCCACTGGAAATCTCGATAGTAAAACCGCTCATCAGGTCTATCAGTTAATGCTGGAATTAAACCAGGAGTTGAATGTCAGCTTTCTGGTGGTGACCCACGATCATGAGTTGGCAGCGCGTATAGGCAAAGTTTTGCACATGGAAGATGGGTTGATTGTAGGTTAGGGCTGCGTTAATAGTCTTTTACCCACCACGAAGACAAGAACACGAAGTTTTTTCCAGGCGCTCTTAGTGGTGATGATGGTTTTTTAATTTTTGTGGATTTTTCTGTTATTTATCAAATTACATGGTTCTATCGTAACCAATTGCTTTAAATGGATTATTTTTAGACAATTTCTTGCGAGCTTGTTTTCTTGCTGCCCATTTTTTGGCGACATGGTAATGCCAGAAATAATTAATCCCAAAATAACCCGCTGTAGAGCACACTAAACCTAGGATCAAACAGCCTGTTAGAAATGGAAACAAAATTTCGCCGGATAATATGGCGTCCAGGGAAAAAGAGGCAGCGGGGAGATTCAGAATCGTAAGTCCTACCAGATAAGCAAAATAAAACAGCGGCGGCATGGTGAGGGGATTGGTTAGCCAAACCAGACCTACGGAAATAGGTAAATTGGCCCTGAAATAAAAGGCTGCTATCGCCGCAATCGCCATTTGCCCAGGGGTCGGAATCCAGGCGCCAAAAAGCCCCACTGCAAAAGCCATGGATACTGAACGTCGATTTAAGTGCCAAAGGTTAGGATCATGCAGTTTATCCCCCAGAAATTGAAGATTTTTGTGCTGTTTAATCACGTTATGGTCTGGTATAAATTTATGTAACAGTTTTTGTATAAATTCTTTGGCCATGGTCTTATTAAAGTTTAAGTTATATACAGCGGTTGCACTTGATCGTCGGTTTTTGTAAATCTATTCTCAAGCCCACTCCTATCGGAGAGGGTAAGTCCTGACGATGAACGGCGATGAATTTTGCACTTAAGTTTATCAGGTTTTTGTCAGTCTCAATAATACCAAGGAGCTAAATGATTGCTTCCGCCCTGGCGTTTTTAGTTGGGCTATTGCTGGTTCAGCAATTTTCGACATTGCCGGAAAGTCAGTGGCTGATAGCCGTTGGCATAATAGCAGGCATTACGGCATGGTTGCGTTATTGGCGGTGGTTGTTTTTTGTCATGGGTGTGTTGTGGGCCCTACTGTTTGCAATGACCAGATTAGCCGACCGATTGCCTGAATCTCTGGAAGGTATTGATATCCATATCAAAGGGATTGTTGTCGATTTGCCTGAGCAGGATGAAAGACGAACGCGCTTTGATTTTATTGTCACCGAGTCAGCACAAAAGCTGCCTTCCAAGTTAAGGCTAAGCTGGTATTATCCAGATCAACCCATTAAAGCCGGCCAACACTGGTCTTTTGCCGTTAAGCTAAAACGCCCTCATGGAAATATGAATCCGGGTGGCTTTGATTATGAACGCTGGTTATTTACCGAAGGCGTTGGCGCAACGGGTTATGTGCGGCCAAGCCCAAAACCGGTTTTACTGGGACGCGATTCGGTTTGGACCAGTATTGCCGTTTGGCGGCAAACCATTACCGACCGCTTGTCCTTCATCTTAAGTGACAAGCGTAATGTCGAACTGATTAGGGCGTTGACGATTGGCGATGGCAGTAGCATCACGCAACATCAATGGGACGTTTTTCGTAGAACCGGAACAATACATCTGGTGGTAATTTCCGGTTCACATGTAGGTCTGGTTGCTGGCCTGGTTTATTTTCTGGTGCTTAAATTTTGGGCGTGGACGGGACTGTTAAGCTGGTCGCCGCAAAGAGTCGCGGCAGTCTCGGCAATGCTGGTGGCAGTCTTTTACGCAGGATTGGCGGGATTTTCAGTACCGGCACAACGAGCGGTGATCATGCTCGCTATCGTTTTGGTTGCCATTATTCTTCAGCGTAATACTCGCCCCTTGAACACGTTGGCCGTTGCTCTGTTTGCGGTATTAGCGTTTGACCCGCTGGCGGTTTTAGCTGCAGGGTTCTGGCTGTCATTTCTCGCAGTGAGCGTAATTGTTTATGTGATTTCCGGACGCTTAGGTAAATCCGCTTATTTTCTTGAAGTCATGAAAATCAATTGGGCGACTTCTTTAGCCCTATCGCCATTGTTGCTTTTCTTTTTTCAACAGGTTTCCCTCATTTCGCCGCTGGCTAATTTTATTGCCGTGCCCGTGATCAGTTTGTTGGCAGTGCCCTTATCCTTGCTGGCTGTCTTGGTGATGTTTGTTTCGCCGCTATTAGCGAGCAAGCTATTTATGATGGTTGACATTATATTGCAAGGCTTATGGTGGCTGTTAGTCCGCTTGGCAGAACTGCCATTCGCAACCATAAGTCATGGACAACCTTCAATTTGGGCATTAATGTTCGCCATACCCGGTATTTTACTGTTGCTTGCACCGGCAGGTATTCCAGCGCGCTGGTTAAGCCTGGTGATGTTTTTACCGTTGATTTTTATAGCGCCCAACAAACCTGATCCAGGCCACATCAAAATGACTCTGATGGATGTTGGACAAGGCCTGTCGGCAGTCGTACAAACCAGTAATCATTGGCTGGTTTATGATACCGGCGCCAAATTTTCAGCCGAAAGCGATATGGGACAGAGTGTGTTATTGCCTTTCCTGCGACTGCAAGGCGCAAGCAAAGTTGACAAATTAATCATTAGTCACGGCGATAATGATCATATTGGTGGCGCGGAATCGTTAATGCGAGGCATACCGGCAGAACAACTGCTAACCAGTGTTCCGCAGCAGTTAAGCGAATATTCACCCGATATGTGTGTGGCCGGACAGTCATGGATGTGGGACAAAGTCAGGTTCACTCTATTATCACCGCAACATAGGTTTGTTTCAGAAAACGATAATTCTTGCGTACTTAAAATTCAATCTGAACAGGGTGCCGTGCTGTTGACGGGAGATATAGAGGCCTTGGCCGAATCCTGGCTGATTGAGACTTACGGCGACAATTTAAAAGCCAACGTCTTAATAGCGCCCCATCATGGCAGTAAAACATCATCTACTATTAAGTTTTTGCAAGCTATTCAACCCCAATACGTGTTGATTCCCGCAGGTTATCGCAATCAATTCGGCCATCCTGATAGCGATGTTTTGTTGCGATATGAACAAATAAAAGCGAAGTGGCTAATTAGTGCCGACCTTGGCGCCATTACGATTAACGTGAAAAACGGTACATGGGCAGTGCAGTCGATGCGTGACACAGAAAGTAAATATTGGAATGTTAAATAATTCACATAAAACGGCATTCAGCATAAGACAGGACGCCTTGACGTTAAGGCGTTAGTGGCGAACTCTTAATCTAATGCTCACTGGAGAGCCTTATCGAAACAAGAATTGTTGTTTCATGCTGGAATCATCAGGTAAACTGTTTTCCTATGCTAACCCAATATATAAAAGAGGTTGCGGTGGAAGCTGAGCGAAAACAAAGGCGTCATTATTCCGAAATACTTGAGCATCTGAAGACTTATTTTCCATCCCCCGTATCCGATCCCATTATGGATGGCTATTTCGTTCATTCCATTTCGCGTTTTTTAGATCAAATTGACAGCTTAAAATCCGCCAAACCATTGCTGGGCGAGGGCATCAAATATAATCATTATCAGGCAAGCCAACAGGCGGTTTTTCCGGAGAACATAAGTTCTATCGAGGAAATGACCAGGTTGCTGGCCAATTATTGTCAGGGAATGACGATTTGGGCTCATCCGAACGCACAAGTTAATGTAACGCCACTTCCGACCATATCAAGTATAACGGCGTTTATCGCGGCAGCCATCTATAACCCGAATATCGTTTCGGATGAATATTCTGGACGTTTCACGGAAGCTGAAATCCAGTCTATCGCCATGCTTTCCGATTTGATAGGCTATGACCCTCAACAATCAGGAGGCCTTTTTACCTTCGGCGGTACCGGAACCATTCTTTATGGCTGTAAATTAGGGATTGAAAAAGCCTTGGGTGGGCGCGGCATGCAAGAGGGCATTCGCGAAAACATCAAAATATTCACCTCCAATATATGTCATTATTCGCATCTGACTGTAGCCGCTTGGCTGGGGTTGGGCATGAATAATCTGATAGCCATTCCTTCGACCTCTAATAATGAGATGTCATTGTCGGCATTGGAGGATGCTTTACGAATAGCGCTTGGCAAAGGGGAAAAAGTAGCCGCGATCATCGCGACGCTCGGTACGACGGATGCGTTTGGAATTGATGACGTGGCGGCCATCGTTTGTTTGCGCGATAGTCTGGTGGCCGAATATCGACTGGACTATGTCCCCCATGTGCACGCCGATGCCGTGATTGGTTGGGCCTGGGCGGTATTCCGGGATTACGATTTCGAAGATAACCCGTTGGGATTTCATGCCCGCACCTTGCGCTCATTAACTGATTCTCTGGAACGTATTGACAGTTTGCAAATGGCCGACAGCATTGGCATTGATTTTCACAAAACCGGTTACGCACCTTATATTTCAAGCGCGTTTTTGCTTAAAGATAGAACTAGCCTGGCGCTGCTTAGCCGTGTGCCGGAACAAATGCCCTATCTTTACCAGGTCGGCAATTACCACCCAGGCATGTACACGCTCGAATGTTCCCGTGCCGGAACCGGAGCGCTCGCGGCCTTGTCGAGTATGAGTCTTTTAGGCAAGCAAGGCTATCGTGTATTGATCGGACACACTGTAGAGATGGCGGAAATGCTGCGCGAGCGTCTGGAGCGTCATGCCTGTATTCAAGTGCTGAACGATTATAACTATGGCCCGGTCACCCTGTTTCGCGTTTATCCGGCCGGTGTTGATGCTGAAAAAGCCTTGCACAGTGAATTTAACGATCCCGATTACCATGGCCAGTTATTGGCACATAATCACTATAATCGCCAGATATTTGATCTGATTTACCAGCGCGTCATGCAAGGAGAAGGCGTATTGCTGTCCTGGACAACCGCCTACCGGCACGCAAACTATCCGGACGCACCGGCGGTCGCCGCTTTGAAATCATTCATTATGAGTCCGTGGACCGACCTGAAAGCGATTGATTCGGTAGTCAATCAAGTCATGGAAGTCCGTGAACAAGTGACCAGTTCTTAATATCGATAATGCTTTTATCAGACCAGAACTTTATCCATAAGAATAATGCCGTGATGATCCTTAATGGACTCAAAGACCCGTTTGCCTTGAAAAGTAAAGATTTTATAGGGAATTTCAAAACAATCCACAAAACCGAATTTCCTGCAAATGTGTTGAGAAACTACACCTGTTGCCTCGACGACGCCTGTTCTGTAGCCTTTCCTGGCACCGTTCTCTAAACAGGTTTGTAACAAATTCTTTGCTACATTCATGCCGGTTTGTCGATGATCTACTGCAAGCAGTAATAAGTGAAGAAATTCGCCCTTGGGTATATTCCTTCCCTTCTTGTATTGAGTGTCCAGTTCATCCAGAATCGCCCATACCGGCTCAAAGTTGTCGCCAAGGTGCCGGATTTCCTCCAGTGGCTTTATGGCAAAATCATCAGCAACCATCGCACCGATGATTTGCTTGGTTTCCTGATTCCTGGCAATTACCGTCAACTCTTCCTGTTCCTGCTTAGGCCTCGACCGCAGTCTTACAAAATCAGCAAAATCCTTTGAAGGAATATCCAAGGCAAAAGTTATTGGCTCATATCGAGCGAATGCTTCAGCAGTCATCAATGCCATTTCATGGAGATCACTTAAATTAAATAGTTCGTATTGTACGCCTTCAGATTCGTATAAGATCATTGCAGATTCTCGATTGTTACTATTGCATATAGGATGGGAAATTATTTTTTTTTGACAATACAGCTCACCGTTTTTAATTTTCAATACTTCTTGATTGTATACCTCTATTTCTGAGTTGTTTCCCGAATAATGGGGGGCAGTTTAAAGTTTAGCCATAAGTGGTGGTGAATCCTTCGGCTTGCTCAGGTTAGCCTTGTCGAAGTGGGTTTTATTAAAAGTTTCATTTATTCTATGGGCTTGATAAACTCATTGGCTTTTTTTATAGGGCAAGTTATTTTGCGATAACCGTTGTATGATGGACTTAAATCATAAGGTAAATCGATGAATTACATCTCGGTTGTTAATTTAATGGTGAGAGATAAAAATGGCACAATTTACAGTAACAGGCGATATTGATCCTTTTTTGCACGTTAGCCTGTTACGCGGTGAAAAGATTTATTGCGAATCTAACGCTATGGTGATGATGGAGAGTGCTTTAGAGCTAAAAGGAAAAATGACGGGCGGTTTTGGCAGTGCTTTGATGCGTCGTTTTGCAAATGGGGAATCGTTTTTTCAACAACACATCGAAGCGATACGAGGCGATGGCGATTGTCTCTTATCGCCGACACTGCCGGGCGCCATACAGGTTTTAGAGGTGGGTACAACCAGCTACAGGATAACGGATGGCGCGTTTGTCGCCGCCGAAAGTGGTGTCAGTCTGGCTGTACGCACACAAAGTTTAGGTACGGCCGTATTTGGTCAAACAGGCGGCTTTTTTATTTGTGAAGCGTCCGGTTTTGGAAAGTTGGCGGTGTCAGGTTTTGGCTCCAGCTTTGTCCTGGACGTTGAACCCGGCAAAGATATTATTATTGATAATGCGCATGTGGTTGCATGGGATAGCAGCTTGCACCATGAAATTTCAGTGACCACGCAACAATCCAGTGGCTTATTAGGGCAGCTGGTGAACAGTGTCACCAGCGGTGAGGGCATGGTGCTAAAGTTTTCGGGTAAAGGCAAGGTGATTATATGCTCGCGTAATCGTGAAAGCTTTAGTTCATGGTTACGTAAAGGGGCGCCGGGTAACAATTAAAGGCTTGATAAAATACAGCTTCACCTTCGCTATGTTTTTCGCGCATGGGCAATGCTATCTACGCATTATTAGTTGCTCCTCCTCCAGTAGGCGGGAGCAAAGCGCCTGCGTACCTCAATCCGATGCAGCTGATTTACATGGCCGACATTGCTTGCCGCGCCGTTTGAATGGCGTTTCTTACGGCTTCAGGAGCCGTGCCTCCGGTATGTTTACGCGCCGCAACTGAGCCTTCCAGCGTTAAATAATCAAAAACATCCACAGTAATAAGCGCTGAAAATTGCTGTAATTCTGGTAATGAGATTTCCGATAAGTCGCGCTTGCTTTCTATTCCCAAGCGCACCGCCAAACCGACAACTTCATGGGCATCACGGAAAGCCATGCCTTTGCGTACCAGATAATCGGCAAGATCGGTCGCTGTGGCAAAGCCGCGTTTAGCGGAGTTGTACATGTTGGCTTTTTTGGCGCTGAAATGAGGTACCATGTCAGCATAAGCACGCAAGCAGTTAATTAAAGTATCCGCGGTATCAAACAGCGGCTCTTTATCCTCCTGATTGTCCTTGTTATAAGCTAAAGGCTGGCTTTTCATCAGCATCAGCAGCGACATTAAATGGCCCGTTACCCGGCCCGATTTACCACGCACCAGTTCAGGTACATCGGGATTTTTCTTTTGCGGCATAATCGATGAACCCGTGCAGAATGCATCTGGTATGTCGATAAAATCAAACTGGGCGCTGGACCACAGGATTAATTCTTCTGAAAAGCGCGACAGGTGCATCATGATGATGCTGCCCACTGCCGCAAATTCAATTGCAAAATCGCGGTCGCTTACAGAATCCAATGAGTTTGCCGACGGACGGCTAAAACCCAGATATTCAGCAGTCATGTTGCGGTCGATGGGATAGGAAGTTCCGGCTAATGCAGCCGCGCCTAAGGGCATAATATTGACCCGTTTACAACAATCTTGCAGTCTTTCCCTGTCGCGAACCAGCATTTCATACCAGGCCATCAGGTGATGACCGAAGGTGATCGGTTGGGCGACCTGCAAATGCGTAAAGCCCGGCATAATGGTGTCGGTGTGTTGTTCCGCCAAATCCAGAATGGCTGTTTGCAGACGCGTGAGCTGATCGGTTATATGCCTGATTTCACTGCGTAGATAAAGGCGGATATCCGTTGCTACCTGATCGTTCCGAGAGCGGCCGGTATGCAGTTTTTTTCCTGCCATGCCTATTAAATCAGTCAGTCTGGCTTCAATGTTCATGTGGACATCTTCCTGTTTTATCGACCAGACAAATTCACCTTTAACAATTTCTTCGCCAATTTGCTTTAGCCCGGTAACAATTGCGTCACGCTCCTGTTCAGTCAGTATGCCGCAGTGCGCAAGCATTGTGGCGTGGGCGATTGAGCCCTGAATATCCTGCTGGGCCATGCGCTGGTCAAAATCGACAGAAGCGGTAAACACTTCAACAAAAGCATCGGTTGCCTGGGCAAAACGGGCGCTGGAAAGTTTTTCGGAATTTACGGTGGTCATGATGATTTTTTAGCGTATTAACAGAAGATGCGAAATTATACCGTTAAACGGCAGTTTATATATCTAAATGCCATTTGATTTTGCAACACGGATGACAAGGAGTGCAGGGGTTTCAAATGAATTTATTGTCTGGTAGGGCGTCAGGGCGCTTTACGTGTTTATGTGTAATTACAAAAGCCTTTAATCCTTTATAATCCGTCAAATCCTTGTCATTCGTGTTGCTATGAAGCTGTTACTAACATTGCACATAAAACTAAAATTGTTAATGACCAAAGCGGCATAATTTTGTATAGTGGGGCAGTTTGATTTTTTATAACGGGATGAGTCCATAAGGGGGATCATCCCGTTTTGCACATTTGAGGTGACGTGTTTGACTAAGGCTGCATTATTGGTGTTAGAGGATGGAACGGTATTTAACGGCGTATCAATAGGCTCAGACGGTTGTTCTGTAGGCGAGGTCGTTTTTAATACCGCGATGACGGGGTACCAGGAAATTCTCAGTGATCCTTCTTATGCCCGGCAAATTGTGACATTAACCTATCCGCATATTGGCAATACCGGTACGAATAGCGAAGATGATGAGTCCGTGGGCGTTTTCGCCAGTGGTTTGGTCATCAGGGATTTACCCTTATTGGCGAGTAACTGGCGCTGTGAAAAAACGCTGCAACAGTATTTGCTGGATAATAATGTTGTTGCGATTGCTGATATAGACACGCGAAAATTGACCCGACTGTTGCGCGACAAGGGCGCGCAACGTGGCTGTATTATAGCTGGCGAGTTGGTTCATATTGAGACGGCAAAAGCTGCGATTGCAGGCTTTCCTGGCTTAAAAGGCATGGATTTGGCTAAAGAAGTCACTACGTCAGAATCTTATGAGTGGACTGAAAATATCTGGAATTTGCAAACCGGCCATACGCAAGCTGAAAATCAGATTAAACATGTGGTTGCCTACGATTTTGGCATTAAGCGTAACATTCTCAGATTACTGGCTAATCGTGGCTGCCGTGTTACTGTCGTCCCTGCAACAACACCGGCAGCCACTATATTGGCGATGAATCCCGATGGTGTTTTTCTGTCTAATGGTCCTGGCGATCCCGAGCCTTGCACTTATGCCATAGAAGCGATTAAAACCATACTGGAAAAGAAAATTCCGGTATTTGGTATTTGTCTCGGGCATCAATTGCTGGCATTGGCGAGCGGCGCTAAAACCGAAAAAATGAAATTCGGCCATCATGGCGCCAATCATCCGGTGCAGGAAATAGCAACGGGGCGGGTGATGATCAGTAGTCAAAATCATGGCTTTGCGGTTAATGAAGCCAGTTTGCCCGATAACTTAATAGCGACTTATCGTTCTTTGTTCGACGGTAGTTTACAGGGTGTCAAGCGAACGGATTGTCCTGCCATGAGTTTTCAAGGTCATCCTGAAGGCAGTCCAGGACCACATGATGTGGAATCCTTATTTGATGAATTTATCGCTATGATGAATCATGCTAAGTCGGGTTAACGTCCGCTTAATACTGGCGGCAAAAATTAATGGCACGAAAGAAAACAAATAATGATATACCTACTTTTGATGAGCTTCTTGTTCCAACAATTAAAGCGCTTCAAGAATTAGGTGGTTCAGGTTCAATTGAAGAAATTAATAGCAAGGTTTATGTGATTGCTGAAATTTCGGATGAAACACTGCATGCAACTCATGGAGAAGAAGGTACGGTTAGTGAAGTTGACTACCGGCTTGCTTGGAGTAGAACTTATCTCAAAAAATTCGGGCTTCTAGAAAATTCCTCTCGTGGTATCTGGGCATTATCAAAGTCTGATATAACCATAAACGAACTCGACCCTATCGAAATTGTTAAGGCCGTTAGAGAACAAAGCAAATTAGCATCATCAATAACCAAAATAACATCAACTGAGCAACAAATTGAAAATGAAATTACAAAAGAAGTTGATAATTTAGAGGGCTGGAAAGAGAAATTACTTGATGTTCTTTACAATATAACACCAGCGGCTTTTGAACGACTGTCACAACGACTTTTAAGAGAAAGTGGTTTTTTTCAAGTTGAAGTAACTGGAAAAGTAGGAGACGGCGGAATTGATGGCAAAGGAATTGTTAGAGTCAGCGGTCTTTTAAGTTTCCATGTTATTTTTCAATGCAAACGTTATAAAGGCTCTGTGACGCCGAGTCAAATAAGAGACTTTAGAGGAGCAATGCAAGGGCGGGCAGATAAAGGTCTTGTAATAACAACAGGGACATTCACAAGAGAGGCAGTTAAAGAAGCAACCAGAGATGGCGCACCACCAATTGATTTAATAGATGGTGAAATGCTTTGTGATAAGTTGAAAGAATTAAAACTTGGTGTGGATACAAAATTAACTGAGATAGTTGATATAAAAAATGATTGGTTTAATGATTTGTAATTAAAAATTACAAAGTTCATTCCTTGGTTTTATTAAAGTGGATAATGTCACAAAAAACCTTGGTCAAGTAAGGTGCGCAATACTTACAACAACTTAAAATAACGAAAATAATATGCAAACCCTACAAATACAACTTCCTGATTCTATCGATATAGAAACACAAGAAATTCAACTGTTACTTGCCAGTAGGCTTTATGAGAAGGGCTTGTTATCTATAGGCCAAGCCGCGCAAATGGCTGGGTTTTCTAAAAGGGCGTTTATGGAATTGTTGGGTCTTTATCAGGTTTCTGTTTTAAATTATCCTGCCGAAGACATCTTGCAGGATTTTAAAAATGCCTAAGATCATTTCAAACACCAGTTGTTTGATTATCTTGGATAATATTAACGCGCTATATATTTTACAAAAACTTTATCAAAACATTTATCTAACCCAGGAAGTCGCTCAGGAATACGGTAAGCCATTGGAAAGTTGGATGAATGTCATGGCGGTTAGCGATAAAAATTATCTACGCATACTCAATGCCAGCGTGGATTTAGGCGAAGCAAGCACTCTTGCGTTAGCACTGCAAATGACAGAGGATAATGTAATGATACTTGATGATTTAAAAGCCAGAAAATTAGCTAAACAATTGCAACTTAAGTTCACTGGCTTATTAGGCATTTTACTTAAAGCTAAACAACAGCGAATTATTAGCTCAGTCGCTGAAATTTTTACACAGCTTAAAACCGTAAATTTTAGAGTTTCCGAGAAATTAGAAAAAGAAGTTTTAAAATTAGCAGGCGAATCGTAACGCGTAAGATGAATGAAGCAATGGCTAACATTAAGGGTCACACAATTATTTATTCTAATAATCGGTTATTTTAATCAAAACACAAAACTAACAGCATGCCAAAAAGAACCGACATAAAATCCATACTATTACTAGGCGCAGGCCCCATTGTTATTGGCCAGGCCTGTGAGTTTGATTATTCAGGCACGCAAGCTTGTAAGGCTCTGCGGGAAGAAGGTTTCCGCGTTATTCTGGTAAATTCCAATCCCGCCACGATTATGACCGATCCCGATATGGCGGATGCTATTTATATCGAGCCTATCGATTGGCAAACCGTTGAAAAAATCATAGCCAAAGAGCGCCCCGATGCTGTTTTGCCGACTATGGGCGGTCAAACGGCGTTGAACTGCGCGCTGGATCTTGATGCGCATGGTGTGCTGGCAAAATATAACGTTGAGATGATCGGCGCGACCAAAGAGGCGATTAATAAAGCCGAAGATCGCCAGCTTTTTAATGAGGCAATGGCGCGTATTGGTTTTGAAGTGGCAAAATCAAAAACTGCGCATTCGCTGGAAGAGGCATTAGCTGCACAGAAGGAAGTCGGTTACCCGACTGTTATTCGTCCTTCTTTTACTATGGGTGGTAGCGGTGGCGGTATAGCTTATAACAAAGAAGAGTTTATCGAAATTTGCGAACGCGGTTTGTATTTGTCGCCTACCAATGAATTATTGATTGAAGAATCGGTATTGGGTTGGAAAGAATACGAAATGGAAGTGGTGCGCGATTCCAAGGATAACTGCATCATCGTCTGTTCGATTGAGAATTTTGACCCGATGGGTGTGCATACCGGCGATTCAATTACCGTAGCGCCTGCGCAAACTTTGACTGATAAGGAATATCAAATCCTGCGCAATGTTTCGCTGGCGGTTTTGCGTGAAATTGGCGTCGATACCGGCGGTTCAAACGTGCAGGTCGCGATTAATCCGGCTGATGGACGCATGATTGTCATTGAAATGAATCCACGGGTGTCGCGCTCGTCTGCCTTGGCCTCTAAAGCAACGGGTTTTCCGATTGCCAAAGTTGCTGCTAAATTAGCGGTGGGTTATACCTTGGATGAGTTGAAAAATGAGATTACCGGCGGCGCGACGCCAGCATCATTTGAACCAACCATTGATTATGTGGTGACCAAGGTACCGCGTTTTACGTTTGAAAAATTTCCGCAGGCCGATGATCGTTTAACTACCCAAATGAAATCAGTGGGCGAGGTCATGGCGATTGGCCGCACTTTTCAGGAATCGCTGCAAAAAGCCTTGAGAGGTTTGGAAATTGGCATTAGTGGTCTCGATGAAATAACCGACTTGAACGAAGACGACGCCAAGGACAAAATGCAGCGGGAAATGCGTCATCCAGGGCATGATCGCTTGTTGTATGTTGCCGACGCTTTTCGAAGCGGAATGACTTTGGCAGAGATTCATGATGCTTGTAAAATCGACCCGTGGTTTTTAGCGCAGATTGAAGATCTCATTAGCACTGAACAATCATTAGCCACTAAAACGTTATCAACCCTGAAAGAAGGTGAGCTTTATAAGCTAAAGCGCAAGGGTTTTTCAGATATCCGTATCGCTAAACTGCTGGATGCCTCTGAAACTGAAGTGCGTAATGTGCGGCACAAGCAGAACATTCGCCCTGTCTATAAACGCATCGATTCCTGTGCTGCTGAATTTTCGTCAGATACGGCTTATTTGTATTCCACCTATGAGGAAGAATGCGAAGCGCGTGTTTCCGATAAAGAAAAAATTATTATTCTCGGTGGCGGGCCTAATCGTATCGGACAAGGGATTGAATTCGATTACTGCTGTGTCCATGCGGCCTTGGCACTGCGTGAGGATGGTTATGAAACCATCATGATTAATTGCAATCCTGAAACAGTTTCAACGGATTTTGATACCTCGGATCGGTTATATTTTGAGTCATTAACGCTGGAAGATGTGCTTGAAATTGTTCATATAGAAAAGCCGAAAGGGGTAATTGTTCAATACGGCGGACAGACGCCATTGAAATTGGCTCGTGCGCTGGAAGCGGCCGGTGTACCGATTATCGGTACCTCACCCGACTCGATCGATTTGGCCGAAGACCGCGAGCGTTTTCAAAAACTGCTGGAACGGTTGGGCTTAAAACAGCCGCCTAATGCGACTGCCCGTTCTGTTGAGCAAGCCATTAATGCCGCTAAAGAACTGGGTTATCCGCTGGTAGTGAGGCCTTCTTATGTTTTGGGCGGGCGGGCAATGGAAATCGTTTTCAACGAAGAAGGCTTGCAGCGTTATATGAAAGAGGCTGTCAGTGTTTCTAACGATTCCCCGGTATTGCTGGATCGATTCCTTGATGATGCGGTGGAAATGGATGTTGACGCCATTTATGACGGTGAGCGAGTCTTAATCGGCGGTTTGATGGAACACATCGAGCAAGCTGGCGTGCATTCGGGCGATTCTGCGTGTTCATTGCCGCCTTATGAATTGGCCATAGAGCTACAGGACAAATTGCGTGAACAAGTGGGGAAAATGGCCGAGGCTCTGGGAGTAAGAGGGTTGATGAATACCCAGTTTGCGATTCAGGGCGAAGATATTTATGTGCTTGAAGTTAATCCAAGAGCATCGCGCACCGCGCCATTCGTCTCTAAAGCGACTGGCTATGCGCTGGCGAAAATCGCAGCTCGCGTCATGGTGGGGCAAACCCTTGCGCAACAAGGCATAACCGAAGAACGTATTCCAAAATACTATTCAGTCAAAGAGGCTGTATTTCCGTTTGTCAAGTTTCCAGGAGTTGATCCCTTATTGGGCCCTGAAATGAAATCAACCGGTGAGGTAATGGGCGTAGGAAAAACTTTCGGTGAAGCTTTTGCTAAATCGCAACGCGCGGCGGGCGTAAATTTGAATGATTGCGGTAAGGTGCTAATCAGTATCCGCGATGCCGATAAAGCCAAAGCACCTGATATTGCCAGAATGCTGGTAGAAAAACACTATGAAATTGTCGCAACGGGCGGTACGGCACGGTTTCTTAAGGAAGCAGGCATTCCCTGTGAAGTGGTTTATAAAGTCAACGAAGGGCGGCCCAATACTGTTGATATGATTAAAAATGATCAGATTCAGCTGATTATTAATACCACAGAAGGCAAAAAAGCGATTTCGGATTCATTCACCATGCGAAGAGAAGCTCTGCAACACCGGGTAACTTACTATACAACAATGGCAGGCGCCAAGGCAGCCTGTTACGCACTGGGTGAATTAGATGCGGGTGATGTGAATTGCTTGCAAGATTTACATAAGAGTTTAAGTTAATGATGAAAGGCTAGATGTGTCACTCTTTTTGCCTTGTACCTTTAACCTTAATAAAATTATTAATGGAGTTTTATAACAAATGATTAAAGTACCTCTCACCGTCAAAGGTGCAGAAAAATTACGTGCAGAATTGGAAGAATTAAAATCAGTCGTGCGTCCGCGTATTATCGCATCCATTGCCACGGCGCGTGCGCACGGTGATTTAAAAGAAAATGCCGAATATCATGCCGCCAAGGAGCAACAAAGTTTTGCAGAAGGGCGTATTGCGGAAATTGAAGGTAAGCTCTCCAATGCGCAAATTATTGACATTACCAAGGTGGATGCCAATGGCAAAGTGGTGTTTGGGGCAACGGTGGAAATAGAAGACATCGAATCCGAGAAAAGAGTGACGTACCAGATTGTCGGCGAAGATGAAGCCAGTATCAAGGAAGGCCGTATTTCAATTGGTTCACCTATTGCCCGCGCGTTAATTGGTAAAGAGGTGGAGGATATTGTTACTGTTAAAGCGCCGGGCGGTAATGTGGATTATGAAATTATTTCGATAAAATATATTTAACAGGCAAAAGCTACAAGGCGAAAGAGATGCCGCGTTTTTCTTTCGCCTTGTAGCTGATTTACTTGTTCGGATTCAATCGGTAAATAACGGCGATTTGACCAATGGTCTGAATTAGCTCAGCTCCCGTATTGCTACAGATTTTTTCACTAATCAACTTCCGCTCATCGCGTTCCGCGCGGATTTTTACTTTAATTAATTCGTGGCACTCAAGTGCGAGTTCAATCTCCGCAAGGACTGCTGCGGTAAGCCCTGATTGCCCGATCATAATCACGGGCTTTAAAGCATGAGCCTCAGCTCGAAGTTTTTTCTTATCTGCAGAGTTCACGCATTAATCCTAAATCAAAAATTTAATTTTACACTAATATTGAACGCTATGGGTCGAAGTAAAAGCAGCAGCCGTTGGATGCAGGAACATTTTGAGGATGAATATGTCAAATTGGCACAAACCCAAGGTTATCGCTCCCGAGCAGTTTTTAAGTTGAAGGAAATTCAAGAAAAAGATCAGCTAATTAAGTCAGGGATGAATATTATTGATTTGGGCGCAGCTCCAGGCGGATGGTCGCAATATGCGCGAGAGCTCATGGGTAAAAAAAATAAACTGATCGCGCTGGATATTTTGCCTATGGAGCCACTAGATGGCGTTGATTTCATTCAGGGTGACTTCCGCGAAGAGCTCGTGTTGAACCAGCTTTATGTGGTTTTGGATGGCGCGCCTGTTCATCTGGTGATGTCGGACATGGCGCCAAATATGAGTGGCAATAGAGGTATGGATATGCCGCGTGCAATTTTTTTGGGTGAGTTGGCTTTAGATACTGCGCAAACCGTTTTAGTAAAAGAGGGAAGTTTTTTGGTTAAGCTTTTTCACGGAGAGGGTTTTGAAGCGTTTCATCATGAAGTGCAGCGTCATTTTGCAAAAGTAGTCATTAGAAAGCCTAAAGCATCAAGGCCACGGAGTAATGAGGTTTATATTTTGGCCAAAGGGTTTAAATAGTCTTAAGTAGTCCTTATATCTTTACATTAAGGGGATTACTGAGGATATTGTGAGTTTCAGATAAATAACGACAGTCAGGAAAGTCAACTCCTGGTATAATTACTCCGTTTTTTAACCGAGAGCCGTTTCGGCCTAGGGCGTGTAAATTGAACGATATGATAAAAAATATAATCTTGTGGGTGGTCATTGCTGTTGTATTGATGTCCCTCTTTAATAATTTTGGCTCACAAGGAGAGCGAGCCGATTCATCGTTATCCTATTCGCAATTTATCGAGTCGGTGAAGGCGGGTCAGGTACAGCAGGTGATAATTGATGAACATGTTGTTAAAGGCAAGATGCAAGGTGGCCAGCTGTTTAGGGTTTACGCGCCGACTGATCCCCATTTAATCGATGATTTATTGGCGAATGGCGTCGATATTAAAGCGGTTCCGCCTGAGCAGCCTTCAATGCTAATGCAGTTATTGGTTTCCTTTGGTCCTATGTTATTGTTAATTGCAGTATGGGTTTTCTTCATGCGGCAAATGCAGGGCGGTGGCGCTGGTGGCCGAGGTGCGATGAGCTTTGGTAAAAGTAAAGCGCGTATGCTGGAAGAGGATCAGATTAAAGTCACTTTTGGTGATGTGGCCGGTTGCGATGAAGCTAAAGAAGAAGTTGTCGAAATGGTCGATTTTCTCAAAGACCCGGCTAAATATCAAAAATTAGGCGGTAAAATTCCAAGAGGCGCCTTGATGATCGGCCCGCCTGGAACAGGTAAGACTTTGTTGGCGAGAGCCATTGCCGGTGAAGCCAAAGTGCCGTTTTTTACCATTTCCGGTTCCGATTTTGTGGAAATGTTTGTCGGTGTCGGGGCTTCTCGTGTACGAGATATGTTTGAGCAAGCCAAAAAGCATGCTCCTTGTATAATCTTCATTGATGAGATCGATGCGGTGGGTCGTCAACGTGGCGCTGGTTTAGGCGGCGGCAATGATGAACGCGAACAGACTTTGAATCAGTTATTGGTTGAGATGGACGGTTTTGAGGGCAATGAAGGAATTATCGTCATAGCCGCAACCAACCGCCCGGATGTATTGGATAAGGCTTTATTGCGTCCTGGACGCTTTGATCGTCAAGTCACTGTAGGTTTGCCTGATGTTAGAGGTCGTGAGCAGATTCTCGATGTCCACATGAAAAAAGTGCCTGTCGCTGATGATGTAGAAGTTAAATATATTGCGCAAGGAACGCCCGGTTTTTCAGGCGCTGATTTGGCTAATTTAATCAATGAAGCCGCTTTGTTTGCCGCCAGAATGAATAAACGCGTAGTCAATATGTCGGACTTGGAAAAGGCCAAGGACAAATTGATTATGGGTGCTGAAAGGCACACTATGGTAATGGACGAAAAAGAAAAGAAAATGACGGCTTATCATGAGGCAGGTCATGCTATTGTTGGCAAGTTGGTCCCTGAACATGATCCCGTTTATAAAGTCAGCATTATGCCCAGAGGGCGCGCGCTCGGTGTAACGATGTTTTTGCCGGAGAGAGATCAGTACAGCGCCAGTAAACAAAAGCTGGACAGTATGATTTCCAGTTTATACGGCGGTCGAATCGCCGAGGAAGTGGTTTTTGGTTGGGAGCATGTTAGTACGGGCGCTTCCAATGACATTGAGCGGGCCACTGAGTTGGCAAGAAATATGGTGACAAAATGGGGATTATCTCAACGTTTAGGCCCCTTGTCATACAGCGAAGAGGAAGGCGAAGTATTTCTGGGGCGTTCGGTAACGCAGCATAAAACGGTAGCCGAGGAGACTTCACATACTATTGATGAAGAAATTCGCTCGTTTATTGACAGAAACTACGAGCGGGCCGAACGGATTTTAAAAGAGAATATTGATATACTGCATGCCATGGCGGCAGCGCTAATGAAATATGAGACTATTGATAAATTTCAAATTGATGATTTGATGGCACGTAAGCCGGTTAGAGATCCTCAAGGCTGGGATGATAGGCCGCCTCGTGGCGATGTCAAAGTTGATGAAGTTAAGGGCAAGGACGATAAAAAAACCGAGAAAACAATAGGGCAAACCGCCGAACAAGGCTAATAGGTTTTAGGTTGGCTTTGAAGGAGAGGTGGCGTGCCTCTCCTTTTTTTATGCGCCTGAAAAATGCAAGGGTGCAACAACCAAGTTTTTAGACTTTAGCCTGAATGTATATTTATCCTTAAAACTCAGTTGAGGCAAATCGTAGGCTGGATAAGCAACGCGCATCCGGCATAATTGGTGGATGCGCGTTGCTTATCCAGCCTACAATTGATTTACCCATTTGGTGAGCTAATCAGAATCCAATTTACCTTGACGCATAGAAGGTTGAGCGGAATTTTGAAGACTTAATTTAGTTTATTAGGTTTATCAAATAACACAGTAATCTTTGTAGGACAGAGGTTTCCAGTTTATCCAGAAAGCGAGCTTTAGAATCATGACAAGAAAATACTTTGGAACGGATGGCATCAGGGGAAAAGTAGGTGAGCCTCCTATTACGGCAGATTTTTTATTGAAACTGGGTTGGGCGGCTGGCAAGGTGTTTGCCGATGAAGGACATGACTTTGTTCTGGTAGGAAAGGACACTCGAATTTCGGGCTACATGTTTGAATCTGCTCTGGAAGCAGGATTGTCAGCCTCAGGTATAGATACCCGTTTGTTAGGGCCTATGCCAACGCCCGGCGTTGCTTATTTAACCCGTACGTTAAGGGCGCAGGCAGGCATTGTTATTAGTGCCTCGCATAACCCTTATTATGATAATGGGGTTAAGTTTTTTTCAGTTCAGGGTACCAAGCTGGATGATGAAATAGAGCAAAAAATAGAACACTATATTGATTCGCCAATGACAACGGTAGAGTCCTCCAAATTGGGCAAAGCGAAACGGTTAGCTGATGCGGCGGGCCGCTATATTGAATTTTGCAAGGCCAGTATTCCGACTCGATTTGATTTTAGTGGGATGAAAATCGTCATCGATTGTGCTCATGGTGCCACTTATCATATTGCTCCTCATGTGTTTACTGAGGTAGGCGCGGAAGTTATTGTCATAGGTGCTGAGCCGAATGGGCTTAATATTAATGATGAGTGTGGTGCAACTAAGCCGGATAAGCTGGTTGCAATGGTTTTGGCTCATCAGGCGGATATTGGTATTGCTTTGGATGGCGATGGTGATCGTCTAGTTATGGTTGATCATAAAGGAGAAATCGTTGATGGCGATGAGCTCATCTATATTATTGCAAAATCCAGATTAGAATCAGGTCAGATGTCAGGGCCCGTAGTGGGTACGTTAATGACCAATCTGGGAATGGAGCACGGACTCAAGCTACTGGGAATTAATCTGCTAAGGGCCAATGTAGGTGATCGCTATGTGCTGGAAATGATGAGTGAACATAAAGGTATTTTGGGTGGAGAAAATTCCGGCCATATTATTTGTCTTGATAAAACCACAACAGGCGATGGGATTATTGCCGCGTTGCAGATTATGGCTGAAATGCATGACAGTGGTAAGAATTTACATGAATTAAAATCCGGAATGCAAAAATATCCGCAAATTCTGATTAATGTCAAAACCGCTAAAAAAGTCAATCCCGATACCGATGCCGCAATACAAAAGGCAGTGCGTATTGTTGAAGAAAAGTTGGGAGATACAGGCAGAGTATTGCTTAGAGCGTCAGGTACAGAGCCACTCATTCGCGTAATGGTTGAAGGTGAACATGCTGATGTAGTCAAAAATTATGCGCAGCAGTTGGCTGAAGATGTTAAGAAAGCAATAGGTGCTTGAATTAAGGGCCATTAGACTATATCATAAGCGGTTTGATTCTATGTGGGAGTAATGATAATGCGTCGGTCTCTAGTTGTCGGAAATTGGAAAATGAATGGAACACGTGCAAGCGCCGAGTCGCTGGCAAAAGGCATTATTGCCGGGTTAGGCTCAAATAAGGCAGCAGATATTGCAGTCTGCGCACCTTATGTTTACCTGCCTTGCGTAGGTGATGTGGTTAAAGGTACCCCGCTTGCATTAGGCTCGCAAAATGTTGCAGATAAGCCATCAGGTGCATTTACCGGGGAAATTTCAGCAGCCATGCTGAAAGAATTTAACTGCCAATATGCCCTCGTTGGTCACTCAGAACGACGTAGTTATTATGGTGATACTAACGAATCAGTGGCTGCACGATTTTGTCAGGCGCAAGAGCAAAACATTATTCCCATATTGTGCGTAGGCGAAACGCTGGAAGAGCGCGAACAGAACAAAACCTTTGCCGTAATTAACGAGCAGCTGGATGCCGTTATTAATGCAGCTGGCATCACCGCTTTTAAAGCGGCCGTGATAGCTTATGAGCCAGTTTGGGCAATTGGTACTGGAAAAACAGCAACTGATGAGCAGGCACAAGAAGTTCATCACTATATTCGCCAGTACATTGCCGCTAAAGATCAGGCAATTGCGGATAAAATACAAATTTTGTACGGCGGCAGCGCCAAGCCGGATAATGCAAAAGGCTTGTTCGCCATGCCGGACATAGATGGCGGCTTAATAGGTGGGGCTTCGTTGGATGCGGAATCCTTTTTAAAGATTTATCATTCGATTTAGAGCAGTTTAGACTTTCAT
>Ga0209797_10000301_pt1 | contig 24362 bp, 24 predicted proteins | sample DOMMetBare3Fresh_2_FD_187472 | JGI IMG/M metagenome (GOLD analysis project Ga0209797, IMG submission 187472) | Wetland sediment microbial communities from St. Louis River estuary, USA, under dissolved organic matter induced mercury methylation -... | ecosystem: Environmental > Aquatic >... | reverse complement strand
CCGCAAATTGTTAATGCGTTAATTATCTGCAACACGATGAGGCGGCATTTCCTGTAGGCCGACAGGCAAAAGGATTCTGCAGCCGGATGGAGCATTTTTATCATTAAATGCAGGAATGCCGGCAAAGAAATGAAAGGACTCCCAGACAATGCCTTGCGGGTTGGTGATCCAGTATTTGTCGGAACGCATATAACAGCAAGCGGCCTGTTCCTGGGTTTCGACAGTTTGTTCCGTGGCGTCCAGGCGTCGTTTGATCACCTGCAATTCCTGATATCTTCCGCCTAAATACCGAGGTGATTGAGGCCGAGATTGGCGCAGCGATTCGAAATCTCAAAGTTATCCCGTTGATTGTCCAACATCCTTTTCGCATCCTTATCATGCTGTACGGTAGGTTCGCAAGCGAACAGCATGCTGTATAAATGAATATTCTGATTAAGATTGTTCACTGCAAGGTGAACTTGGAGTCTTTTCATGTTAATATTTATAGATTGATATACGAATAAGCATATATTATACTTCCAAAAATCAGCAACACATTACCATTTCAGGTCTACCCTCCATATTATGTAATCGTTCTAAATCGTTTTGAAACTGGCCGGTTTTTTCAACAGCCGTTAAGGTATTTGCCAGTATAGGAAAAGCCCAGTCAGGCAATTTCGGGTTGATTTGATAAAAAACCCATTGGCCTTCGCGGCTGTCTGATAGCAAACCGCATTGACGAAGTAAAGCTAAGTGCCTCGAAATTTTAGGCTGAGACAAATCCAGTGCCGCAGTTAACTCGCAAACACAAAGCTTGCCTTGCTTCTGCAGCAAAGCGACGCAACGTAAACGCGTTTCATCGGATAAACATTTAAAAAATTGAGCCGGAGGCATTATTATAACTCTATTATGAATATGCGGAAAATCATATATTAAAATATTAAGGGATTCAACTTTCTTTATGGTTCTATTACCTTGTAAGTAAAGTAGGCTTTAGGCAATAAACAAACTTCACGCTTGAAAGCGTAAAAAAATTGACGATATGTCATTCAGCAACTTGCTATGTGATGACAAACCCCGAATTATTGCGGCGATTGCCGCAATGCTGACTCGACACGATTATATTCTTTCTTTATTTGGGGCGATGATGAATATCGCCATAATCTTTGCGTTAGCAACATTTTTGTGAAAGCTTGATTAGGGATGTTATTTCGGATAATTTGAAAACAAAGAATCCCACATAGCATCTACTTTCTTGACAATCTCAGGCGACATTACAATCGGCCGACCCCATTCCCTGTTGGTTTCCCCGGGCCATTTATTGGTCGCATCGAAGCCCACTTTGGAGCCGAGGCCGGAAACAGGCGAGGCAAAATCCAGATAATCAATCGGCGTATTTTCCAGTATCGTCAAATCCCTGGCCGGATCCATGCGCGTGGTGATTGCCCAGATGACATCCTCCCAATTGCGGACATTGACATCATCATCGACGACTATGACAAACTTGGTGTACATGAATTGCCGTAAATAGGACCACGTCCCCAGCATCACTCGTTTGGCATGCCCCGCATATTGCTTTTTCATGCTGATGACGGCCATACGATAAGAGCAGCCTTCAGGCGGCAGGTAAAAATCAACAATTTCCGGGAATTGTTTTTGTAAAATGGGTACGAAGACTTCATTCAAGGCAACGCCCAAGATGGCGGGTTCATCCGGGGGTCTGCCGGTAAATGTGCTGTGATAAATGGGCGCCTGGCGCTGGGTAATGCGTTCTATCGTGAAAACCGGAAAATCATCGACTTCATTGTAATAGCCGGTGTGGTCGCCAAAGGGTCCTTCCGGCGCGGTTTCGTTAGGGTAAATAAACCCTTCCAGGACTATTTCAGCACTGGCTGGTACTTGTAATTCATTGATCAGGCAGTTGGCGACTTCGGTTTTACTGCCGCGCAACAAGCCGGCAAAGGCATATTCAGACAGTGTGTCGGGAACCGGCGTGACGGCGGCAAGGATGGTTGCAGGATCTGCACCTAAGGCAACCGATACCGGGAAAGGCTTGCCGGGATAGGCTTTTTGCCAATCTTTGAAATCCAATGCGCCGCCCCGATGCGTAAGCCAGCGCATGATCACTTTGTTTTTGCCTATCACTTGCTGGCGATAAATACCCAGATTCTGCCGCTCTTTATTAGGACCTTTGGTAATCACCAAGGGCCAGGTTATTAATGGCGCTGCATCTTCCGGCCAGCAGGTCTGAATAGGGAAAACGCTCAAATCAATCTCATCACCTTCTCTAACCAGTTCCTGGCAAGGCGGTGATGAAACCAATTTTGGGGCCATATTCAACACTTGCTTGTAGACAGGAAATTTTTCCCAAGCATCTTTCATGCCTTTGGGCGGCTCGGGCTCTTTTAAAGTGGCTAATAATTGACCAATGCCTCGCAATTCAGTGACAGATTCGGCGCCCATGCCCATCGCGACACGGCGAGGCGTGCCGAAAAGATTCGCTAAGACCGGAATGTTGTAACCTGTCGGATTTTCAAACAGGAGTGCGGGGCCACCTTTTTTTAAAGTGCGATCACAAATTTCCGTCATTTCCAGAAAAGGATCGACCGGGATGATAACTCGCTTCAGTTCGCCCTGTTTTTCCAGTTGTTTGATAAAATCGCGCAGATCACGGTATTTCATGCGGCTATGCCATTATGCCTCAAGAGTGCGTCAATGGTCGGTTTACGGCCACGGAACTTGATAAATAAGTCCATCGCATCCTGACTGCCGCCTTGTTCAAGAATATTGCTTAAAAAAGCTTTACCGGTTTCCTGGTCAAAAATGCCTTTTTCTTCAAATAAGGAAAAAGCGTCGCTGGATAACACTTCAGCCCATTTGTAGCTGTAATAACCCGCTGCATAGCCGCCGGCAAAAATATGGGAGAAACCATGAGCAAAACGGTTGAATTTAGGCGGCTCAACAACGGCAACCTGAGCTCTGACCTGTTCCAGTATCTCATAGATGCGCCCGCCTTTTTCGGGGTCGTAATCCCGATGAATTCTGAAATCAAACAGGCTGAATTCCAGTTGCCTTACCATGATCATGCCAGCCTGAAAGTTTTTAGCCGCCAGCATTTTGTTAAATAAGCTTTCGGGTAAAGTTTCACCGGTTTGATAATGACTTGAAATCAGCGCCAGCGCTTCCTGTTCCCAGCACCAGTTTTCCATAAATTGGCTGGGCAGTTCGACAGCGTCCCATTCTACGCCATTAATGCCGGAAACGCCCAGATGATCAACCTTCGTGAGCATGTGGTGCAAGCCGTGGCCGAATTCATGAAACAGGGTGATGACCTCGTCATGCGTCAATAAAGCAGGATCATTGCCGGTTGGCGGGGTAAAGTTGCAGGTCAGGTAAGCGACCGGGGTTTGGATCGTGTCATCGGTTTTTTTGCGGCCTACGCAGTCATCCATCCAGGCGCCGCCACGTTTTTTGGGGCGCGCATAAAGATCGGTGTAAAACTGGCCGCGTAGTTGCCCCGCATCGTCAAGTATCTGAAAAAAGCGCACATCAGGATGCCAGCTGTCAAAATCGGAAATTTCAGTTATTTGTAATCCGTACAGTTTTTCTACGACGGCAAATAACCCAGGCAAAACGCGGGTAATGGGAAAGTAGGCTTTCACTTCTTCCTGAGAAAGCTGGTAATAATGCTGACGCATTTTTTCCGAGTAATAGCCTAAATCCCAGGATTGCAGATCATTAATGCCGTAATGCTGCCGAGCAAATTCGCGTAACTCCGATAAATCCTTGCGCGCATGTCGCCAGGATCTATCGGCCAAATCTTCCAGAAAATGCATGACATCATCAGGCTTGTTGGCCATTTTGGTAGCCAGGGACAACTCGGCGTAATTGTCAAAACCTAATAGCTGGGCTTTTTCATAGCGCAAGGCCAGGATTTGTTCCATGATCAGGCTGTTATCCCATTGTCCAGCCTGCGGGCCCTGGTCTGACGCGCGGGTTGAGAAGGCTTCATAGTGTTCGCGGCGCAATTCCCTGTCATCAGCGTAAGTCATGACGGCTTGATAAGACGGAAACTGCAAGGTAATCATCCAGCCCTCTTCGTTCTGGCTTTCCGCTGTTTGCTTGGCCTGTGCCATGGCAGAGTCAGGCAAACCTGCCAAATCCATTTCATCCCTGATAAGTTTGCTCCAGGCATTCGTCGCATCCAGCAGGTTTTCTTCATAGTTGCTGGCAAAACGGGAAAGTTCCTGGCTGATTTCCTTGTAACGCTGCTTTTTTTCGCTATCCAGATCAACACCGGATAATTTGAAATCTCTCAAGGCATTATGGATGATTTTCTGTTGAGCGATATCCAGTGTTGCAAATTCATCGCTTTTGGCAATAATCTGATAGGCTTTAAAGAGTTGTTCATTTTGCCCCATTTCAGTGGAGTATGCGCTTAGTTTGGGCAGGCAGGCGTTATAGGCTTCGCGGAGTTCATCGCTGTTGACCACAGAATTCATGTGACTGACCGGAGACCAGGCCTTATTGAGCCTGTCTTCCGCGTTTTCTAGCGGCTCTACCAGATTTTTCCAGGTATATTGGGTGGTCGCTTGAAGATGCTGGTCGACAACTGCCCGGGCTTCGTCTAGTAGTTGAGTGATGGCAGGTTCAATGTGTTCCGGTTTTAACTGGGAAAACAAGGGCAGAGTGGTATTGCTTAATAAAGGGTTGGTCATAGTGTTATCAGGATTTATGGCTGCATTGATGTTTTTTGTAACACAAAGAAATAATATTGTGCGAATGCCGGGTGAAAAATAATTGGCCTTGATTATTTTTTCTGAGGAGCAAAAAATAAAGCTGTTTTTGATAGATGGTCATGCCAGCCGCGTTTATTTTTATCAAAAAGAATCCATAAAAAGCCCAGTCCGAACAAACCCCAAGAGGGTATCGCCGTTATAAAACGTAGCAAAGCTTGAGTCCAGTTGATGGGTTTTTGGTGAAGAGTCAGAACTTTTATTTTCCAGGCACGTAAACCTAATGTTTGTCCGCCATGCGTCCAAAACCAGCCGTAAAAAAAGAAGCTGAGTACAAGTAGATAAGTTCTGTAAATTAAGGTGTGCTGGGCGCTAATTGCTTCACCCGAGGTAAATGGAAGTAACAATGCTGTTGCGAGGGATAACAGCGCAATCAGCAGCAGAAGATCGTAAGCTTGCGCCGCTAAGCGGCGTAAAAAACCAGGCGCAGATGTGATTTCATGTCCTGGTTTTGACACTATTTTTTTCTTTTTAGCGGACAATTAGACTTTAAATAAAGCTAATTTTTGGCCAAAATACATGCACATTGCAATTAATGAGCCCAGCATTATCAGGGAAAAAAAGAAAGGCGGTCTATGGAACAGAAGAATGCCGAAATCTGCTACAAAAAGGCTGGTTAATAGTGGATGGTCAATGAAGCCATTAATAATCTTTTTGAACATAACAATCCCGTCCGGTACGCAAATGTTTGGTGCGAATGTTTAAAAAATGGTTGCCTGATCTTTTATCTGTTTAAAACGCAAAATGTGTTCTTCTTGTAAAAATCAGTTGCATGATTCTACTATATTCAAAAGGCAGATGTAAAAAAAAAGAAGATTGATTGTGGGATAGAATGTATCAAATGATATGATTGCCATAAATTGGAAAAACTAACAAACAGGGTTAAAGGCCATTTTAAAATTCTTTAAAAAATTAATTTCTTCAGCTAGAAATGAAGCTGACCCAGTCGCGACGAAAGTTAGAATATATCAGCGTTCGGAACATAATATTTCACGCTCCCAGATCAGTGAAAATGCGTTGAAGGTTTTGTATAAGCTGCAAAAAGAAGGCTTTGACGCTTATCTTGTCGGCGGTTGTGTGCGCGACTTATTGCTGGGGCGCGAACCTAAGGATTTTGACGTTGTCACTAATGCGGATCCTGAGCAAATTAGAAAAGTGTTTCGTAATTGTCGCTTGATTGGCCGCAGGTTCCGCTTGGCGCATGTGCATTTTGGCAGGGAAGTTATTGAAGTCGCTACTTTTCGAGGCGCGGGAGAACAGCAAAATGACAAGCAGGTTCTCAATAAGGAAGGACGTTTGTTGCGTGATAATGTCTATGGCACTATTGAGGAAGATGTTTGGCGCCGGGATTTTACGGTTAATGCGCTCTATTACAATATAAAAGACTTTTCAGTAGTGGATTATGTCAGCGGCATGGCTGATCATCAAGCCGCGACGCTTAAGCTTATAGGCGATCCTGAAACACGTTTCCGCGAAGATCCTGTGCGTATGCTCCGGGCTGTGCGTTTTGCCGTTAAGCTCGGTTTCAAGTTGGATCCCGATTGTGAAAAAGCCATGCATAAGACCGCAGAATTGTTGTCCAGCATACCCTCTGCCCGGCTTTATGATGAGACCTTAAAATTATTCTTGTCCGGTTACGCGCTGCAAACGTTTGAAATGTTGAGACATTATGGGCTTTTTCAAGTGTTGTTTCCGGCCACGGAAAACTGTTTGTCTGTGGAAGAAAATGGATTTCCAAGGCTATTGCTGATTAGAGCTTTGGAAAATTCCGATAACCGAATCGCCGAGGGAAAAACCGTTACCGCGTATTTTTTATTTTCAGCTTTTCTGTGGGAGCCAGTTCAGGTGCGTGCGAAAGAAAAGATGGCGCGAGGCATGGTTGAGTTCATGGCTTATCAGGATGCTGCCAATGAAGTTGTCTCCAGCCAGATTAAAAGCACTGCTTTGCCACGGCATATCACGATGGCTATGCGTGAAGTCTGGAGTTTGCAACCTAAATTCAATGCCCGTTTTGGCTCCAAGCCCAGTCGTTTGCTCACCCATCCTCGGTTTAGAGCGGGTTATGATTTTCTTTTGCTGCGGGCACAGACAGGCGGCGCTGATCCTGAGTTGGCGCAGTGGTGGACAAAATATCAGGATGCCAATGAAAACGAACAAAGAAAAATGACACAGCCTACACGCAAGGCCCAAAGTACTAAATCAGGACGCAAGCGAAGTTATCGAGGTACTGCGAAAGATAATGCTGCAGGGAAAGAGGCTTAGCTCGTAATGGCGAGAGCGATATTTTCTGTCTTCACCTTATAGCTTAATTGATTATGAAACACTCAGAAATTGCTCCGGTTATTGCTTATATCGGCTTGGGCAGCAACCTTGCAGACCCTGTTATACAAATTAAATCAGCGCATGCCGCAATAGCTTCAATAAAGGGTGTGCAAGAAAGGGCGTTTTCCAATTTATACCATAGTTTACCGATGGGACCACAGGACCAACCTGAATATGTCAATGCGGTTATGGGTATCGCAACAAACTTGTTGCCGATGGATTTATTACGTTGTCTGCAAAATATCGAGAACAATCAAGGCCGGGTAAGAAATGGTGAGCGCTGGGGAGCGAGAACCTTGGATTTGGATATCTTGATTTATGGCGATCAAGAAATTGACTTGCCAGATTTAACCATTCCCCACAAAGGCTTGGCGGAAAGATCTTTTGTTTTATATCCCTTGTTTGAAATAGCCCCACAATTGATGGTTCCCGGTCATGGCCTTATTGCCGACCTGCTTGCAAAGTGTCCATTGGCTGGACTGACACGGCTAACTTGACATGAACCAGATAACTTTCGATTCCACAGTAAAACCATTGACAGTTATTGACTTGGCCGCAATGAAGCGGCGCGGCGAAAAAATCACCTGTTTAACGGCTTATGACGCAAGTTTTAGCGCGTTAATCGACAAGGTGGGAGTCGATATGATGCTGGTCGGAGATTCTCTGGGAATGGTGGTTCAGGGGCATGATACAACGCTTCCGGTTACTATACAGGATATGGTTTATCATGCCCGCTGCGTGAGCCGCGCCAGGCGACGGGCATTTATCATTGCTGATTTACCTTTTATGAGTTATTTCACGCCTGTTGTTGCAGCCGAAAATGCTGCTCGATTAATGCAGATTGGCGGCGCGCAAATGGTAAAACTGGAAGGCACGCATCCTGAAATCGTCAGTTTTTTAGTTGAGCAGGGCATTCCCGTCTGCGGACATTTAGGTTTATTGCCGCAAATGATTAATCAATTGGGCAGTTATAAAGTCCAGGGTAAAGAGCCCGCCGATGCGACAAGAATGATTGCCGATGCCCATCACCTTCAACAGGCGGGAGCCGGGCTGCTGGTTTTAGAGTGTGTGCCTGCGGCACTTGCCAAGGAAATTAGCGCTCAGCTTAGTATTCCTGTTATCGGCATTGGTGCGGGTGTTGATTGCGACGGCCAGGTGCTGGTGCTTTATGACATGCTTAATGTCGGGATTAGTAAGCGTCCCCGATTTTCCAAGAACTTCATGCAGGATGCCTTGACTATCGAAGCCGCCATTCATGCCTATCATCAGGCTGTTAAGCAGTCGCAATTTCCAGGCGCTGAACATAGTTTCTAAGTCCAATGCGAATAGTTAACACCGTCATTGAATTGCGCGAGGCCGTTAAAAAATGGCGCTCAGACGGAGAAAACGTCGCTTTTGTTCCGACTATGGGAAATTTGCATGCAGGGCATTTGCAATTGGTCAATGAGGCTAAAAAACTTGCAGATCGCGTCGTTGTCAGTATTTTTGTTAATCCTACTCAATTCGGAGTGGGGGAAGATTTTGAGACTTATCCTCGTACTGAACGTGAAGACCAGGAAAAGTTGGAAGCCGTATGCGCAGACTTGTTGTTTCTGCCCTCTTTTGCTGAAATATACTCGCCCGATGCCACAACGACAGTCACTGTAGCCGGGTTGTCCGACCTTTATTGTGGGGCTTCAAGGCCCGGACATTTTAGTGGTGTTGCCACTGTTGTCTGTAAATTATTCAATATGGTGCAACCAAATGTCGCTTTGTTTGGTCAAAAAGACTTTCAGCAATTGACCGTAATCAAGACAATGGTTCGGGATTTGAATATTCCAGTTGAAATAACCGGTGTGGAAACGGTTAGGGAGCCAAGCGGATTGGCAATGAGTTCGCGAAATGGCTATTTAATGGAGGATGAAAAGAATTTGGCGCCTGAGTTGTACGCGTGTTTATGTGCCGCTCGAGATGCAATATTAGCAGGTAATCGGGCTTATACGGAAATAGAGCAACTGACATTACGGTTTTTACAGCAAGCGGGGTTTCAGCCGGATTATTTTGCTGTGTGTCGAAGCACTGATTTAAAAAAGGCAACTGAGGAAGATGTAGATTTGGTTTTATTGGCAGCAGCAAAGTTGGGCAAAACGCGGTTAATTGATAATATTAATTTTTCCAGGTAAACGGTTATTTAAGCCAAGAAATATAAGGTTCAGGGTGAAAGAAAAGCAGTGCTCGCGCGCTGAATTTGGTTTTAAACGGTCTAATGTCGGATGTCCAAAAAGTTGATACACTGCCAAAATTAATGGATAATATCCGGTTTTCAAACGTATTTATAGTGTTTTATTATGCAAATTACGATGCTTAAAGCGAAGTTACACCGAGCCACGGTGACTCGTTCTGAATTGGGCTATGAGGGTTCTTGCGCGATTGACGGCACTATTCTTGATCTATCAGGCATCAGAGAATACGAGCAAATTCAGATTTACAATATCAACAACGGCGCACGTTTCACCACGTATGCTATTCGTGCAGAAAATGGTTCCGGGGTGTTTTCAGTGAATGGTGCTGCGGCGCGTTTAGCTTGTCCCGGCGACCTGATTATTGTTTGCGCGTACGCTATATTGGATCAGCAGGAAGCCGAAAAGCATAAGCCTACCCTGGTTTATTTTAACGAAAAAAACGAAGTTTTACGTTCCGCCTCTTCTATTCCTGTTCAGCTAGCCTGATTATGATTACCCGCACTGATCAAGTGCGGGTAATAGATAAGTCCTTAAAAAAAACCTATCCCCCCGCAATTGTTGCAGATTCTATATTGTTAATCTCTCCTCCCTTGGGAGAGAAAGCTATTAACAAAATATAACACAGATGCCAAATGTAGGCGCCTCTAGGCGTCGCGGATTTGACTGGTAAGCACTGATAAAATATAAAAAATCCGTTACAACCCGTTGTGCAGTGTTATCCGTGCTCTCATATAATTAGCGCCTGAGTAGTAACTGATTTTTAAACTTAGCATCAGATTGCATCGACTCCTTGTTGTCTGTATCCTGCATTCCCATGCAAATAAAACTGATTTCAATAGGAAACCGTATGCCCGGCTGGGTGCAGCAGGGTTACGATGAATATGCCAAACGCTTGCCGCGCGAATGCGAACTGGTGCTTAAAGAAATTATGCCGGGCAAGCGCAGTAAAAATAGCGATGTTGTCCGTATTGTAAAAGAAGAGGGCGAGCGCATGCTGGCGGCTATTCCCCAGGGTGCGCATATTGTGACCCTGGATATTCCTGGCAAACCCTGGACTACGCCGGAATTGGCTCAGGTGATGCAGCGTTGGCTGGAAAGCGGTCAGCATATCGCTTTGCTGATCGGCGGTCCTGAAGGTTTGGCGGATTCGGCCAAACAATCGGCGCGAGAATCCTGGAGTTTATCAAAACTGACCTTTCCACATACGCTGACGCGTATTATTGTTGCTGAACAGCTTTACCGGGCCTGGAGTATTCTTCATAATCACCCTTATCATCGCGAATGACTGTACAGATTATTCTTGCTTCGGCTTCGCCACGCCGGAAGGAATTGTTAGACCAAATTAAGGTCGAATATAAAGTGTACCCGGTTGATCTTGATGAAACGCCTTTGCCTGATGAAGCGCCTCTGGATTATGTAAAGCGCATGGCTGCTGAAAAATCTGCGGCGTGTTTGGCCCAACTCAATACTGAAATACCGGTATTAGCCGCCGATACCGTAGTTGTTTTGGGGTGTGCGATTATGGGCAAGCCCAAAAACCAGGCTGATGCTCTGGCAATGTTGACGCAGTTGTCCGGTAAAACCCATCAGGTTTATAGTGCGATTTCGCTGAGAGGGCGTGAGCATGGTCAGGCGGTAAGCATTACCGAGGTGACTTTCAGAGGCTTGACAGAACAGGAAATAGTGAATTACTGGCACACCGGCGAGCCGCTTGATAAAGCAGGCAGTTATGCTATTCAAGGCATGGGCGGCATGTTTGTGGAAGCAATCAAAGGCAGCTTTTCAGGAGTGGTCGGTTTGCCATTGTTTGAGACTGCCGAACTTTTATCTAAACAAGGAATAGAACTTTTCAAATGAGTGAAGAAATTTTAATCAATGTTACCCCGCCGGAAACGCGCGTTGCGGTTATTGAAAATGGGGTATTGCAGGAACTCATTATTGAAAGAAGCCGCGAGCGCGGTTTAGTGGGCAATATCTATAAAGGTGAAGTGTGCCGGGTTTTGCCGGGTATGCAGGCAGCATTTGTCGATATTGGATTGCCCAAGGCAGCGTTCATTCATCTTTCTGATTTGTGTGCTAAGGATCTGGAAAAAAGGGGTTCGGAAGTCATTGAGCATTATCTGCATGAAGGCCAGCATATTATTGTACAAGTGGTCAAGGACCCGTTGGGTAGTAAAGGTGCCCGTTTAACCACAGAGATATCCATTCCATCGCGTTTTCAAGTGTATATGCCTTATGCTAATAATTCTGGCGTGTCTCAGCGCATTGAATGCGAATCAGAGCGCATTCGGTTGAGAGCCTGTCTAGATGCCTTCAGACAGGAGCATAATTGTGGCGGTTTTATTGCAAGGACAGCGGCAGAATGCGTGGAAGAATCAATTTTGATTGCGGATATGATGTTTTTGCTGAAATTGTGGGAGTCGATATTGGAAAAGATTGCCAGTGCAAAGCCTAAACAGTTTATTCATAAGGATTTACCGCTGAGTGTCAGAACGCTAAGGGATTTATATAAAGAAGGTATTGACAGGGTGCGTGTGGATTCAAAAGAAACCTATCATCGATTGCTTGAGTTCGCGGAGGTTTTTGTGCCCGAAATCGTGCCGGTTATCGAACACTACACGGGAGAATGCCCGGTATTTGATATTTACAGCGTCGAAGATGAAATTAAAAAAGCGCTGGAGCGCAAAGTCAAATTAAAATCAGGCGGCTATCTGATTTTTGACCAGACCGAAGCGATGACCACGGTGGATGTGAATACCGGCGGTTATGTCGGAGGGCGTAATCTGGAAGAGACTATTTTCAAAACCAATCTTGAAGCGGCGCAAACCATTTCCCGCCAGCTTAGGCTCAGAAATCTGGGTGGCATCATTATCATCGATTTTATCGATATGAAAAGTGACGATCATAAGAAGCAGGTTTTGCAGGCACTTGAGCGCAATTTGGAAAAAGACCGGGCAAAAACCAAAATTACCGAAGTTTCGGTGCTGGGCTTAGTGGAAATGACCCGTAAAAGAACGCGTGAAAGCCTTGAGCATATACTCTGTGAGCCTTGCAGCGCTTGTGGGGGGAGGGGGGTTCTAAAAACTGCGGAATCCATGTGTCTGGAAATTTTTAGGGAGATTATTCGGGAAGTCCGGCTTTACAAGGTTCAGACATTATTGGTTCTGGCTTCTAATGAAGTTGTAGAAATGCTTCTCGATGAAGAAGCCGACATGCTGGCGGAATTAGAAATATTTTTGGGCGTGCAGATCAAGTTCAGAGCAGAGGCAGAATATAATCAGGAACAATATGACGTTGTTTTGCTTTAAGGTGCAAGATCCAGGTGACAAGGTACCAGGCGAAGAATGTCATTTTTTTGCCTTTACCTTTTAACCGTTAGCCTGTTCTATGATCCATCACATCAAGCGTGCCACGCGACATCTTATTTTCTGGTCTTTGCTTGCGTCAGCAGTCAGTTTGACAGTCGTGCGTTTACTGTTGCTTGGGATAGATAATTATAAAGCGGATTTGTCGGTCCGCATCAGTGAGCTAGTGGGTGCGCCGGTTAAAATTGGACGAATACGGGCGAATATGCGTGGCTATAGCCCTGAGTTGGTGTTAAAGGACATCGAGATATCATCCTTCCTTCCCAAGCCCCAGCTTAAGAACGAGCAACCTGCTGTTCAATTGAAAGAAATTCGTGTGGGCATAAATTTGCTTGATGTTCTGGTCAATAGGGATCGGTTTGCATCGACGTGGGTTACGTTGGTGGGCGCCAAGTTGGCAGTAAAACGGAAACTGGATGGAAGTATTGCCATTGTTGGCTTAAAAGCCAGCGACGAACAGCCTTTGTGGTTGTTGCAGGGTAGTAAATACGAAGTGTTACAAAGTGAAATTAGTTGGCAGGATGAGCAACATCAATATAAACCTGCTGTGGTTGGCAGGGTAGATTTTGCGATTATGAACAATGCTCAGCGACATAAAATAAATATTCTGGTGAAGTTGCCTAAAAGATATGGCGATACGTTAAGAGTGTCCATGGATTTAACTGGCAATGTTAGTGATTCTTTCTCTATTGATGGAGCTGTTTTCGCCGAAGGAAAAAATATAAATTTCGCCGAGTGGATGACGGCTGAGTTGCCATTGGCTATGAACATCCGTTCGGGTGCTGGCGATTTTAAACTCTGGAGCGATTTTCATGATTCACAAGCAGTTTCGTTTGTGGGTGACGCGCAGCTTCATCAGTTACAGCTGGCCAGGCCAGAGAAAGGCTCATTTGCAGTTAAACAGCTAAAAACACGTTTTTATTGGAAGCTAAATGGCGGTCAGTGGCGATTGGATGTGCCCCAATTTTTACTGGAAACGGCGGATAAAAAGTGGCCTGCCTCTGTATTTAGCGTTTCAGGTGATCGCGCTCAAGATAATTCATTACACAAGCTAGGGCTGTATATTGAGCGGGTGGATATTCAGGAAATAGCGAGTTTATTACAATTTTTTGCGCCATTGCCGGAGGGGCAATCCAAATTATTGGCTCAAGCTCAGCTAAAAGGAGTGCTGGAGCAGTTCTCTTTATTTGCCGATCTGGATGAAAGCCACTTTGCCGTTAACGGCAAATTTTCCAAAATCAATGTTGCTCCATCGGCGGCAATGCCGGGCATAGAAAACTTAAGCGGACAACTTATAGGCACTGATCAACGGGGCCTCGTGGAATTGGCAACCAAAGATGCTCGCATGACAACGTTGGGTTTATTTCGTGATGTATTTAAAATCACGAAACTTAATGGCAGGTTAGCCTGGCAGCAAACACCGAACGATTGGATCGTATCCAGTCCAATAATTGAGCTGAACTCCCCTGATTTTCAAACCCGAAGTAAACTGAGTTTAAGTATACCAAAAGCGGATGGACGAATTTTTATGGATCTGCGTACGGCCTTCTCTTTTGGCGATGTGAGCAAAGCCACACATTACTTACCGTCAAGCATTATGAAGAAGTCGGTTGTTGATTGGCTGGATCATGCATTTATCAGTGGGCGTGTGCCCAAGGGTAATCTTATCATCTACGGATATTTAAGCGACTTTCCGTATGATCGGGGGCAAGGTGTTTTTGAAACACTGTTTGAAGTTGACCAGTTGGAACTGGATTATCATCCCGAATGGCCTCATTTAACGGATCTTGGCGGAGATGTTTTATTTCTTCAGGGCGGCTTGCAAGTCAATTTACATAAAGGCCTAAGTAACAAGGTCATAATTAATCAGGCCAAAGTGATTATACCTGCGTTGGGTATAAGTGACCATTTGTTGGTGGAGGGTAAACTGGAAACGGACATACTCCAAGGTTTAACTTTTTTACAGAAGACGCCACTTAATTCGCCCATTGATAAATTCTTAGATGCTGTAGACCCAGAGGGGAATACCCAGGTAACACTGGACTTAAAGCTCCCGCTGACAGATGGAGCTACGGCGAAAGTCAATGGCTCGGCGCAATTAAGCAGCGCCAAGCTCAGAGTAAAAGCGCTTGATTTAGGGGTTACCCAGATTAATGGCGCATTAAAGTTCAATGAACAAGGCGTTTACAGTGATACTATTAAAGCGGCGGCTTTAGGAAATCCTATTCAGATTAGTATTAAAAGTTCTGATCTCCAGACGAGCGTTAAGGTAACGGGTCGTGTCGGTGTGAGTAATTTACAGAAACAATTCCCCATACCTGGGTGGCAGATGGCTGAAGGGGCTACAGATTATCATTTAACCTTACAGCTTCCATATGGTGATAGTTCACCGGAACTGGTTGTGCAATCTGATCTGGCGGGGGTTGCATTGGACTTACCGAGTGCATTAGCCAAGACGAGTGAGCAACATCGTCCTTTAACGCTGACGTTTAATTTAGCTGATGAGGCCTTATTGCCGATTCACCTAAATTACGACAATCAATTGAAAGCGGCGATAAAGTTTAATAGTAAGCAACAACGTATTGAGTCCGGCAATGTTTTGGTGGGGACTGGCGACGTCGTTCAGAGTCAGGAATCCGGAATTAAGCTGGAAATTAACCGTGAAAGATTGCCTCTGCAAGAGTGGATTGGGTTATCCTCAGCGCTTACAAAAGGCAATGATAGTGAAGCCACTGGTGCAACGAACAGTCTTAAGGAAATAAAAATACGCAGCGAGCACGGATTGTGGAAAAAAGCAGATCTGGGTCCTGTTTACTTGTTGTTAAAGCCTCAGGGCAATTATTGGGTGGGTGACATCAAAGGCGCAATTGCCAAGGGTAAGCTTAAGTTTCCTGTTGATCTAAAAGGTACCGATAGCATTATTTTGGATATGGAAGAGCTGGATCTCACGTCGCTAAAACAACTGAAATATCTGGGTGAAACTCTCGAGCCCGCTCAGCTTCCTGATGTTATGCCATTAATAGCGATCACCAGTCAACAAACCTTGTGGCAGTCTGTTGATCTGGGTCAGTTGAGTATGCAAACTGAGCGCATACCCAATGGTGTTGCTTTTAAACACTTTGAATTGGCTGGTGGCGACCAGAAACTTGTCTTATCAGGCGACTGGAAAGTGAATGGAAAAAAATCGCAAACCCATCTACAAGGGAACCTGAATATGCCGAGAGCCGGTCAGTTACTGGCAAAACTGGGTATTACCAAAGATCTCACTGAAACCAGCGCAGTAGTTGATTTCACAGGTGTATGGAATGCGGCTCCCTATCAGTTTTCATTAGAAGATGTGCAAGGCAAAATTGACGTTAATTTAAAAGGTGGCCGTATTTTAAGCATAGAGCCGGGATTTGGTCGTGTCCTGGGAATGTTGGCTATGGCTCAGTGGATAAAACGTTTGCAGCTGGATTTCAGCGATGTGTATCAGGAAGGTCTGACGTTTAACAGCATTAAAGGGCATTTTGTTTTATTAAAAGGTAAAGCAATCACCCATGATTTGGTGATTGATGCGGTGCCTGCAAAAATTACAATTACGGGAGAGACTGATTTTATCAATCGAACTCTTGATCAAGTGGCCAATGTCGCGCCAAAAAGTGCTGATGCCGTGCCTATTGCTGGTACAATTGTAGGTAAAGTGGCCGCCTTAATTGGTCAGTCTTTGACCGGTAAAGATCAGGCCGGATTTTTCTTTGGGTCGCAGTATTTGATTAAAGGCGACTGGGGGAATGCGCAAGTTATTCCGATACATGAGAACGACGGCTTGTTGCAGAAAACCTGGAATGGCATTACCGGCTTCCCATGGCTAGAACAAAGTAAAGAACAGTTAAGAGAGACAAAATGAGTAAATGCGCAGCAATACAAATGGCATCAAGCCCTAATATCAGTTTTAACTTGTTAGAAGCCGAGAAGCTTATCGCGGAAGCGGTTAAAGCCGGTGCAAAGCTGGTGGCACTGCCGGAAAACTTTGCTTTAATGGGCGATCATGAATCTGATAAGCTAAAAGCAAAAGAGGTTGATGGCTCAGGGCCTATACAGAAGTTTTTGGCTACAGTCGCGAAAAAATACGCTGTTTGGGTTGTCGGCGGCACCATACCCATGGCGGCTGATGATATCAATAAAGCGCGAGCCGCTTGTCTGGTTTATAACGATAAAGGGGAAAGAATCGGACGTTACGATAAAGTGCATCTTTTTGATGTCGATGTTCCGGGGACTAATGAAGTTTATCGTGAATCAGACTCCATTGAGCCGGGCACTGAATCGCTGGTTGTTGATACTCCTTTTGGCAAGTTGGGAGTCGCCGTTTGTTACGATTTACGGTTTCCAGAGTTTTTTCGACAAATGAGCAAGAAGGGTGTCGATATATTGGTAGTTCCTTCTGCTTTTACCGCTGAAACAGGCGCGGCGCACTGGGAATTATTGCTGCGCGCGCGTGCTGTGGAAAATCTTTGTTACGTGATTGCGCCGAATCAGGGTGGCTTTCATCTTAATGGCCGTAAAACCTTTGGCCACACTATGATTGTTGATCCTTGGGGCGTAGTGCTGGATTGTTATAAAACGGGTGGCGGATATGTTCTGGCTGAAATAGATCGGGAACGACTGGAAAAAGTGAGGGGGGCATTTCCGGTTTTAGACCATCGGCGTTTTTTTTGTGAATAATATGCAAGCCATCGCTAAAATTTTATTGATGACCTTGGGGCTAGTTTCCTGCGGAACCTCCGAGGACAGCCGTTATCGGGATACTGCCATGCTGGAGCGCCCTCCCGTCCTGGATGTCAGCAAACAAACAGACAAGCCGCGAGTAACAGATAATAGTACGATTCCAAAAAAAAAGGATGAGACGGGTTTGGGTTCAGATGTTTATATGACGGCTACAACGCCGCCTCAACTAAGAATCAAACAGCCTTTTGATGATGCCTGGAACACGTTGGGTCTTGCTTTAAAGCAAAGTGAAATAAAAGTAACAGACCGTGAGCACGATAAAGGGCTGTATTATTTATCTTACGATCCAGAGAGTTCCTTTTTTAGCAGAAAACAAAGCGAAGCCATCTATGTGCTAACCGTAGAAAAAGACGGTGCAGAGACAAAAATTACAGCGACACTTGGCAATGCGGCAGAACAAACCAGCTCAGCAAGTCACGGTGAGCATCGCGAACTCGTTAAAGATAACAGTGAAACTCAGCCCGCAGATGGCGCTGAAAAACTATTGCAGTCATTGTATAAAACGATACGTGATGATTTGAAAGAAGAATAATTAAGTTACAAGGAGAAAGGCAAAAAATGCTTATCCTTGCACCTTGCACTTTAAGCCTTTATTTTGATCTTATGATGGAACTATTAAACCTTGCAAGACAAGCTATCCTGGTGCCTGCTGGCATACAGGATGGCGATATAGAAAAAATCATGAACCGTTTGCTCAGTTCGCCAGTTGATGCGGCAGATATTTATTTTCAGTCCAGCCATAGTGAATCCTGGGTAATGGAAGGCGGAATTATAAAAGAAGGCAGTCATAGTATCGAACAGGGCGCTGGCGTGCGTGCGGTATCGGGTGAGAAAACCGGCTTCGCCTACAGCGACCGCATTGAACTGCCGGTATTATTGGAAGCGGCTAATAACGTAAAAGCCATCGTCCGGCAAGGGCAAGACGCCCAGGTTGGACTTGTAAACACCGCTAACTGGCCGCAGTATTATTCTGTAACCAATCCGTTAAAATCATTGGCCGATCAGGATAAAATTGATTTATTGCGTAAAGTTGAGAGTGAAACCCGCAAGCTGGACAGTCGCATAGAAGAGGTGATTGTCAGCCTGAGTGGTGGGCATGAAAGTATTCTGGTCGCCAATCAGGACGGCTCGTTAGCGGCTGACGTGAGGCCTTTGGTGCGGATGAATGTCACCGTTATCGTTGAACAAAACGGTCATCGTGAACAAGGGAGCATGGGTGGCGGCGGCCGGAGTGATTACCATTATTTTATCGACCAGGACCGGGCAATGGCATACGGCAAGGAAGCCGTAAGACAGGCATTGGTTAATCTCGAAGCGGAAGAAGCCCCGGCAGGTAACATGACCGTGGTGCTGGGTCCGGGTTGGCCGGGTATTTTACTCCATGAAGCGATCGGTCATGGGCTGGAAGGTGATTTTAACCGCAAGGGTACATCGGCATTTAGCGGCCGGGTCGGTGAACGAGTTGCCTCTGATTTATGTACCGTGGTCGATGACGGCACTTTGCAAGGGCGACGCGGTTCGTTGAGTATTGATGATGAAGGTACGCCCACAGAAAAAACCGTATTGATCGAAAACGGTATCCTCAAAGGCTATATGCAGGACAAGCTTAATGCGCGTTTGATGGGCGTTAAACCCACCGGTAATGGCCGCCGTGAATCCTACGCTAATTTGCCGATGCCGCGCATGACCAATACGTATATGTTGCCCGGACCTCATAATCCCGAAGAAATCATAAAAACAGTAAAAAAAGGGCTGTACGCGAAGAACTTTGCCGGAGGACAGGTTGATATTACGTCGGGTAAATTTGTATTTTCCGCCAGTGAAGCGTATCTGATTGAAAATGGCAAGGTAACCCGTGCCGTTAAAGGCGCAACCCTCATTGGCAACGGTCCCGATGTATTAACTAAAGTATCCATGGTTGGCACCGATCTTGAGCTGGATAGCGGTGTCGGCACGTGCGGCAAGGACGGGCAAAGCGTGCCGGTCGGCGTGGGTCAGCCTACGATGAAGATCGATGGCTTGACGGTTGGTGGTACGAGTGTCTAAACGTTATCACAATACTGATACGATGTTAAAGAAACCTAAATGCCTGTAATCTCTTATTTTTTGGAATTTATATTCGAATGTACTACGATGACCATAATCCACCACACTTTCATATTGAGTATCAGGGCCATCAAGCGCTAATGGCCATTGAAAACGTTGAGCTTGTAGCGGGAACACTGCCCAAATAAGCAGTTAAGTTGGTAGGAGAATGGGCAAAAGAACACCAACAAGAACTATTAACCGATTGGCAATGCGCTATTGAATTAAAACCTTTGCAACGAATTGCAGGAGCTGATAATGATTAAAATAATTCACTCACTGTATATCCAGCAGAATATTCTGCGCTTGTATTTTTCCGATAATTCTTATGGCGATTATGATTTTGCAACCTTTAATTGCCAGACAAAAGGAATTGGTTATCCCTCTGAATGATAAGCAATTTTTTTAGAGCTTGGTGCATTGTGTTGGCCTAATGGTTTGGAATCAAGTCCCGGCAATATTAAAAGAAAACTTGAAGAACAACAGAAATTGCATTACGAGTCCAAGGTGGCTTAAAAAGATAATTTACAGCTTAATTTGACAAAAAGCTTACCCAAAATCAGAAGCCACTTGTGTTGGGTTATGCTGTGCTATTCAAATCCACCCCACCCCACTAAAACACAGAGAACACAGTGCAAAATCAGGAAGAAATAAACCGTTTAAAAAACACCGTTCAAGACTTGTTGGACGAGGCAAAAAAACAGGGCGCCAGCGCGGCCGAAGCCGGTTTAAGCCAGGAAAACGGCTTATCCGTGTCAGCGCGTCTCGGCGATGTTGAAACGATAGAGCATCATTGCGATCAAGGCCTCGGAATAACGGTCTATTTTGGTCAACGCAAAGGCTCAGCCAGTACCACGGATTTATCGCCGGATTCCATTAGAGAAACGGTTAGCGCAGCCTGTAGTATTGCCCGTTATACCAGTGAAGACGACTATGCCGGCTTGCCTGAAAAAGAACTGCTGGCAACCGAATTCCCCGATCTTGATCTCAATCACCCGTGGGGCATCAGTGTCGATGTAGCGATAGCTCTGGCTATCGAATGCGAAGATGCCGCGCGTACTTATCATGCCGAAATCAGTAATTCCGAAGGCGCGTCAGTCAATACCCATCAGGGCATTCATGTGATGGGCAATAGTCTGGGATTTCTTCAGGGGTATATTTCAACCCGCCATTCCTTAAGCTGTTCTGTATTGGCGCAGCGTGGCGACAGTATGCAGCGCGATTACTGGTATAGCGTATCCAGAAATCCCCTGAATATAGAGCAACCCATCGAAATCGGCAAAAAAGCTGCTGAACGTGCGCTTCGCCGCTTGGAAGGTCGCAGCTTGAGCACTCGGCAATGTCCAGTGTTGTATAGCGCGGAAGTTGCCTCCGGTTTGTTGTCCTCATTTATAGGCGCAATCAGCGGTGGTAACTTATACCGCAAGTCATCGTTTTTACTGGATGCCCTGGACAGCCAGATTTTTCCTGAATTTATCCATATCCACGAACAGCCCCATTTACAAGGCGCTTTAGGTAGTGCCGCCTATGATGGCGAGGGCGTAGCGACAAAAACCCGCGATATTGTCAGCGATGGCATACTTCGCAGTTATGTGTTAAGCACTTATTCGGCGCGTAAACTCGGACTGCATAGTACTGGCAATGCGGGGGGTGTGCGTAATTTAACGATAACGCCAAGCGAGCTTGATTATCAGGACATGCTGAAGCGACTCGATACCGGTTTGTTGGTTACCGAACTGATGGGGCAAGGGGTTAATATGGTAACCGGCGATTATTCGCGCGGTGCGGCGGGATTCTGGGTGGAAAATGGCGAAATTCAATACCCGGTTGAAGAAATTACCATTGCAGGTAACCTGAAAGACATGTTTAGAAACATCATCGCAGTGGGTAATGATGTTGATTATCGCGGTAATGTTCGCACGGGCTCTATTCTAGTTGAGCGGATGTCGATTGCTGGGGAATAATTGAAAGTATTGAAAGGGCTACCTGCTTCAAACCTTTTTTAATCATGATGATTTATTGGACATAAGCATGCGAACTTCTGCTTTCGGCCATTATGACAAGTGTCCTTTTATGCACAGTGGCCTGGTGGTGGATCGCTTTTAGCTGATAGTAAAAGGCTTTGGCATGGTGCCTCGGGAAGGCTGGGCATAATTTTTATAGTTGTCTGGAGTTGGTATTTTTTGATCCATTTCTGGCAACAATCATAATTTCAAAAATTCACCTTGCCATAACCCTCAGAGTTGGCTAAGCGAAAGCTAACGCTTTACGTCATGGTCTATTTCGACCATCTAATCCAGCGCCGATATGCTGAAAACTACGAATAGGTATGTCGAAGCCGAATTGACGATGTAATAACGGACACTGGTCAGACTTCAGGAATTCGGTATAGGGCATTCCGGTATCATGCTCCAGTTTTTCAAAGCGCTGTAATTATGCAAAGCTCGCGAGGGAAATAGATGCTTCTAAACCAGGCTGTATCTAGTCCGCGACAAAGCACTGAACATCAAAAGACACTTGTCATAATGGCCGTAATGCAAAGCTCTGCATTACGGCCATTTTGAGACAGACACCGGTTTCCCATGAACGGCTGGTTAACCTGAAAAGCTGTCATTCAGAGATCGCAAGTCACAAGGCTATCGGAATTAGTGGGTAAAGACCTCAAAATGCGAGGCTTTAAGTTTATAGGCAGTACTATTTGCTATGCGTTTATGCAGGCAACAAATATGGTAAACGATCATACGGTCGATTGTTACAGACATGCCGAAATTAATAGAAACTCTTCATAAGGAGTAAATTGCTATGCGTTATCTACATACCATGATTCGGGTTCATGACCTGAATGAATCGCTCGATTTCTTTTGCAACAAACTCGGGCTTGTGGAAAGCCACCGGTTTGACAGCGAACAGGGCCGTTTTACGCTGGTTTATCTTTACGCGCCGCAAGATGCAGACCAGGCGCTCAAGCTGGAAGCGCCGTTAATAGAGCTGACATATAACTGGGATGCAGAAGATTATGGGGGAGGGCGCAACTTTGGCCATCTTGCTTTTGAAGTCGAAAATATATATGAAACCTGTCAAAAATTGCTGGATGCCGGTGTGTTAATCAACCGCCCACCGCGTGATGGACACATGGCGTTTGTACGCTCACCGGACAAAATTTCTATCGAGTTTTTGCAAAAAGGCGCGCCGTTGGCGCCTGCGGAACCGTGGCTTTCTATGGAAAATACGGGAAGTTGGTAAGGGGCGCACAACAAATAAGGTCGTCTACTTTAAATCAGCAGAGCGTGTAGGGCGGTTTCACGTCAGCAAACCGCCAATCAACTCACAACATCAAAAACAATCGTTCATAAAAAAACCGCTTGGAAAAATCCGGGCAGAGGCCAGGTTCAAGGCTCCGTTTGTGGCGAATTGCCTAACGGCGAATCCACGATACAGATCTAATTCTCACTTTTGGTTGAATTGGCGAAATGGCATCTGCAAAACTATTGCTTCACCCCCGAAAAGGATACGCCATCTTCGATGACTCCGGGACTCCAAACCATACCCGAGATACTATCCTTGCCTTTGCTGATAAAAGCATCGAAACTCTCACTCGGGTCAGTACCTGTACGAATTGTACCGGTAACATGACAATTTGAAAGCAGGGTTAAGTTGCCTCGCAATACCTTAGATTTAACTGCATCCGTCGGCATGTAGCATGACGACTGAGTAGATATCGCTGTCCCCGTGCTGGGCATGGCTAATATGCAGCGAGCAGGAGAATCAGAACCTGCGTAAATCACCCAGGTACCAGTTAAGTCGGCGCGAGTGCAAGTGGCGGCATAGCTCATAGCAGGCAATGCTGCTAAGGCAAGACCGGTTAATAATGCGTTTATTATCATGGGTCGTTCCTTTTGTGGGATAGAAAAATCGGGTGTGGCACGGTAAGGTTGAGTGTGGTACGAATCCCAACCCACGGTGCTTAAAGCTCTTTGAAATATTTTGCTTATTCATTTTGTCCTTGGAGTTAAGTTTAACCCGGAAATAAGTTAAAGTGCTTAGATATGTTGAATACGCTAACTACTTATCACTTTAAATCGGATACTATAGCCGGGTAGAGCGGGCAATCAGCTTCATCGTTTGCCCACGCGAAGCCCATCATAATCAGGCGTCTATGCGACGGTTTTTTGGTGATAAAGCGGTCATAATGTGTCAAGATGCTTCAGGCCGCCTGCAAATCATGCAAAGGCAGGTGCAACAATGATACGGATTGAATATCGGTCTTCAGGCTGGCGTGTTGCACGTCAATCCCAACCAGCGTCCCATTGACGTCAAAATCCAGTACTACGCCATCAGCGACTTCGTCGGAATCCACTGATGGCGTATTGGACAGATGAATGTACAGCGAATCAGTTTCTTTATCGTAGCTCAGTTTCATAGCTTAAATCTCCGGTCTGGGAAAGCATTATGCAGCTAAATAGGGTTTAGCATGTTGAAGTCTCAGCCATAAACGACCAGTCAATGCTAAGGTCGGGGAATAGTTGCACAGCGGTGGGTTCATCCATGCCATACACACCGGGCTTTCCGTATCGCCCTTGTGCATCAAGGGTATACACCATAAGCCATCGGTCTTCAGGGTGAATAATCCAGTATTCCTGCACACCATGCTGTTCGTAAAGGCCGCGTTTGGTATTCATGTCTTTCAACAGGGTGGAGGGAGAAAGCACTTCAACTATCCAATCCGGCGCTCCCCGGCAGCCCTGCTTGTCCAGTTTGGACATATCGCAAATAACACTCAAATCGGGTTGCACCAATGTCTCTACTTTTGCGTCGGCTTCATCTTT
>Ga0209797_10000298_pt1 | contig 24426 bp, 20 predicted proteins | sample DOMMetBare3Fresh_2_FD_187472 | JGI IMG/M metagenome (GOLD analysis project Ga0209797, IMG submission 187472) | Wetland sediment microbial communities from St. Louis River estuary, USA, under dissolved organic matter induced mercury methylation -... | ecosystem: Environmental > Aquatic >... | reverse complement strand
TGGCTCGACCCCAATTCCGGGCAGGCCGCCACTTTCCCGTCCGATCAACACGCCGATCGGCGTCGACAGCGAGCGGCTCAACCGTCGAACCAACAGGCGCAACTGCGAGGTTGTCGCCTCGCCCAGGGAGACGATCGCGACGTACTTGATGTCCTTGGGGTCGCGATCATGCAGAACTGCGTTGATACCCATCAAGCCGCCGGCACCGGTGAGCGTCACGTCAACACGGGCTTCCAGTCGACCGGCGAAAGCGACCAGCTTGCCGGCGGCCTGGTCAAATGCACCCCGTGCGGGCAGGATGAGCGCCTTGGTGGCCAGCCTATCGTCAATCGGAGCATCCTTGTCCTGTTGTCCAAGCCGCTCCTCGACAAGATCCTCCGCCAGCTCGACGAATTCCTCGACCGCCTGTTTCAACTTTTCCAGCTGATCCGGGCGCAAGACATCCCGGGCGCTGTCGCTGGCCGCAATGGCAAGCGCCGGGATGGCGACCTCATCGAGATACTGGATGAGCGGACAGTCCTTGCCCAGCCACTCCTCCATGTCCTCAACGGCCGAGGAGGCATCTCCTGCCAGGAGCAGGTGATAGAGCCGCTGATCCGAGCTCAGCGCGGGCGTGTTGCCCAGGAGAACGCCAATGTACGACAACATCGGAACGTGGTCGGCGAAGACAACCAGCGAAAGGGTGATCGGCATCGCCAACACGAGACCCACGGGTCCCCAGATGGTGGTCCAGAACGCCGCGGCAAGAAGCACTGCCAGCGGAGAGAGGTTGGTCTTGCTCCCGAACAGAAGCGGCTCGATGACCTGCGCGGTTACAAACTCTGCAACGCCGAACAACGCCGCTGTGAGAAGGAGCTTGGTCCAGCCGGGCTCAACCGCTGCCGCCAGCGCCATGGGCAGCAGAGCCGAAAGCGCGCCTCCGATATAAGGCACGAAGCGAAGGATTGCGGCGACCGTTCCCCACAACGCGGCGTTCGGCACACCTATTGCCCACAGGCAAAGCCCGATGACGAGCCCAAAACTGAAGTTGAGACCCGCCTGCAGACGGAAGAAGTGGGAAAGCCCCAACGCGGCGTCGTTCAGGGCCTGCGTCGATCTGCCAATCTCGGTCGGCCCCATCACCCGCACGATGCGATCGCGCAGATCGTGATACTGAAGCAGGATGAAAACCGTGAAGAGCAACGCCAGACCAGCGGACGTCAACGGTGAAATGGAAAGCTGAAGATAGGTGAGGATCGCGGCAAATGGACTGGAGGGCTCATTCTGGACTTCGACCTTGACTGGGGTCCCGCCCTTCGGCGCCTCCTTCATCTCACCCTCGACATTGCGGAGGACGCGGGTCGCCGTCCGCCATATTCCGGCACCCTCAAGGTTGCTGGTGACTTCACGGATCTTGCCGCGGAGATTGGTTTCATAGCGGGGCAGGTCTTCGGCAAACGCCGACACTTCACGCGCAAGGAGCGTTCCCATGGCGCCGATGACCGCCAGCAGCGACAGCACGACCAGCACGACCGCAGCCGGACGCGGCAGTTTGTGATCTTCAAGCCATCGCACCGCAGGCTGCAGCGCGAAGCTCAAAAGGCAGGCCAGGGCCAGAGGAATCAGGAAATCGCGCGCGAGCGTGAGCGCCGCGATGAGGAGGGCTGCAACGATGAGAGCAGCCGCCGCATTGACGATATTGGACGTAGAAACCCCTGCCCACATGGCGCCCTCACTCTAGTTCCCCACCTCAGACGTAAAACTTTGGTTGGAACTGAGACGTAACAACTTTGGTTGGAACTTGGTTCCGCCTCGCGCGTTGGGGAGGTGGCGAATGTCGCTTCACCCACACGCGGCCAGCCGCGGCCGCAAAGTCACCAGGACAGGAGAACATCATGAACATCCACGATCAGCGCACAGGGTCTTCGACCGAAAACAAGGCCGGCTCCTCCACCATGTCGGGGCGGACCATGGGCTCGCCAGGCTCAAGCGATACCAGCGACAGCAGCACGGACCTCAATTCGCTGCGCGCCGAATTCAACGCTCTGAAAGACACAGTCACGGACTACGTCTCCAAGACCGGCAGCGACGCTCTGGATAGCGCCAAGAAGGCCACCTCTGATGTCGCCAATCAGATCGGCACCACCGCCTCCGGGATCGCCCACGCGGCCTCCGACCAGGCCAAGACCTTCGCTGCCGAATTGGAGCGGATGGGTCGGAACAATCCGCTCGGCGCGATCGCCGGTGCGCTGGTGGTTGGCGTGGTGATCGGCCTGATCGGGCGCGGCGGCCGAAGCTGATGCTGCGCAGCATCCTCCACATCACCGGGCTTGAGCAAAAGCTGCAGGCCGTCAAAGACCGGATCGAGGGTCAGGCGCAAGGCCTGATCCAGCAGGGCAAAGCGGTCGCCATTCAGATGTCGATTGCTGCCAGCTTGGCCATTGGCGCAGCGATATTGGCGCTGATGGCGCTCGTGGCGGCGCTCCTTACGCTCTTCTTCTGGCTCGAACCGAAGATCGGAAGCATCGCGGCCATGGGCTTGTTAGCAGGTGACCTCCTTGTGGTCGGCGCCGTTCTCGCTGTCTGGGCGGTGGTGATCGGCCGCAGACCAACGCCGGCAATCACCCCACCCGTTCCGACGGCTGACATTGCGGCAGCTCGGATGGCTGAGGAATTCGCCCCGATCCGCGCTGAGCCCATCGGCCGTGTCGAGCCACCTCCCGCGCGATCGGTTACGGCCGACGAGGTGGAATCGCTGTTTGCGGTCGCCGGGCAGTTTGCCCGCCTGCCCCAGACGGGCATTGAGTCTGTCGACAACGTCCTGCGGACGCTTGCCCCAAAGGCAGAAGAGGCGACCAGAGAGGCCGTGGCACGCGCAGCAAACCTGGTTCGGCACGGCGATCGATCAACCGTGCTGGCCATTCTCGGAACCGCCCTTGCCATCGGGTGGGTCATGACAAAACTTCACCACCAAAGCACAGCGAAGACGGCTTTCAATTCTTGAGGGCAACCCAATTCTTGAGAGCAAACGATGAGCGGTGCGGTGGACGGGGTCGAAACAACCTCGCACACCGCACCGCCTCCATATGCGCCTCAGACATCCTCATGAATGCCTCTCTTGACCGCATGGACGTTCCATCCATTGAACGCTACGCTAACCGGGCGGAAACGACCGATATCCGGGTGTTGGAATGGACATGACTAAGCTTCTTCTTCAAATTCGAACAATAGCGCTCGCCGCCACAGTCATTCTTTGCGGTGGCGTTGCGGCGTCCGCACAAGATCAGCCGGCGGCCCCATTGTTTGCAGCGGCACAGGCGGAGCGCGGACAGGCGACCTATCGGCAGAATTGCCAGGATTGCCACGGCACGACGCTCGACAACGGCGAGTTCGGCGGGCCCCCTCTCAAGGGCGGCTATTTTCGCACGCGCTGGGGCAACGGCAGCGTGGGCGCGCTCTATGGCTACGTCAGCGCGACCATGCCTCCCGATCGGCCAGGCCAACTCAGTCCGCAGACCTATGCGGACCTCGTCGCCTTCATCCTGAGCAGCAACGGCTATCCCGCCGGCGACAAGGAGCTGCCGTCCGACCCCGCTGCACAACAGAGCATGAGCCTGAAACGATAGGATGGCATCGTAGCCGCGTTTCACGATCGCAAACCAGGCGGGGCTTGCTTGACCGATTTCACGCTGCAGCAGGTCGTGCTGCGCTTCTGCGCGATGCTGTTGCTCGTGGGCATTCATGGTCTCGTCGTGGCGGCGACGGCCAATGCGCTTGGCGATCCGGGCCCGCGCTATGACGGCCGCCTGCGCTTGAGTCCGCTCGCGCATATTGATCTTTTGGGACTTGCATCCGGCGTGCTGCTTTCGATCGGCTGGATCAAGCCGATCGCGATTGATCCAGCCGCGCTGCGCATCGGGCGCATCGGGATCGTGGTCATCGTCACGGCCGCCGCGGTCGGAGTCCTCCTCGTCATCGTGGCCTTGCAGCTGGTGCGCCCGCTGGTGTTGCCGGTTCTTGGAGATACCGCGTCCACGCTGACCTTTGCTTTGATCGAGACCATCGGGCAGCTCGGCATCTGGTTCGCGTTGGTCAACCTACTGCCGGTTCCTCCGCTCACAGGGAGCCATCTGTTGACGGCGCTCGTCCCGGCGACGGGCGAGATCATGCGGCGGTTCCACATCTACTTCGCCCTGCTGCTCGCGGCCCTCGCTGCCACCGGCCTGATCACGCGAGCGCTCGAGCCCGCCTATCGAACGGTCGCCGAGCTTGTGTTGCGCAGTTGATACGTCAGCCCTTGCTGCCGCCTGCACCCTCGCCGCGATAGCGGGCCATGATCCTGGCCATCTCGCCGCTCCTCTCGATCTGCGCCAGGCTGTCGACAATGGCGCGCTTCAAGGTCAGGTCCCCCTTCCACAGCCCGAACACGACCGGAAAGCGCGGCAATTCAGGCGGCGCCCATTGCGCGCTGAAGCCTTCGCGCGCCGCGATCTGCCCTGCCAAGAGCATCTCGGTCACGCCGAAGTCGAACCGCCCTTCGCGCAGCCCGCTCGTCAGCGCGGCGGCATCCGGCGCAATGGCGAACTCGATATTCTTGCTGCGCAGGAAGCGCGACAGCGCGAGACGGTCGAGGCCGGAAATGCCGGTGAGCACGATCGCACGCTTGCCCTGGAGGTCGCCGATCGGCTTCGGCAGGACCAGCCCCCAGCCGGTCTGCGCGTACGACGGGCTTGTTTCCAGGAACGAGCGCGTCACCGGCGAGGCGACGACGCCGCCGGCCAGCACCTCGCACTGCGCGCGGGTGACACGCCAGTTGCGCGGGTTGAAATCCTGCCCCATCACCGGGTTCGGTGTGATGGCGAGCTTCAAAGCAAGACTTTCTGCGAGCGCCCGCAGCAATTCCACGTCAATCCCCGGCGCGGCGGGATCCCCGGTGACGAGCGGCGGATAGATGGGCGGCATGCAGACCCGCAGCAGCCCGGCCCGGCGCACCTCGCGAAGCGACGTGTCGGCCGGCAACAGGTAGACACCCGCCAACAGACCGAAGATCATCAGGTAGGAGAGCGGCGTCCGCGCTTTGGCCGGAATGAGCGCCATGCCGGTTCAGGCCTTATGGAAGTCGCGCAGCGCAATCAGAAAGAAGACGGCCGCCATGACGACCAGCACGATCGGGCCGAGCTTGGGATCGAACTGATAGAAATGGATGAACGCACCGCGCAGCGCATCGACCGCATAGGTGAGCGGGTTGATCTCGACCAGCATCACCAGCCATTCGGGATAGACGACCTTGGTCTGGGCGCTGGTCAGCGACGGATCGAGCGGGAAGATCGAGCTCGAGGTGAAATAGAGCGGCAGGATGACCGCATTGGCGAAGACGCCGAAGCCCTCGAAGCTGCGCACCCGGTTGGCGATCACCACGCCCAGCGAGGTCAGCCCGAAGGCCAAGAGAAACATGATGCCAAGCCCATGCACGATATCGAGCGGGGTGAGCGTGACGTCGGCAAAGCGCGCGAGCGCGAGCACCAGCGAGCCGTGGAACAAAGCGACCGTGGTGCCGCCCAGGATCTTGCCAAGCAGGATGGTGGCGCGCGGCAACGGCGACACCAGGATCTCGCGCAGGAATCCGAACTCGCGGTCCCAGATCGTCGACACCGCCGATTGCACCGACGTGTACATGATGTTGAGCAGGATCACCGCCGGGAAGATGAACTGGAGATAGGTGTAGGGCACGACGAAGCGAACCTCGCCGTAAATTTCTCCGCGGAAGTACGGATTGAGGCCGATCCCCATGATCAGCACCCACAGGAGCGGCCGGCTGACGCCGCCGATGAGCTGGCCACGGTCGCGAATGGCGCGTTTCACCTCGCGCAGCCAGATGGCGTAAACGCCACCCAATTGCAGCATGATCGCCGACGGTGGCTTCTCAGGGATCTCGATGGCGGGGTTCGTCATTTGGTGTGCTCGCCTCCGCGTTTGCCGAATTCGTAGGTCAATTCGCGCGCGCCGGCCGCCTGGTCCCGCAGCTCGCGCCCGGTCAACGACAGGAACACGCTCTCGAGGCTCGGCTCCTCGACCGCGAGCCTGCGGATGCGGCTGCCAAAGCGCCCGAGCAACGCTTCGGTAAAAGCATCGCCGCTCGACTTGAGCACGATCTCCTTGTCGTTGCGGACCACGAGGTCCGCATAGGCGGCGACGATCTCGGCCGCCGCGGTCTCGTCGCGCGCGACCAGGCGAATGAGCTCCTGGCCGTGGGCGCTCTTGAGCTTGGCTGGCGTGTCCTGCGCCAGGATGCGGCCGTGGTCGATAATGCAGACCCGGTCGCAGCCCTCGACTTCCTCGATGTAATGGGTCGTGACGATGACGGTGAGGTCGCGTTCGCTGCGCAGCCTATGCACATATTGCCAGAACCGCTCGCGCGACTGGGCATCGAGCCCGACCGTCGGCTCGTCGAGGAACAGGATGCGCGAATGGTGAACGAGCGCGCGCGCGATCTCGAGCCGGCGCTTCATGCCCGACGACAGCGTGCGCACCAGCCGCTCGCGCCACTCGGAGAGCTCGACCAGCGCCAGCATCTCGTCGATGCGCTTGCGTCGCAGCGCACTCGGCACGCCATAGACGAGACCGTGGAAATTCAGGTTCTCATACAATGTCAGGCGATCATCCAGGCTCGGCTCCTGGAACACGATGCCGAGATTGCGGCGGCCTTCGATCGGATTCTTGATGATGTCGACGCCGTTGATGAGGGCTGTGCCGCTGTCCGGCCGCAGGATGGTGCAGAGGATGTGCAGCAGGGTGGTCTTGCCGGCGCCGTTGGGACCGAGCAGCGCGAACAGCTCGGTCGGCCGCACCTCGAAGCTGACATTGTCGAGCGCGAGCGTGCGACCGTAGCGTTTGGTCACGCCTTCGATCTGGACGGCGGGCGCAGGAGGATGGGTCAATGTCCGCTGTCCTTTGAAGCTTGGCGCGTCCGCCCCGACGATCGCAACAATCACGATTGTAGTGTCATTTGACGGGGGTTGCCGGAAACTTGCTGGCGCGCAGCAGGCTTTCCATCGTGCCGTCCACCGTCAGCGACGCGATCGCCTGATCGACGCTGCTGCGCATAAAAGGCTCATTCGAAAGCAGCGCGGCGCCGACGTCCGCCGTCGAGACCGGCAGCGGAGCGGGCGCGATCAGGCGCAGCTTGGCAAACTCCTGGTCGCTTGCCTGCAGCGCCCACAGCGCCGGCGCCCACACCAGCGCTGCGCCGGCCGTGCCGCGCAGCACCGCCCGCAGCGCCGCTTCGTCAGTCGACATCGGAAAGCGGCTCCAGCGCTGGTTCGGCGTCAAGGCCTGCAGATATTGGATCAGGCGAAGATCGGCGCTGGTGCCGATCGTCGCGCCGATCGCCTGCGAGCGCGGCATGTCCGCGAGCGACTTCCAGTCCGGATTGGTCACCGCCACAACATAGGACACCCGGTAATAGGGCCGCGACACCGTGAGCCAATCCGGATAGGCGTCCGGAATGAGCTTGAAGCCCAGATAGATGTCGCAGGTCTCGAGAAAGACCCGGTAGAGATTGTCGATATCCTCGGTCACCAGGTTTTCGCCGATCACGTGCTCCTTCGGCTGCAGCAGCAGCGCCGAGGCGATCGCCGCGCCGATCTTGCGCGCGATCGGAAAATCCGGATCGCGCGCATCGACGCAATAGTGCAGCGTGTTGGCCTCCTGGCGCTTGCCGAACTTCCAGTCGTCGGGCACGAACGGCGTCTGCGCCAGGGCAGTGCCCGCCATGGCGCAGCACGCCGCCAGGAGCACCAACGGCCGCAGATGCCGACCTATCGCCGTGATCCTGAGGTGTCCGCGCCTCTTTGCGCGGGCCTCGAAGGATGATCGGCCACAACTTGCGGCAAGAAATAGCGCCGTCGCCCTTCGAGGCTCCCCCGGCTCAAGAGGCCGGGGTCGCGCCTCAGGGTGACGGATATGAGTCATTGCTTGCCGCCGCTGGTGTAACGCCATCATCAGCTCAAGAACTCTCCTACTTTTCAGGCAGCGCGAACACCCACAGCATGGAGCCGCTTTCCGGATACTTGATCTCGGTTGCCAGCTGGGAGACCGAGCGCAGGAAGCCCGAGCCGCCGCCGGTCGAGACCGCGACATATTGCTTGCCGTTCGCGCTGTAGGAAATCGGGAACGAATTGACCGCGTTGTTGGTGCGGACCTGCCACAGCACCTTCCCGGTCGTTTCATCGAACGCGCGGAAGTAGCGCGCGATGTCGCCCGCGAACACGACGCCGCCGCCGGTCGGCAGCACCGCGCTGGTCGAGGGCGCCCGCTGCCGATGCGACCAGACCGTGGTGCGATCGGTGAGCCTGATCGCGTCGACGCGCCCGAAATTGCCGTCGCTGTTGGGCACCGCCATGAACTTGAAGCTCGCACCGCCGCCGCCCGCATAGGCCTGCCCCGGCGCGAGCGGCTGCGGCGTGATGGTCGCGCAATACTCGTTGAGCGGCACATAGAGATTGCCGGTCTTGGGGCTGTAGGCGGTCGCGGGCCAGCCGCGCGCGCCCGGGTTGGCCGGGCACGTGGTCACGCCCTGGCCGCTGCGCGGGATCAAGGCCGTGTTGATGGTCTTCTCGCCGCTCTTGGGATCGATCGCGGTGACGAGATTCTGCGCCACCATTTCCTTGTGCCAGAGCCATTGGCCATTGGTGCGATCGATCGCCTCCAGGATGCCGAGCTTGCCCGAGGTGACCAGCGCCTTGCGGGTCTCGCCGTTGACCGGCAGGTCGATCAGCAGCCGCTCATAGACATAATCCATGTCCCAGGTGTCGTCCGGCAGATGCTGGCGGTACCACTGCAGCCTGCCGGTCTTGGGATCGAGCGCGAGCGTGGCGTCGGAATAGAGAGCGTTGTTGTCGAAGCCCTCCTTCTTCGGCACCGTGCCGCGCATCTCGGCAATCCAGGGATAGGGCTGGCCGGTGCCGTAGAACACCAGATTCTGCGCCGGGTCGTAGCTGCCGGAAATCCACGCGGTCGCGCCGAAGCGGCTTTCGAGCGGCAGACCGTTCCAGGTTTTCTCGTTCGGATCGCCCGGCTGCGCGATGGTGTGGACGCGCCACTTCTCCTCGCCGGTCTTGGGATCGTGGCCGGTGATGAAGCAGCCGCCGGGCTGCGCGTTGCCGCAGCCCTGCATGCCCTGCACGATCATGCCGCCGGCGACGAACGGCCCGCTGGTATAGCGCCAGCCCTTGGTCCAGTCGGCCGTCGTGTGATCCCAGATCACCTTGCCGGTCTTGGTGTCGAGCGCGACGATATGCGCGTCGGCGGTGGCGGCGATCAGCTTGTCCTCATAGATCGCCATGTTACGCGAGGACAGATTGCCGCCGGTGGTGACGATCTTGTCCGGCAGATCGCGCTTGTATTCCCAGATCAGATCGCCGGTCGCGCCGTTGAGCGCCTGGATCCGGTTCGCGTAATTGAAGAGATAGAGAATGCCGTCATGCACGATCGGCGTCGTCTCGGTGGCGCCGTTGGTCATCGACCAGGTCCAGGCGACCTGCAGATCCTTGACGTTGTCCTTGTTGATCTGATCGAGCGGGCTGTAGCCCCAGGCATCATAGGTCCGCCGCCACATCAGCCAGTCCGATGCCGGCGGGTTGCGCAGCATCTCGTCGGTGACGGGGGTGATGTTTCGGGTCGGATCGGCGGGTTGCTGCGCCTGCGCCAGAACGCCGGCGAGCAGGACGAGCGGCAGCCCCAGCACCGTCGACTTCCAGAAGCGATTGACCGGCATCGTGACCTCCCTTGGTCGTTGTATCGTTGTATTGTTATGTCGTGTTGTTATGTCGTGTTGTTATGTCGTGTTGCAGTCGGCCGCCGCCGGCTTGCGCGCGAGCGGCGGCCGCAGTCCCTGCAGAACTTATCAATCCGGCAGCGCGAACACCCACAGCGCCGAGCCGCCATCCGGGTTCCGCAGCTCAGGCGTGAGCGTCGCCAGCGAGCGCGCCTGGCTCGAGCCGTTGCCGGCTGCGACCGCGACGTACTGCTTGCCGTTCACGGTGTAGGTGACCGGGAACGAGTTGATGGCGTTGTTGAGCCTGATCTCCCACAGCACCTGGCCGGTGGTGTCGTCGAAGGCCCGGAAGTAGCGATCCCAGGCGCCGCTGAACACCAGCCCGCCGCCGGTCGGCAGCACCGCGCCGGTCTGCGGCGCGCGCGTGCGATAGGACCACGCCGTCGACTGGTCGGAGAGCTTGACCGCCTGGACGCTCCCGATCTTGCCGTCACTGTTGGGGATCGGCACGCGCGCGTAGACCGCGCGGCCACCACCCGTATAGGCCTGCCCCGGATCGAGCGGGGTGGGCGTCGTGTTCGAGCAGTACTCGTTGAGCGGCAGGTAGAGCATGCCGGTCTTCGGGCTGTAGGCCGTTGCCGGCCAGCCGCGGCTGCCCGGATCGGCCGGGCAGTTGACCGTGGTCTGCCCGATCTTCGGGATCGACGCCTGGTTGATCGTCTTCGCGCCGGTCTTGGGATCGATCGCCGACACCACGTTCTGGTGCACCGTTTCCTTGTGCCAGAGCCACTGGCCATTGGTGCGGTCGATCGCCTCGATGATGCCGAGCTTGCCGGTCGTGACCAGCGCCTTGCGCGGCTCGCCGTTGACGGTGAGATCGATCAGCAGGCGCTCGTAGGAATAGTCGAGGTCCCAGGTGTCGTTCTCAAGATGCTGCCGGTGCCATTTGAGATTGCCGGTCGCGACATCGATCGCGAGCGTGGAGTCGGTATAGAGACCAGTGTTCGCCACGCCCTCCTTCTTGGGCAGGAGGCCGTTCATCTCCGCAATCCACGGATAGGGCTGGCCGGTGCCATAGAACACCAGGTTCTGGTCCGGATCGTAGCTGCCCGAGATCCAGGCCGATCCGCCGAAGCGCGCTTCGAGCGGCAGCCCGTTCCAGGTGTTGAAGTTGGGATCGCCCGGCTGCGCGATGGTGTGCACGCGCCACTTCTCGGCGCCGGTCTTGGGATCATGGCCGGTGATGAAGCAGCCGCCGGGCTGCGCATTGCCGCAACCGGTCATGCCTTGCACGATCACGCCGTTGGCGACGAACGGGCCGCCGGTGTAGCGCCAGCCCTTGTTCCAGTCCGCGGTGGTGTGATCCCAGACCACCTTGCCGGTCTTGGCTTCGAGCGCGACGAGGTGCGCATCGGAGGTCGCAACGATCAGCTTGTCCTCGTAGATCGCCATGTTGCGCTTGGCGAGCGGGTTGCCGCCGTCGGCGACGAGCTTCGCCGGCAGGTCGCGCTTGTACTCCCAGAGCAGATCACCGTTGGCGGCATCGAGCGCCTGCACCTTGTCGGCGTAGTTGAAGATGAACAGCACGCCATCGTGAACGATCGGCGTCGTCTCGGTGGGGCCATTGGTCAACGACCAGGTCCAGGCCAATTTGAGGTTCTTGACGTTGGTCTTGTTGATCTGCTCCAGCGGGCTGTAGCCCCAGGCGTTGTAGGTGCGCCGCCACATCAGCCAATCGCCGGGCGGCGGATTGCGCAGCATGGCGTCCGTCACCGGCGTCAGGTTGCGCGTCGCGTCCCCACCTTGCTGCTGCGTCAGGCCCGCAGTCACGGACAAGACCAGGATCGGCAATCCCAACACGGACGCCTTCAGAAGACGTTTCAACATGCGTATTCTCCCTTACTCTGCTACTTGGACGCCTCGATGATCGGCGGCTCGTTGATCGGAAAAGCGTCGTTCCATGCTAGTCGGAGGCGCTAGCGCGTCAACCGTGTCCGGGCAGTTTGGCTCGCAGCACCCCGACCGCAACACCAGCAATGCCCCCTAACCCTGTACACGCGCAGCCTGCGCCAGATGCAGAAGCGCTGTGTCCACGGGTTTGGTTTTGCCAAAATCATCTGCGGCACGCGCACGGCATCTTGTCGCGGACCGTACTATGCAAAGAGGCAAAAGGATATCGGCCCCTGTTCGGTCGCTGGGCCAGGGGGGCGCCCTTCATGTTGTCTTTTCGCTTCCCCCAGATCGAGGGGGATGGCGCAAGTGCGTTCCCGCAGGTGCCGCTCCCGCTCCCCGCCCTCAAGACGCCTCATGAGTGCGCCCCTCGATACCGGATCGGGATGAGCCGCACGTAGGTGAATTTCACCAGAAAGTCAATAGTCGCAAAAAGCCTCACGACATCGTGATAACTGGCGGGCCCTCCGGTCGCGATCACCTTTACAGCTCGTTATGGTCCATATGGGCGGCGCCAAGACTAGCGCCGCCGCTTCGCGGGCTTCGCCTTCTGCTCGCCCGGCTGGCGGCCCGGCTCGAAGCCGCCAACCTCGTGATAGGCAATCTTGGCGTCGGTCTCGAACGCCCTGACCGACGGGATCTGGCCAGGCAGCCCCAAGGAGCTCCAGCGCGCCGCGACGCTGTCATAGACCTCCTTGCGCAGCACGGTGCGCTTGGAGAACACCGGCAGGTGGCGATGCTCCTTGCAGGCATTGATCAGGGCCTTGGAACCATAAGGCCGCTTCTCCGGCGGGTTCTGGGTCGGATCGAGCCAGGTGCTCCAGGTATTGCGCAGGATGTCGATGTCCTCGATCGGGTTGCAGCGGCTCGCCATCGCCCAGATCACCTGGTCCATGTCGGTCGGATCGATGTCATCATCGACCGCGATGATCCACTTGGTGTAGTAGGCGCCGCCCGGAACCTGCGCGGCGAGCGCCAGCACCTGCGCAGCGTGGCCGGCATGGCGCTGCTCCAGGCTGATCACCGTCATACCAAAGCCGCCGGCCGCTGCCGGATGCGCATACACGCCTTTGATTCCCGGGATCCCCAGCCGATCGAGATCGTCCCAGATCTTGGCCGAGCGGATCACTGAGAAGAACCCGCTCTGCTCGCAGGAGGGATAATCCGCCATCAGCGCATTGGTCAGGATCGGGCTTGCGCGATGGTGCACGGCCGTGACCTCGACCAGCGGACAGCCGGCCTCGGGGCGCCCGTAGTAGCCCGGGAACTCGCCGAACGGACCCTCCGCCTTCACCGAGTTCGGACGGATCACACCTTCGATCACCAATTCGGCATTCGCGGGCAGCAGGAGGTCTGTGGTCATGCCACGCACGACCGGAATGGGCTCGCCTTTGATCCCGCCCGCGAACTCATACTCGGACACGTTCTTCGGAAACGTCTGCGAGCCGACCAGCATGAACAGCGGATCGATGCCCCAGGCCGCCGCCACTTCGATCGGCTTGCCTTGCTGCCAGGCGCGGGTGATGTGCAGCCGCGCATCCTTGCCGGGCGACAGATAGAGCCCGGTCTCGGCCTTGCCCTGCTGCATCATGCGGTAGGTGCCGATGTTGAGGTAGCCGGTGTCGGGATCGCGCGTGATAACGGCGTCGCCCGTTCCCGCATAACGGCCGCCGTCGAGCGGCCAGTGGCGCGGGATTGGCAGTTGATTGAGATCGATCTTCTTGCCGAGGATGGAATGCTCGTAGAGCGGGGCTTCGCTCTTTGTGACCTCGCGCGGCGGCAGCCGCTGCTTGAGCTTGTCCTTGGTGCGCCTGATCAGCTCGACGGTCGGCGTGTCGGGTGGCTCCTCGAGCGTGAGCGCGATGCGCTTGAAGCTCGGCCCGAGGATGTTCCACAGGTGCCGCGCGCCGATCGGGCTCTTCTCGAAGCCCTTGGCGCACTCGAACAAGACCGCCGGAGACGGATGCTGCTTGGCCACCAGATAGGAGATCGCGCTCATCTCCTCGTCGCGATCGACCGGCCGGGAGACCCGCACCAGCTCGTTTATGTGCTCGACCCGCGCCAGCCATTCGCGCAGGTCAGGGATCGGCTTGCTTCGCCGTCGCGCCGAGGATTCCTCGTTCTGCGATCCGGCGAGCGGCGCTCGAATCATCTCGTTCATGGATCACCTCACCGGCAACAGCGTGAGGCGGAAGCGGCGCCTACCGCGGCGTCGTCACCCGCCACTGTCATTGGCGAAGGACGGCGCCCGCAATGCCTTGATCGAAGTCAACCGGTCTGCACTGGCAGCGTGACCTGCTACAGGGCCATCACCACGGCCTTGACCTCGGTATAGAGGTCAAGGACCTCACGGCCCTTCTCGCGGCCCCAGCCGGACTGCTTGTAGCCGCCGAACGGCATCGCCGGATCGAGCGTGCCGTGCATGTTGACGCCGACCGAGCCGGCCTTGAGGCGGCGGGCCATCTTGTGCGCGGTGCCGAGATTGCGGGTCCACACGCTGGCGGCGAGGCCATAGGTCGTGCGGTTGGCCTCGTCGGCGATGCGGTCGACATCGTCGTCGTTGAAAGTCATCGCGCACAAGACCGGCCCGAAGATCTCCTCGCGCACGACCGACATCTCCGGCTTCGTATCGATCAGGATGGTCGGCGCGAGAAAAAAGCCCTCGTTGCCGACGCGGCTGCCGCCGGTCACCACCGTGGCGCCGTCCGAGCGGCCCTGCGACACATAACGCGAGACACGCTCGAGCTGCTCCTGCGAGACGAGCGGCCCCATCTGGGTGTCGGGGTTGAGGCCGGGTCCGATCTTGAGCTTGGCGGCCTCCTGCGCGACGCCTTCGACGAGCCGATCGAACACGCTTTTGTGCGCGTAGAGCCGCGAGCCCGCCGCGCAGACTTGCCCCGAGTTGTTGAAGATCGCGCGCGCGGCGCCCGGCACCGCGACGCCAAGATCGGCGTCCGGAAACACGATGACGGGCGACTTGCCGCCAAGCTCGAGCGACACTTTCTTCAAGTTGCCGGCAGCCGCCTGCACGATCAGCCGGCCGACCTCGGCGGAGCCCGTAAACGCGATCTTGTCGACGCCCGGATGCGCGGCGAGCGCGGCGCCGGCGGTCTCGCCGAACCCGGTCACGATGTTGACGACGCCGTCCGGAATGCCGGCCTCCTGGATCAGCCTGGCCAGCCGCAACGCCGTGAGCGGCGTCTGCTCGGCGGGCTTGAGCACGACCGTGCACCCGGTCGCGAGCGCCGGCGCGAGCTTCCAGGCCGCCATCATCAAGGGCGCGTTCCACGGAATGATCTGGCCGACCACGCCGATCGGCTCGCGCAGCGTATAGGCGTGGAAGTTGCCGGGCTGCGAGAGGCTCACCGTCTCGCCATTGAGCTTGGTGGCCCAGCCGGCGGTGTAGCGCAGGACCTCGCAGCTGTTGGCGATGTCGGAGTTGCGGATATTGGCGATCGGCTTGCCGTTGTTGAGCGACTCAAGCTCCGCGAGCTCGTCCCGGTTCGCTTCGATCAGCTCGGCGAGCTTCCACATCAGCTTGGCGCGCTCGCTGCCGGTCATGCGGCTCCAGGGGCCGGCCTCGAAGGCCGCCCGCGCCGCCATCACCGCCGCATCGATATCGGCCGCCTCGCCCGCCGCCACCTGCGCGATCACGGAGCCGGTCGAGGGATCGAAGGTGTCGAAGGTCTTGCCTGATCTGGCGTCAACGAAGCGTCCGCCGATGAACAGCTGATGGGGGCCAGGCACGAACTCCTGCGCCGGACGCCCCAGGCGTGGATGATTGAACGGCGCGTTCATGCTGTCCTCCTGGCGTGCGCATAGGGGGCGATCGTTTGTTGTACAACCATATCACGTTTCCTATTCTACGCAGGAGGCGCGACCAAGATCGCCGCGAAGGGGAAAATGCCGATGCCGGACCAGCCGCTGGATGCGATGCCGGAGAAGCTCAAGCGCTTGAGCGAGACCGGGCGCGACACCGACATGGGCCGGCTCCTGCGGATGTTCTGGCAGCCGGTCGCGGTGTCGAGCAGCGTCAAACCCGGACAGGCACGGCCGCTGCGCGTCATGGGCGAAGACCTCACGCTCTATCGCGGCGAGAGCGGCGCCGCGCACCTCGTCGCCGGGCGCTGCGCCCATCGGCTCACGCTTCTCCATACGGGCTGGGTCCAGGGCGAGGAAATCCGCTGCATCTATCATGGCTGGAAATACGACGGCGCCGGCCAGTGCACCGAGGCGCCGGCGGAAGGGGCTGCATCGGCGGCGCGCGTCAGGATCGCGGCCTATCCGGTGCACGAATATTGCGGCCTGATCTTCGCCTATCTGGGCGAAGGCGCGCCGCCCGCGTTCGAGCAGCCGCGCAAAGACGCATTCGAGCAGCCGGGCCTCATCATCTTCGCACGCATCCAGGTGTGGCCGTGCAACTGGTTCCAGATGGTCGAGAACTCGCTCGACGCGGTGCATGTGAGCTTCGTGCATCTTGCCGGCAAGGTCGGACCCTTCGGCGAGGCGGTGACGGCGGCCATTCCCAAGCTCGACTATGCCGAGACCGACGCCGGCATCCGCCAGATCGCCACCCGCTCGGCGACCAACGTGCGCGTCAGCGACTGGTCGTTCCCGAACAACAACCACATCGTGACGCCGGGCCGCAGCAAGGATTCGCCCTGGGTGCATCGCGGCGTCTGGAACGTGCCGGTCGACGACACTCACACCTATAAAGTTGGCGTCTACGCCATCCCGTCGGTGAGCCCGGAGGTGGATCAGGCCACCAGGGAGCATTTCGAGCAGTACGGCGACTACAATCCGGCCCGCCACCACGACGAACTGTTCCTCGAGGGCGAATGGCCGCAGGACCCATCGCTGCAGCTCACGCCGGCGCAGGACTATGTCGCCGTCATGGGCCAGGGCGCGATCGTCGATCGCAGCCGGGAGATCCTGGGCAAGTCCGACGCCGGCATCATGCTGCTGCGGCGGATCTTCTGGCGCGAGATGGAAGCTTTGCGCAGCGGCCGCCCCACCAAGGCCTGGCGAAGGCTCTCGCAGGCCGAGGAGATGCCGCTGCAGGGCGATCGCCAGAAGGCGACGGCATGAAACGGCTCGACGGCAAGGTCGCGATCGTCTTTGGCGCCGGGCCGAATATCGGCGGCACGGTCGCGCACTTTCTGGCGCGCGAAGGCGCCCGCGTCGCGGTCGCCGATGTCGATGGCAGCGCCTCCGCCAAGACCGCAGCCTTCCTGACCGAGCGCTGCTACGAAGCGCTGGCGCTGACCGGCAACGCCTTCGTGGAGGACGACGTCGCCCGCATGGTCGCCGAAACGGTCGAGCGGTTCGGGCCGATCGATTGCGCGATGAACACCGCCGGCAAGGTGCACTGGTCGCGGCTCTTGGACATGAAGATCGCGGACTGGAACGAGGCCGTGCTGAGCTTCCCGACCGCCGGCATGCTCACCACCAAGCACGCCGCCAAGGCGATGATCGCGGGCGGCCGGCGCGGCAGCGTCATTCACCTGCTCTCGACCGCGGCACATTTCGGCCAGCCGGCGGGCGCCGCCTACTGCGCCGCCAAGGCGGCGCTCCTCAACTTCGCGCGCTGCGCCGCCATGGATCTCGCCGAGCACGGCATTCGCGTCAACACGATCACGCCCTGCGCGATGGAGCACCAGTTGTGGACCCACATGCGCCAGGAGATCGAGGACGAGCAATTCGTGCTGAAGCAGGATCGGCCGCACTACTCGCGCGACGACTTCCTCAGGAGCATCCCGCTCGGGCGGTTTCCGCGTGCATCCGACATCGCCTGGGCGGCCGTGTTCCTGGCGTCGGACGAGTCGAGCTTCCTCACCGGCGTCGACATCCCGGTCGACGGCGGCCTGCGCTACAAATATCCGGCGTGGCGACCGGGCGACGAGACCGGCGTCACGATCGCAGACTACATCCGCTCGATCCGCCGCACCGCATACGGCGAGGAATTGGATAGACTAAAAGAGCCGTGAGCTACTCGCTGGGAGCCGAAACGCATGCGCAACATGGATAAGGTCTCGTTCCCCTACCGAGCCTCGACCCATCTCAACCTGCTGCACGTCATCTCGGAGTCTGGGTCGTGGGCCAAGCATGGCCTCGACGTCAACTACGACTTCCAGGTGACCAAGAGCGACGCGCATCGGCTGGTGGCGAGCGGCGAGATCGAGTTCGTGGGCGGCAACCACATCTCGACCTACGGCCATCGCGCGCGCGGCGACAAATGGGTCTATCTCGGCCAGACGCTCAATGCCGTCGATCCCAAGCTGGTGGTGCGCCCCGATTCCGGCATCAACGGCATCGCCGACCTGCGTGGCAAGAGGATCGGCACGCGCGGGCATCATCCCGGTCTCAACGACTGGCTGCTCCTGAAGCAGCGCGGCCTCGACGTCGACCGCGAGGACATCGAGCTCGTCAGGGAGCTGCCGGACACCATTTCGGTCGAAGCCGCCGATCAGCTCGAAGGCGACGCGGCCGAAGCCGCCAAGACCAAGAAGCGCGCGCCGGTCTGGCACTGGGTGCGCGACGGCCAGGTCGATGCGGCGCTGTTGATGGCACCCTCGCATCTGTTTGCGGCCGATGCCGGCCTCAAGGTGATCGACATCGAGCCTTTGCCGATGATCTGGTTCACCACCATCTCGTCGAGCCTGCCATTCGTGGAGAAGAATCCCGACATCGTCGATCGGTTTCTCAAGGGCATGATCGAGGGCATTCACTTCTTCAAGACCGAGCCCGAGAAGAGCATCGACATCATTCAGCGCCGCTACACCAAGGAAGGCCAGCTCAATCGCGCGCAGGCGACCTGGATCTACCAGAACCTCGCGCCCAAGCTCGAAGCCAGGCTCTATCCATCGATGGCGGCGATCGCGAACGTCTACGAAGAAGCCAAGCGCGAGGACAAGGATGCCAGGCGCATCAATCCGCTGGAATTGTGGGACCTGCATCACATCCGCCATATCGACGATACCGGCTTCATCGATGCGCTCTACGACCAACGACAGGATGACAAGCACGCGCAGAAGCGCAACGATCCCGAGCTTAAGCAGGAGCAGGAGCACAAGAAGGCGCAGGCGGTCGCCGCCATCAAGGCGTGCGGGCATCTTGAAGGCGTGGACTGCGGCTGCCATTGAGGCTCCTGGCGAGAGATTGCAATGATCGGGCGCACTGCCATCGGTGTCCTGTCGCTGCTTGCAGCCGCCACCGCATCGGTTGCGCAGGAGCAGGTGTCGTTTCGCGGCAAGACCGTGGCGGTGATCGTCGGCAGCGCAGCGGGCGGCGGCACCGATGCGTCGGCGCGGCTGATCGCGTCCTTGATGGCCAGCTATCTTCCCGGCAAGCCCGCCGTGCTGGTGCGCAACATTCCGGGTGCGCAGGGCATCACGGCGATGAACTATTTCGTGACCCAGGTCGCGCGCGACGGCCTGTCGGTGACCATGGCCTCGACCACCCAGGCCGATCCCTTGTTCTATCGCAAGCCGCAGTCACAGTTCGACCCGACCACGTTCCCGTTCGTGGGCGGCGTCGGTCGCGGCGGCACGGTGCTGCTGATCCGGAAGGAGGCCGAGCCGCGGCTTCACGACAAACGGCGCGAGCCGGTGGTGATGGGCGCGCTCGGCGGGGTGCCGCGCTCCGGCATGCAGACCACCGCCTGGGGCGTCGAGTTCCTCGGCTGGAACGCGAAATGGGTGCTCGGCTATCGCGGAACGAACGAGTTGATGATCGCGCTTGAGCGCGGCGAGATCGACATGACTTCGACCGGCAACCTGTTCCAGGTGCAGAAATTCCTGGACAGCGGACGGGTCAGGATCCTGAGCCAGTCGGGCGCACTGCAAGGCGGCCAGATGGTGGCACGCCCGGAGTTCGGCGCGGCACCGCTGTTCGCGACGCTGATGCAGGGCAAGATCAGGGAGCCGCTCGCCCAGAAGGCGTTCGAGTATTGGAGCAGCATGACGGCGCTCGATAAATGGTTCGCGCTGCCGCCGGGGACGCCCGAGCCGTTTATTCGCGCCTATCGGGCGGCCTACAAGGCCGCGGCCGCCGACCCGGAATTTGCCGAGCTCGGCAAGCGGATCAGCGAGGACATCGAGCCGATGGCGTACGAGGACGTCGAGCTGCTGATCGGCCGCTTGGGAGGCACGCCGCAGGAGGCCATCTCGTTTCTCAGCGCGATGCTGCGCAAGCAGGGCATCGAGGCCGAATGAAGCTCATCCGCGCGCTCCTGCTGCCTGCGCTGCTCATGGCTGCGGCCAGCACTGCGAGCGCGCAGGCGCCTGACACCTTCTATGCCGGCAAGCGCGTGCGCATGGTGGTCGGTGCGCCGGTCGGCGGCGGTTACGATCTCTACAGCCGGCTGTTGGCGCGCCACATCGGCAAGCACATTCCGGGCCAGCCTGGTGTGATCGTCGTCAACATGCCGGGCGCGGCCAGCGTCAACGCCGCGAACTATCTCGCCAACATGGCGCCGCAGGACGGCACCGAGCTGCTCATGGTGGTGCAGACGATCCCGATGGCGCAGCTCACCCGCGGCATCGGCGCCCGCTTCGACCTCGCGCGCTTCCACTGGCTCGGCAGCATGAGCGACGACGCCAACGTGTTTGTCGCCTGGCACACCACCGGCGTGCGCTCGCTCAAGGACGTGCAGGAGCGCGAATTCGTGGTCGGGGCCACCAACCAGACCGCAATCGGGGGCATGTATCCGGCGATCATGAACAGGTTCATGGGCACGAAGTTCAAGATCGTGCTCGGCTACAAGTCCGGCGAAGCGATCGAGCTCGCGATGGAGCGGCGCGAGATCGACGGCCGCGCCGGCGCCTCCTGGTCGTCGCTCAAGGCGATGCGCGCGCATCGGCTGCGCGAGCGCGAGATCAACGTGTTCCTGCAGATCGGGCTGCGCAAGGAGCCGGACCTTGCCGACGTGCCGCTGCTCGTCGAGCTGGCCCGTGACGAGACCGAGCGCAAGGTGCTGCAGTTCTATTCCTCGCTCACCGCGGTGGCGCGCGCGGTGGCGGTCGGCCCCGGCGTGCCGGCCGAGCGCGTGGCGCCGCTGCGACGCGCCTTCGAGGCCACCATGCGGGACGAAGCGCTCCTCGCCGACGCCGCCAAACAGATGATCGACATCCGCCCGGTTACGGGCGAGGCCCTGCAGCGCATCGTCACCGACATGGTGCAGACCGACCCCGGCATCCTGCGGCTCGACGAGATCGTGGGCGGGAGGCCATAGCGCCAGCCTATCGTCCCCGCGAAGGTGGGGACCCATACGCCGCAGCTTCGCGTTGTGGCGCGTTCGATAACGAGTCTCGATCGGCCGTGACCATGCGTCCCGCTTTCGCGGGGACGACACCGAGGATGCAGACAGCGCGCAGCCCTACTCCGCCGCTTCCTTCCCGGGCAGCGGCGGCAGCGTCTCGCGCTCCTTACGGTAGGCCTCTTCCATGCGCGACGTGAGGCCGTGCTTGGCGAGCGCTTCCGCGAACATCTCGCGCACGCGCGGACTTTCGTCGGCGTAGTCGAGCTGGTCGCCGCCCAGCCGCTTGCTGATCCAGCACATCATCACCCCTTGGGCGTTGCGCTGCGAGCCGATCTTGAAGGCAAGGTAGCGCGCCGGCGTCGGGCCGGTGTTGAAGTGCTGGTGCAGCCACATGTTGGGCGGCACGATCAGCGTGCCCGGCTGCCACTCATAGCGGCGCGGCTCCTCCTCGTCCGGCCACATCAGCGAATAGCCCTCGCCGGTGAGGATGACGACGTGAGCGCCCGGCCCGTGCGCGTGCGCCTTCTTGTAGCTGCCAACCGGGAACTGCGAGATGTGACCCGGGATGTTTCCCTTGGCCAGGTTGAAGCGCACCATGCGGCTGCCGGCGCCGCGCTCGGCGGTGTCGGCGACCGGCACGTTGACGCCATCGGGAATGAAATTGGTCTCGAGCCGCAGGCCATCCGCCTGCGCTTTGGCGGCGAAATAGTCCGGCTCGCCGCTGAAGCGTTGCTTGAAGTCGAAGCGCGTGTTGAAGACGAAGTCGATGTCCTCGTAGAGATTGATCACCGGCGGCGCATTCGTGACAGCAACATAGCGCGCCGGCGCCTGGCCCGAGCCGTTGAAGTGCTGATGCCAGCAGTTCATCGGAATGCCGAACAGCGCGCCCGCCTTCCATTCGAATGTCACCCGCTGCCCGGCGTCGTTCCACACCGTGGTGGAGCCGCGGCCATCGAGGATGAAGATCATCTCCTCGAACAGATGGCGCGTCGGCGCGAGGCTCTTGCCCGGCGGGATCTCGCAGACATAGCAGTCGTTCGAGGTGCGCGAGGCGTCGTGGTTGATGAACACGGCGTTGCCGCCGCGCCGCGCCCAGGGCTTGAGCTCGACGGTGCGCAGGCTCGGCACATAGTTTGCCGCAATGATGTCGAGCCCCTCGCCGCGCACGAAGCGCAGGTAAGGCGTGTCCTTCTCGGTCGCGAACTTCTGCGCCAGCTCGTTCGAGACGATTGCATCCTTGGCCACGGGTATCTCCGTCTTACCCCCAATCCGTCAACCTCTCCGTCGTCATGCCCGGCTTTATGCCGGGCATCCACGTCCTTCTTTGTACAAGTAAGACGTGGATGGCCGGGACATTAGCGCGTTTACGTGCGTCTTCGACGCGCTATGCCCGGCCATGACGGAAACTCTCGCCTACCCCCGCGGGAAGGCGAACGTGTCGCCGTACTTCTTCAGAATAGCCTCGCGCTCGCTCTTGTCGATGCGGTTGACCGGCGGGAACTTGTCCTTCCAGGCCCACGGCCGCACCGCATAGAAGATCGCGCGCGAATTGGTGAAAGGCCCGTTGGCGGTCTGCTCCGGCGGCATGCGCGGATCGAGCGGGGTCGCCCAGCAGTCCTCGACGATCTGGATGTCGGTCTTGGGATCGGCGCGCGTCGTCATCGCCCAGATCACCTCCTTCATGTTGGAGGGGTCGATGTCCTCGTCGACGATGACCACGAACCGCCCGTTTCGCGCCGAGGCGGCGCTGCCCAGCACCGCCATGCCGGCCTGCTTGGCATGGCCGGCATATTGCTGCTTGATCGCGACGACGACGAAGAAGGCATTGTGCACATAGGTGCCGACGATGCCCGGCACGCCTGCCGCCTCGAGTTGCTCCCACAGGATGCCGCCTTCGAAGCGCACCGAGTGGTGCGGCGCGCCGGGCCACTGCGGCGCCATGTTGAGGAGGATCGGATCGTTGCGGTAGTAGATCGCCTTGACGCGGATGACCGGCTGCTCGTCGGCGGTGCCCTTGGTGCCGACCGTGTAATAGCCGGGCCATTCGCCGAACGGGCCTTCGAGCCGCGACTCGACCTCGGGCGGCGGCATCTCGCCTTCGATGACGATCTCGGCGTGGGCCGGGATCGGCAACCCCGTGAGCGGGCCCTTGATCACCTCGACCGGCCGGCCGAGCATGCCGCCGGCGCGATCGAGCTCGGACACGCCGAACGGAAATTTGGTGTAGGAGAGAAAGAACAGCAGCGGATCGCCACCGAACGTCGCCACCACCGGGCAGGCCTTGCCCTGTTTCCAGTAACGCTCTGCGATCAGCCGGCCCTGCTGGCCCGGGCTCTGCCAGATGCCGAGCAGGTTGCGCTCGTGCACCTGCATCCGGTAGGTGCCCATGTTGACGTAGCCGGTCTCCGGATCGCGGTTGATGAAGCAGTCGCCGGTGCCGATATAGCGTCCGCCATCCATGCGGTGCGATTGCAGCACCGGAAACTTGAACAGATCGACCTCGTTGTCGCGCATGACGTTCTGCATCACCGGGCCGGTCGCGACCTCCTGGGGCGGGATCGGCCGCGCGTGCTTGATGCGTTGCGCCGCGTGCCGCACGATCTCCATCCTGGGCGTGTCGGGCGGCAGCCCGAGCGCGATCGCCATGCGCACGCGCGAGGCAGTCGGTATGCTGAGCACGCGGAAGCCTTTCGGATAGCCCTTGATCTCGTCGAACATCAGCGCCGGCGGCTCATCGATCATCTCCGACACGGTCTCGGTCAGCGCCCCGATCTCGAGGTTCCAGTCGGCATCCTTGATCACCTTCACTTCGCCGAGCTTCTCGCACTCCGCAAGGAACGAGCGCAGGCCGTCATAGTCCTTTTGCATTCAGCCCTCTTCTGATGATCTCGCTACTGGGGCTCGATGCCCGCCTCCTTGACGATGCGCTCCCATTTCGCCACGTCCGATCGCACGCGTGCCGCGAACTCGTCCGCCGTCAGCGGCATGGCGTGATAGAAGCTCTCGTCGAATTTCTTCTTGTGCGCCGGATCCTGAAACATCGTGCGGATGTGTGCGTTGATCTCATCGACGATCGGTTTGGGCGTTCCGCGCGGCGCGAACAGCGCATACCAGGTTTCCACGTCCCAGCGCGGCAGCCCGATTTCAGGCGCGGCCGGCACGTCCGGCAGATAGGGCAGCCGCTGCGGCGCCGCGGCCGCAATCCGGCGCAGCAACCCCTGTTCGACGAACGGCGCCACGGTGGCGTTGCCGATGGCAATCGCCTGGATGGTGCCGGCGACGAGATCGGTCACCGCCGGCGCGATCCCGCGATAGGGCACATGCACGAGATCGATGCCCGCCAGCCGGCCGAACAGCGCCAGCGCGAGATGCGGCGTCGTGCCGAGCCCGGCGGAGCCGTAGTTGATGGCGCCCGGCCGCGCCTTCGCGAGCGCGATGAAGTCCTGCGCGGTACGAGCCGACA
>Ga0209797_10000297_pt1 | contig 24491 bp, 24 predicted proteins | sample DOMMetBare3Fresh_2_FD_187472 | JGI IMG/M metagenome (GOLD analysis project Ga0209797, IMG submission 187472) | Wetland sediment microbial communities from St. Louis River estuary, USA, under dissolved organic matter induced mercury methylation -... | ecosystem: Environmental > Aquatic >... | reverse complement strand
TTGCTGAGATCGGCGTGCGAGAGCTTGCCGGTCAGCGCCGCCTTGGTGTCCGAGATCACGCCGCCCGGCGTGATCGGCAGCAGTTTTTTGCGGAAGCGGCCGGTGGCGAGGCCGACAGCCATATAGATCAGGCCGTTGACCATCAACAGCCACATCGCGGCAAAATGCCAGAGCAGGGCGCCGGCAAGCCCGATGTCATTGTGCACGCGCTCGGCGCCTTCCCAACTGCCCAGACCGATGGTCAGCCAGGAGGGAAACGTGAATCCGAACAGGGGTTCCTGATTGTAGATCTGCCAGCCGCTCCCGATCAGAATGATGACGCCCAACGCCCAACACCAATGGGCATAGCGGACGACGCGCGCGTGGAGGACGACAGTATCGCTTGGCATATTCATGGCTGCATCATTCTGCATGTCTAGGACTGCACACTCGTTATTCGTTGGGAATCGCGCAAGGTGACAGCAAGCCGGAAAAATGTCGTCGCAATATTCCAGGCGGCGCTCAGGCTGGCGACGAGGTTGCCCGAAACCTTCGACTCGCCGCCGCGCCGCCGGCGGTGATCGACCGGTACTTCCAGGATGCGCAAGCCCGCGGCCGCGGCGCGCATCTGCATCTCCAGATTCCAGCCATAGGTGGTTTCGCGCATGTCGAGCTGTTTGAGCCGATCGGCGCGCAGCGCACGGAAGGGCGACATGTCGGTGAAGCGCACGCCGTAGGCGAGCTTCAGCAGTATGCCTGCGAGCCAGCCCGCGACGATCTGCTGCGGAGTCATGCTGCCGGCTTCGCGCCGGCCGCGCAGCCGGGAGCCCATGACGAAGTCCGCCTCGCCGCGGGCCACCGGGCCGACGACGCTGGCCATGAAGGCTGGCACGTCGCTGCCGTCGCCATCGAGAAAGCAGACGATGTCGGCGTCAGGGCGGATGGCGCGAAGTCCTGCCGCGCAGGCGCGGCCATAGCCGCGCTGATGCTCGACCACGACGTGGGCGCCGGCCGCGCGGGCACGCGCGGCGGTGGCGTCGGTCGATCCGTTGTCGACGACGACGACGTCGTCGACCCCCTGCGCCAGCACCTCGCGCACGACGCTCGCGATCGGTAGCTCCTCATTCAAGCAGGGGATGACGACGGCAATGATGGCGCTTGCGTCCGGGAGGCGCATCACAGGCTCCATCTCAGCCCGCAGCTGGCGCACGCTTGCGGTGGCTGTTGCGAGCCGAGAGCGTCGCGAAAGGCCCGATAGCGCGGGCCATTCCAGATACCGCGGAGCTCCTCCTGGGTGGCGTCGCCAAGCGTATAGTTGTCGTAGCCGTGCTGCGAAAACGGCGCGATGCAGCAAGGGAGCGCGCGGCCATTGGCGGTGAAGTACATGACCGTCCATGGCCGTCGGCAGAGCGACCAGGGATTGCTGTCCTGCTTGCGCGTCAGGCTCATTCCGGGCTCGGATGCGGCACCCGAGGCGCTGAAGGTGAGGCCGAGGGACTTGGCGAGCATCTCCGCCTCACGCAGATACTCGGCTTCCTCGGAGTTCAGCTGTTCGAACAGCGCCTGATCGGGCCGTGCCATCCCGATCGCGTCCCGCTCGAAGAAGACGAGGCGCTGCAGATAGACTTCCTTGACGCCGGTTGAGGCGGCGACGCGGACGAAGGCCGGTAGCTCCGCGATCGTTTCCCTGAGTCCGGTCAACCAGGCCGAGACCCGCGGCTTGTCGTGTCCCTCGCGTTCCTGCAGCGCGCGAAATGCTTTCACGTTTCTCAATATCCGGTCGAAATAGTTCTTGCCTCGGACCTTGAGGTAGGACGCCGCGGTCGAAGCGTCGAGCGATACGCGCAACTCGTCCAGGCCTGCGGCGATCATCGCCCGCCCGTTGCGCTCATTGAGCACCGTGCCATTCGTGTTGAACAGCACGTAGACACCGCGCTCCTTCAGATAGCGCACCATCTTGGGCAGGTTTTTCACCAGCATCGGCTCGCCGACGCCGTGCAGGACCGCGCGAGTGAGATCGGGGACCTGATCCACGATCTTCACGAACAGCTCCCACGACATGTCGGCGGGCGGCTCGAGCTCCGCGTACGTGCGTGGGCAGGTAGTGCACAAGAGATTGCAGCGGTTGGTGACCTCGAGATAGAGGCAGACCGGCAAGCGCTCGGCGCGATCCGTCGGGGTTGCCGCGGACACCTCGAAATAGCGCCGCGGGTCGATTTGTTTTGGTTTCGCTGTCAGCGCGTCCATCGAAGGACCCTCTCCATGGGCGGGTGCCACCATGCACTCCACCTGGTTCCCGCGAATACCGCGAGCAGGAATGAAATGCTGATCACGCCCTTCCAGATCAGGAAGCGCGCGGAGTAGTCAGGGTAGACGAGGTTAAGAAGGAGAGCGCCGATGCTCAGCGCCCATGCGGGCGCGCCGCCGCCGATCGGAATGAACGGAACGACAGCGAGAAAATACCATGGATAGTTGGGTGACAGGAAGAAGAGCCCCACCATGAGCAGCATGGCGATGTCGCGGACGCGACGCTCCGGAGAGGCCTCTGGCGTGAAGGCCATGCGCAGCGCGAGCGAGCCGAGGATGCCGGCGCCAAGCAGGATGTAGAGCGCCTGCAACCCCGGGACATTGCCGGCTACATGACGCACGGCATTCACCAGCCAGAAGCCTTCGCCGCCTTGAAATCCCTCTTCGTAGAGATAACCACTCAGCAAGAAGCCGAACACGCCCTGGTCGACGCCGATATAGGGGAGGTAGCAGGCGATCACCGCGATCGTCACGACGGCGGGCAGGCGCCAATCCCAGGGCCGCCAGCACGCCGGCAGGATGACAATGGCGTACGGCTTCGCGAGTGCACCAAGCGCGATCAGGACGCCGGCCGCGAGCCGGCGGTAGCGCACCAGCAGCCAGACCCCGATCATGACGAGCATCACCATCAGGGCATCCACATGGCCGCTGTTGGCAATCTCCCATACGGCGAGCGGGTGCCACGCATAGGCGACCGCAAGCGCTGGAGACCTCTTGAAGCGGCGTAGCAGGTCAACGAGCACAAGCACGGTCACAATCTCGCATCCGATGAGAGCGAGCCGCATGCCGGTGACTGATTCTGAGATCCGCGTCACGGCAAAGAAGAAGAACTGCGCGACCGGTGGATAGATCGTGGTCGCGTAGTCGGCGCGATTGATGTTGGGATAGATGATGGTGTCGCGCAGATGCGCCAGTTGCGGGTCGGCGGGTATGTATCGGTACGGATTGATGCCGGCGCCCTGCACGCGCCCATCCCAGATGTAGCGGTAGATGTCGGTCGAGAGGATCGGGTCCTCGCCAAGCATCATGAGGCGCAAGGCGACGGCCACGACCACCATGATCGCCAGCCCCGATCCTGCCGGAACCTGTTCGGCGAATTTTGTGGCCGCTATGACGAGAAAGCCGTTCAGCACCAGCAGCAGGACGAAAACATTCCAATAAGGATCCTGGATGCGCAGGGCTATACCAGTCACCAGCAAAGCCGCCAGCCCGAGCGCGCCAAAGGTTGCGAGCGATATTCTTGCGCCCACATTCTCGCGCCTGTTCGGATCGACGATTTCGGTCACGAGACGGTCCTCGTGGGGGCGCGGGCGTTACGGTTCGCGAAGAACCGCCTGGTATACCGGGCGTCGGCCGGTGTCAGACCTGGTTCGGCGAATTCGAGGCGGTGGCCGGCGAGCTCGGCCTGCAGCAGCCGCAGCGTATACTCGTCATCGACGTCGTACCATTGCGGCATGTTCACCACCGGGAGGTCGATCTCGCGAGCGCGCTCGAGCGTCAGGCGGTAGACCTGCGGCGTGCTCCAGGGAATATCCGCGAACACGCGAGCGTGCGGCTTCGACAGGCCGACCAGCGTGTAGCCGCCGTCGAGAGCCGGTCCGAGCACGAGGTTGTCGCCGCGGCGGACCGCGCGAACCGCGTCGCGCAGGATGGACAGCGGCAACGTCGGATTGTCCGAGCTGACCAGCAGCGCCCCGGCATGGCCCGCGCTCAACAAGTCGCCGGTTGCGGCGAACAGCCGCGCACCGAGATCGCCGGAGGACTGGGACAGCAGGCGGAACCCGCGGGGCAGCAAGGATCGCAGCATCGCTTCCGAGCCGATGGGGGTGTAGACGGCGTAGCCCGTCACTTGGTCGGTCACTGTCAACGCATCGATCGTCGCGGCCAGATCGCGAATGAAGCAAGCCGATAGCGCGGCACATTCATCGGGTGCGAGTGTCGGCGACAAGCGGGTCTTTGAATGGCCGGCGATTGGTGTCTTGCAGATGATGCCGACAGCGACAGATCGCACCGATGCACTCCCGACGGCTGAACGTGGCCCCCGCGTGTGCGGGGCCTGCTTTTCGTCGTTCGCTGTAGGGGAGGGCTATGTTACGTCATTCGCGGCAACGTCCAATAAATCTACATATGTATAATGTGGTTTAGTAACGACGTAGGCGGTCCGAGCGTACGAATCCCAGAGGATACCCGGTGAGCGAGCGCGACATCGACTGGGGCGACCTCATGCGCGCGGCCATCGGCGGCGACACCGCCGCCTACAACCGGTTGTTGACGAGCCTGGCGCCCGCAATCCGCGCGGTCGCGCGGCGTGGGCTTGGGCGTGCCGGGCTCGCAGCCGAGGAAGCCGAGGACGTGGTGCAGGAGACCCTGTTGGCCATCCACCTCAAGCGGCATACCTGGGACCCGTCCTTGCCGCTCGGCCCGTGGGTGCGTGCCATCGCTCGCAACAAGCTGATCGATGCCATGCGCCGCAGGGGGCGTCGTGACCACGTCCCGATCGACGATGTCGTCGAGACCCTGGCCAGCGATACGGCCGAGCCGACCCCCATTCCGGGCAGGCTCGATGAGCATCTGCAAAGCCTGCCCGACCGGCAGCAGAGCGTGGTGCGGGCGATCTCGCTCGACGGGGCGTCCATTCGCGAGACGGCAACTCGGCTCGACATGAGCGAAGGGGCCGTGCGCGTGGCGCTCCACCGCGGCTTGGCCGCCCTCTCGGTCAGATTCGGATCTACGAAGTCATGAAGACCGGCGATCTCATCCGCGCACTGACCAGCGATCTCGCGGCACCTGGCCCCTCGATCGAGACACGGTTTGTTGTGGCCATCCTGCCCGGCGTGTTGCTGGCATTTGCTCTGTTCGCGATCACGCTTGGTCCACGGCCGGATCTGGTGCTGGTCGCGGGCGATGTGCGCTTCCTGTTCAAGTTTGTGGTCACGCTTTCGCTTGCGCTCTGCTCGGCGATCCTGGTCTGGCGTCTGGTGCGCCCGGGTGCGCCTGCGCGGCTGCAGATGATGGCGCTTGCCGTCGTGCCGGTGGTTCTTGTCATCGGCGTGCTCATGGAAATGGTGGTGCTGCCGCCTCCGTCATGGGGCGCGCGTCTTGTCGGATCGAACGGTCTCGTTTGCTTGCTCAGCATTCCGTTGTTCGCGCTCCCGATGCTGATCGCGGAGATCCTGGCCTTGCGGCAGGGCGCGCCGACGAGGCCTGCCTTGACCGGCGCGATTGCCGGCCTGTTCGCCGGCGGCGTCGCCGCCGCGATCTATGCGGCGCATTGCCCGGACGATTCACCGCTGTTTGTTGCGCTGTGGTACAGCCTCGGCATCATGATCGTGGCGCTCCTGGGCAGCCTCGCCGGCCGCCTGGCGCTGCGCTGGTAGGTCCACGCTGACAGGTGCCTCGTGACGCGTCAGTCGCCGGTGATGGCCTTGGCCTTGGCAACGACGGCGGGAGGCGTTGCGTAAAGCTCCGAGACCTGGCGCGTGACGACGGCGCCGGTCATGGGCGTGACCAGCAACTTCGTCTTCTCAGCGTCGGCCAGGAATTCGCGGTCGGCTACCATCGCGTCAAAGCCCCTACGCAGCGCCGCGACTCGTTCGGCCGGTACGCGCCCCGACACCATGAACAGGCGGCCGAGCCGCTCCGGCGCCACCAGGAAATCGTAGATCCGCCGCTCATCCGCGTTCCGCACGAGATCGCCGCCCCAGGGGATCGTCCGATCCATCCCAGGCACCAGCGTCGGTGACAGGCGGATGACGACCTTGATCCGGCTCTCGCGCAGCCAATCTTCGGGCACGGAGGTGAAGCCGCCGCAATCGCCATCGATCTCGCCACGCTCGATGGCAATCCGCTTCTCGGCGCTGCCGGCGTAGCCCTGAACCTGCCGCAGCTTGATGCCGAACAGGTTGCGCAGCATGGCGGTGTCGACATTGCCCGCCGTCCCCGGCGCGGTCGCGCCGAACACCACCAGATTGCTCGCCACCATGTCCTGCCACGTCTGAATGCCGGCTACGCTGCGGACGTAGCAGACCCGCACATCCTCGCTGACATTGCCGAGCCAGCTGAAGGACCGAAAGTCGAGCTTCACCTTGTCCGGTGCCGTGATGGCCTCGGTCAGCAGCGCCGAGCTGAAATGCGCGAGCACGGTGCCGTCCTCGGGGCTGGTATTGAGCGCCATCACCGAGCGAAGCGTCCCTGCGCCCGGCATGTTCTGCGCGACGACGGCCGGTGCGCCGGGGACATGGCGTCCGAGGTGTCGTTGGACTAGGCGTGCGTAGGCGTCGGCGCCGCCACCCGGCGGCAGCCCGACCAGGATCCTGAGCGTCTTGCCGGTGTAGAAGGCCTTGACGTCCTGGGCCGCTGCGCGCGTCGGCGGAGCCAATATGGGCAGCACGAGCGCGACAACGGTCAACCAGCGGGACATCAGCGGGGCCGTCATGACGGCATCTCCACGAGGTGTGGCGGGTTGCTCAGGGTTCCTTGAGGCCGGCGCCGACGATCACGTCGCGCCATTTGGCTGCGTCAGTCCCAATTCGGAGCGCCAGCGCCTCTGGCGTTCCGGTCTCGATCTCGACGCCTTGCTTGTCCAGCGCCTCGCGGGTTTCCGGCGCATTGAGCACGGCAACCGTTGCCCGGTTGAGCCGCTCGATGATCGCCGCAGGCGCGCCCGCGGGCAACACGAGCGCGGTCCACAGCGCCGACTCGTAGCCGGGCAGGCCTGCCTGAGCCATGGTCGGAACGTCAGGCAGCATAGTGTTGCGGCGCTCGCCGGTGGTCGCAAAGGCGCGCATCTTGCCGTTGCGGATGTGGGCCAGCGAAGGCGCGATGGTGCCAAACAGGAGCTCGATCCGGTTCTCCATCAGGTCGACGACCGATTGCCCGGTGCCGCGATAGGGCACGTGCACAAGCCGCACGCCTGCCATCTTCTCGAACAGCGCACCGGACAGATGCGCCATGGTGGCGGGGCCGGCCGAGGCATAGCTGATGGTGGCGGGCTTCTCCTTCGCCATGGCGATCAGCGCGGCAACGTCGCTTGCCGGGAATTTTGGCGCACCGAGCAGCACGAAGGGCGAGCTGCCGATCATCGCGACCGGCGCAAAGTCCTTGACCGGATCGTAGGCCGGATTGGCGGACAGCGCGGTGGCCGACGCATGCGTCGTCGTGTTGGCGAGGCCAAGCGTGTAGCCGTCCGGCTGCGATCGCGCGACCGCCTCGGTTCCGATCATGCTGCTTGCGCCGACCCGGTTGTCGATGACGATCTGCTGGCCGAGCCGCTCCGACAGCTTCTGTCCAACGATGCGAGCGATGGTGTCGGAGCTGCTGCCGGCCTGGAACGGCACGATCAGACGGATCGGCCGCTCCGTCGGCCAGCCCTGGGCGCTGGCGAGGCCCGGCGTCAGGGCTATGGCGAAGAGGGCAAAGACGAACCTGGTCACGAGAAAGCCCCGGCCTAACTGGGAAACTGGCGGTTTGAGTTCCTTTGTCGAGCTTAGCAAACGCCGTGCCAGGCGCCAGCCGTGGCGAAGCGCCTCAGGCGATTTGCTCGGCCTCGCGCAGGCTTTCAATCAGGGAGGTGCGAAGGAGGAATGCGCGCGCCAGTTTCGGATCTTCCGCGGTGCGGCGCAGTTGCTCGTGATTCTTCTTGCGCACCGCCGGGTCCTTCTCGGCCAGCAGGCGCTTGTTGCGGATGGTCTCGGCCTGGGTGTGCTGGAGCGCCACGTGACGGCGCTGCCGCTCGTAGCGGTCGAGAACGTCCTCGCCTGTCTCCTTGCGCAGGATCTTGATCAGCTTGTCGGCGAGATTGATGGCGTCATGAATGCCGCTGTTCATGCCCATTGCGCCGATCGGGCTGTTCACATGGGCGGAGTCGCCAGCGAGGATCGCGCGACCGATGCGGAACTTGGTGGCGACGCGCTGGTGCACCGTATACAGATTGCTGCCGACGATCTCATACCCGCCGGCCTTGGGCAGGAAGCCTTGCAGCCGCGCCTGCAACGCCTCCGGCCGTTGCAAGGCTTCGGGCTCCTCCTCGGGCGCGGTCGGAAAGTGCACGCGCCAGCGGTCGGGCGGGCCTTTCCAGTGAAACAGGTTCGACCACTCGTCCGGATCCGAGATGTAGTTGCGCTCGGCGTAGCCGTGCTGGCGGAAGTCGTAGGCGACTTCGATATTCAGCGTGCGGTCCGGATAGGTGAAGCCCTCGAACTCGACGCCGAGGTCCTTGCGGACGATGCTGCGCGCGCCTTCTCCGCTTACGAGGTAGCGGCCCTCGATAACCTCGTCCTCGCCGGCCGGATTGGTGACGCGGGCGATCACGCGATCGGCGTCCTGCTCGAACGCATTGAACGTCGTCCGCAGGCGCAGGTCGATCAGCGGATGCGCCTTCGCCATCTTGAGCGCTTCCTCCACGATCTTGATGCGCTCGCACTGCAGCACGTAGGGGAAGGGCGTATCGTCCTTGAGGTGGATATGATCGAACGCGGCGATCAGCTTGTTGTCGTGGCGGTCCCAGTAGTGGAAGACCGGCGCGATGATTCCGCGCGGCTCGATCTTTTCGTAGAGGCCGATGCGCTCGAACATCTCGAGCGTGGCGGGGTGGTTGGTGCCGGCGCGCGGCACCTGCTCCAGGAAGTTGTCGTCCCCGAGTGTTTCGACCAGCGTTACCGGGACGTCGTCCTGCGCCAGCGCGAGCGAAAGGCACAAGCCCACGGGGCCGGCGCCGACGACAACGACGCGATCGGCCTTGGTCATGCGAGCGGATCCGTCGCTGAACTGTTGGCGGCGGTCACGGCTTCGCCACGACGTCCTTGGTGGCGCCGATCCAGCCCTTGTGGGTGAGGTCGAACACGATGCCGAGTGGATCGCGGTACTTCGCTTCATAGTAGGAATCGGGAGAGGTCGGCCGGCCCTCCAGATAGGTCCCGCCCGCGTCCATCACTTTCTTTTCCGACTCATCGAGGTCGTCGACCCACATCCCGAAGTGGTAGAGGCCGACCTTCTCGTTGCCCTCCTGCTTCAGGAGGGCGATATTGATGGTTCCGTCGGACATGTAGATGCCGCGCCGCGCCTTGCCGGCCCGCTTGAGGTCGAAGGCCGTTTCGAAGAACTTCGCGGCTTGCTCTGGGTCTGGGACGATGAGCGCGATGTGGCGCATCTTGGCCATGGTACTTTTCCTTTATTGACGTTGTCGGGGTCGTCCTGCCAGCGAGTATAGTCTACTGCAAGAGGCGGACAACAGAGGTCGGTGCTGCTTCGGGAGAAGGGGCGGCGTGACTTAACCTTCTCGGGCCTCAATACGTGCGGTTGTGCGGGGGCTCGTTGCGCACGAGAACGCGCTCGACATTCTCCCAGGCCGAGCGGAACAGGAACGCCGAGGATTGCCGCGTCACGCCGGCGATGTGCGGCGTGAGCAGGAGCTTCTGGGCGGCCTCGCCCGTGAGGGTCAACAGGGGATTGTCGGCTGTCGGTGGCTCCGTGGAGTAGACGTCAACGCCGGCGCCACCCAATCCGCCTGATGTGAGGTGTGCCGCGAGCGCGGCTTCGTCGACCACGCTGCCGCGCGCGGCCTGGATCAAGACCGCGTCGGGTTTCATAAGAGCAAGCTCGCGGCTGCCAATCAACCCAGTGGTGGACGGCAGGAGAGGAACATGCAGGCTCACCACGTCGGCCGTCTGCAGTAATTGGTCGAGGCTCAGCGCTTCGGCCTCAAGCGCCGCGGCGGCCGCCGTTGCGCTTGGGCTCGGCGGTGCCGGATCGTAGTAGCAGATGTTGCAGCCCAAACGGCGGAACGCGGCCGCCGCCGAACGGCCGATCACGCCAAATCCCACGATGCCGGCCGTGAGGCCTTCCAGCCCGGACAGATTGTCGGCGATCATGCGGGCGCGGAAGGTCGCGTAGTTGCCGCGCTTGATCTCGGCATCCGCCCAGCCAAGGCGGCGCAGCAGCAAAGTCGCTGTCGTGACCGCATATTCGGCAACCGCGTCATTGCCCGTCACGTTCGCGACCGGAATCCCAAGCCGAGTCAGCACGGCCTGATCGAGCCGGTCGAGGCCGGCGCCGGTCACCTGCACCAGTCGCAGCGCGCTGCCTTCGAACAGTGACGGGGCAAGCTTCGCTCCGACCGCCGGAATGACCAGCGCGTGCGCCGACTTCATGTGTTGTGCGAGCGCGGGGTCATCCGGCTTGAGATAGGTCACGGCGAGCGAGGGAGGCGGCAGGGCGCCAAGCCGCGCGAAATCGGCTTGCGGGCGCAGGCAGAGCACAGTCATTGCAGCTCAAGCCTCAAAGCTTGCGAATTCCTGAGTTCCGGCGCTGACGTCGGGCACTGGAAAGAAACACAAAAGGACCAGCGGCTCGGTCCCGGTATTGACCGTCATGTGCTTCTCGTTCGCCGGAATGAGCAGGATGTCGCCCGGCCTGATCGGAATCTCGCCGCTCTCGGACCGGTTCACGCCGGTGCCGCGCAGCACGTAGATGCACTCTTCGAAGCCGTCGTGACGATGCGGGCCGCGCGGCTTGTCGCCGGATTGCGGCACCGCGATCTCGGCGATCCGAAAGCTCACGCGCGATCCGATCGCGCCGGAGACCGGCTCGAGCGACGTGCGCCCGGGCAGGCCGAGCTTCTTTGCTTCCGATTGTTTCAACAGCCTTGCCATCACTTCACCTGTCGCAGGCGCTTGACCTCGGCGGTGCCGCCTTGCACCGCGTCGAGCTGAGCGAAGATGTCGGCTGCCTCGCGTGCGATGGCGTCCGCGATCTCTTCCAGCATGCGTTGGCCCTTCTCGGCGGTTGCGTGCTGAGGGCTGCCGAACCAGCCGGTCGGCGCGATCGAGCGTATGTCGGTCAGCACCGGCTGATAGGCGCGGGTGCGCCGCAGCTTGTCCATCTTGTGCCCGTGCGTGTGATCGGACGAGTAGTCGATGCGGTCGAGATGCACGAGATCGGGCCGGTGCGCCAGCACGGCGAGCGCCTCGATCTCGCCGCCGTGCGTGAGGCCGTTGCAGGAATGGCCATAGAGCTCCTCGGCCACATAACATGCCTGCACGGTGAGCACCGTCATGCCGTGCTCGCGATGCAGCGCCTCGGCCGCGATCGCCAGCGAGGCGATGTTACCCTCGTGCCAGTTGAGAATGGCCAGATACTTGGCGCCGTGCTTGGCGGTCGACACGCAAGTCTCGGTGATCACGCGCATATAGGTGTCGGGCGTGAGCGTGATCGTGCCCTCGAACGGCATATGCATGGGGGTGACGCCGAGCGGCGTCGAGGGCAGCACCAGGCCGTCCATGCGCTCCGCGACCGCGTGCGCGATGACGTTGGCGGCGAGCGTATCGGTGCCGGTCGGCAGGTGCGGCCCGTGCTGCTCGATCGAGCCGGTCGGCAGCAGCACCAGCGGGTTCTTCTTGATCTGCGCCGCGATTTCCGGCTGCGTCAGGTCGACGAAGTAGCGGCTAGGCAACATGGCGGCTCCTTTCGGCGACGCGCGCGTGCGCTTCCGCCAGCACATCGGCGATGCGCACCGCCTGTCCATTCCTCTCGATCGAGCGCAGCGCCGCATAGACCACCGCGACCGCGATATTGCCGTTGCGGGCGGTGAGCTCGTTCGCCTTACCGGTGCGGCAGCTCTCGGCAAACATTTCAAGCTCGGCGCGGAACATGTCGCTTTCCGGGATCGTGAGCTCCTCGCGCTTGGCATAGCCGTCCTTGCCGCGCTGGATATAGAGCGTGGACGTCTTGTGCAGCTCGGACGGCGTATCCCAGGTGCCGAAATCGATCTCGTAGTGCATCAGTCCCTTCGAGCCGAATACGCGCACGGCGAAGATGCCGGGCGAGGTCCAGGAGGCGCCGACATAGCCGATCTTGCCGTCGGCGAATCGGATGAGCGTCATCGACTGGTCGTCGACCTCGGCGCCCACCGGCGAGAGCTTCCCCGCCATCGAGGAGGCCTCGACGATCTCGCCCCCGAGATAATGCACGACGTCGAAGTGATGGATGGCGAGCTGCGACAGCGGCCCGCCGGGCGCGCGGTCCTTGTACCAGCGCCACATCTTGGGCGTGAGCTCGAGCGCGCGCTCGTTGGAGAAGTTGGCTTCGATGAAGCCCACCCGGCCGAGCTCGCCCGCATCGATCGCCTCGCGGATCTTGCGAATTCCAGCCATCAACCGCGCGCTGTGCCCGACCGTAACCGTCACGCCATAGGTCTTCTCCAGCGCCTCGATCTCGAGGCCTTCTTCGAGCGTGCTGGCGATCGGCTTTTCGGTGTAGACGTGCTTGCGCGCCTTGGCGACCTCGCGCGCGAGCGGCAGGTGCTGCTCGTTCGGGACGGTGAGGATCACGCCCTGGATCTGCGGGTCAGCCAGCATGGTCGCGAGGTCGGGCGCCGCGGCGACCCCGAACTCCTGTTGGAACGCAGCGCGCTTGTCCTCGGATCGGCTGTAGCCGGCAACGATCGTCAGCGCATCGGACTGCCGGGCCGCCCGGGTGAGGACCTTGGCCCAGCGGCCGAGCCCGACGATTCCGACTTTGACCTGGTTTGCACTCATGACCCGCTCATGTTCCCGCGTGTAGCCCGCAGGGAGCGAAGCGGGCTGGATAATGACACAAAAGACGCCCGGTCCCGGTCTGCGCTGCGCTCCATCCGGGCTATGGAGCGCACAACTAGACCAGCAAGCGTCAAATTGCCAGCCCGCAGCCCGCTGTCTACATTGGGCACCGGCGGCCTTCCTGACGGTACCCCATGAGCAAAGAAACGCGCACAATCAAGGATCTGGTGATCGCCAATCGCATTCTTGCCGATCTCGGGATTGTTGATGCGTTTGGCGATATCAGTGTTCGACATCCCGCCGATTCCGGGCGCTTCTTCCTGGCCGGGCCGGTGAGCCCGGTCATGGTCGAAGTCTCCGATGTCATCGAATTCGGGCTCGACGGCCATCCGATCGCTGGCGATGGCCGCAATCTGCCACGCGAGCGTTTTATCCACGCCGCCGTCTATGAGGCGCGGGCGGACGTGAGAGCCATTTTGCATGCTGCGCCGGAGGATATCCTGCCGTTCGGAATCACGCCGACGCCACTGCGAGCGGTCATCGCGTCGGTCGGCGATATCGGTCAGAAAGTGCCGGTCTGGGACATCGCCAAGCGGTTCGGCGGCGCGACCGATCTTGAGGTCGCCACGCTCGAGCAGGGACGCGACCTGGCGCGCTGCCTGGGCAAGAGCCGTGTCGCCCTGATGCGCGGCTCGGGTTTCATTGTGACCGGCCGCACGCTCAACGATCTGGTGCGTCTTTCCGCCTATATCCCGCGCAACGGCCGGGCGATCATGGACGCCAAGCCTTTTGGCAGGATCAAGAGCATCTCGGCCGGGGAGTCGGCGGCGCGGCTTGCTATTGATCCGGAGTCGAATGCCATGCGGCGCGGCTGGGAGTATTGGGCGCGGCAGGCCGGTTGCGGCGAATTGCTGGCGGATTAGCCGCATTGGCCGGATACCTCCCGCCGGGCTATAACAACCAGGAACCGGATGGAGGCGAGATTGACCGGACGATTGCTCACCCACACAGGCGTGGCCGCGCTGTGCCTCCTCGCTGCGACCATCCCGTCCCATGCGGATGCGGTTTCCGATTTCTACAAGGGCAAGACGCTCTCGCTGATCGCGGGCTTTCCGCCCGGCGGCGGCTACGACACCTATGTGCGTGTGCTGGCGCGGCACTACGGCCGGTTCATCCCGGGCCAGCCGGCGGTGGTCGCCTCGAACATGCCCGGCGCTGGCTCGCTCACGGCCGCCAACCACATCTACAGCAAGGCCGCCCCCGACGGGCTCTCGCTGGCTATGTTCGCCTCCTCGGCCGCTATGGAGCCGCTCCTTGGCAACAAGGCGGCGCAGTTCGACAACACTAAGTTCAGCTGGATCGGCAGCATGTCGAACGACGTCGCCTATTGCGGTGTCTGGCAGTCGCCGGGCATTCCGGCGACCTTCAACGAGATGCTCGGCAAGGAGACGATCTTCGGCGGCGGCGCGCCGGCCGCGATCACCTATCAGCACCCGATGGTGCTCAAGACCGTGCTGCGCGCCAACATCCGCGTCATCCAGGGCTACGCCGGGACCCGCGACATCAATCTCGCCATGCAGCGCGGCGAGGTGAATGGCACCTGCGGCCTGTTCGGGTCCTCCATCAAGTCGTCGTTTGCCGAGGATGTGAAGGTCGGCCGCCTGAAGGTCGTGATCCAGATGGGCAACAAGAAGTCGGATGAGTTCGGTGCCGTGCCGAGCGTGTTCGATTACGCCAAGACCGACGAGGAGCGTGCCGTGCTTGACGTGCACTTCCGGCAGCTTCTGCTCGGCCGGCCGGTTGCGGGTCCGCCCGGCATTCCGGCTGACCGTCTGAAAGCGCTGCGCGAGGCGCTGACCGCAACCATGAAGGATGCCGAATTCCTCGCCGAGGCGGGCAAGGCCGGCCTCGATATCGATCCGGCTTCGGTCGAGGACGTCGACGACCTGCTCAAGCGCTTCGCCGCGTTCCCGCCCGAGGTGTTCCGCAAGGCGCAGGAAGCGATCGGCCGCTGAGGGAGCCGTAGGGTGGGCAAAGGTGCGTTCCACGTGCACTGTCTCATCCATTGGCAAGGCGCAGCACCGTGCCCACCATGGCGAATAGGTGTGAGACAATGATAGAAGAACGAGCGATGGAAGATGGTGGGCACGGTGCTGCGCCGTACATGCGGAAACGCCTGCGCGTATTGACCGCGCTTTTGCCCACCCTACAGTCTGCTTCTATTCGCCATTCCTGATCAGAACGGCACGTCGCCCACCACCGCGGTGCGTTCCATCCGACGGCGCTCGGGATAATAATCGTTGGCGGCGTAGTGCTGGGTCGAGCGGTTGTCCCAGAACACGATCGCGCCCGGAGTCCAGCGCACTCGGAACTGATATTCCGGCACCTGCGCCTGCGTAAACAGCACGTTGAGGATCGCCTGGCTTTCCGCCGGCTCCATGCCCTCGATGTGCAGCGTGAACTGCGGATTGACATAGATCGACTTGCGGCCGGTCACCGGATGGGTGCGCACGACCGGGTGCAGCGGGTTGGGGAACATGTCCTCCATCTTGCGCAGCTTCGCCTGGTCTTCCTCTGACTTGCCGAACAGCGTGCGGAAGTTCTTGAAATCGTGCACGGCGCGCAGTCCTGTAATCATCGTCTTGAAGACGTTGCTGAGCCCCTCGTAGGCCGCTTCCATGTCGGCCCACAGCGTGTCGCCGCCGAACTTGGGCATGATCTGGCAGCGCAGGATCGTGTACTTGGTGGGGTTCTTCCGGAATGTCGTGTCGCTGTGCCAGACGTCGGTGGACAGCACCGGGTTGTCCTTGTGGTTGTCGAGCACAAGGATTTCGGGGAACTGGCCCTGCGGCCGCATCGGGTGCACCTCAAGCTCGCCGAAATGCCGGCTGACCGCGATATGCTGCTCGGTCGACAGATGCTGGTCGCGCAGGATGATGACCTTGTGCTCGATCAGGGCGGCTTCGAGTGCCTGAAACGTTGGGGAATCGAGCTCCTGCTTGAGGTCGAGCCCGTGGATCTCCGCGCCGAGCCGCGCTCCCAGGCGTTCGACCTCGAACGGGGGCTTGCCGGCTGCATTAGCCGTGGTCTCGGCAGGGATGTTGATGTTCATGGTGCCTTCCCGATTTTTTGATCTTCGACCAATTATGCGGCGTGTGTGCCGATATTCCAAGGCCGCCCCGGAGGCCGCAGCGCCTTGACAGCGGATGCGGGTGCCCGTTGAGTCCCCGTCGACCGCTGCCGTGAGCCCCGCGAGCCACCCATCGATGGCCAAGCTTGAAATCGACGACGTGACCATGCGGTTTGGCGAGGTGGCGGCCGTCGACCGCGTTTCGCTTGCCGTTTCCGAGGGCGAGACCGTCGTGCTGCTCGGCCCGAGCGGCTGCGGCAAGACGACGCTTCTGCGCCTGATCGCGGGCTTCAACCGTCCGACGGCGGGCGCCATTCGGATCGCCGGCATCACGGTCGCGTCGCCGACCGTGATGGTGCCGCCGGAAAAGCGCTCGCTCTCGATGGTGTTCCAGAGCTACGCGGTGTGGCCGCACAAGACCGTGTTCGAGAATCTCGCCTATGGTTTGCGGCTGCGCCGCATCGACGCCGCGTCCATCACTGCGAAGGTGAACGACGCGCTCGCGACGGTGCGGATGGAGGTCTATGGCGCGCGCTATCCTGGCGAGCTGTCGGGCGGCCAGCAGCAGCGCGTCGCGCTCGCGCGTGCGCTTGTGCTCGAGCCGGAGATTCTGCTGTTCGACGAGCCTTTGAGCAACCTCGATGCGACGCTGCGCGAGCACATGCGGTTCGAGATCAAGGCGCTGCTCGCCAAGCTCAAGATCACCAGCATCTATGTGACCCACGATCAGAACGAGGCGATGGTGATCGCCGACCGCGTCGCGGTGATGAATCGCGGAAGGATCGAGCAGCTCGGGTCGCCCGAGGACGTCTACTATCGATCGGAGACCGACTTTGTTGCGCAGTTCATCGGGCTTGCGAATGTTCTCGAGGCCGAGATCGTGGGATCGGCCGATCCTGATCTCATCAAGGTGAGGGTGGAGCGCGTCGGCGATATCGTGACCCGCGCCGGAAGGCGGACCGGGCAAGCGAAGACGGCACGCCTGTTCGTGCGGCCGGAGCATATCGAGCTTGCGGGTGCGCCCAAGCAAGGTATGAACACGCTCAAGGGCAAGGTGACGCGCAGGAGCTTCGTCGGCGCGCAGACCGACTATGTCATCGACGTCAACGGCATTCCGCTGCGCGTCATCAGCCAAAGCCGTGACGCCCACTACCAGTTGAGCCAGGATGTGCTCTTGAGCTTTGCGCCGGCCGACTGCCTGCTCCTTGCCGGCTGAGGAAACAACAGGAGGAAACACATGCGGTCGCTTCTCAAGGCCCTGGCCGGAGTCATGCTGTCCGTGTCGGCGGCGCCGCTGGCCGCGGCGCAGTCCGCGATCCCGACGCTGGACCAGCTCTATCAGGCCGCCAAGGCCGAGGGGCAGGTGGTGTTCGGCGGTGCCATCAAGGAGGAGAACCAGCAGAAGCTCGCGGCCGTGTTTCAGCAGCGTTTCCCCGGCATCGCCATCAAGTACACCCGGCGCTCGACCGAGCCGATGGTGCAACTGGTCGAGGCCGAGCGGCGCGCCAACCGCGTGAGCTTCGATCTGCTCAATCTCACCGAGCCGGGCGACGTCGTGCGCTGGACCAAGCAGGGCTTCCTCGCCGCGGTGCCGATGCCCGACACCGACAAGATGCTGCCTGAGACGTTCGACCCCAACGGCTTCTCTGTCGCGCTGTCGGTGACGCCGATGCTCGGCATCTACAGCACCAAGGCGCTCAAGCCGGGCGAGGCACCGACCTCGCTGAAGGTGCTGGTGAGCGATCCCAGATGGAAGGGCAAGGTCGTGATCTCGCGGCCGACGCGCGGCGGCACCAGCAGCGGCGCGTTGATGAACGTCGTCAACGCGGTCGGCCGCGACTTCATCAAGAGCGCCCGCGAGCGCGATATCCTGCTCACGCTTGGCAACGAGGCGGCGATCGCCTCGGTCGTTTCCGGCGAGCGCGCGGTCAGCTGGGGCGTGAGCGGCTACCGGGCGATCGAGGCCAAGGCCGAGGGCTCGCCAATCGAATTGATCGTCTGGGACGAAGGGCTCGCGCTCGCGCAGTTCATCGGCGTCGTGCCCGCCAAGGCGCCGCATCCGAACGCGGCGCGGCTGCTGCTGCGCTGGCTGATGACGCCCGAAGGCCAAGAGCTCCTGGTCAAGAACGTCAACCAGTATTCCGCCCGCAAGGACGTGACCGTCACGCCGCTTTCCCAGCCGCCGCTCTCGGCGCTCAGAATCAACGCGTTCAGCAACGAGAAGATCGTCAACGAAGGCCATGCGCTCGCGGTCGAGTTCGACAAGGCCGTCGGGATGTAGGCAGCGACTCTCAGTTGTCGTCCCCCGCGTTCGCGGGGACGACAGCAAGAGGGGGCGCGACAAGATCAGGACATGACAGCGCTGTCGCACCCATCCGCGGTTCATCCCGTTCGTGCGCGCATTGCCCGCGGCGTCGATGCGCTGCGCCAGGAGTGGCTGCGCAGTCTGATTATGATTGCGGCGGTGCTGGTCGTCGGCGGCCTCGTCCTCTATCCGCTCGGTATACTGTTCGATATCGGACTGCGCGCGGAAGATGGCTCGTTCACGCTTGCCAACTACCAGCGCGTCTTCACCGAGCCGGGGCTGGTATCGGCGCTCACCAATTCCATCATCGTGAGCGTTGCCACCACGATGATGGCGCTTGTCCTCGCGCTGCCGATGGCGTGGGCGGTGGCGCGCACGGCAATGCCGGGCCGGCAGTTCATTCGCGTCGCGGTGCTGATCGCCTTTGTGATCCCGAATTTCATCTCGGTGATTGCCTGGATCCTGCTGCTCGGTCCCAATGCCGGTCTGATCAACGTGTTCCTTCGTGACACGATTGGCGTCGCTGCGGCATTCAACATCTACAGCATGAGCGGCCTGATCCTGGTCCTCACCTTCAGCTTCTATCCGCTGATCTTCTTCGCCGTCACGGCGGCGCTCGACAATATGGACCCGGCCTATGAGGAGGCGGCGCAGATGGCGGGCGCCTCCGCCTGGCGCGCCTCGCTCGGCGTCAGCATGCCGCTGGTGCTGCCGGCTATCATCTCGGCGTCGGTGTTCGTGTTCCTCGAGGCCATGGGCGCCTTCGGAGCGCCCGCCGCGATCGGACATGGCGCGCGGTTCCATACCCTCACGACCAAGATCTACGAGCTGTTCAGCTATCCGCCGCGCTTCGAGCTGGCCGCGGCCGCGGCGGCCCCGATCATCGGCTTTACCGTGCTGGGTCTCCTCCTGCAGCGCGTCATCCTGCGCGGCCGGCGCTTTGCCATGATTGGCGGCAAGCTCGGCGCGGCGCGCGCGGTGGATATCGGCCGGGGACGCTGGCTCCTGTTCGGCTGGTGCATGCTGGTCATCTTTGTCAGCGTCGTGCTGCCGCTGGTCATTCTTGTCCGCACCTCGCTGATGGCGCGCTGGGGGCTTCCTTTCAGCTGGCAGAACCTGACGTTTCGCAACTATGCCTCGTTCGCAAGCCCCTCGACCATCGTGCCGGCCGCGCTCCTCAACAGCGCTCTGATCTCGGCCGTGGTCGCCAGCGCCTGCGTGGTGCTGGCACTGGTCGTGGTCTGGATCGTCGAGCGCACGTCGCTGCCGGGCCGCGGCGTTCTGACGTTCATCTCGACCGTCACGTTTGCGTTTCCCGGAGTGGCGCTCGCGGTCGGCTTCGTGCTGGGCTTCAGCGCCGAGCCGCTCGCTTTGTTCGGCACCATCTGGCTTTTTTTCATCGCGTTCACGGCGCATCGTTTCCCGTTCGCGTTCATGTTCCTGCGCAACAGCGTCAAGCAGTTGTCCTCCGAGATGGAGGAGGCGGGGCGCGTCTGCGGCGCGTCCTGGGCGCGCACGCTCATCGACATTTCCGCGCCGCTCATCAAGGCCGGACTGCTGGCGGCCTGGATGGTGGTCTTTGCGGTGACGCTGCGCGAGCTGAGCATGGCGATCCTGCTCTACGTGCCCGGCACCGAGACGCTGCCGATCGCGATCTACAGCTTCATCGACAATGGCACGTTCGAGATCGCGGCCGCGGTGTCGGTGGTCCTGATCCTCCTGAGCATCGCCGCCATGCTGGCGCTGCGCGCCCTGACCGGCAAGGCGCACATGGAGCTGTAGCGGTCGTTTCAGGTCATTCGGCCGTCCATTTCGCTTCCAGCGCTTCAAGCTGCTTCAGCCCCATCAGATCGTTGAGCTCGCCGAACGGCACCAGCAGGTCAGTCCGCTGCGACGGCTCATCCGCCGCGACCGTCGGCGCAAAGGCCTCGAGCGCGTTGATCATGCCGCGCAGCGCCGCGCTCGTGAGCATGCGGGCATAGGAGACGGTGGCGACGCCGAGCGCCTGCAGCCGTTTGGGCGTGACCAGCGGCGTGGTGCCGCGCACGATCAGGCCGAATCCCATGTTGTAGCCATAGCGCTCCACCAGCCGCACGCTGTAGCCGTTGAACACGCCGGGCAGCACCAGGATGTCCTTGGCGTCGACCAATGCTCGAAACGCGCGGCGATCGGTCATGGCTTGCATCCAATGGTGACGAGATCGGTCAATGCACGCGCGCTGGTCTCTTCCAGCGCGGCCACGGCGGCGATCGTTCGTTCGATCCGGTCCGGCGGCAGCACCGCGGCGGCGAGCGTCTCGAACTTGCGGCGCAGCTGCTGCGGGGAGAGCGGGTTGGCCGGGCTGCCGGGCCGCTCCAGCACCTCGCGCGCGAAGCGGCGGCCGTCGTTGGCGACAATCAGCACGCGCGCGCAGTGGCGTGTCGCGTCGCCGCCAATGTCATACTTCGGATCGACTTCGATCCTGATCTTCTCGATCATGGCGAGCGCCGCCTGGTCGGCGAGGCGGTCTTCGCGGAATTGATCCTGCATTGCGTTGCGGTCGAGGATCATCATCGCCGCGGTGAAGAACAGGTTCATCTGCGCGGCGGTGACGCCGGCGGGCTCGTAGGGCCAGGCGCAATGGCGGTGCGCCATGGTGCTGCAATGGATCACAACCTCGCGGATGTCGCTCGCGGCAAGGGCGTTCTCCGTCATCAGGCCGTCGATCGCGAACAGCACGGACTGGACGCTGGCCGCGGTGGCATAGGGCTTGAAGCCGACGCTGAGGATCTCCCAGCGCTGCCCGAGGCCGTCGGTGAGGTGCTTGAGCTCGGGCTCGCCGCTGAACGTGCTGAGAAAGCCGCCGTAGGGCGCCTCCAGCACGTTGGGAATGCCGGTGAAGCCGCGCGCGGCGAGAAGCGCTCCGGTCACGCCGGCCTGCGCAGCGCGTCCGCAATGCAGCCGCTTCGACATCGCGCCTTCCTGTGCGGCCATCAGGCCGGCACCGAACGAGCCCGCGATGCCGATCGCTTGCCGCGCGGCCTCGGGCGAAAGCCGCATGAGATTGACCGCGGTCGCGGCCGCCACGAATGGCCCGCAGGCGCCCTGGAAATGGTGACCGCGCATGAACAGCCTGCCGGTTGCGGCGAGCCCGACCCGCAGCCCGACTTCATAGCCCGCCGCGATCGCGGCAAGGAGCTCACGCCCGGAGACCGATGGCTTGGTCTCGGCCAGCGCGAGCGCGGTCGGCAGCGCCAGCGAGCCCGCATGCAGGTGGGCGGCGGCGTGGATGTCGTCCATCTCGAAGCCGTGGCCCGCGGTCGCCCCGATCAGCACCGCCTGTGACACGCTGGTCGCAAGCGGCGTGCCGATCACGCGTGCCTGCGGATTGCCGCCCTCCTCGGTGACGAGGTCGATCAGCATCCTGGTCCACGGCAGCGTCACGCCGAACAGGCAGCAGCCGAGCGCATCGAGCATGCACTGCTTGAGCCGGCCGATCACCGGCTCCGGCAGATCGTCATAGCAGAGCGCGGCGGCAAATTCCGCAAGCTGCCGGGTGGCGCTGGTGTCGGGAGCAAGCATGCGCGGGCCTTTCAGGTCGGGGCGGCGGATCGTGCCACAAGCGGCGGCATCGCGCAGCGGGGATGGGCTCTACTCAAATCGCATGCTTTTCACGCTCTCTCCGTTCGTCCCCGCGCAAGCGGGGACACAGGGCTAAGGCCTACAATATCTCAAAACGCTGGGTCCCCGCTTGCGCGGGGATGAACGCAGAAGTGTTGCCTCGTTGGATTTAGCTATTCGACTGTCAGACAGCCTGCGGCGTCTCAGGCCTCGGCTGACAGCAGGTGTCCCGTGCCGATTGAGCCGGCGGTGCCGCGCAGGCCGTTGGCGACCGTCTTGGCGAGATGCATGGCGTCGTCGCCGGAGCGCGGCGCCGCGGTCGGCGCGCCGAGGAGCGCGCCCACCGCCCGCGACAGCGGGCTGGCCGCGCCGCCCTCGCCGCCATCGCCGCAGAGGTCCGCGGCCAGAGCATCGACGCGATCGATGACGCCCTCGATCCGCGTCAGCGCATCGGCGGTCGCATGAGGATCCGCGAGATGAGCCGCATGGAGGCTTTTGACCGCCGTGCCGATCTCGTAGACCGGATCATGGGCCTTATCATGCTTCTTGGCGCCGGGATGTGGCGGACGCAGCGACGCCAGGGTGAGCAGCGTCATGTAGATCGCTGCGGTCAAGGGCTTCAGCGCAGTGGTGGCGTGCTCAGGGCGTCCGTCGAGCGCTTCATGCAGCGATGCGGTCAACTTGAGGAGGTCGACCTTCAATTGCCGCAGCAGGTGCAAGCCCTCCTCCTGTCGTTGCAGCTCGGCTCCGATCAGGGTTAACGGGCCATTGCCGGAGGGTGCGGATGGGAGGGGCAGCGTCATGGGCATTGCCGCTGCCTGCCCGCGCCGGCCGCTCGATTCCGCCGTGGCTGGGACGGATCGCCAATCGGCAATGACACGTGCTTTGACGGCATGGACCCAATCCGGACAGGAGAGGCGTGCGCGCGAATGCGCCTTCGCCCTCCTGCATGCCTTTGCACGCAGACCCGATAATTTTTACCCGCGGCAATAGTTAGGATTTATCTTAAATTGCATCGAGCGGGCGCACAGCGCGCGCCCGCTCGGCAACCCACCCGTCGTGGAACTTTGCAGTCTCCGTCGCGCCAGCGGCGGCTACTTCTTCTTGCTGTGTGGCACGTTCACCCGGGCCACATTCGGCTTGAAGTTCGTGGTCTGGCGGAAGGTCTGATTGACGTTCACCTTCGGGGCGTTGGCGACGTTGCTCCGGGCGGTCAGGTTGTTGCCGGTAGTCTTGTGGAACTTGGCTGTGCCGCCGTTCTGGTTGTTGATCGCCGCAATGCCCTGCGGCTTGCCGGTCGTCTTCAGGGCGTTCTGATTGTTCTGGAAGTTTTGCGAGTTGGGTTTCTTGTTGAGGTTGCTGCCGCCATTCGGGTTGTTGAATGTCGTGACGCCCTTCACGGGGCCGGTGTTGACCTTGGTGTTCAGGAATTGCTGGCCGGAACCCGGACCGGTTTTGATGAGGGTCTTGAACTGTTGCGAGTTCTTCTGCCAGGTCATGTTCCCGCCAGTGCCGACGAGCTTGGTCTTGTTGTACGCGTTGAACTTGACGACGTTGACCTCGACACGGCGCGAGTACCAGCTGTAGTTCGCCCAGATCGCCGCGCCGACCACGATCGGCGCACCGAACCCGATGATGCCGACCGCGACATAGCCCGGCGGATACCAGTAGAACGGCCGCCACGCCGGATAGGGCCACACGCCATAGACGACCCACGGATCATAGACGGGCACGTAGAGGAAGCTCGGCTCATAGGGCTCGATGACGATATATTCGGGCGGCAGCGGCTCGCCAACGTATGCTGGCGGTGGCGGCGGTGCCGCTACGCGTCGGACTTTGAGCTGATTGGTCTCCTTGAGGTTGCCGCTGGCGTCAGCGCGGGCGCGCAGGCGCTGCACCGAGGCTGCGATATCGTCGGGCTGCGACAGGTAGGCGCTGCCGAGCTGCTGGGTCCATTCCAGCTTCTCGCTCATCATCGTCAGCACCTGTGGGACCGCCGTCAGTGCCTTGACGCTCGGATCCCAGCTCTGCAGCTGCATGGCATCTTCGAGCGCCTGTCCGGTCACGTTCTGGTTGGACGTCGACCAGCGCGCCGCCACCACCACTTCGAGCGGATAGGTCGATGCCGCCAGAATCTGACCGAGCAGATTGTCGGGATAGAGCGCGATCGGAGCCACCAGCTGGTTGATCTGCTCGACGCTGAACTGCTGCGTCTGCTGCTGCGTCTGCTGCTGGGCGAACGACCTCAAATCCATGCCGGGGCCAACCGCCAGGAACGCGAATGCGGCCACGACGGCCGGAACGCGGTATCGCAAAGTCGCGACCGAAACGATCGCTGCGGCTTCAGCCATGGCTACCTCTCCCCTGTCAGCGGGTTCGCAAAACATACAACGTTAACGCGAATGCTATACCAAGCTCGCCCCACATTAGGGGGAATGATAGCGGATTTGAGGCAACCCGCCCTGGCGGGTGATCAATCGGTGGACACTTGAAGGAGCCGGATCAGCTCCCGCGCGTCCGGCAGGGTCTCAACCTTGAGCATCGCCTCCACCAGCGCATCCTGCTGGCCCTTCGGCATTGCGGTGCGGGTGAGCTTACGGAATTTCTCAATGATGTCCTCGGCCGGCGCGAATGAGTG
>Ga0209797_10000296_pt1 | contig 24497 bp, 26 predicted proteins | sample DOMMetBare3Fresh_2_FD_187472 | JGI IMG/M metagenome (GOLD analysis project Ga0209797, IMG submission 187472) | Wetland sediment microbial communities from St. Louis River estuary, USA, under dissolved organic matter induced mercury methylation -... | ecosystem: Environmental > Aquatic >... | reverse complement strand
TCATCCTGAGGTGCCCGCGCATCACACGACCCTCGCGCGCAACTTGCGCCGCCCTGCGCGGGCCTCGAAGGATGGCGGCCCTGGTATTGCCGCGCTTGCTTGTGCGGCGCTGCCGCGGCCGTCGCCCTTCGAGGCTCGCCCGGCCGGAAGAGGCCGGGCGAGCGCCTCAGGGTGACGGGGAAACTGGCGTGTTCGCGCAGACATTCGCTGGCTCAACCTGATCGGAAAACGCTCTAGGGCCCCGTTTCCGAAGCTCGTGATACGTCGCAGCACCCCCTGACACGAACTTCGGAAACTAAGGGGCACTAGCAAGTCTATGCTTCTAGTGCCGCTTTTCGATTTGAAGTTCCTAACCGAGTTTGCTGCGTCCGATGTAGGAACTTCAAATCGGCGGCACTAGACATCCCCCAACTTGGAGCGGAATGGGCAGTGCGCTAGGCTTGCGCCACCGAACTTTTCACTGCCGCCCTCTGAGAGAGAATCGCCATGCGCAGCCTTGTGCACAGCCTTGGGTTACTCGTTGTGGCGGTGCTGGTCGGGCTGACAGATACTCATGCACAGACATATCCCGACAAGCCGATCAAGCTCGTCATTCCGTTCGTGCCGGGCTCGCCGGTCGATGTCTTGGGGCGCGTCGTCAGCCAGCAGCTGGGCGCGCGGCTTGGCCAAAGCGTGGTCGTGGACAATCGGCCGGGCGGCGGCACCAGCACCGCCACCAAGGCGGTCGCGGGCGCGCCGGCGGATGGCTACACGCTTCTGATGTCGGGCCAGACGCTCACCTATCTCGGCTTGTTCTATCCTGATCTCGGCTTCGATCCGATCAGCGCGTTCGCGCCGGTGGCGACACTCGCCGGCTGGTCGCACGTGCTGGTGGTGACGCCTGCGGTGCCTGCCCGCACGGTGGCCGAGCTCGTGGCCCACGCAAGAGCCAATCCGGGCAAGCTCACGCTCGGTTTTGGTCTCGGCACCTCGCCGCAGATCCTCGCCGAATATTTCAAGGTCGTCGCCGGCCTCGACATCGTCAGCGTGCCCTATCGGGGCGGCGAGCAGGTCCGCGTCGACCTCCTGGGCGGCCGCATCCACGTCAACTTCGCGCCGGTGTCGAACGTGCTCGCCATGATCCGCGAGGGCCAGATTCGCCCGCTCGCCGTCACCGGCGCGGCGCGCGACCCCAACCTGCCCGATGTTCCGACCATGACCGAGAGCGGCTATCCGCAGATCGGCTTCCACCCTGACGTCTGGCAGGCGTTCGTGGCACCGGCCGCCACCCCGACGGCCGTGATCAACAGGCTCAACGCCGAGGTCAACGAAACGCTCAAGTCAGCGGAGGTGAGAGCCAACCTCGACCGGCTGGGCTTCAACCCGATGATCATGTCGCCAAAGGACTTCGCCGCGTTTCTGGCCGCGCAGGCCGAGAAATGGCCGCCCGTCATCAAGGCCGCCAACATTCAGCCGCAGTGACGGCTAGCCGCCGAGTTCCTACACCACCTGCAGCAAGCTCGATTAGGAACTTCAAATCGAAAAGCGGCACTAGAAGCATAGACTTGCTAGTGCCCCTTTGTTTCCGAAGTTCGTGTCAGAGCGTGCTGAGACGTATCACGAACTTCGGAAACGGGGTACTAGCGCGCCGCCCTTATTTCACGCCGCTGGCCACTGACGTAAAGGTGTTGCTCAGAGGCGTGCCGACGGACTTGACCGCAGCCACGATCGCAACCGCTATACCGCCCGCAATGATGGCGTATTCGATGGCTGTGGCGCCTCTCTCACATTGCAAGAAACGTCGCAACATATGCATCGGCGGCCCCTTCTTAATGCTCTGTTCGGCTCGTAGAGCCTTCGAACCTGTCACCGCAACCGGCGGCCGACCGCAGCGCGGCCATCGAGCAGCGTCGACACACTCTCATCAGGAAATGAATTTTGAGTTTGCGATCTGCCCTGCAATTTATCGATAATCTTAAGAAACTTGCTACAAATCCCACGCTGGACGACTACGTCTCCACGATACCCTCCGGCGGCGCACTCGCCTGCGACTCGCGCTGACCGTGCGGCAATCCCAGGTAGGCCTCCGATCGCATCTCGATCAGACGCGAGGCAGTGCGCTTGAACTCCTGCGCTTCGAAGCCTTCGGTGGCGCGATAGAGTTCGTCGGGCTCGGCCGCGGCGGAAGCGACGAGCTTCACGGCATTGTCATAGAGAGCATCGATCAGGATGATGAAGCGCTTGGCGGCGTTGCGCGCGTCATGGTCCATCACCGGGATGCGGTCGAGCACGAGCGTGTGGAACGCGTGTGCGATCGTGAGATAGTCGGCGGCGGCGAGCGGCTGCTCGCACAGCTCTTGGAACGAAAACCGCGCGACCCCCATGGCGGCGCGCGGCACGCGCAGCGTGCGCCCCTTCACCGCCAGCGCGACTTCTGTCCCCGCATGCCCACCGGTGAGACGCTGCCAGGATTGATCGAGAGCCATGTCACGCCCGCTCGCAAGTGTGGCGAGCCTTCCGTCCAGCAGATGCCAGACCGGCTGGCCGGCCAGCTTCTCGAGCCGGAAGTCGGCGCGTGCCGCAAGCTCCACGACCTGCATCTGCTGCTCAAAGAGCGCAATGAACGGCAGGAACAGCGCGCGATTGAGTCCCTCCTGGTAGAGTTCCTCTGGCGCCACGTTGGAGGTCGCCACCACGACGACACCAAGCTCGAACAATCGAGCGAACAGCCGGCCGAGGATCATCGCATCCGCGATGTCGGTCACATGGAATTCATCAAAGCAGAGAAGCCATGTCTCCTCCGCGATCGCCGCAGCCGTAAGCCGGATCGGATCCTCGCCCAAGTCGGCCCTCAGCTCGGCCCCGAGCTTGATTCGGTTGCGGAACTCGCGCACCCGGTCGTGCACGTCGCTCATGAACTCATGGAAATGCGCGCGCCGCTTGCGCTTGACCGCGCTCGCAGCGAAGAACAGGTCCATCAGCATGGTCTTGCCGCGCCCGACATCGCCGAACAGGTAGAGGCCGCGGATCGGCTCCTCGCGGCGCTCGCGGGCGCCAAACAGCCAGCCCAGCGATGACGACTTGCGCGCGAGCCGATGCTCGCGCAGCCGTAGCTCAAGCCCCGCCAGCAGGTCGAGCACTTGCTCCTGGGCGGCATCGCGCTCGATTTCGCCTGAGGCGACCAACCTTGCGTATTGCGCTCTGATGTCGGTGGGCATGCGGAAATCGTGGGACCAGTGGGCAAACCTGCGAGGCCGGCGTAGGAGACCAACATCGCGGCACTATGCCTATTGCTTATGCACCACGATAATCAACCATAAGACCAAGATGGCAATTCACAACCGGTATGACTGTCATGCTGCATTTCAACACATTTCCACACGATTGTTCGGGGCAAATGTCATATGACAGCCTTGACGCTGGGGTAGTAGATCGCATTATCGCCAAGTGCCCCGCTTCCGAAGTTCGTGATACATCGCAGCATCCCCTGACACGAACTTCGGAAGCGGGGCACTAGCAACTCTATGATTCTGGTGCCGCGATTTGAAGTTCCTAACCGAGTTTGCCGCAACTGTTGTAGGAACTTGAAATCGCGGCACTAGCCTTGATGGCCAGCGATTCCGCTTAAGGTTTCCGATGAACGAGCCACTCCCTGAAGGCGGCGTTATTCGTAAGATGTGGGCGGTGGAAGCCAGCCGCTATCGCGAGCATCTGCTGCGCCTCGACCCGGCCAGCCGGCGCAATCGCTTTGGCGGTAACGTGTCGGACGAGTTCCTGGCCAACTATGCGGCTCTGACGCCCAGCCTCGATACTGTCATCCATGGATTCTTCGTGAACGGTACGATGCGCGGCGCCGCGGAGCTGCGGCCGATCGGATCGGCGATCGCGCGCGAGGCGGAAGCGGCGTTCAGCATCGAGCAGCCGTGGCAAAGCCATGGCGTCGGCTCGGCATTGCTCGCGCGTACGCTGCTCGCCGCGCGCAATCGCGGCATCACCTTCCTGCACATGGCATGCCTTGCCGACAACGAGCGCATGCAGCAACTCGCCCGCAAGTTCGATGCCGAGCTGCGCTTCGATTTCGGCAGCATCGTCGGCGAGGTCGCGGCGCCGCACCCGACCCCGCTCTCGGTCACGCGCGAAATCGTCGCCGACAGCCACGGCTTCGCCACCGCTTTGCTTGACGTGCAGTCGCGGCTCCTGCGTCCGGCTTAAATCGGCGGCACTCGAATCGCTCACGCCGCCAGCGGATAGGCCGCCTCCACCACATAGGGCCCGCCGCCGACTGAGGCGCGCGAGGAGAACAGCACGAAGCGGGAGACCCGGAACGACAGCGGGTGCAGGAACGGGCGCGTCGCGAGATAATCGGCAACCTGCCGGCTCGACGAATCACGCAGGCGAGCCAGCGTGACATGAGGCGTGAATTTACGGCCCTCGGGCTCGAGCCCGACCCGCTGCATCAGCCGCTCGTGCTCGGCCTGCAACTCCATCAGCCCGGCAGTTTGCGCCAGCGTCGCGACCACCGCGCGCGGACGCCGCCCGCCGAACGACGATAGATCATCGAACCGCAGCTCAAGCGCCGGGCGACTGACCATGCCGAGCAGAGACGCGACCTCGTGCGCCAACGCGCCATCGACATCGCCGATGAAACGCAGCGTCAGGTGATAGTTCTCGGGATCGATCCAGCGCGCTCCCGGCAGCCCGCCACGCAGCATCGCGAGCGACTGGGCGATATTGGTGGGAAGCTCGAGACCGGTGAAGATGCGCGGCATGGCAGATCGCAATCCGTGTGTCAGATGCGGGCGACAAAATCAACCTTCGTTCTACCGGCGCACCCGCGCCAGCAGCTCCTCGACTTTCGGCAGGATGCCGGCGACAATCGCGTCGACGCCGGCCGCCGTCGGGTGCAGGCCGTCGCGCTGGTTGAGCTTGGCGTCCCCAGCAATGCCGTCAAGAAAGAATGGATAGAGCAGCGCGTCGTATTTCGACGCAATCTCAGGATAGATCGTCTCAAAGCCGTTGGCGAAGTCGATGCCGAGATTCGGGATCGCCCGCATGCCGACGAGGAGCACGGTAATCCGGCGCGCGGTCAGCCGCCGCACAATGTCCTCAAGCGCGCGTTGCGTCACCTTCGGATCGATCCCGCGCAGCATGTCGTTGGCGCCAAGCTCCACGATCACGGCGTCAGTGCCGTCGGGGATCGACCAGTCGAGCCGCGCGAGCCCACCCGAGGCCGTGTCGCCCGAGACCCCCGCATTGGCGATCTCGACCGCGTAGCCCTTATCCCGCAGCGCCCGTTCGAGCCGGGCCGGGAACGCCGCGTTGGCCGGCAGATTGAAGCCTGCGGTGAGCGAATCGCCCAGCGCCACAATCCGCACCGGCGGCTTTTCGGCCGCGCCGGCCACCGATGCCAGCAATGCGGCGACGGCGACGACCGTCTGGACCAGCGCCTTCGAAACCCCATATGAGCGGGACCTCGTCCGGCCCAGGATTCGCTCCAAGGTTCGCTCCAAGCCCATCAGCAAGCGACGGAACCACCACATGAATGACACCTCGGGCCTGCAGCGCGCGCCGGTCCCCGCCATCGCGCTCGCCGGCGTCAACCTGTCGCTCGGGCGGGGCGCCGCGCGGGTCCATATTCTCAAAGACATCGCCCTCAATATAGGGCGTGGCGAGGCGGTTGGCATGGTCGGCCCGTCGGGGTCGGGGAAATCGACGCTGCTGATGGTCATGGCCGGACTCGAACGGCCCGATTCCGGCAGCGTTGTGGTCGCAGGCGAATCGCTCGGTGCCCTCGACGAGGATGCGCTGGCCCGCTTTCGCGGCCGCAATGTCGGCATTGTGTTCCAGTCGTTCCACCTCATTCCGACCATGACGGCGCTCGAAAACGTGGCGGTGCCGCTCGAGCTCATGGGCGCGTCCGACGCGCTCGAACGTGCCGCCACCGAGCTCGCCAAGGTCGGCCTTACGGAGCGCCGCCACCACTACCCGGCGCAACTCTCGGGTGGAGAGCAACAGCGCGTGGCACTCGCGCGCGCGCTTGTGCCCAATCCGGCGATCCTGATCGCCGACGAGCCGACCGGCAATCTTGACGAGACCACGGGCGCCGAGATCATCGACCTGATGTTCAAGGGCCACGCCGAGCGACACACCACCCTGGTGCTGGTCACCCACGACGCCGGCCTCGCAGCTCGCTGCGACCGCGTGGTGCGCCTGCGCTCGGGCCACATCGAGCCGTCTGCCCCGCGCGCCGCGGTGATCGCATGAGCACAGCTTCCCTGACCACCTGGGGGCTGCCGTTGCGGCTCGCCCTGCGCGAGTTGCGCGCCGGGCTGCGCGGCTTCTACGTGTTCATCGCCTGCATCGCGCTTGGCGTGATGGCAATTGCGGGCGTCGGCTCGCTTGCCAGCAGCCTGGAACGCGGCCTAGCGCGCGAAGGCCGTACCATCCTGGGCGGCGACCTGTCGTTCAATCTCAGTCACCGCGAAGTCACTGCACCGGAACGCGCGTTTCTCGAGGAGCAGGGTCGCGTGTCGGCCGCCGCCACCATGCGCGCCATGGCACGCATCGACGATGGGCGCAGCGCCTTGGTCGAGCTCAAGTCGGTCGATGCGGCCTATCCGCTGTTCGGGACGGTTGCGCTCGAGCCTCCGCAGGCGTTGCCGGCTGCGCTGGCGCGCACGGGCGGCGTCTATGGTGCCGCAGCCGATCCGGCGCTCCTGGCGCGGCTCGACCTGGCGCCCGGTGCGCGCGTGACCATCGGCACCGCTACCGTCGAGCTGCGCGCCATTCTGCGATCGGAGCCCGACAAGCTCGCGGGCGGCATCGGATTTGGACCGCGCCTCCTGGTGAGCGAAGAGGCGCTGCGCGCGACCGGGCTCCTGCAACCCGGCAGCCTGGTGCGCTGGCACTACCGCCTGCAGCTTCCCGACAACGAATCGGGCGAGGGCGCGGTGCGTCGTATCGTCGCTGCCTCGGAAGCGCGCCTGCCCGAGGCCGGGTGGGAGGTCCGCAGCCGCAGCAACGCTTCGCCCGCGCTCGAGCGCAATGTCGAGCGCTTCACTCAATATCTCACGCTGGTCGGATTGACGGCGCTTCTGGTCGGCGGCGTCGGTGTGGCCAACGCGATCAAGGGGCACCTGGATCGCAAACGCGACGTGATCGCGACGCTCAAGTCGCTCGGGGCGACCGGTCGCGGCGTGTTCGCGGTCTATCTCTGGCAGACCCTGCTCTTGGCCAGCATCGGCGCGCTCCCGGGGCTCGCGATCGGCGCGGCGCTGCCGTTCCTGATCAGCTGGGGCTTCGGCGCCCTGATCCCGCTGCCGCTCGCACCCGCGCTCCATCCGGCCGAGCTCGCGCTCGCATTCACTTACGGGCTCATGACCGCGCTCGCGTTCGCGCTGTGGCCGCTTGGGCGCGCGCACGATGTGTCAGTTTCCGCGCTGTTTCGCGATGAGGTCGCCCCCGAGCGGCGATGGCCCCGCTTGCCCTACATGGTGGCGACCATTGCGGTTGCGGGCGCGCTTGCTGCGCTCGCGATCGTGCTCGCCTATGACCGCCGCATCGCCGCGATCTTCGTGGCGGCAGCGGTGGGCGTGTTTGTCATGCTGCGCCTGGTGGCAAGCCTTGTCATGTGGATCGCGCGGCGCTCCCCGCGTTCGCGGTCAACCGTGCTGCGGCTGGCAATCGCCAATATTCACCGCCCGGGTGCGCTCACGGTCAGCGTCGTCCTCTCGCTGGGGCTGGGGCTCGCGCTGCTCGTCGCTGTCATTCAGATTGACGGCAACCTGCGCCGCCAGTTCATGGCAGCCCTGCCCGAGAAGGCGCCGGCGTTCTTTTTCCTCGACATCCAGGCGGCCGAGGCCGATCGCTTCGATACATTCATCCGCGAGCATTCCCCGCGCGCGGTGCTCGAGCGGGTGCCGATGCTGCGAGGCCGTATCGTGTCGGTCAATGGCGTTGCGGCCGACGATCTCAAGCCGCCGCCAAGCGCCGCCTGGGTGCTGCAGAGCGACCGCGGCATCACCTATACGGACGAGATCCCGGCAGGGTCGCGGCTCGCCCAGGGCGAGTGGTGGACCCCCGACTACCAGGGACCGCCGCTGGTGTCGTTCGAGCAGAAAGTCGCGGAGGGCCTTGCGCTCAAGATTGGCGATCCAATCGTGGTCAACGTGCTCGGCCGCAATCTCACCGCGCGCCTCGCCAACCTGCGCACCCTCGACTGGCAGAGCCTCGGCATCAATTTTGTCATGGTGTTCTCGCCCAGCACCTTTCGGGGAGCGCCGGTGACCCATATCGCGACCATCACCTATCCGGGCGGTAGCAGCACCGACGAGGAAATCGGCTTGCTGAAGGCGGCGGCCGCGGCGTTTCCGTCCGTGACGGCAGTTCGTGTGCGCGATGCCATCGAGACCTTTGCGGGGATCATAACCAACCTAGTGCTGGCGATCCGGGGTGCCAGCGCGCTGACGCTGGTGATGGCCGTGCTGGTTCTCGGCGGCGCGCTGGCGGCCGGGCATCGTCACCGGGTCTATGACGCGGTGGTGCTGCGGGCCGTCGGCGCGACCCGCGCCCAACTGCTCCTCGCCTATGGCCTGGAATACCTGCTGATCGGCCTGGCAACCGCGCTGTTCGGCGTCGCAGCAGGATCCCTCGCGGGTGCCCTGGTGGTCGTCCAGGTCATGAACCTGCCATTCATCTGGCTGCCCGGCCCAGCGGCCGCAGCCGCGCTCGCGGCGGTGACGGCGACAGTCGTGCTGGGGCTTGCTGGTACCTTCACGGTGCTCGGCCAGAAGCCGGCCCCGGTGCTGCGGGCTTTGTGAGCCCCCCAACGCCCAGGTGATTCGGGCCACGATCCCGGGCGCCCTGGCGCATCTCGCCCTGGCGCATCTCGCCCTGGCGCATATTGTCACATTGCGGTTCGTTAACGTCGGTTGGATAGGTACTCGCCTCAAAAACTGCGATTTCTCATGCGTTAATAAATCCACGGCCTGGGATCTGGCGCTGCAACCAAAGCCGCATTAGATTCCGCGGTACTTGGCGTCATCGGCAGACCGGTGACCGCCCATTCACCCGGCCCACTGCCGGTTCAGAGAGAGGGAACTTCCATGTCGGAATTCGACCGGAACTACGCGGCCATGCGCGGTGTCGGCACCGACCGCGCGGTCGCCATCGATGAGGGTCTACGGACCTATATGCTCCGTGTCTACAACACCATGGCCGTCGGTGTTGCGCTGACCGGCGTTGCGGCATGGCTCGCTTTCCAGATGGCCGGCGGCGACGCGATCGTGATCTCCGGGCGCGGCATCTCCGGGTTGACCGATTTCGGTCGGTTCATTTTCAGCTTCCCAGGCCAGATCATGCTGTTCCTTGGAACGCTGGGTCTGGTGTTCTTCGTCAGCTGGCGCATCGACCGGCTCAATGTCAGCACCGCGACGGCGCTGTTCCTGGTCTACGCGGCCCTGCTTGGCGTCATGCTGTCGTCGATCTTCGTGGTCTACACCCACACCTCGATCACTCGCGTGTTCTTCATCGCGGCGGGGACCTTCGGCGCGCTGAGCCTGTGGGGCTACACGACCAAGCGTGACCTGTCCGGGTTCGGGACCTTCCTGATGATGGGCCTGATCGGCCTGGTGATTGCCATTCTGGTCAACATCGGCCTCAAGGCGTTCGGGGTCGCGACCGGTCCGATGGACTTCATCATCTCATGCGCTGGCGTGCTGATCTTCGCGGGCCTCACCGCCTACGACACGCAGACGATCAAGGAAATGTACGACGTGATGGACGACGGCACCGTCGCCGGCCGCAAGGCCCTGATGGGAGCCCTGAAGCTCTATCTCGATCTCATCAACCTGTTCACGTTCCTGCTGCAGCTCCTCGGCGACCGCCGCTAAGCCTGCAAACAGAACGAGAGTTCAGGGCGCCCCGGCCAATTGCCGGGGCGCTTTTTTATGGGCCGGGCATTGACGCCAAGCGCATATCAACCTGCTCGCGACCGGTCTCGATCGGGTCAAGGACGCCTTGACGCAGATGGACGAGGCCTTCCAAACCGAGGACGCGCGCCGCGCGGCAAGGCCGACGGCGAGGCCACGGGCGGATGCAAAACGGCAAGCCAAGGCAAACAGAGAACCGACGGCGGAGAAGGTATCTTCTCCGCCGTCCGTGTTTGAGGTCAGCGTTTCCGTTATGCCTATCGTGTCGGTCCAACCCGCCGTGTCCGTTCACATCGCCGCCATCACGCGCATCTACGGCCACGCGGTGCGCCACGGCACCGCGTCATTCGAGCTTGATGCACCCGATGAGGCCGAGATGGCGCGGCGCCAGGAGGCGCTGATCGCGGGCGGATATCCCTACCTGGTGGCGCAAGCCGACGGCGAGGTTCTCGGCTACGCCTATGCGGGTCCGTATCGGCGCGGCCAGCGTACCGCTTCACCGTCGAGGATTCGGTGTACATCGCACCGCACGCGCAGCGGCGCGGCCTTGGCCGACTTCTGCTCGATCGGCTCATCGCCGAATCGGAAGCGCGCGACTATCGCCAGATGATCGCGGTCATCGGCGATTCGGCTCAGCGTGCCTCGATCGCTCTACATACGGCTGCCGGCTTCCGGCTGACCGGAACGCTGCAAGCCGTCGGATTCAAATTCGGCCGCTGGCTCGACAGCGTGCTCATGCAGCGTCCTCTCAGCGCGGGCGCGGCCACCGAGCCGTCGTAGCGCCGCTCAGCCCGCCACCACGGCCAGCGAACGGTCGATCGAGCGCAACACGCGGTCGAGCTCGTGACCACGGCGGACGATGAGGCCGGTTGCGGAGATCACGCTGTAGGCGCCTTGCCGGCGCGCCAGCCGCGGGCTTTTCTCAATCCGGTAGATCGGAACCTCGGAGCTCCGGCGGAAGACAGAAAAGACCGCGCGATCCTTGAGGAAGTCGATCGCGTAATCGCGCCACTCACCGGCTGCGACCTTGCGGCCATAGAGACCGAACAGTCGATCGAGCTCTCGCCGGTCAAACGTCACACGCTGAGCGGGGACGAGGCTGGCGGCCGCCTCGGCCCCGTGAAACTGGCTGGGTTCTCCATCGCCCGGACCAACGGTCATCGGCGCCTCCCTTTGTCATCTGGCTGTCGTGTCATGTGGCTGTTGTGTCATGTGGCTGTCGCGTCAACTGGCTGTCACAGTCCAATGATCGCGCCGAGCGCGTGCGTCGGCAAGGGGCTCGGCGAAATACCTTTCCGACCCAAAAGCCGGTGCGACATCTTTGCGCACGCGATGCGGTAACCGCTCACGGCTTCGTCAATGGAATCATAATACAGCCTGAATTCGGACAAGCGGGGGTCAACCTGGACTGCGATATGAACAACTGTTGCCTCAGGGCCCGGTCTGCTTTCGCGCGACGGATTCCTCAGCCCCCCAGCCCCCCGGAGCCGAGACGGACCGGGCCCAAGAGTGCACCATGAGTGCAAGCGTACATTCAATCCCCAAATGCTTCAGGGCCGGCGCAAGTCGGCCCTTTTTTTGCGTGCTGGTGCCCCGTTTCCGAAGTTCGTGATACATCGCAGCAACTTCTGACACGAACTTCGGAAACAAAGGGTCACTAGCAACTCTATGATTCTAGTGCCGCTTTTCGAGTTGAAGTTCCTAACCGAATTTGCTGCAAGCGTTGTAGGAACTTCAAATCGGCGGCACTAGGCACGTTGTTTCGGATCGGTGCACGTTGCCTCGCTGTCACGAGCGAACTAGGCTTTCTTCGACCCATCAAGGCAGGAGCATGCGATGGCCCGCGATTTTGAGAACCACTGCTGGAAGGACATCATCGACGCCGACACCTTGCAGATCTACCAAGCCTATGAACGCAAGATTTACGTCGGCGACAACCCGGCCGTTCTGGCGATCGACCTCTATAACAAGGCCTATCTAGGCGGGAACCGCCCGGTCAAAGAGGTGGACCGGGAATTCTCCGGCTCCTGCGGCGAGCACGCCTGGAAGGCCATCGCACCCACCCAGCGGCTGTTTGCGGCGGCGCGGCGCGCCGGTGTGCCCGTGATCTACACCACTCGCCATGTCGATACCGCCGGCGTGCAATCGACCAACCGCAATCTCAAAAAGCTCGCCGACGACATCTACGACATCAAGGCGGAGGTAGCGCCCGCCCCGGGCGAGCTCGTGATCTACAAGGAGCGCGCCTCGGCGTTCTTCGGCACGCCGCTGATCGCGCATCTCCAGATGATGAAGATCGACAGCCTCGTCATCTGCGGCGAGAGCACGTCAGGCTGCGTGCGCGCATCGACAGTCGACGCCTATTCGTACGGCTTCCACAACGTCGTGGTGGAGGAATGCACCTACGACCGCGCTCCGATCTGCCACAAGGTCAATCTGTTCGACCTGCATCACAAATACGCAGATGTCATGCACGTCGAGGAGGTGCTGGCGCATCTCGACGGTCTCGCGCAGGAACGCAAGGTCGCCTGACGGAGGGCATTCCTACGTCGCGTCACCGGCGAACCTGACTGAGCGAACGAGGCGGTACCGGCCGACTCAGCGGATCGGCGCCAGCGCGGCGCCGAGGATGAGGCCCGGCCGCTCACTCGTGCCGCCCTGCACGATGACGGCCGCGCGGTTGACGCCCTCGCCGTCGATCTCCTCGATCGGCACACTCCAGGCCTTGCCATCGGCGCTGTTGAGCTTGTGCCAGCTGCGCGCCACGTTGTGGTAGGTGACGGTCTTGCCCTTGTTCTCGCCCCGGCTGATGGCGACCGTAACGGCCTTGGCGAGACCGACAACCCACACCTCCGCGGCCCGTCCATCGCCGGCGAACGTGGCGGTCAGACGCCCACCGGCGACCGCCAGCGTGACTGGCATCGCCAGCGCCGAGGTATTCTGCCGGCTCTTGGCGATCACCCGCTCGATGGCGGCGCGGTCGCTGCCAAGCACGTGATAGCTCCCGTTGACGACGACCTGCGGCGTATAGACCTCGCGGTCGGCCCGCAGCTTCGAATAGGCGCGCTGACGGGCGGTATTGCGGGGATCCGCGAGGGTGTCCTTCCAGCCGAGATAGTCCCAGTAATCGATCGGCAGGCTCATCGACACGATGGACGGATCGTTGGCCAGTTCGCCCATCAGCCGGTCAGCGGCCGGGCACGACGAGCAGCCCTGGCTGGTAAACAGCTCGATGACCGCCCGGGTCTGGGCGTGTCCGATCGACAGCGTGGCCGCCGAGGCACACGCCACGACCGCCAAGTAGGCGAGGCTACGACCAACCATTCTGGCCTCCCATGCCTCCCTAAGCATCCGTGCTTCGCCCCACCCAGTGATCTCTAGTGGCCCCTTCGATCACCCGCCACTCACTTCAAGGTGAGGGCGGGGGGACGAAAGCGCCAGGGGGCGGCCCCCGTCAGGCCGCCACCAGCTGCCTCAACACGTAGTGCAGGATGCCCCCGTGCCGGAAGTAGTCGAGTTCATCCACAGTGTCGATACGGCAAATCAGCGGGACCCGCCGCAGCCCGCCGTCCGAGGCGACGATCTCGGCCATCATCCGCTGTCGCGGCTTGATCTCGCCGTGCAGTCCCCGGATGGTGACCTGTTCATCGCCCTTGAGGCCGAGCGACTGCCAGGACGTACCTTCCTCGAAGCACAGTGGCAGCACGCCCATGCCGATCAGGTTTGAGCGGTGGATGCGCTCGAACGACTGGCAGACGACGGCGCGGATGCCGAGCAGGTTGGCGCCCTTGGCGGCCCAGTCGCGCGACGATCCGGAGCCGTACTCCTTGCCGGCAAACACGACCAGCGGAACCTTGTTGTTCCGATAGCGCATGGCGGCGTCATAGATCGCCATGCGCTCGCGCGACGGATAGTGGATCGTCACGCCGCCCTCGACGCCCGGGACCATCTGGTTCTTGAGCCGGATGTTGGCAAAGGTGCCGCGCATCATCACTTCGTGATTGCCGCGCCGGGTGCCGTACTGGTTGAAGTCGGCCGGCTTGACCTTGTGATCGGTCAGATACTTGCCGCCCGGCGAATCGAGCTTGATCGAGCCCGCCGGCGAGATGTGGTCGGTGGTGATCGAATCGAGCAGCAGAGCGAGTACGCGCGCGTCAACGATGTCGCTGAGCGGCGCCGGATGCCGGCCCATGCCGACGAAATAGGGCGGGTTCTGCACGTAGGTGGACTTCTTGTCCCAGTCGTAGGTCAGGCCGCCCTTCACGCTGATCTTGCGCCAGAGCGCATCACCCTTGAACACGTCGGCGTATTTCCTGGTGAAGATCTGCTTGTTGATGGTCTTGCGAATGACCGAGTTGATCTCGCGGCTCGTCGGCCAGATGTCCTTGAGAAAGACCTTCTTGCCCTTCTTGTCGAGGCCGAGCGGTTGCTTGACCAGGTCGGAATACATCGAGCCGGCAAGCGCATAGGCCACCACGAGCGGCGGCGAGGCGAGATAGTTGGCGCGCACGTCGGCGTTGATGCGGCCCTCGAAGTTGCGGTTGCCGGAGAGCACCGCGGCCGCGACGATGTCCTTTTCGTTGATGGTCTTGGAGATCTCCGCCGGCAGTGGCCCGGAATTGCCGATGCAGGTGGTGCAGCCGAAGCCAACCAAGTTGTAGCCGAGCTTGTCGAGATCCTTCTGCAGGCCCGACTTGTCGAGATACTCGGCCACCACCTGCGAGCCCGGCGCCAGCGAGGTCTTGACCCAGGGCTTCACCGTCAGGCCCTTGGCCACCGCCTTGCGCGCCAACAGCCCGGCGCCGATCATCACGCTCGGGTTCGAGGTGTTGGTACACGACGTGATCGCGGCGATCACCACGTCGCCGTGGCCGAGATCGTGCGCGCGGCCCTCGACCGGAAAGCGCTTGGGCGTACCGGCCTTGGCGAAGTCCTTGTCGAGAGGGGCCGTCGCGATCGACGGATGCAATTCAAAAACCTCCTTGCCGCCGCCGTCACCGCCCTTGTTGAACTCCTTGGCCATCGAGTTGGTGAACCCGGCCTTGACCTCCTTGAGCGCGATCCGGTCCTGCGGACGCTTGGGGCCGGCAAGCGAGGGCTCGACCGATGAGAGCTCAAGCTTGAGCACGTCGGTGAAGATCGGATCGGGCGTCGACTTGGTCCGGTACATGCCCTGCGCCTTGGCGTAGGCGGCGACCAGCGCGATGCGGTCAGCGCTGCGGCCGGTGTCGCGCAGATACTTGATGGTGTCGTCGTCGACCGGGAAGAAGCCGCAGGTCGCGCCGTATTCCGGCGACATGTTGCCGATGGTGGCGCGGTCCGCGATGGTGAGACTGGCAAGACCGGGGCCAAAGAATTCCACGAACTTGCCGACCACGCCGCGCTTGCGCAGCATCTGGGTGACCGTGAGCACCAGATCGGTGGCGGTCATGCCTTCCTTGAGCTTGCCGGTCAGCTTCACGCCGATCACTTCCGGCAGCAGCATCGAGTACGGCTGCCCGAGCATCGCGGCTTCCGCCTCGATGCCACCAACGCCCCAGCCCAGGACCGCGAGGCCGTTGACCATGGTGGTGTGGGAATCGGTGCCGACCAGCGTGTCCGGATAGGCGACCTCCATGCTGGCGGTCTTGCCGTCGACCTTGACGCTATCCTTGCGGGTCCACACCGTCTGCGACAGATATTCGAGATTGACCTGATGGCAGATGCCGGTGCCGGGCGGCACCACGCGGAAATTGTCGAACGACTTCTGCGACCACTTCAGGAACTGATAACGCTCCTGGTTCTGCCGATACTCTTCCTCGACGTTCTTCTTGAACGCGCTTGCGTCGCCCGCAAACGTGACCGCGACCGAATGGTCGATGACGAGATCGACCGGCACCAGCGGGTTGATCTTCTTGGGATCGCCGCCCAGCATCTTCATGGCGTCGCGCATCGCGGCGAGATCGACCACCGCCGGCACGCCGGTGAAGTCCTGCATCAACACGCGCGCGGGCCGGAATGCGATTTCGCGTTCGGAGGTTTTGGTCTTGAGCCATTGTGCGACCGCCTGCAGGTCTTCCTTGGTGACGCTGCGGCCGTCTTCGTGACGCAAGAGATTCTCCAGCAGCACCTTCATGGAGAACGGCAGGCGTGAAATGCCTTTGAGGCCGTTCTTCTCGGCGACGGCGAGGCTGTAGAACGCGTAAGTCTTGCTGCCGACCTTAAGGGTCTTGCAGCATCGGAAAGAGTCAAGCGAGCTCATGTCGGTCGTTTCCCATCCGACCGGAGGGCGTACGATCACGGTAGTATACCACCGGGTGTCGCCCCACTGTCGCCGGCCGCGACGTCCGCGCGCGGTTCTTGGAGGTGAACGCGGATAGTCCGGCTTATAGGGTCTTTTTTTGCGCTATTCCAGATAATCGACACTCCTCAACAACATGGATAGGACATTCACCGAACTTTTTTACGATTGCGGGGGCATAGCCTTGCGCGGCTGGCGGCGAGCGGCCGGGGCTGGGGAGCAAGCCAGATGGATCTGATGCGCCTCGTGGCGAGCGATCTCGCCTGTATCAGGGGGGGCCGGCAGGTCTTTTCGGGTATTGGCTTCGCGCTCGGGGAGGGTGAGGCGCTGGTCATCACCGGCCCCAACGGGGCTGGCAAATCGTCGCTGCTCCGACTCCTGGCCGGGCTGCTCCGACCGCTGGCCGGCACGTTGGCGTTGGAAGGCGGCGAACCGGAGCTGACCGTCGCCGAGCAAGCCCACTATCTTGGCCACCAGGACGCCCTCAAGCCCGCGCTGACCGTGACGGAAAACCTCGATTTCTGGGTGCGCTTCCTGGGCGGCCAGGCGGCGGACGTGACCACCGCGCTGGCAGAGGTCGGCCTTGCCAGCATTGCGGCCTTGCCGGCCGCCTACCTCTCAGCCGGGCAGCGCCGGCGGCTCTCGATCGCGAGGCTGATCGCGGTCAAACGCCCGCTCTGGCTGCTGGACGAGCCGGCCTCGGCCCTCGATATCGCCGCGCAGGCGATGTTAGCCGCCCTTATGCGCGCGCACCTCTCAGGCGGCGGCCTGATCGTCGCAGCCGTCCACGGCCCGATCGGGCTCGACCAGTCGGCGGAGCTCAGCCTGGGGGGGAGCCGATGACCGCGTTTGCCGCCCTCCTCCTTCGCGATATGCGGCTGGCCGTGCGGGTCGGCGGCGGCGCGCTGGTTGGGGTGCTGTTCTTCCTCCTGGTGGTTACGATCGTACCCTTCGCAATCGGCCCTGATCTCGCGCTGCTGGCCCGAATCGGCCCGGCGATCCTCTGGCTCGGCGCGCTTTTGGCGAGCCTTCTGGGCCTCGACCGGCTGATCGCGGCCGACCACGAGGACGGGTCGCTCGACCTGATCCTGGCGGCGCGAACCCCGCTGGAGCTGACGATGGCCACCAAGGCGGTGGCCCATTGGCTGACCACAGGCCTGCCGCTGGTGGCCGCCACGCCGCTGCTGGGCCTTCTTCTCAACCTCGACCCGACCGCGACCGGCGCGGTGGCGCTGACACTCGCGGCCGGCACGCCCGCCCTCACCTTCATCGGGCTTGTCGGGGCCGCGCTGACGGTGGCGCTACGGCGCGGCGGGCTGCTCCTGGCCGTGCTGATTCTGCCCTTGACGATCCCGGTACTGATTTTCGGGGTGGCGGCCTCGAATGCCGCCATCGTGGGGCCGATCCCGTTCGGCACGCCGTTCACGATTCTGTGTGCGCTGACCCTGATGAGCGCGGTCATCGGCCCGATCGCGGCGGCGGCAGCGCTGCGGCAGGGACTGGATTGACCGAATGATGTGAAGCTCGGAATCGGGACAATGGCGCATTGCGCCACGCCTGTCCGGTTTCTAATGTAGCGCCATGCCGCTTATCGATCTTGCCAATCCGTCCCGATTCCTGGCGCTGTCCGGGCGCCTGTTGCCGTGGCTGTCCGCCGCCACGCTCCTCGCATTCGCGTTCGGGATCGCGCAGGTGATCGGCGCACCCGACGATTACCAGCAGGGCGCGACCGCCAAGATCATGTACATCCACGTGCCATCGGCTTGGCTCTCGATGTTCATCTGGGGAACCATGAGCATCGCGGCGCTCGGGACGCTGGTATGGCGCCATCCGCTCGCCGACGTTGCCGCCAAGGCGGCCGCCCCAATCGGCGCCGCGCTTACGCTGCAGTGCCTCGTCACCGGCATGCTCTGGGGTCGGCCGATGTGGGGCACCTACTGGGTCTGGGATGGACGGCTCACCTCGGTGCTGGTGCTGTTCCTGATGTATCTCGGCGTGCTGGCGCTCTGGCGCACCATCGAGGAGCCCTCGCGCGCGGCGCGCGCGGTCGCGGTGCTCACGCTGGTTGGCGCCATCAACCTGCCGATCATCAAGTTCTCGGTCGACTGGTGGAGCACGCTGCACCAGCCGTCCTCGGTGCTGCGCCTCGGCGGCCCGGCCATGCATTCATCGATCCTCATTCCGCTCCTGGTGATGGCGCTCGCCTTTTTCCTGCTGTTCCTCACGCTGCATCTCGGCGCCATGCGCAACGAGATCATGCGGCGGCGGGTGCGCACCCTGATGCTCATGCAGGCTGACGCGGCGGCCGGACGTTAACGCGATGGATCTCGGTCCCCATGCGGCCTTCATTGTCGGCGCCTACGCGGTCGCCCTCCTGATTGTCGCCGTATTGATCGGCTGGGTACTGATCGACAATCGGCGGCAGCGCCAGATCCTGTCCGACCTGGAAGCGCGTGGCATCACACGCCGGTCCGAACGCTCGGCCGGGAGGCAATCATGACAGTCACGGCCAACGACAATCCAAATAACACAACAAATAGCGCGCGAAGCCGCCGACGCGGGCTTCTGGTGTTCCTCCCGCTCGCGGTGTTCCTGGGGCTCGCGGCGCTGTTCCTGATCCGGCTCGGGGCCGGCGACACGTCGCGGATACCCTCGGCGCTGATCGGGCGGGCGGCGCCGGTGACCGTGCTGCCCGGCGTGGCGGGCCTGGAGCGCGACGGCAAGCCGGTCCCCGGCCTGGAGGCCGAGAGCTTCAAGGGCGCCGTCACGGTGCTCAACGTCTGGGCGTCGTGGTGCGTGCCCTGTCGCGATGAGGCGCCGCTCTTGTTGGCGCTCGCGCGCGACCAGCGCATCCGCATCCTCGGCATCAACTACAAGGACTCGGCCGAGAATGCCCGCCGCTTCCTCGCCCGCTATGGCAACCCCTATGTCGCAAACGGCTTCGACGGCAATGGCCGCGCCTCGATCGAATGGGGCGTCTACGGCGTGCCCGAAACCTTCGTGGTCGGGCGCGACGGCCGCATCGCCTACAAGCTGATCGGACCGATCGAGCCGGTCAATCTGGAAAAGACGCTCAAGCCCGAGATCGAGAAGGCGCTGGCGGCACCGGCCTCGTGATTCGCATGCGAGCGCACGCCAATCTCGTGCTCGTCCTGGCGCTGCTGCTCATTCCGAGTGAGCTCGCGCTCGCACATGGCATTGGCGGCAAGGACGCCTCGTTCGTGGCGGCGACCAAGGGCGCGGACATCCTGCCCTTCATGTATCTCGGCGCCAAGCACATGGTCACCGGCTACGACCATCTGCTGTTCATCCTGGGCGTGATCTTCTTTCTCTACCGCATGCGTGACGTCGTCATCTATGTGACGCTGTTCTCCATCGGCCATAGCATCACGCTGTTGGCCGGGGTCCTGCTCAGGCTCGAGATCAACGCCTATCTGGTCGATGCCGTGATCGGGCTGTCGGTCGCATACAAGGCGTTCGACAATCTCGGCGGCTTCAAGTCGGTGTTCGGCGTCCAGCCCAACAACCGGATCGCGGTCGCCGCCTTCGGCCTGATCCACGGCTTCGGGCTTGCCACCAAGCTGCAGGAATTCCGGCTCAGCCCCAACGGCCTCGTCGCGAACATGATCGGCTTCAATATCGGGGTCGAGCTCGGCCAGATGATTGCGCTCGCCATCATGCTCGCGATCATGCTGCAGTGGCGGCGCAGCGCAAGCTTCGAGCGCTCCGCCGTCGCCGCCAATGCGCTCATTCTGGCGGCCGGCTTCGTGCTGATGGAATATCAGCTCGCCGGCTACTTCGTGGGAGCCAAAGCCTGATGACGACCGAAGGCCAGATCTCGCAACCGCTGTCCACCGGCCGGATGCTCGCAATCACCGCCGGCGCCCTCGTCATCGCGAGCGCGATCGTGTTCGGCGCGATCCTGCCGGCCGAGTTCAACGTCGATCCCTTGGGGCTCGGCCGGATCACGGGACTTGGACGGCTGTGGGCGCCGCGCGAGGTGCCGTTCGACACGTCCAAGAGCGAGGTGCCGCTCGCGCGCGAATATCAGACCGGCTTCCGCAGCGACACGATCGAGATCCCGCTGCGCCCCGATGGCAGCCGGCAAGGCGGCGACCAGCTCGAATACAAGGTGCGGATGCGCAAGGACGCGACCTTGATCTACGAATGGAGCGTCGCCGACATCCCGACCCCGACGGAATTCTATTACGACTTTCACGGCCACACGCTCTCCGATGGCAAGGAGATGACGGTTGCGACCTACAAGAAGGACACCGGCACCGGCGCCAACGGCGCGCTGACCGCGCCGTTTGATGGTGTGCATGGCTGGTTCTTCCAGAACCAATCGCTCAACAACGTGGTGGTGCGGGTGCGGATCAGCGGCTTCTACGAGCTAATCGCGCCGGGCGAGACCGGCAACGAGGGCCGCATCATCGCCAACGTGCCGGCCGACATGGCGATCGCGAAGCAGTAGTCCGGCCGCCGTCCGACAGCCGCGGCGCTCACGGCTCCTTCGCCTCCGCGCTCTCCGCCACCGCGTATTTCGTCAACAGCGGATACTGCAGCGCCGCGAACACGAAGGTCAGCGGCACCACGCCGAACACCTTGAAGGCGACCCAGAAGTCAGTCGTCTGGGTGCGCCAGACCGCCTCGTTGAGCACGGCGAGCGCCAGAAAGAACAACGCCCAGCGCAGCGTCAGCTTTCGCCAGCCTTCGTCGGTGAGATGGAACACCGAATCGAACACCATGCCGAGCAGCGGCTTGCCGAAGGCGAGCCCGCCGAGCAGCACGCCGCCGAACAGCACGTAGATGATGGTCGGCTTGAGCTTGATGAACAGCTCGTCCTGCAGAATGAGCGTCGCGCCGCCGAACACCACCACCACGACGGCGGTGACCAGCGGCATCACCGGCAGGTGGCGCGTCTTGACGAAGCTGATCGCGAGCGCGAGCAGCACCGCCGGGATGAACGCCGCGGTCGCGGTGAAGATGCCGGCATGCGGACCGTTCAGCAGCTCGGCCGACAGGAACGGGGCCAGCAGCGGCGCGAACAACGCCGGCCGCGAATTGGCGAAAAAGAACACCAGCAACGGCCCGAGATCGAGCGCGAGCTTCAGGCCGGTCGGCAGCTTTTGTTTGTCGGTCATGCGCTGATTGTTGCACCGTAAGTGTGAGTCACTCAACTCCCCGCCGCTACTCCATACCGGCGATGGCGCGCGCGAAGTCGGCCGCCGCGAACGGCGCCAAGTCGTCGACCCCTTCGCCCACCCCGATGAAATGCACCGGCAGGCGGTATTTCGCCGCGATCGCAACGAGAATGCCGCCGCGCGCGGTGCCGTCGAGCTTGGTCATGGCGAGCCCGGTGACGCCGGCAATCTTGAGGAACACGTCGACCTGCGACAGCGCGTTCTGCCCGACGGTGGCGTCGAGCACGAGCAGCACGGCATGCGGGGCCGTCGCGTCGACCTTCTTCATGACCCGCACGATCTTCTCGAGCTCGTCCATCAGCTCGGTCCGGTTCTGCAGGCGGCCGGCGGTGTCGACCAGCAGCACGTCGGCGCCCTGCGTGCGGGCGGCCTGCACCGCTTCGAACGCCAGGCCGGCCGCGTCCGCGCCCTGCTCGCGCGCGATCACCGGCGCGCCCACCCGCGTGCCCCAGATCTTGAGCTGCTCGATGGCGGCGGCCCGGAAGGTGTCGCCGGCCGCGAGCAGCACCGACTTGCCCTCGGCGCGGAAGCGCGCCGCGAGCTTGCCGATGGTGGTGGTCTTGCCCGAGCCGTTGACGCCGACCACCAGGATCACGAACGGCTTGGCGCCGACGGCCACCAGCGGCTTGGCCACGGGGCTGAGCACCTTCTCGACCTCGGCGGCGAGCACGGTCTTCACCTCGGCGAGATTCTTGTAGCGCCCCTCCCCCATGGTGGTCGCCATCCGGGCCGCGAAGTCGACGCCAAGGTCGGCGCGGATCAGCGTCTCCTCGATCTCCACGATCCGCTCGGGCGACAACGGGCCGCGCATGACGAGGTCGGAGATCGCGGTGCCGAGCGCGCCCGAGGTGCGCTTGAGCCCGCCGGCAAGGCGGCTCCACCAGGAGCCGGTCTTCTGGGTGCTGTCATTCATGTCCGGGGCCGTGATAGCGGTTTCGCCGATGAACGCAAAGCTCAACCCCGAAGAGATGGTGGCTCGGCTGCTCTACCGCGATGGGCTGATGCTGGTGATCGACAAGCCCGCCGGCATCGCGGTCCACCGCGGCCCCAAGGGCGGCGAAAGTCTAGAAGACCATTTCGGGGCGCTGCGCTTCGGCCTGCCGCGCTCGCCCGCGCTCGCCCACCGGCTCGACCGCGAGACCTCCGGCTGCCTGGTGCTTGGCCGTCACAGGAAGGCGCTGGCCACGCTCGGGCGCCTGTTCAAGGCCGGCTCGATCGGCAAGTGCTACTGGGCCGTGGTGGAAGGCGGCCCCGCCGAAACCGAAGGCACAATCGACTTGCCGCTCGGCCGCCGCGACGAGACCCGCGGCTGGTGGATGAAGCCCGATCCGGCGGGACAGGCGGCGGTGACGAAGTGGAAAGTCATGGGGCGCGCGCAATGGAGCGGACCGGATTTAGCCCGGAATACTGAGCATGATGGCAGCGGCGGACGCGCCTCTAGCGTTCCCTCCCCCCTTGTGGGGGAGGGACAGGGAGGGGGGTGGCAGCAGACCCTTTCGCTGGAGGCTACCCCCCTCCCCACCCCTCCCCCGCGAGGAGGGAGGGAGCCGGCCCGTCGTGTGGCGAGCGAAGCGCCTGAAGGCGCGGCCGTATTCGCAAATCAAAGCCTCACCTGGCTCGCGCTGGAGCCCGTCACAGGCCGCACGCACCAGCTGCGCGTTCACTGCGCGGCACGAGGATTTCCGATCGTCGGTGACACGATCTACGGAAACGCGCCGCGCATCGGCGGCCCGCCGCTGCACCTGCATTCGCGCGAGATCGTGGTGCCGCTCTACAAGAACCGCGAGCCGATCCGGGTGACGGCGCCGGTGCCGCTAGCCATGCAGGATCGGCTCTATGCCTGCGGCTGGCAGGGCGAAGTGTTCCGGCTGGTGGATTAGTAGATCGTCGCCTTCAGCCGTTCGGGCGCGGTGCGGTCATGCTCGGGGCCGCCGAGCTTGCCTTGCGTGAGATCAGAGAGGATGGTGCCGGCGCTCGGCAGGCTCTTGCGCTCGACATGGCGCGAGGCGTCCCACAGCTTCGAGCGCACGATCGCCTTGGCGCATTGGTAGAACACCGCCTCGACTGACACGACCAGAACCGAGCGCGGCGCCTTGCCCTCGACCAGGAAGCTTTGAGTCAACGCCGGGTCGGTCGAGATCGCGGCGCGGCCGGTGACCCTGATGGTCTCGCCGCAGCCCGGAATCAGGAACAACAGCGCGACGCGCGGGTCGGCGAGGATATTGCGCAGCGTGTCGATGCGGTTGTTGCCGCGCCGGTCGGGCACGAGCAGCGTCTTGTCGTCCGCGACCCGCACGAAGCCCGGCGCATCGCCGCGCGGGGAGCAGTCGAGCCCATCTGGCCCCGCCGACGCGAGCGCGAAGAACGGCGCCGCCTCGATGAAGGCGCGGTAGTGCGGCGTGATGCGGTCGGTCTCCTTGGCCAGCGACGGACCGTGCGGCTCGCCGTACAGGCGCTCCAGGGCCTCGACCGAGGTGATGAGGTGGTCGCGCGATTCCATACCGGCCATTGAATTGCTCCCGTCAATGAAGACGAACCTAGCACGCCGCCGGCGCACGCCGCCAATCGCAAACGCTACGTACCATCGTCGCGATCTTGTGCACCGTGAAACACGGCAATGATCGCGACTTCCTGCGCAGCCTCGTCGATTTCGTAGACGATGATAGATGATATAAGGCAGGCCGACGACGGCCCACTCGTAAGTCCCACGCGCGCGGCCGACATGCCCCATATGGGGCAGAAACCCGAGACGATCGGCAGCACGGCGAATGCGAGCGACAACCTCTGTCGCTGCCCGCGGACTTTGTTCCGCAATGTAGGCGTGAATGTTTTCAAGATCGAATTGAGCTCGGCGTCGATACCGAACTCTCATAGGCCGCATTTCTTCCAGAGAGCCGCCATTTCCTCATCGGTTGCGTAGCGCTCGCGGCCCGCCGCGAAGTCCGCGCGGCGGCGCGCGACCTCTTCGACCTGCGCATCCGTAAGACCGTAGGGGCTGGCGCCCTGTTCTTCCATGTCGCTGAGCACGCGCGCGGCCTCCTCCTGCCGCTTCGGCGGCCCAGTCAGCACGCGATCGAGGATTTCTTTGATCTGTTCCTTTGTCAT
>Ga0209797_10000295_pt1 | contig 24529 bp, 27 predicted proteins | sample DOMMetBare3Fresh_2_FD_187472 | JGI IMG/M metagenome (GOLD analysis project Ga0209797, IMG submission 187472) | Wetland sediment microbial communities from St. Louis River estuary, USA, under dissolved organic matter induced mercury methylation -... | ecosystem: Environmental > Aquatic >... | reverse complement strand
CCTGCGCGCCGCGGACTTCGCGGCCGACGAGCTGCCCGTGGGCGAGACCGGCCTTCCCGGGGCAGATGGTGCAGCTGGTGCAGTCGGGCGCCAGGGCCCGCCCGGCCCTGCCGGCCCACCCGGTCCGGCCGGTGCGCGAGGCGAGGTGGGGCCCGCGGGGCCTGCGGGGGCGGAAGGACCGCCCGGACAGAGCGGAGCGACGGTGACGAGCGTGCGCTCGGCGAGCGGGATGGTCGCGCCTGGGGAGACCCAGTCGCTCGTCGCGCTCTGCGACCAGGGTGAGCACGCCACCGGCGGCAGCGTCACGGTGACGGCGGGGCCTGCGGCCGGTCTTGTGCTCGAGGGCCAGGGGCCGCAGCCCGACACCGAGGGCGTCTCACCGAACAGCTGGGCCGCTTCGGCGTCGAACGCCGACAAGAAGAGCATCTCCTGGGCTGTGCGCGTCATCTGCGCCGGGTAGTGGGGCTTGTCGCAACGTTGGACCAATGCTCGTTGCGACAAGCCCCACTACCGATGCTTGCTGCTCGCGGGTCAGCCGCTGCGCGGCTGACCCGCGAGATCCTGAAGGGGCGCGCTTTGCGCGCCTGGGGAACGGGCGCAACGTTTTACCAATGCTCGTTGCGACAAGCCCCACTAGCTGGTCTCGGCCTGGTCTCGGCGCGATACTGCCGGCATGGCCGCGCGGATCGAGTGCGACGTCGTCGTCGTGGGTGGGGGCAGCTCGGGATGTGTGGTCGCCGGGCGCCTCGCGGCCGAGAGCGAGGCCGACGTGGTGCTGCTCGAGGCCGGGCCCGACTACGGCGCGCAGGGAGACCCCCGCTGGCCGCCCGACCTCCTGGACGGCGGCGCACTCGTCACCTCGCACGACTGGGGCTATGCGAGCGGCGACCTGCCCGGCCGCGAGCCGATCGGGTACTCGCGGGCCCGGGTGATCGGGGGCTGCTCGTCCCACAACGGGTGCATCGTCGCCGTCGGGTGCCCCGCCGACTACGACGGGTGGGCCCGGATCGCCGGTGACGAAGGCTGGAGCGCCGCCGCTCTGCGGCCGGTGTTCGCGCGTGCGCTCGCGCGAATGCGCGTCCGCCACTACGGCGACGACGAGATCGGGCCCTTCCACCGCGCCTGCCTGGAGGCCGCGGGGGCGCTCGGGATCCCACGGCGGGACGACCTCGACGATCTCGACGGCGGCGTCGGCTTCGGCGTCGAGCCGGTCAACGTCGAGCACGGCGTTCGGGTCAACACCGCGTTCGCCTACCTCGACCCGGCACGCGACCGCCCGGGCCTGCGGATCCTCGACGAGGCGCTCTGCGACCGGATCGTCCAGCTGGACGACGGGGTCGAGGTGGTGGCGTGGCGCGGCGGAAAGCAGCTCCGTGTCCACGCGGGCACCGTCGTGCTCGCCGCCGGTGCGTACGGCTCTCCGGCCGTCCTCTTGCGCTCCGGGGTCGGTGACCCGGACGAGCTGCGGGCCGTCGGGATCGAGCCCGTGCACCCGCTTCCCGGCGTGGGCGGCAACCTGCACGACCATCCCGTGGTGGAGGTCGAGTTCGCCGGGTCGCACCGGCTTGCGGCCGCTCTGCGCGCCGCGACGAGCCAGCGGTTCACGCCCGAAGAGCAGTCGCTCGGGAAGCTGCGGTCGAGTCGTGCGGAGGGCCCGTACGACCTCCACGTGATCCCCGTCGCCGCGCACGAGCACAGCCTGCTCGCCGGTCGCGTGCTGATCGCCGTGGGTGCCATGGAGGCGCATTCGCGTGGCCGGCTCCTGCTCGCCGCCGCCGACCCCGATCGCGCTCCCATCCTCGACCACGGCTACCTGACCGACCGGGACGGCCACGACCTCGCCGTGCTCGAGGAGGGTGTCGCGCGGGCCCGGGAGCTGGCCGCCACCGAGCCGCTGCGGAGGTTGCTCGGGCCGGAGCTGGTGCCCGGTCCGGACGCCGACCTTCGCACGACGATCCCGCGGATCCACGGCCACTACTACCACCCGGTCGGAACGTGCGCGATGGGCCTCGCCGCCGACCCGCTCGCCGTCTGCGACGGCCGCGGCCGCGTGCACGGCCTGCAGCGCATCGTCGTCGCCGACTGCTCGTTGATGCCGGTCGTGCCACGGGCCAACACGAACGTCCCGGCCGTCGTCGTCGGCGAGCTGGTGACCGATCGCCTCCTCGCGGGAGGGCTCCCGTGAGCACGGCGGCTCACCGGTTTGCCGCTTTGTGGGAGGAGGCGGTGTCCCGGCGCGACCCGGAGGCTGTCACGGCCCTGCTCGCGGACGACGTCAGCTTCCGCTCGCCGGCCGTCCATCGCCCGTACGAGGGGCGCGAAACCGTGGCTGCGCTGCTTCGGCTCGTGATCGAGGTGTTCGGTGAGCTCAGCTACACCGGCGTGTACACGAGCGGCGAGGACGGCGTCGTGATGCAGTTCGAGACGACGGTGCCCGGCCCGGACCGGCTGCTCCAGCTGGAAGGCGTCGACATCTTCCGACTCGACGCCGACGGCCGAGCCCGCGAGTTGTGCGTGATGATCCGCCCCTTCAGCGGCTTGCAGGCCCTCGCTGCGGCAATGGCGGCCAGGCTGGGACAGGCATGAGGGCGGGTGCGCTGCCCGCGCTCGCGCTCGCGGAGGCGCAGCGGGTACGAGACGGCGTCGCGGCCGAGCTCGGCCTGCTGCTCGAGGATCTCGCCGCCTGGGTCGACACGGACACGCCGGGAGGGGACGTCAGCGCGGTCGATCGCCTCGCCGCCCGCATGGCCCACACGCTCGAGGGGTACGGTCTGCACGCCGAGCTCGTGCCGGCGGGCGACCGCGGCCTCTACCTGCACGCCGTGCTCGAGGGCGCCGGCAGCGCCAGGGTGGCGCTGCTCGGCCACCACGACACGGTCTTCCCGAACGGCACCGCCGCCGCGAGGCCGTTCGCGCACGACGGCGCCCGTTGTTTCGGCCCGGGCGTGGCCGACATGAAGGGCGGACTGGCCGTCGCCGCGCACGCGGCACGGCTCCTGGCCCGCGGCCCGCGTCCGTTCGCTCGGGTCGAGCTCGTCTCCTGCCCCGACGAGGAATCGCGTCCCAGCGCGCCCGAGACGCTCGATCGCCTGCAAGGCTTCGACGCCGTGCTGTGCCTCGAGTGCGGCCGGCCGGACGGCGAGGTCGTCTCGGCCCGCAAGGGCGCCTCGTGGTTCCGCCTGCGCGCCCGCGGCCACCCCGCCCATGCCGGCGTGGAGCCGGACACCGGCCGCAACGCGGTGCACGCACTCAGTCGCGAGGCGGTACGGCTGCTCGAGCTCCACCATGCGCGGGTCGGCCTGACCCTGCAGCTGACCGGGCTCACCGGCGGAGAGGGTCTGAACACGGTGCCGAGCCGGGCGGAGCTGACGGGCGACATGCGGGCGATCACGGCAGCCGATCTCGCGTGGGGGATGGAGCAGGTGCGCTCGTTCGGCGCCCACGACGGCATCGCCTTCGAGCTCGCGGAGCTCGGCGGCCCGCCGACTCTCGAGCGCACGCCGCAGGTGGCGCTGCTCGCGGAGGCAGCGATCCTGCTCGGCGGCGAGCTCGGGCATCGCTTCGGCGAGGCGCTGACAGGGGGCGTCTCCGACGGGTCGTGGACGGCGCACTACGGGATCCCCACGCTCGACGGGCTCGGTCCCGTCGGCGGCCTCGACCACGGGCCCGACGAGTACGTCGAGACGGACACGTTCGCGACGCGCAGCGGGGTGGTGGCCGGGCTGGTGGCGGCAATCGACGCCGGTCTGGTCGTGCCCGAGGCGGAAAATTTCCCTGCTCCCGCGCGAGAGGACACCGGGGGTGGCGCTTGAACTTCATACCGCGCGGGGCGCATGCCACGGCCTCGAGACTCAACCCCCGAAGGGTCGTGGTGATCCTGCCGTTCCCCCCCGTTCTGGCAGGGTCGCGTCCCGCGCACTTCCCTCCCTGGTCGTCGGTGCCCGCGGAAACGAGCCTGTGACCCGTCCGCTCCTCACCGACGCAGTCACGCGCCTCGGCACGGAGGGAGCGTTTGCCGTGCTCGCGCGCGCCCGCGAGCTCGAGCGCCGGGGAAGGGACGTGATCCATCTCGAGATCGGCGAGCCGGACTTCGAGACGCCGCCCCACGTGGCCGAGGCCGGCATCGCCGCGATTCGCGCCGGGAACACGCACTACTGCCAGACGGCGGGACTGTCCGAGCTGCGCGAGGCGGCGGCGGCCTACCTGTCGCGGACGCGCGGGGTCTCTCTCGGGCCGGAGTCGGTGGTCGTCGCGAACGGAGCCAAGCCGTTCCTCTTCTTCACCGTGCTGGCGACGTGCGGTCCGGGCGACGAGGTGATCTACCCCGACCCCGGCTTCCCGATCTACGAGTCGGCCATCCGCTTCGCAGGGGCGACCCCGGTGCCGCTGCCCCTCCACGAGGGGCGCGGCTTCAGCGTCGATCCGTCCCAGCTCGAGACGCTGCTCAACGAGCGCACCCGCCTCGTCATCCTGAACTCGCCGGAGAACCCGACCGGTGGCATCATCCCCGCGGCCGACCTCGAGCAGGTCGCTCACGCGATCCTCCGGACGCCGGCGTGGGTGCTCTCCGACGAGGTCTACGCCCGGATCACGTACGGGCGGCCCGCCCCTTCGCTCGCCTCGCTGCCGGGCCTGCTGGAGCGGACGATCCTGCTGGACGGCTTCTCCAAGACCTACGCCATGACCGGCTGGCGCCTCGGCTACGCCGCCGTGCCGGAGCAACTCGTCGACCCGCTCACCCGCCTGATCGTCAACTCGACATCGTGCGTGCCGCCCTTCGTGCAGCTCGCCGGAGTAGCGGCGCTGCTCGGCCCGCAGGACGCGGTCGACGCGATGGTGGCGGAGTTCCGCGCCCGGCGGGACTTCCTCGTGCCAGCGCTGAACGCGATCCCCGGGGTCTCGTGCGTGGAGCCGCTGGGAGCGTTCTACGCCTTCCCCAACATCGGCTCGCTGCCCCTCTCGGCGGACGAGTTCGCCGACCGGCTGCTCGGCGAGGCGGGTGTCGCCCTCCTCTCCGGCAGCGCCTTCGGGAGCCACGCTCCCGGGCACGTGAGGATCTCCTACGCCGCCTCGCTCGAGAGCCTGGAGCGGGCCGTCGAGCGCATCGCCGGGTTCGTCGCGTCGCTCTGACCCGTCAGGCCGCGGTCGCGTACCGCTGGCTGAAGCGCATCGACTCGGGATAGGGGAAGAAGTCCACCATCTCGCCGCGCGCCACCTGCTGCTGGCAGCGCTGCCAGAAGCCGGGTCGCAGCAGGTCGGCGTGGTGGCGCATGAACGCCTCGCGCACCCGGGGGCTCCCGAGCAGGAAGGTCTCGAACTCCTCCGGGAAGACGTCGAGCGGGCCAACCGGGTACCAGGGCTCACCCGACAGCTCCGCCTCCGGGTTGGGGGGCGGCGGTATGGCGCGGAAGGAGCAGTCGGTCAGATACTCGATCTCGTCGTAGTCGTAGAAGACGACGCGACCGTGCCGGTTGACGCCGAAGTTGCGCCAGAGCATGTCGCCGGCGAACACGTTCGCGATCGCGAGGTCGCGGATCGTGTCCCCGTACTCGCGCACGACGTGCTCCACCTCGTCCGCCGTCGCCGTCTCCAGGTACAGGTTGAGGGGGGTCATGCGCCGCTCGACGTAGCAGTGCCCGACGATCACGTTCTCGCCGTCCGTCTCGACCGTCGACGACGCGAGCTCGAGCAGCTGCGCGAGCAGCTCGGGTGCGAAGCGGGAGCGCGGCAGGGCGAGGTTCGTGAACTCGAGTGTGTCCGCCATGCGCCCGACGCGGTCGATCTCCTTGACCATCACGAACTTCCGCTTCACCGTCTCGCGGTCGGTTTGCTTGGAGTGGCCGAACTCGTCCTTGATCACCTTGATCACGTACGGGTAGGAGGGGAGGTTGAAGACGTGCATGACGAGCCCGCGCGTGCCCGGGGCCTCGACGAACGCGTCCTGCGAGTGGTGGAGGTGGTGGAGCAGGTCGCGGTAGAACAGCGTCTTTCCCTGCTTCGCGAGCCCGACCGCCGTGTACAGCTCGGAGCGTGGTTTCGCCGGCATCAGCGTCTGCAGGAACTGCACGTACCCCGAGGGCACGTCCATGTCGACCATGAAATAGGCCCGCGAGAGGGAGAAGAGGACGGAGATGCTCTCGGAGTCGAGCAGCACCGTGTCGAGCGCCAGCCGTCCGTCCGCGGTGTGGAGCACGGGGACGACGAAGGGGGTCTCGGCATTCCCGTTCACGAGCTTCCCGATCACGTACGCGGCCTTGTTGCGGTAGAAGGCCGACCCGAGCACCTGCACCTGGTGGTTCGGCTCGCGCGGAGGCCACTCCCCGCCGTAGTGCTCGAGCAGCGCACGCAGCACGAAGTCGACGTCACGCCCGGCATCGTCGAACGGCCGGCTCCAGCCGAAATCGGCGAGGAGGTCGAGCAGCGCCGCCCGCAGTCCGGTCTCGCCCGGGTAGTAGCTGCGGTAGATCGGCGGGTCTGACTCGATGTACTCGGTCGAGACGGCCGCACGCACGAAGGCGAAGTCGTTGTGGACGTATGTGCGCTGCAGCACGCGCGTGACGACCGAGTTGAAGAAGGTCTCTGCCAGCTCGGGCCGCTTGTGGTCGACGAGCAGCCCGATATAGAGCAGCTTCGCCCGCTGCCAGGTGGCGTCGTCGAGCGCCCCCGCGTCGAGCTCGTGCCGCAGCCGCTCGACGCATTCCCGGACGCGGTCGTCGTAGAAGCGGATGCGCTCCTTCACCGCCTGCTGCGCCTCCGCCCACGCAGCTTGCTCGAACCGCCGCTTGGCTCCCGCGCTCGTCTCCCGGAAGAGGTGGTAGTGGCGGTCGAAGCCCTCGATCAGCACGTCCGCGATCTGCTGGGCTGTCTCGGCTCCCGCTGTCGTCCGGCCGGCGCTCACGTGGGTTGAGCGTAGTAGAGGCCGCGGGCCGGTCGCGCGGTGCCGTAGCTTTCGGGTGACACCGACCGAGATCGAAGCGAGCAAGGAGCACTGCCATGACCACCGAGTCGCTCATCACCGTGCCGGAGGGCGGCGCGAGGATCGTGCCGGGGCAGCCGGTGCCGGACAACCCGATCATCCCGTTCATCGAGGGCGACGGCATCGGCGTCGACATCACGCCCGTGATGCAGTCCGTGGTCGACGCCGCCGTCGCGAGGGCGTTCGGCGGTGCCCGCTCGATCCACTGGATGGAGGTCTATGCGGGGGAGAAGTCGACCCGGTTGTACGGCGCCGACGTCTGGCTACCCCCGGAGACGCTCGTGGCGCTGAGGGAGTACGCCGTCTCGATCAAGGGCCCGATGACGACGCCGGTGGGCGGCGGCATCCGCTCGCTCAACGTGGCGCTGCGCCAGGAGCTCGACCTGTACGTGTGCCTGCGCCCGGTGCGCTACTTCCGCGGTGTGCCGAGCCCGCTCAAGGACCCATCGCAGACGGACATGGTCATCTTCCGCGAGAACACGGAGGACATCTACGCGGGCATCGAGTGGGAGGCGGAGTCGGAGGGGGCGCGCAAGGTGATCGCCTTCCTGCAGGACGAGATGGGGGTACGCAAGATCCGCTTCCCGGACACGTCGGGCATCGGCATCAAGCCGGTTTCGCGGGAGGGCACCGAGCGCCTCGTGCGGCAGGCGCTTCGGTACGCGGTCGACAACGACCGCCGCTCCGTCACGCTCGCCCACAAGGGCAACATCATGAAATACACCGAGGGGGCGTTCCGCGACTGGGGCTACGCCCTCGCCGCACGCGAGTTCGGGGCGCAGCCGCTCGACGGCGGCCCATGGCTGAGCTTCGCGAACCCGACCACGGGCCGCGAGATCGTGATCAAGGACGCGATCGCCGACGCCTTTCTGCAGCAGATCCTGCTGCGCCCGGGCGAGTACGACGTGATCGCGACGCCGAACCTGAACGGCGACTACATCTCCGACGCGCTCGCGGCCCAGGTAGGCGGCATCGGCATCGCTCCGGGCGCGAACATGTCCGACGAGGTGGCGCTGTTCGAGGCCACCCACGGCACGGCGCCGAAGTACGCGGGCCAGGACAAGGTGAATCCCGGCTCGCTGATCCTGTCGGCGGAGATGATGCTGCGGCACCTCGGCTGGAAGGAGGCCGCCGACCTGATCGTCTCGTCCATGGAGGCCGCGATCGGGGACAAGCAGGTGACCTACGACTTCGCGCGGCTGATGGACGGTGCCACGGAAGTCTCGTGCTCGGCGTTCGGTCGTGCGATGATCGACCGAATGTGACGGCGGAAAGGCGCTCCGGCCCGATGTCCGACTCGACCAACCGTGAAGCAGGCGACGTAGGGGGCCCCCTGCCTCCGGAGGACGACTGGTTCGCGTTCGCTGTCGAGGAGCCGGCCGGGGGCGAGGAGCCTGCCTGGCAGGACGAGCACCCGACGGAGCCGGGCGAGGTCGTGACCGCGGAGCTCCGGCGACGACAGGTCCTCGTCGTGCTGGCGGTCGTCGCGGCGGTCGTCCTCGGGGGCGCCGCGATCCTCGGCGCGCGCGCCATCTCGGGCTCCGGGGACGGGGCTTCGACCACGGCGGCGACCCTGCCGAGCCCGGCGGGCGGCACCACGGCCACCACACCGGCAACGACACCGGCAACGACACCGGCCGCCACCACTCCCACACAGCCCGGGGGCGCCGCCACGACTCCGCAGCAGACGACCCCGACGCCGACCGCGAGCACCGTCCCGACGGACACGACGCTCCGTCGGGGCGACACCGGCGACAACGTCTCGGCCCTGCAGCAGGCGCTGTCGACCCTCGGCTTCGACCCGGGTGCCGTGGACGGCAAGTTCGGCCCGGTCACCGAGCAGGCGGTGTCGGCCTTCCAGAAGAGCGCGGGGCTGGCGGAGGACGGGGTCGCCGGAGCGAAGACCCTCGCCGCGGTCAACGAGTCGCTGCAGAGCGGTTGAGCGGAACACACCAGCTGCCGCCGCGCCATGTCCGGCGGGAAGGGACGGCGCCGCGAGCGCGACGCTTCAGCCGAGCTGTCGGTAGGCGCGTGCCAGCCGCCCCGGCGGGACGCCGAGCCGGTACAGGAGCTTGATCGCAGCGACCACGAGGAAGGTGCGCACCTCTCCGTGCGCTCTCTGGCGTCGTGCCGAGGTCGTCACCGCGTCCGGCAACACGACGAAGCGCCCTTCCCTGCGGAGGCGCAGGACGAGATCGAAGTCCTCCATGATGGGGAGCGGGCGGTAGCCGTCGACGCGGTCGAAGGCGGCTCGCGTGACGAAGATCGCCTGGTCTCCGTAGACACCGCGGTGAAACCGCTCGTACAGGGCGGCCGCGAGCCGGGCGAGCCTCGGCCGGTCGTCGAAGCGGACGCTGAACGCACCTGCGTCGGCGTGCGAGAGCGCGCGCAGGATCGCCTCGGCTGCCTCGCCGGGGAGTGTCGTGTCGGCATGGAGGAAGAGCAGGGCATCGCCCGTTGCGGCCGCGGCCCCGGTGTTCATCGCGTCGGCTCGTGTGCCGGGCGCATCGACGATGGTGGCGCCGGCGGCTGCTGCGAGCTCCCGCGTGCCGTCGGCGCTGCCGCCGTCTGCGACGATCACCTCGCAGGGGCCGAGCGCCGCGCGGGCAGACAGGATCGCCGACTCGATCGCCCGCTTCTCGCCGAGCGTCGGGATGACGACGGAGATCGTCAACGCCGGCGTGCGTCGAGCGAGAGCCTGCTCCCGGACGGCGTGACGAGGACGACGAGACCGATGGCCACGAACATCACGTACGTCCACACCCACTCGTTCGGGGCCCGGACGACGAGCAGGGTGATCGTGATCGACTGGATCAAACCGATCAGCGCCCCGACACGCGTCCACAGCCCGAGCAGGAGCAGGACACCGGCGGTGAGCTCCGCGAGGAAGACGAGCCAGCCGAACAGCGCGAAGTGCGGAATCACGACCTCGCGCGTGAAGTCCCGCAGCGGCCCGATCACCGCGTACTGCTCGGCCCGCTCGAAGTTGTAGAGCAGCCCTTCGGGGTCGTGCTTCCCGAAGTCGGGAGGCAGTTTCCAGCTGAGGTTCGCGAGCCAGAGGACGCCGAGCAGGATGCGAAGCCCGGCGAGGCTGTACAGGGCACGTGCGGCCTCGCCGGGCGAGCGCCGTTCCGGGACGGCCGAGCTCAAAACAGCGGCTGCCCGGTCAGCGTCTTGCCGAGCAGGTCGACGAGGACGTCCGTCGTCGGTGCCATCACCGAGGCGGCCCGCGCGTCGCGGAAGAGCCGCTCCAGCGGCAGGTGCCGCGAGTAGGCGGCGCCGCCGCACACCCGCATCGCCGTGTCGGTCACCTCGATCGCCATCTCCGCGCCGGCCGCCTTGAGGGCGAGCACGCCGAGCTGGGCCTCCGGCGCCCCCGCCTCGACCTGGCCGGCGACCTCGTAGAGCAGGGCACGGGCCTGCAGGTGCCGCACCTTGGCGTTGCCGAGGCGGGCCCTGATCGTGGCGAGGCCCGCCAGGGAAGTGCCCTCGTGGTCGAGTCGAGTGGCAGCAGCATGCGCCGCCGCCTGCTCGAGGGCGGCGCCGGAGAGGCCGACGCAACAGGCCGCGCAGCCGAGGACGAACCAGGGCAGCGTGGCGGACATCATCACCGTAAAGCCGCCGTCCTGCGCGCCGAGGCGACGGTCGTGGTCGACCCGCACACCGTCGAACCTGACGGGCGAGGAGCCGTTGCCACGCATGCCGAGGCCGTCGAAGGGCCCCCGGATCTCGATGCCCGCCGAGCCCGGGTCGACGAGGTAGAGCTCGGTCACGAGTGGGTCGGTGGCGCCGGGGGCGCGCACGCTCGTGACGTACGAGTCGGCGTGCTCGGCGGACGTCACCCACGACTTGTCGGCGTCGATCGTCACGGTGTTCCCGTCCCGGGTCGCCGTGGAGAGCTGCGCCCAGAAATGGCTGCGAGTGCCCGTCTCGGAGAATGCGATCGTCGTCAGGTGCTCGCCCGCCGCGATCGCGCGCAAGGCATCCGCGAGCGGCCCGTCCTCCTCGCTCGTGCACGCCTGGAGCGTCTGGGCGGCAACGACGTGCATGGTGTAGATCATCCCCGTCGAGCCGCAGGCGGCGGCGACCTGCTCGATCGCCCGGGCGACGGCACGCGGGCCTCCACCGGGGCCGCCGAACCGTTCGGCGACACCGAGCCCGAGCAGGCCTGCGTTGCGGAGCGCGTCGACGCTCTCCGAGGGGAAGCGACCGGCACGGTCTGCCTCCGTCGCGCGGGCGGCAAGCTCTTCCGTCGGGACGCGTAGGCCCTCGACGGTGACGGACGAGATCACGCTCATGGTGCGGGTACCTCCTGGGTGGTTGGGACATCTTCTTCGTTCGGGCTTGGGTGCGCTCGGAGCGGCGCGAGGTTCAGCCGGGCGAGGGTCTCGGCCGTTCTCCTTCCCGGGAGCGTCTCGATCCGCTCGGCAACGGCGGCGAGGTCGCCGGTCGTGTCGATGTCGCGCCAGGGCTCGAGCAGCCGGACGACGAGGGAAAGGCCACGGCAGCGTGCAAGGGTCGTCTCGAGCACGCTCGCAGTCGACCAGGGGATGCCGGCGAACAGCGCCGGGTGGAGCTCGCGAACGCCGAGCAACCAGTAGCCGCCGTCGTACCCGGGGCCGAGGACGACATCGGCTCCGTCGCCGAGCAACTCGACGGCGTCGCGCAGAGCACCCGCCGGCACGCCGGGGATGTCGGACGAGACGAGCAATGCGATGCCTCCGAGCCGGAGCGAGTGGCGCACCCCCGTGCGCAGCGCGTCGCCGAGGCCGCTTCCCTCCTGCACGACGATCGGGGAGCCGGGGCCGGCCAGCTCGGCGAGCATCGCGACCTCGTCGGTACCGGCGCAGAGAATCCCGACCCTGTCGACCTCGCGACGGCACCCGTCGAGCGTGTCGAGCAGCATCGAGCGCGCGAGGTCCGTGGCCTGCGTGGGCCCGATCGCCGTCGCGAGGCGGGTCTTCGCCCTTCCGGGCACCGGGGCCTTGGCGACGACGAGGACGATGGGCTCCTCCCGACCGGGAGAGACGGCGCTCACGCTCACCTCACGTTCCTGACGACGTCGGCGCCACGGGCCTGCGTGCCGGGATGGGCGAGGAACGCGCGAAGCGCCTGCGCGAGCGGGAACAGCTCGCCGCCGACGCGCAGGTCGGTGTCGGTGACGCCGTCCCGTACCGTCGGCGCGAACGGATGCAGGAAGACACCCTCTGCGGTGAGCGTCAACTCGGGGAGCGTGTCGTGTTGCCCCAGCTCGGCGCCGAGGCGCGCGGTTGCCGCCCGTCCCCGGCGCACCACCCCGCGCACGACGTGGTCCTCGTCGGGCACGCCGAGGGTGCGGTGCAGGTCGCAGAGCAGGTCGAGGTCGCAGCGCGTCGCGTCGACCAGGGTCGTCGCGATGCGCACGCGAACGCCGCGCTCGCGGAGCCTCGGGATCGCCGCGACGACCTGCGCGAAGTTCCCCGCCCCGCGAGCCGCGTCGTTCGCCGCGGCGTCGTGGGAGTCCAGCGAAAGCTGGATGGCCGCGTCGAGGGCTCCGAGAGGCTCGAGCTCGTCCAGCATGCGGTCGGTGAAGAGCGTCCCGTTGGACAGCGCCACGGTGGGGAGGATCCGCGCGATGTGGACGAGCGTCTGCGGGAACGACGGCAGCATGAAGACCTCGCCGCCGGTGATGCCGACCGAGCGCAGGCCGAGTGCGGCAGCGTCGGCCACCGCCTGGAGCATGGTCTCGGGCGAGAGCGCACGGCGGTCGGCGATCGCCGGGTGCGACTCGGTGAGGCAGTAGCTGCACGCCAGGTTGCAGTGGTAGGTCGCGTACAGCCACAGCCGGTCGCCGACTCTTCCGTCTGCCACGGCGTCGGCAAGGGCGCTCACGTGCTCCGGGGTCTCGCTGGTCACGAGTGGAGAACGTAGTCGGATGGCCGCTGGGCATGCGTTGTGATTCCGCAAAGGCACGGGGACAGGCGCAGCCCGGCGCCAGCACACCTGCTCGACGGAGTGCCGGGCGACGTTTGCGCTACCGGCATCGCGTGAACGAGCACACTCCAGCTCCTCGACGAAAGGAAATGTCTCATGTGCTTCACGACTCGTGCCGCAGCTCTGCTCGTCGGAGCCGTTACCCTCGTTTGCCCGCTCCTGCTGACGGGCCTTGCGGCTGCCGATGCGACCCCCGTCGGCGCGTTGCCGGCAGGCCCGGCGTCGACGATCACGGCAAAGCGCGGCACGCTCGTCGCGATCGCTCTTCCTGCGCAGAAGGCGTCGAGCGGGCTCACCTGGCGGCTGGCCCGCACCATTGACGTACGTGTGCTGCGAGAGACAGTGGAGGCGGATGTGGACGGCAGCGTCGTCGTCGTTTTCCACGCTGCGGGTGCGGGAACGACGAGGGTCGTGTATGCGCTCACCCGCGGCGACGCCTCGCCCAGGGCGCTCGCCGTTCGGGTGTACCGCGTACGTGTGGACGGCTAGCGGAGCTGCCTCTCGTTCGTGGTGCTCGCAGCCGGCGGTCCGCCAGGCGGTGCCACGATAGGCTCTTCGGGTGCCACGGCCCGAGATCCCGCCGCCGGTTCGTGATCTCGACTGGTCACCCGAGCGCGCGCGGGCGTTCGCCGACCGCGTGCTCGACCTCTACGTGGCACTGCTCGCGGAGCTCCCAGACGGGCCTGTCAGCCCGCCCGTGACGACGGCTGCGGTGCGTGCGGCGGTCGCGCTCGACGTCCCCGAGGAGCCGCTCGGCGACGAGGCGCTGCTCGCGCACCTGCAGGCGATGCTCGACAACTCGCTTCGACCGGGGAGCGGCGGCTTCCTCGCCTACATCAGCGGCGCCGGCACCGTCCCCGGGGCCGTCGCCGACCTGCTCGCCTCCGGGCTGAACGCCAACGTCGGCGGCTGGATGCTCTCGCCCGCGGCGACGGAGATCGAGCTGCAGCTCGTGCGCTGGCTCGCGGGGCGGTTCGGGTTGCCGGCCGAGGCAGGCGGCCAGCTCGTCAGCGGCGGCTCGCTCGCCAACCTCTCGGCGCTCAAGCTTGCCCGCGACCACGCCGACCCGGACGTGCGCGTGAACGGCAGCGGGCGCGGTTCGCAGCGCACCGTCTACGCCTCCGAGGAAGCACATTTCACGATCGACCGTGCCGCCGACACACTCGGGCTCGGCGAGTCGGCGGTCCGCAAGGTGGCCGTCGACGACCGGCTGGCGCTGCGCGTCGACCACCTCGAGCGGCTGATCGCCGATGACCTCGCGGCCGGCGCCCGCCCGCTGGCGATCGTGGCGACGGCCGGCACCACCGGGACGGGTGCGATCGACCCGCTCGAGGAGATCGCCGACGTTGCCGAACGCGTCGGAGCCTGGTTGCACGTCGATGCCGCCTACGGCGGCGCGGCCGTGCTCTCGGACACGCTGAGGCCGCTGCTCCGCGGCGTCGAGCGCGCCGACTCGATCACCTTCGACGCGCACAAGTGGCTGTATGCGCCGGCCGTCAGCGCCGTCGTCCTGGCACGCGACGGTGCCGCCCTGAGCCGGTCCTTCAGTGCCCATGCGAGCTACGTCGCGCAGGAGCGGGAGATCGCCGACCGCGGCGTCGACCTCGGGTTCGAAGGCCTCCAGCTCAGCCGGGGGTTCACGGCGCTGCGCGTCTGGGTGAGCCTCCTCGCACACGGCCGCGCCGCGTATGCACGGCGCATCGAGCACGATGTCGCCCTCACCGACTGGCTCGCCGACCGCATCGAGGAGACGCCCGACGTCGAGCTCGCCTGCCCGCCCTCGCTGTCGATCTGCTGCTTCCGCTACCGCCCGTCGGGAGTCGACGACGAGGACTACCTCGACCGGCTTAACACCCGGGTGATGACAGAGCTCCAGCTCGACGGGCGCGTCTTCCCGTCCAACGCCTTGGTGCACGGCCGGACGGCGATCCGGAGCTGCATCGTCGGCTACCGCACCGAGGCCGAGCACCTCCAGCGCCTGCTCGACCTCACCCGTGAGATCGGCGCGCGCGTCCACGCGGCCGGCGTCGTCTAGTGCGGCGTCTCGTAACGTTGCACCCGAAACCCCCGGCGCGCGAAGCGCGCCCCTTCAGGATCATGGTGGCCAGCTGCGCAGCAGCTCGCCACCATGCAACAAGCATCGAGTGCGGCGTCTGACGACGTACGATTCCGGTCGAACGTTGTCAGACGCCGCGCTACGCGGTTTCGAGGAGCCGGGCCGCCGCCCTGCGGGCCGCATCGATCGGGTCGAGGGAGGAGAGCACGGCGGCCTGCACGATCGCCCCGTCGACGAGGACGGCGAGCTCGCGCGCGAGCCTCTCGGGGTCACCCTGGCCTGCCCCGGCCACGAGCGTGGCGAGGTACGTGATCAGGCTCCGCTTGTGGTCGGCGATGATCCGCCGGTGCGTCCCGTCTATCTCGTCCACCTCGGCAGCCGTGTTGAGGAAGGCGCACCCGCGGTATCCGGGTGACGACGCCCACTCCGCCAGCGCGTCGAACATCGCGTCCACGGGTGACGCGCCTGCGGCGCGCCGACGCTCCACCGTCCCGGTGAACCAGGTCATCCAGGTCGTGTGCCGGGCCGTCAGCCACGCGGCCACGAGCTCGCGCTTCGACGGGTAGAGGCCGTACAGGCGCCGCAGCGACACCCCGGAGGCGTCACGGATCTCCGCCATGCCCGTCCCTGCCACACCGTTCGCGTAGAAGACCGTGTCCGCGGCCCGGAGCACAGCGCTGCGGGCGCCCGCGTCGTCGAGCGTCGTCGCGGGGCTCATGGCCGGGAGTGCCCGAGACCGGTGGGGTGGACGTCGTTCATGCTGCCTCGTCCCGTCGATCAGTGCGTATGAGCTCGACGGCGTCACCCACATGGATCTGCCCCGCCACGGCGACCTCCGCGTTGAGGGCGATTCGCCCGCCGAAGCGCCGGCCGATGTCCTTCAGGACCCCCGGGTCGCGCTCGAGCGTGTCGGGATCGACCGTCGTCATCGGGCACCGGGCGCGCAGGGAGTCGAGGCGGATCACGGCATCGCCGATGTGGAGCTCCGCTTCCGGCCAGCCCCGTTCGGCGAGGCCGTCGACCCCGCCGATCACGATGTTCGGCCGGAGCCGGCGCACGTCGCGGCCGAACGCGGCGACCGCGCCGTCTGTGGCGACGAGCAGCGGCAGGACGTCGAAGCGCGCGATGCCGTTGTAGGCGACGAGCTCGGCGTCGGCTCCGGCGGCGGCCCGGACCCGCTCGAGCGCCTCGGGCGCGTCCCACGGCAGACCGTCGATCAGCGCCATGCCGTCTGCCCCGAGCGTGCCGCGGAGCCCGAGCAGCCGGTGCTGCCGGCGCGACGTGCGGACTCCCTCCGGCCCGCGGACGTGGACGATACGGTCACCGGGGATCCCGGTCAGGGTGAGGTCCGCGCTCGGCAGGCGCTCGCCGGCCAGGCTCTTCACCGGATACCGCCACAGCTGCTCGACGTAGAGGCTCATCGGAGCGGGATCCCGCTGTCGTCACCTTCGGCGCGCGGGGCGAGGATGCGGCGCTCAGACTCGGCGATGGGGACGTCGTTGATGCTCGCCTCGCGGCGCCGCATGAGCCCGCTCTCGTCGAACTCCCACAGCTCGTTGCCGTAGGAGCGGAACCAGCTCCCGGCCTGGTCGTGCCACTCGTACTGGAAGCGCACTGCGATGCGATCCGGTGCGAACGTCCACAGGTCCTTGCGGAGGGCGTAGTCGAGCTCCTGCTCCCACTTGCGTACGAGAAAGTCCCGGATCTCGTCGCGGCCGACGAGGAACTCGTCGCGGTTGCGCCACACGGAGTCGAGGGTGTATGCGGCCGCGACCCGGTCGGGGTCGCGGGTGTTCCAGGCGGCCTCGGCGGCGCGCACCTTCACGAGCGCACTCGCGGCGTCGAAGGGCGGGAGGGGCGGACGGCTCTCGGTCACGGGCGGCTCCTGGTGAGAATGGTCGTTCTCAGTCTACGAGAACACTTATTCTCATGTCAAGCGCTCGACCGTGTGACGTGATCCCTTCACGCAGCCGGCGACGGCGGGCGTATGCTCGACCCATGGCGATCGTGCGCGCTCCCTTCGGACGCACCGGGCATGCGAGCTCGCGGGTCGTGTTCGGCGCCGTCGCCCTCGCCGGTGCGACGCCGGCCGAGTCGGAGGCGACCCTCGCGCTCCTGCTCGAGCACGGGATCAACCACATCGACACTGCTGCGAGCTATGGAGACTCCGAGGACCAGCTTCGCCCCTGGCTCGCCGAGCACCGCGACAGCTTCTTCCTCGCGACGAAGACCGGCGAGCGCACCGCGGCCGGCGCACGGGAGTCGATCCACCGCTCGCTCGAGCGGATGGGGGTCACCGGCGTCGACCTGATCCAGCTCCACAACCTCGTCCACCCCGGCGAGTGGGGGCAGGCGCTCGGGCCCGGAGGCGCGCTCGAGGCGGCGATCGAGGCCCGGGACGAGGGGCTCGTCCGCTTCATCGGGGTGACCGGGCACGGGCTGACCGTCGCCTACCAGCACCTGCAGTCGCTCGAGCGCTTCCCGTTCGACTCGGTGCTCGCACCGTGCAACCCGACCCTGCTGCGCGACCCGGTCTACGGCCCGGACTTCGCCGACCTCGTCCGCGTCTGCGCCGAGCGGGAGGTGGCCGTGCAGACGATCAAGGCGATTACCCGGGGCCCGTGGGGCGCCGTCGAGCCGACCGGGAGCACCTGGTACGACCCGTTGACGGCGCCGGAGGACATCGACCTCGCCGTCCGGTTCGTGCTCGGGCGCCCCAACCTGTTCCTCAACACGGTCGGCGACCGGTCGCTGCTTCCCGTGGTGCTCGAGGCGGCAGAGCGATTCGCCGACCCTCCGGGTGACGACGAGATCGAGCGGCTCGTCGAGCGCGCGCGGATGACGCCGCTGTTCGTCTCCTGACGTCAGGCGAGCTCGAGCCGCTCGTAGGCGAGCGTCAGCTCCTCCATGGCGACGTCGCTGCCCTTGGCGTTCAGCGGGCCGCTCACGTGCTTGGCGATCCGGGCTCGCAGCAGCTTCCAGGTCTGCACGACCTGTGCGTGGTCTTCGCTCTGCAGGTGGATCGTCACCGTCCGGGTGGCGCTCTGGTTGCCGTTCCGCAGCTCGTCGATCCACTGGTAGAGGTCGAGCGAGCCGATGATGCCGCGGCGCAGCGTCACGTCGCCGGCACGGGCGAGCCCCGTCAGCTTGCGGACCTGGTTGGAGCGGTCGTTCCCGTTGCGGTACTCGATCACGTCGAGGCTCATGCCGATCGGGCTGCACTCCTGGAACCCCGCCTGCGGCCCTTCGGTATCGCCGGTACCGAGGTCGACGAGGAAGTTGAACTGCGCGTACGGGTCGTTGCGGAGGACGGCCATCTCAGGCTCCTTCGGGGAGGGAACGGGATCGGCGGGACGTCTTTCTCGGCGGCCGGGCCGGCAGCCAGACGAGGTCGTCGAAGGCGAGCTCGAGCTCCTCGCAGGCGACGTCGCTCCTGAGCGCGTCGAGCTCGGGGCCCGACCACCGCACCGGCCACGCGCGGACGAGCCGCCACACGTTGACCGCGGAGCCGCCCGGGCCGTCGAGCAGCTCGATCGTGACGTCACGGCGGTCGTCTCGGCCCTCGGCGACGCGCCGCCGCCAGTCGTAGAGGTCGGTGGAGCGGGACAGCGCCCGGCGTAGCACGACCGTCTCGAAGGTGTGGCGCCGCCCTTCCGGCTCCTCCTGCGTCTGCGAGCTCAGCCGCGTGACGTGGGCGACGCCGACCTCGCGCCTGCCGACGACGACGCGGAAGTCGCTCGTGCCGAGGAGCGGCTCGACGTCACGCGGCGGCATGGCCAGGAACGCTACGCGGAGGCCGCGCATCCGTCCATCCCTCGATCCAGGTTCCCCGCCGGCGACGGCTCCTCCCGCTCAGTCCGGCAGCAGCGGCACGGTGAGCCCCGGATCGCGGCCGAGGAGGACGCCCCGCGTGATGGCTGCGTGCCCGAAGCGGCCGCGAATGCCGTCGACTGCGGCGTCGAGCGCACCATCCGCGTAGCCGTCGAGGGGCAGGGCGAGCTGGACGGCGCGGTCGTCCTCGATGTTGGTGACGGAGATGCCGACGAGGGTCAGTCCCTGCCGGTCGATCTCCGGCCACGCAGAGGTGAGGAGGGCGCGGGCGGCCAGGAGGATCGCGTGCGTCTCCGCCGTCGGGTGCGGGAGCGTGGTCGAGCGGGTCGCGCGGGTGAAGTCGCCGAACCGCAGCCGCAGCACGACGGTGCGCCCGACCCGGTGGGCCGCGCGCAGGCGGCGCGTGACCCGGTCGACGAGACCGACGAGCGACGCGTCGATGTCCCCATGCGAGCGCGATTTCCGCCCGAGCGCCCGCTGCGCCCCGATCGAGCGGCGACGCCGGCCGCGCTGGACGGGACGCGGGTCGCGGTTGTGCGCGAGCGCGTGGAGGTGCCGGCCCGACCCTCCGCCGAGCATCGCGACCAGCGCTGCCTCCTCGAGCTGCGCGACCTGGCCGACGGTGCGCAGCCCGACGGCGTGAAGCTTGGCTGCGGTCTTCGGGCCGACGCCCCACAGACGCTCGACCGGCAGCGGGTGGAGGAACGCGAGCTCACCCTCGGGTGGGACGACGAGGAGCCCGTTCGGTTTCGCGACGCCGCTGGCGACCTTGGCGAGAAACTTCGTCCGCGCGACCCCGACCGTGATCGGGAGCCCAACCCGTGCGAGCACCTCGCTCCGTAGGCGGGCGGCGATCTCGGGCGGCGAGCCGGAGATTCGCTCGAGCCCGCGTACGTCGAGGAACGCCTCGTCGATCGAGAGGCCCTCGACGAGCGGCGTCGTGTCCTCGAACACGCGGAACACCGCCTTGCTGGCCTCGGAGTACGCCCGCATGCGCGGTGGGACGACCACGGCTCGCGGGCAGAGCCGCAGGGCGTGAGCGCCGCCCATCGCCGTGCGGACGCCGTACGCCTTGGCCTCGTAGCTCGCCGCCAGCACCACGCCGCCGCCGACGATCACCGGCCGTCCCCGCAGCCTGGGATCGTCCCGTTGCTCGACCGACGCGTAGAAGGCGTCCAGATCCGCGTGGAGGATCGTCGCGGCGCGCATGATCGAACACATGTTCGCATACGCCGGCAAGGGGAAGTATCTCCTCGGGTCGACTCTCGCGGTCGACGCCTGCGGGGGGTCGAGGTCTAGCGCCTCCGGCGTCGCAGGTGCCGCAGGCCGAGGCCGACGGCGGTGCCCGCACCGACGAGGCCGGCGAGCAGGGCGGTGCGCGTCCGCTTCGGCACTGGTGTCGTGCGCAGCGCGAGCGGCGCGAGCAGAGGCCGGGCCACTCGTCCGACGGCCATCAGGATCATCGCGCCGGGGAAGCCGAGCTCGAGGTCGAGCAGAGCCCGGCGGCCGCCGCGCAGTGGGCCGCCCTGCCCGGCGACGATCGCGGCGGCCAGGTGCGGCCGGCGGTCGGTGCCCTTGCCGGTGGGGGCGCCTGCTCCGTCGCGGGCCAGCAGGTCGTCGATCGCGTCGCGCAGCGCCGGCGCCTGTCCCCACGTGCCGCAGAAGGCGATCCGGCCGCGGCTGTCGATCAGGTACACGCCGGCGGCGAGGCCGCCGTAGGCGCGCTGCACGGTGCCCGCCAGGTCGTCGACCAGCACCGGCCAGGGGATGTCCTCCTCGCGCCGGTAGGCACGAGCATCCTCGAGCTTCTCGTCATCCGAGCGATAGCCCCCGTGCCGCTCCCCCGGGTGGGCCTGCCGAACGAGCAGCTCGACGAACCGCACCCGTTCCCCGTAGAGCCCGTACAGCTCTCTCATCGCGTGCACACCGCCGCGCGTGACGGGGCAGGTGTAGCTGACGAAATGGAGCAGCACAGGCTGCCCGCGCAGGCTCGTCAGCCGCACCGGCTCTCCCGCGGTGGACGGCAGCTCGAAGTCGGGTGCCTCCCTGCCGGGAGGCAGGCCGGCGCGGAGCACCTCCGCCACCATGTGCCGCAGCCGGAAGTGCCGGAAGTTGAAGTCCTCGGCCGGGTCGAGCAGGTCGATCAGCCGTGCCGAGCGTCCGGGTCCGCAGGCAGCGTCGACGGGCAGCTCGCGTGCGAGTGTCGCAGCCATCTGGCTCCCCTTTCCGCGATCCGTAGCGACCATGGCACACCTCCGGCGGGAGCACATCCGCGAGAACGCCGATCGCGACGTGAGGGAGGCCGCTGATTTCTCGCGCTGCGGCCGTCTACGTGGCGAGGGCGGCGGGCGCCCTGGCGGGGCCGCCCGCCGCCGACAAGGTCTATCCCGCCGGGGCAGTCGCGGACGGGTCGTTCTGCCAGAGGCCGAACTCGTTCCCGTGTGGATCCGTGCACGTCGCGAACCAGCCCATGCCCGGAACGGGCATCGGCTCGTCGGACTGGCCGCCGAGCTCCTTCACGCGTGCGGCCCCGGCGTTGATGTCCTCCACGTCGAAGTACGCGCGCGCCCCGCGCTTGCCGGGCTCCATGTTGGTGATCCCCGCGCCCGCCTGGTCGCTGATCCGGGTCATCAGGTACTCGGACGGGCCGGGAAACGCTTCGAACTGCCACCCGAAGAGCGAGCCCCAGAACTCGCGCCCTTTCGCGGTGTCGTCCGCCGGGATCTCGAAGTGGACGATCTGGCCGGGCATGTGCCCTCCTCTGCTTTCGTCGTTGGCCGGAGAGCAGGCTCTCCGGCGGTCATCATCTCAATAGACCCGCTGCTCAGGGGGAATTCATCGGTGCCGACCGGAATGCGCGCGCGGCGCGGCTCGTTCCAACGCGTATGGCGCGCACGCGAATCGTCCGGGTGATACCTCATTCCTCCTGCGGCTCGTGCTCGGCCAGCCACCCGCTCGCCACCCGCTTCTGGGCCTGCGTCGACCACGAACCGGCCACAGGTCGCGGAGCTGCTCTCGCTCGACCCGCGCGAGGTCGCGGATCCCGAGGAGCACGGCTGTGCCAGGACCGCAGCGCCTTCCTCGATCAGCCACGAGAGGACGCCGGTGCAGATCCCGTGGGTCGAGCGCCCGCCCGGGGCGCCGTCGATTCGACGGCAGGGGCAGATCGCGTCGCAGTTGCACGATTCGAAGTAGGTGCCGCGGATCCGCCAGCTCACTGCTCCATCTCCATCCTCTGCATCTCCTTCACCGCCACGATCCACGCCACGAACGAGCGCGGTGGCAAGCAGGAGGCCGCGAGCGTCGGACGACCGTGGAGGGTAAGACCGCGCGACAATCGCCAGCCCACGACCCGAATATATCTCGCGCCCTCAACGCGCACGTGACCGGGCCCCGTGAGCAGGGACGAGCCAACTGCAGGGCGCGGCGCCTGCGGGCGCGTCTCTACACCGCGGGTGGCATGAGCTTGCGCAGCTCGGTGGCGTCGAACACGAGCCGGATCGTGGCGATGCGATCGTCGTCGTCGAGCCGGAAGAACTCCGCCGTCCGGATCACGCCCGCGGGCGACCCAGTCACGCAGTCGTAGAGGAGCGCCGCCTCGCGGTCGCCGTACAGCTCGGAGAGCAGCTCGACCCGCTGCACCATCTGCACGAACTGCGCGAGCGTCGCGACGAACGCGTCGGCGCTCGTGAAGCGGTCGATGCTGCCCTGGAAGTCGAGCGCGTCCGCGAGGAAGCCTCGGGCGCGCTCGAGGTCGCCGCCCGTCCACGCAGCGTGGTAGCCCTGCACGACGTCCTTCGCGCTCATCGTCACCTCCGCCGGCGAGGCTAGCACCCTGAGCGGCCCGTCGCGCCTGACGGGAGCTGTCGGCTCAGCCAGCTCGCTCGCCGACCTCGGGAGTGGCGGCGGCAATCCTTCTTCGAGTGAGGTGGCGCTCTGCGGCTCGCGGCCCACCTATCTGCGGTCGAAACCACTCTTACAGTCCCCCGATTTGCGGCAGTGCGGGGCTCACAACGAGACGGTCGCGTGCAGAGTCGTCAGGGGCTCATCTGACCCATCTGCGACATCGAGTCGTTCCCGGGAACGGTGAGAGCGGGGATCGCGTCCGGGGCGAGCAGCAGCAGCACACCGAGCACGAGTAGGACTGCCGAGGTTCCGTAGGTCGCAGCTCGGCGCGACGGGATCAGCTTCTCGAACGCGATGAGCCCGGCGACGAGTGCCATCCAGGCGAGGCTCATGACGCCGAGAGCGAAAAGCGACGCCATCAGAGCCCAGCAGCATCCGATGCACCAGGCGCCGTGTCTGAGGCCCATCTTCAGCCCCCCGACGGCCCCGTCGCGCCAGGAGCCGAGCAAGAACCCAAGCGGGCTCCGGCATTTCCCCAGGCAGACATCCTTCAGCGGGGTCAATTCGTAGACGGCGGCGACGACAAGCGTTGCTCCTGCGATCCAACGCCCGGCGCGGCTCCAGGCAAGCAACCCACCCGCGAACGTTCCCCCCGAGGCTGCGACCGTGAAGGCGAGCACTCCGACGCACGCCCATGCCAGCAGGTAGCCGGAGGTGAAGGCGAGCGGCGCGACGGCGGAACGGCTCTTCGTCATGCGCGAGTAGAGGGCGACCGTCGGCGCCACCGACGGGAACATCATCGCGGCCATCATCACCACCCAGACTCCGACAAACCAGGAGAGCGTCCCAAGAGCGGTCCAGGGCCCGTCATCCATCCCCCGCATTTGCTCAACCGTCCACCACCAGGCAACAGCGGCGATCGCGAACAGCAGCGCGACGAGCCCCAGTCTCGCACGCACGGCGGCGAACGCAGGCGCGAGCCCGGCGCCGCCCGGTGCTCCACGTGATGTCGCCGTGCTCAAGCGCTCAGGCGGCCCACGAGAACTCGGCTGTCGAAAGACCCGACTTGCCCTCGTACTCGATGCCGAACGCGCTGATCCGCGACCTCTTCGCCTCGGCGGCGTTGAGCTCGGAGGCGACAGGGTGGAACATCCCGGCGAGGCGGACAGGCTCTCCGGTCTCGACGCCGAACGGGACGATGTCCTCGATCTCGAAGTCGATCGCGTCTCCGATCCGAACGCTGTGACGTGGGCCGTCGTCCACAATCTCAATCGAGGCACGTTCGACGCCGAGCATCTCCCCGACGAGGGGAGCGAGCGCCCCCATCGGACCGCCCAGCTGGCCGCCGAAGACGGCCACCAGCTTCTCGGCCTGCTCGTCGGTCGCGCGCTCGTCCACGAACACCCCCATGCGCCAGTTCCCCTCGGTCATGACCTTCGGCGTGTCGATGATGAAGGCGGCCTTGAGGCCGCTGACGTCCGTCCCCTCGATTTCGCCGCTGCGGATCTCGAAGACGAGGGTGGCGCGGCAGTAGTCGTACGTCGCCCCGTGATCGAACGAGAAGTTGCAGGGGCACATCAGGTCACACGAACACGTCTCCGCGTAGCTTCCCTTCAGGTTCCACGACACGACGACCTCCCGTCCGCTGGGGATGCATGAAAGGTCGAGTTTTCCCCCTCGCTGTCAAAGTGTCAACTGTTGCATACTGACCAATGTCGAGGTGAGACGGCTCGTCAAGATCCCCGTGCCACGATCGTTCAACGTCCGACACAGGAGGCGACCCCGTGGCGCTCGCATGTGAGTGTTCGTCGCACCATCTCCGGCCCGCCCTCCGCGCTCATCGGCCT
>Ga0209797_10000294_pt1 | contig 24543 bp, 37 predicted proteins | sample DOMMetBare3Fresh_2_FD_187472 | JGI IMG/M metagenome (GOLD analysis project Ga0209797, IMG submission 187472) | Wetland sediment microbial communities from St. Louis River estuary, USA, under dissolved organic matter induced mercury methylation -... | ecosystem: Environmental > Aquatic >... | reverse complement strand
CTACTCCGTGGACAGCTTCTACGGTGACGGGCTGTTCCGGAGCACCGACGCCGGCGCGACGTGGAGCAAGCTGGCCGACGACGCGGTGGTCGGCGCCTACATCGCGCGCGTGAAGCTGCAGCCCGGCACCTCGGGCACGTTGTTCGTCGGCGGCAGCCTCGGCTTCGCGCGCAGCACCGACGGCGGCGCTTCGTGGACCACCACGCTGCCCGGCGGCTGGTGCGACGACATCGCGGTGCACCCGTCGGCGCCGAACGTGGTGTTCGCGTCGATCCTCGCCTCGGGCCTGCACCGGAGCACCGACGGCGGCGTCACCTGGACGCTGCTCGCCGGCGGCCTGCCGGCGAGCGGCTTCGGTCGCGGCCACGTCGTGATCGCCCCGGGCAACGCGAACGTGATGTACGCCTCGTTCGCGGACCCGAACGGCTACCTGAAGGGCTTCTACCGGAGCATCGACGCGGGGAGCAACTGGACCCAGATGCCGGGCACACCCGAGTACATGGGCGGGCAGGGCTGGTACGACCAGTGCCTCGTGGTCAACCCGTCGAACGCGAACGTGGTGTTCGCGGGCGGGATCTACCCGTACGACGCTTCGCTCCGGGGCGTGATCCGCAGCACGAACGGCGGCGGCACCTGGACCGACGTGACGGGCGGCAACCCGGTGGTGAACTACGTGCACCCGGACCAGCACGTGCTGGCGTACGGCCCCGACGGGGCGCTGTGGCTGGGCAACGACGGCGGCGTGTGGAAGTCCACGAACAACGGCGGCTCGTGGTCGGCGCGCAACGCCGGGCTCAACATCACGCAGTTCTACACGGTCGGACTTCACCCCACGAACCCGAACGACATCCTCGGCGGCACGCAGGATCGCCTCGGCATCGAGCACGGCCACAGGATCTTCGTCGGGCCTCCCGCGCCTGGCCGCCTCGCGCAGCGCCACCAAGGTCACGCCGCGATACAAGGCGCCCGAGTCCAAATGAGCGAACCCCAGCGCTTCGGCGACGGCACGCGCGGTGCTCGACTTGCCCGACGCAGACGGCCCGTCGATGGCGATGACGCCACCCTTCATGACCGGTCCCGCCAGGCGAGGCTGCGCAGCGTCTCCGGAAAACGCGGGAAGCTGACCGCGGCGCACGCCATGTCGTCCACCCGGATTCGCGCGCCGGGCACCGTGCCCAGCACCGCAAACGCCATGGCCAGTCGGTGGTCGCCGGCGCTCCGGACGGCGCCCCGGGGTGGCGCGTCCGTGCCTTCCACGTGCAGATCGTCGCCGGACACCTCCGCCCGGCAGCCGATCGACCGGAGGTTCTCGGCGATGAGCCCGAGCCGGTCGCTCTCCTTGACGCGCAGCTCGCCCACCTGCCGGAAGATCGTGGTTCCCCGGGCACGGGCCGCCAGCACCGCGAGCAGCGGGATCTCGTCGATCAGCCCGGGAATCTCCGCGGCCAGCACCTCCGTGGCGCGGAGCGCCGCGGGCCGGGCGATCAGATCGGCCACCGGCTCGCCGAAGTGCTGGGTGACCTCCTCGATCGGAATGCGCGCGCCCATGCGCTCAAGCACGCCCAGGAATCCGATCCTGGTGGGGTTGACGCCGACGGCCCGGATCCGGAGCTCTCCCCCTTCGGCAAGCACGGCGGCACCGACCAGGAACGCCGCCGAGGAAGGGTCTCCGGGCACCTGGAGCTCGAACGGCTCGACCACGCCGGTGGGGGCGAAGCGGATCCATCCGTCCTGGTCGTCCACCAGGAAGCCGAAAGCCCGGAGGAGCCGCTCCGTGTGATCCCGCGAGCGGCCGTGCGGCTCGCGCAACTCCACGTCGACATTGCCGGCCAGCCCGGCCAGGAGCAGCGCGCTCTTGATCTGGGCGCTCGAGACCGGCATCTCGTACCGGAGCGGCTTCAGCGCCCCGCCGTGCACCGTGAGCGGCAGTCCATCACCCGCCCGCTCGGTGAAGCGGGCACCCATCAGCGAGAGCGGCACGGTGACCCGGCGCATCGGCCGGCGGCGCAGCGAGCCGTCGCCCGTCAACGTCGCCGAGAACCGGTGGCCGGCCAGCAGCCCCAAGAGGAGCCTAGTGGTGGTGCCCGAGTTCCCGCAGTGGAGTACCGCCCTCGGCCGGCGCAGGCGGCCGCGCCCGTTGACGGACACCACGCTCCCCGGACGGAGCGGCGAGACTTCGGCGCCGAGCTGGCGAAGGACGCGAGCGGAGCTGCGGGCATCGAGCGACGTGAGCGCGCCGCCGACGTGGCTCCTTCCCTTCGCCAGAGCGGCGAACAGCAGCGCGCGGTGGGTGATGCTCTTATCCCCCGGAACCCGGACGGCTCCGCCGACGATCATCGCTCGAGTCCTTCCCGGAACCGCTGCGCGGTCGCGAGGTAGCGCCGAAGCCCGTCGGCGTCTCCCGCGGCGAGCAGCGTCCGGAGTTCGGCCAGGCCTGCCTCGGCGGCTTCGATGGCCTCGGTCACGGCGGCGCGGTTGTAGAGCAGGATGTCGATCCACATCTCCGGATTGCTCGCGGCCAGGCGCGTCGTGTCGCGGGCCCCGGTGCCGAACGACAGGCCGGCGAGTCCTCGGTCGGCCAACACCTTGGCCAGCGCGGAGGCGACCGCCTGCGGCAGGTGGCTGGTCCAGGCGAGCTGGCGATCGTGCGCCACCGAATCGATCAGGACCGGCTGCGCCTCGAGCACCCGCTCCCAGAAGCTCATCACGCGGCGGGCGGCCTGATCCCCGCCCGGCGCGCCGGTCTCGCAGACGTACACGACGCAGCCGCGCAGCCGATCCGGGCGCGCAGCGACGAAGCCGGAGGCGTGCGTCCCCGCGAGCGGATGCCCACCGGCGAACCGGTCGCCCAGACCCTCCACGAGGGCCCGCGCCACCACCGGCGCCTTCACGCTGCAGACGTCGGTCATGACCGCCCCGGGGTCGAGCGCCGGCCGCAGCCGGCCGATGAGATCCAGGGTGACCTGGGCCGGCACGGCCAGCACGACCAGCTCCGCGCCGCGCATCGCGCGCGCGGCGGAATCGGCGAGCTCGGTGATTGCCGAGGCCCGAAGCGCCTCCACACTGTCGGTGCGCGACGGCGAGAAACCGGCCACCCGGGGTACCCCCGCCAGGCGCGCCTGCCATGCCAGGGATCCGCCGATCGCCCCCAGGCCGATCACCGCCAGCGAGGATGGTCGCACGAGTATGCCGCCGTGAGAGTTGTGGCCGGCCCGCATTGTACCGAGATACCGACGGATTCTCAACGGAAGCTCGAGGTCCTCGCGCTTGCCGCACGGCCCGGCGACCGCGAGGAAAACGCCGTGAATTGCAGAGCGCTGGAGCAGGGCGTCCTCGCTCAGCGGAAAACGTCCCGCGTCAGGCGGGCGCGCCACGTGCGAGCAATCAATCCGTTGCTTGACAATCACTTGGTGGCTGAGGGCGGCCGGCGCGCGCGCCCGATTGAGCTTGCGAGGGGTCCCCTACTGGCGTGCTTCTTGCCCCCGGAACGGGCCGGGATAGACGACGGAGCACCTCGCATGAGCCACGAGACCACCACGCCTGCGACGAGCCCGACAGCTTCGCCTGAGAAGAAGGCGCTGCTGGAGGCGTTCGATACGGTCCTGAAGACCCAGGCGGAAGCGCGTGAGGCGGAGCGCGCCGCGGCCGAGGCGCGCCGCCGGAGCCGCGACGCCTCGCGCCTGCTGATGCTGGTCTGCACGCTGACCATCGTCTTCGCGTCGGCCTACCTGTATGTCGAGCGGCCGGAGTGGGCGTTCCCGGCGGCGGCGGCGCCGGAGTCGCCCGCGGTGCGGGAGGCAAGCCTGCGCATCAGCGTGGCGAACGCCGCTCAGCACATCGAGCATTACCGGCAGCAGACGGGTCAGCTGCCGACGACGCTGCAGCAGGCGGGCGCGCACGGTGCGGGGATCCGCTACGAGCGGACGACCGCCGGCTATCGGCTGCTGGGCGAGGACGACGGCGTGCGGGTCGCGCTGAATTCGGGCGAGCCGCTGGCGCGCTTCGTCGGCAACAGCTTCGAGGTCATTTCCAGGAGATCGCGATGAGGGGGCGCCGGGGCGGCTTCACCTTCCTCGAGATGTTGATGGTGATGATCGTGATCGGCCTGCTCGCTGGCATGGCCGTTCTGAAGTACATCGACCTCCGCCACCGCGCCCGCGCGTCGCAGGCCACGGCCGACCTGCAGGTGGTCCGGCTGGCCGCCTACGGCGCGTGGTACGAGAACGGGACCTGGCCCCCCGAAGTCGGTCCCGGCATCGTCCCGCCGGGCCTGGCGGCCTACCTGCCCATCAACTTCACCTTCGCGAAGCCGGAATACACACTCGACTGGGAGAACTTCGTCCCGCCGAGCGGCGGGACCAGTTCGGGCATGCAGCTCGGCATCGTGGTCACCTCGTCCGACCCCCGGCTGCAACGGGCGCTCCTGCAGACGCTGGGGGACAAGCTGCCCTTCATCAACGTCGGCGGCACCCTCACCTTCGTGATCGTGGGCCCCGACGGCAATAGCTGATCTCAGCGCAGCGTCCGCCTGAATTCCTCCATCCCCGCCGGCGGGCCGGGATACTTCGGATCCATCCGCTCCAGCGTCTCCGTCACGACCTCCGCCACCAGCAGGTCACGCAGGTACTTCTTGTCTGCGGGGATGACGTACCATGGCGCCAGGGCGGTGCTGGTCCGCGACAATGCTTCCTCGTAGGCCGCCGTATAGGCATCCCAGCGCTCCCGCTCGCCGAGATCGCCCGGTGAGAACTTCCAGTACTTGTCCGGGGCCTCGAGTCGCGCCAGCAGTCGCTCGCGCTGCTCCTCCCGCGAGATGTGCAGAAAGAACTTCAGGAGGGTGACGCCGTTCTCGGCCAGGAGCCGCTCGAACTGGTTGATCTGCTCGTAGCGGGGGCGCCAGACCGACTCCGGCACGAGCTGGTGCACCCGCACGACCAGCACGTCCTCGTAGTGGGACCGGTTGAAGACCCCGATAGTCCCCCTCGGCGGGACGGCCTGGTGGACCCGCCAGAGGTAGTCGTGCGCCAGCTCGACCGGGGTTGGCGCCTTGAAGCCCGTCACCGAGAAGCCCTGTGGATTGAGCGGGCCGAACACCCTCCGGATCGTCCCGTCCTTGCCTGACGTGTCCCGCCCCTGCAGCACGACCAGCAGGGCGCGCTTCCCTTCCGCGTAGAGCGCCACCTGCAGCTCGTCCATCCGCCGGCCCAGCGGCTCCAGCCTCGCGAGCGCCTCCTCCTTGACCGGCGCGCCGTTCGGCGGGCCGGCGCCCTCGTCGGTGAGTCGGACGGTGCTACCGGGAGCAACGGGCGCGAGCGACATGGGGGCTCCTAGAGGCGGCGCAGCAGAACGAGAGAGTGGGGTGCGAGGGTGAGCCCATTCTCCGCCATCCGCTCACCCTCGTGAGCCGTATCGACCACCACGGTCCACGGCCCCGGCGGCCGCTCGGGGAGGACGAACGCGCGTGAACGTCCGCCGCCGTTGAGCAGCAGCAGCAGCGGGTCGGCGCCATCGAACAGCATGCCCAGAAGATGGTTGGCGTCGTGGGTCCAGTCCTCGGCCGTCATCGGTGAGCCGTCGGCGCGAAGCCAGGTCAACCCGGCCGCGTCGGCAAGCGCCGGCGGGAAGAAGGCGCCCCGGCGGAGCGCGGGCGTGGCGGCGCGAATGGCGAACACCCGGCGGGTGAAGTCGCGCAGGGCCCGCTGCGCCGGATCGAGGTCCCAGTGCACCCAAGTGAGGGGCCCGTCATGGCAGTAGGCGTTGTTGTTGCCCTGCTGGGTGCGGCCGAGCTCGTCGCCGTGGGACAGCATCGGCACGCCTTGGGAGAACGCCAGCGCGGCGAGGAGACTGCGCTTGACCCGGTCCCGCACTCGCGCCACCTGCGTCGTCACCGCAGGGCCTTCGACGCCCCAGTTCCGGCTCAGATTGTGATCGGAGCCGTCGCGGTTGTGCTCCCCGTTGGCCTCGTTGTGCTTGCGCTCGTAGCTCACCAGGTCGTTCAGGGTGAAGCCGTCGTGGCAGGTCACGAGGTTGATGCCCGCCAGGGGTCCGCGATCGTTGGCCTGGTAGAGATCGGCGCTCCCCGTCAGTCGCGACGCCAGCTCGCTCACGGCCCCCGTGTCCCCCCGCCAGAACCGCCGCATGCCGTCGCGCCACTTGCCGTTCCACTCGACCCAGCCGCGCGGGAACGCGCCGACCTGGTACCCGTTCGGGCCGAGGTCCCACGGCTCGGCGATCAGCTTCACCCCGGAAAGAACCGGGTCGTCGCGCACGCGCTCGAAGAACGGCGCCGTGGGATCGAAGTCCGGGTCCATGCGTCCCAGCACCGTCGCGAGGTCGAACCGGAAGCCGTCGACGTGCATTTCCTCGACCCAATAGCGCAGGCTGTCGAGCACGAGATCGAGGGCGGGCGCGCGCCGGAGATCGAGGGTGTTCCCGCAGCCGGTGAAGTCCACGTACCACTCCGGATGCTCGGGGCGGAGCCGGTAGTAGGCGGTGTTATCGATCCCCCGGAAGGCCAGCGTCGGCCCGCGATGCCCCCCCTCCCCGGTGTGGTTGTAGACCACGTCGAGGATCACTTCGAGCCCAGCTGCATGGAAGCGCCGGACCATCGTCTTGAACTCCTCCACCGCCCGCCCGCGACCCGCTGTCGCGAACCGCACGTCGGGCGCGAAATAGGCGATGGGACTGTACCCCCAGTAGTTCGCCAGGCCGAGCCCGGCGAGTCGGGGTTCGCTCGCCACTTGATGCACCGGAAGCAGCTCGACGGCGGTGACGCCGAGCGACCGCAGATGGTCGATGATCGGCTCGCTGGCGAGGCCGAGGAAGGTGCCTCGCTCCGCCTGGGGGACCTCGGGGTGGAGCATGGTCATGCCCTTGACGTGGCACTCGTAGATGATCGTGCGGTCCCACGGCGTCCCGGGACGCCGATCGCCCGCCCAGTCGAACGCCGAATCCACGACCACGCACTTGGGCATCGCCCCGGCGCTGTCCCGCGGGTCGGGCGCGTCCGACAGAACTGCACCGGCGCCGTCCGGATGGCTCGCGAGCGGCGCGCTCCACAGCACCGGCCCGCTCAACGCGCGGGCATAGGGATCGAGCAGCAGCTTGGCGGGGTTGAAGCGATGCCCCCGCTCGGGGGCATAGGGGCCGTCCGCTCGGTAGCCGTAGAGCTGCCCCGGTCCCACGCCCTCCACTTCGACCCGCCAGATCCCGTCGGCGCCGGACCGCAGGGGAATCCGGCGCGCCTCCACGGCGTCCGACGGCTCGCGGAAGAGACATAGCTCGACGGCGGTGGCATGGGCGGAATACAGGGCGAAGGTGGTGCCGGCCCCGGACCAGGTGGCGCCGAGCGGGGCGGGGTCCCCGGACCGAATGCGTGGCATGCCGGAAGTATAGCGGCGAGCGGAAGGCTACTCGATCGTCTTGTGGAAGCGGGCAACGCTCAGTACCACCAGCGCCACGGCGAAGCCGCAGAGGGCGAGCCCCTCGGGCCAGAGATGGGCCAGACCGATGCCCTTGAGCAGCACGCCCCGGAGGATGGTGAGATAGTAAGTGAGGGGCAGCGCTGCCGCGATCCACTGGGCGACCGCCGGCATCGCCTGCCGGGGGAACATGAAGCCGGAGAGCAGGATGTTGGGCATCAGGAAGAGAAAGCTCAGCTGCATCGCCTGCACCTGGCTCCGGACCATGGTGGACATGAGAAGTCCGAGCGCCAGGCTCGCCAGGATGAACGGCAGGCTCAGCAAGTAGAGCAGCGGCAGGCTGCCCAGGAACGGCACGCGGAAGAGCAGCCGGCCGAGCACCAGGATCACGGTGACCTGCACGTATCCGATCAGGAGAAACGGCAGGATCTTGCCGAGCATGAGGCTGGTCTTGTCGATCGGTGTGACGATGAGCTGCTCAAGCGTGCCCCGCTCGCGCTCCCGCACGATCGCCATGCTGGTGATCAGCACCAGCGTGAGGGAGAGCAGCACTCCGATGATGCCCGGCACGATGTAGACCGCGCTCCGGAGCCCGGGGTTGTACCACGGCCGGACCCGCACTTCCAGCGCCGCTGCGCCGCCGCCCATGGCCCGGGCCAGCTCCCCGGCGCGCGCGGCGCCGGCGCGGGCCGCCCCCGAGAGTGCCGCCGAGGACGCGAGCGGGTCGGCTGCATCGACGATGATCTGCGCCGTCGCGCCCCGGCCGCGCTTGAGCCGCCGGAGATAGTCGGGCGGGATGATGAGGGCCGCGTTCGCCCGGCCGCTCTTGATCCGGTCTGCCATCGCCCCGCGGCTGTCCACCCGCTCCACGATGTCGAAGTTCCCGCTGTTCTGAAACAGCTCGATGAGCCGGCGGCTCTCGGACGTCCCCGACTCGTCCAACACGACCGTGGGCAGGTGGCGCACCTCGGTCTGGATGGCGTAGCCGAACAGGGCCAGCTGGATCGCCGGGATCCCCAGCATGAGCCCCAGCGTCATCCGGTCGCGGCGGAGCTGGACCAGCTCCTTCCAGAGCATCGCCCAGAGCGGCGAGTGGCCGAGCCGGCGGAGCAGCGTCATACGACCGCCCCCTCGTCCCGCCGCTGCAGCTCGATGAAGACGTCCTCGATCGTGGGCTGGCGGGCCTGGGCCAGCACCTCCGGCACCGTTCCCATGGCGATCAGGTGGCCCCGCGACAGGAATGCGAGCCGCTCGCACCGCTCGGCCTCGTCCATGTAATGCGTCGTGACGAGAATCGTCGTTCCCTGCGCGGCGAGGGCGTGGATCCGCTGCCAGAAGAGCCGGCGGGAGGCCGGATCGACGCCCGCCGTCGGCTCGTCGAGAAAGAGCATCGCCGGACGATGCGCCGTTGCACAGGCCAGCGAGAGACGCTGCTTCCAACCGCCGCTCAGCGTGCCGGCCAACTGGCCGGCCCGCGCGCCGAGGTCGAGCTCCGCCAGGAGCTCGGCCACACGGTCCCGCCGTTCGGCGCCATGCAGCCCGTAGATCGAGGCGTAGAAGCGGAGGTTCTCCCCGACGCTGAGGTCGTCGTACAGCCCGAAGCGCTGAGACATGTACCCGATCCGCCGGCGGAGCTGCTCGGACTCGCGTGCGACATCGAACCCAACCACGGTGGCAGAGCCGGCGCTGGGCGCCATGAGCCCGCAGAGCATACGGATGGTCGTGGTCTTGCCCGAGCCGTTGGGTCCCAGCAACCCGAACACCTCGCCGCGGCGGATGGCCAGGTCCAGCCCCGCCACGGCCACGAGCGGGCCGAAGGCCTTGCGAAGGCCACGGACGACCACGGCGTCCCCGCCGGCAGGGCGATCGGTCATCGGGCCGCGAGCCCCTCGAACACCACCGTGGCCGGAAGCCCGGGCCGCAGCAGGCCCGTCGTGTCGGTGAGCGCGACCTTCACGCCGAAGACCAGATCGGCGCGCTCCTGCTCGGTGAGCGCGATGCGCGGCGTGAACTCCGCCTGGGGGCTGATGGCGACGACGCGGCCCTCGATCGGGCGATCGGGATAGCCGTCGAGCCGCGCCATGGCAGGCTGGCCCTGCCGCACCTGCGGCAGCAGCTGCGTCGACACGTAGACGCGCACGTAGGGCTCGTCCGTCTGCCCCAGGGTCAGCGCCGACTGGCCGGCGGGGAGGAGCTCGCCGGGCTCGGCGTTGCGCGAGAGGACGGTGCCGTCCACCGGCGCGGTGAGCACCAGGTCCTGGGCCACGGCCTCGGTGGCGGCCAGCGCCGCCCGCGCGCTGGCCACCTCGGCGCGGGCCGCCTGGAGCCGCTCGGGCCGGGTGCCCTCGCGCAGCAACTGCACCGCCTCGCGCGCCGCGTCCAGGCGCCCTGCCGCCGTCGCCGCCGCGGCCTCCACCGCGTCGAACGCCTGGCGGCTCAGCGTGCCGCTGGTGGCGAGCGGCCGCATGCGGTCGCGATCACGCTCGGCACGCGCCGCTTCGGCCTCCGCCACACGGAGGTCGGCCGTGGCCCGGTCGATCTCGCGCGGCCGCGCGCCCGCCACCGCTTCCCGCAGGGCCGCTTCGGCTGCCCGCACCCGGGCCTCGCGCTGGGCAAGGTCGGCGCGCGTGGTGGACTGGGTGAGCACGACGAGCGTGTCGCCCGCCCGCACCGCCGCACCCTCGTCCACCAGGACGCGCATGACCCGCGCGGGCACCTGCGGGGCCACGTCGAGCTCACGCACCTCCACCGTCCCCGTGAACCGTGGACCCGAGTCACCCGGTGCGCGACAGGCCGCGACCGGCACCAGCAGAAGCCACGACCAGTTCCTCACGAGGCCCTCCGGGAAGCGCGAATGGGCCGACGGGCGGGCGGCGCGGCAAGCGCCGCCAGGGCGAATTCCGCGGCATGGCCGGCGTAGGCGCGGACGACCTCCGGCGCCGGGCCGTCGGGCCCCGCCCCGAGCAGGATGCGGACGGCCGGCCGGGCGACGAAGAAATACGCCACCTGCGAGATCGTGGAGATGGCGGCGAACCGCGGGTCGACATCGCGTCGGAACACCCCGGCGCGCTGACCCTCCTCGATCAGCCCGCACAGGCGGCGGAAGCTGGTGGCGGCGAGCAACTGAATCTGCTCGACCGCGTGGGCCGCGTCGAAATCCACCAGCTCGCGAACGAGCAGCCGCGGGAAGTGCGGGTTCGCGGCGAGAGCGTCGGCCTGGGCCGCGACGAAGGCGCGGAGTCTCGCGGCCGGGTCGCCGTCGCGGGTGCTGCCGGTCATCGTGCGCGCGACCAGCCGGGAGACGAAGCGCTCCAGCACGGCGCGGTAGAGCTGGTCCTTGTCGGCGAAGTAGTAGTACAGCAGCGCGCTGTTCACCCCCGCCTCGCGCCCGATCTGCTTGATCGTGGTGCGGGCAAAGCCGCGCTCCGAGAAGAGCTGCTCGGCGGCGTCGAGGATGGAGTCGCGGGTGGACGGGTCGCCGGTGGGATCGCGCATGGCGAAGGTAATTAATCGATTAGTTAAGGCCCGTCAATCGCGCCGGGTTTCGCCGGGCGGGTCAGCCCCGACGCGCCGCCTGCCGCCGGGTGAGACGAGCGGCCCGGATCCGCCCGAGGCTGCGCAGGACGACCACGAGGGTCGCCATGGTCCAGAGGAGCGTGTAGCCGAGCTTGAGACCGCCGGACGCGGCCGCGAGGCCGGCGGCAAAGTAGATCGCGACGAAGATCCCGTCCACCAGCGCCACCAGGGCGACGAGGGCCAGGACCTCCCGCCTCAGAGCACCGCGGTCGTCGGCCATCGGCGCGGCAGGGCGGCGCACCACGCCACCTCGATCTCGAGCCGCTCGATCTCCTCACGCGCTTCGGCCAAGCATTCCTGGAGATCGCGGCCGCCGGCGGTGGTCTCGAGCGCCACGACCACCTCCCGCAGGCCTGCCAGCTCATAGCGGAGCAGCTGCTCATACCGCTCGGCTGCGTCCGCCTGAACGGGCGCCAGGCGTCGCAGGTCCGCCTTCCGGTCGAGGGTATGCTCGATCGAGTGCCGAGCGGCGTAGTCCTCAGCGGCGATGCGGGGGCGTCGGCGCTCGACGGCGGGCGTCAGGAAGGGGAGGCGCCGGCGGTGATGCGCGCGGAACTCACCGAGGGTCGCGACGAGTTGCTGCAGGAATGCCATGGCGGGAGGCCCGGCCTCAGTCCCGGGCCTGCCACACCGCGCGCAGGTAGAGACTGACTCCAAGCAGGGTGAGGCCCGCGATGATGGATCCCGGTCCGCCGTAGTTCTCGTACGCGAAGGTGAGCGGGCCGGCCTGACCCGGCACGGGCCGTACCATCGTGAGCACGCCGAGCCCGATCCCGGCGACACCGATCAGGGCCAGTAGGGCGAACAGGTTCCGCATCGGATCCTCGTCAACGGTGGAGGACAGGGGCGTTCCGGCACGCCTAGGATGAAATCGCCGTCGGGGTCGCTCGGCAAGTAGCCCCCGCCCTGCGCCCGATCGTTGCCGATCGACCCAGGCCGTCGCGCTAGCGGCGCAGCAGCGGCGCCACGGCGCCGCCGACCAGCGCCCCGGCGAGGAGTGGAACGATGTTCAGCAGCGAGATGACCACGCCACCGAGTCCGGCGAGCAGACCCCACGGGTACCATTCGGCGAGATAGGTCACGCCAATCGCCGCCATCGCGCCCGTGAGAATGGCGGGAAGGAAGACGGCTGCGATCGCGCGCCCCACCGTTCCGGCCTTGACCCCGCCCACCAGTCCGGCGACCAGGGGACCCGCCACCGGCACCCAGAACAGGAGCAGCGAGAGCCCCCCCATCCAGTTCATGGCGGAGACGAGACTTCCCGGCGGGCGCGGACGGTCGGCGGACATCAACGGTTGTAGATCAAGCCCCCGCGCTCGCGGTAGAGGGCGAGCACCCCTGCGGCCTCGGCGCGGAGAAGGTCGCGTTCAACCCGCACCCCGCGCTGCTCCAGGTAGGCGTAGGACTCGGGGAACACCGGGCCTTCGTCGAACGCCAGCGCCGAGGCGTCGGCCCGGTCCGCCGCGAAGACCAGCCGCTCCACGCCACTCCACAGCGTCGCGCCGAGACACATCGCGCAGGGCTCGCATGAGCTGACCAGCTCACGGGCCGGCGCGCCGGGCCCTGCCAGCGTGAACGAGCCCACCCGCCGCTGAGCGAACATGATGGCGACCACCTCGGCGTGCAGCACCGCGTTCGCCAGGCGCTCGACGCAGTTGACGCCCACCCCGATGAGAGTGCCGGTCGCCGATTCGAACACCGCTGCCCCGAAGGGACCACCGGTCCGGCGCTCGACGTTCTCACGCGAGAGCGCGATTGCGAGGCGCACCCGCGACTCGTCATCCGCGTATCGGCGGTTCCAGTCCACGACCTGGTCCACCCACTCCGGCAGGGTGATCTCGAGCACACGGGACGGTGCGGCGCCGCCGCTCACGCGGTGGCGCCGGGTGGGGTGTATTCGGCGAGGAACTGCACGGCCGCATGCACGCCGCCCTCCGGCGAGGCGGCCACCTGGAAGGGGCGGATCAGCAGCGGCGAGAGCGCCCTGGCCTGAGCATCGTCCAGCACGGGGCCGCTGGGGAGACGGCGCGTGAGCTGCTGCAGCACGCCGATCAGCTCCTGGGCCGGATGCTCGCCCGTGACCGCACTCCACATCGCCACGCACTCACGGGTGTTCGCGGGATGCTTGAGCTCCTCGTCCATCGAACCCTCCTGAGACGGGGGTGGGTCGGGCTTGGAACTTAGGGAGCGCGCTAGGGCGCCACTCGCTCGCCAGGGAGAGCATGGATTCCGCCCTGTGACCTGGTGGTCTCGCGATAACCATACGAAGCGAGGCTAACCTCCATGGGCGCCGACTTCCCTGCGCGGCCGCCGCTCCGGGTGACTCGGTGACCAGTCGGAGAACCTGCTACTCCCCCGCCGCTCGCGCGCTTCCGACCTCCGCCGGCCGCACGGCTCCCACGCCCTGCGGGTTCCCCGTCACGAACCGTCGGTGGGCGTCCAATTGACCGAGATGGTAGGCGAAGTGAGTACAGAGATGCACCAGGTAATCGCCGGTCCGGATGCGGGCCTGCGCGATCGTCTCGGGGTAGTCCGCATCCAGCGCGTCTGGTCCGACCCGCGCGAGTCCCGCCGCCACTGCTGCCCGCGCGCGCTCGATTTCCGCCACCAGCTCCGCCCGCGGGACGGCCCGCCGGGTGAACTCCGCGTCGCGATCGCGCACGTAGCCGGTTCCGGCCCAACGCGCTCCGATGTAGTGCTGGAGGTTGCCCGCCAGGTGCAGCGCCAGCGTTCCGGCCGAGTTCGGCATCCCCGGCACTTCCTGCCAGATCTGCCGCTCGTCCGGATACGCCTCCAGCTCACGCCGCAGGGCGCGGAGGTCGCGGTCGAGGATGGCGGCCAGGTCGGCCGGGAGAGCGCTGCGCGTCATCGGTCCTCAGGGGTTCGAGGCGGCGAGCAGGCGGCGAAGCGCCACCACCATGACCGCGAGCCCCGCCAGTTGGACGAGGTGGAAGAGGCCGTTGTGATCGAATTCCCAGAGCAGGCGCACGGGATCGATCTCCGAGGCCTGGAGGGCGCCCGCGCCGAGACTGAGCGCGAGCGCCGCCGCCATTTCCGCTGCACCCGCGCGGCGCCCGCCGGCCGCCAGGCCGAGATATACGAGGAGCGAGAACAGCAGCGCACCGGCCTCGTACACCACGAAGGCGAGGAAATCGCCCCCGGTGAGGCGGGTGACGCCGTAGAAGGTCGCCGCCAGAGCGAGCATCGGCAGGAGCACGCGGCGGGCGGCCCGGTCGCCGCGCCAGTCCCTCACGGCCCCGACCACGAACAGCGCCATCGTCACGCCGAGCGCGAGATAGAGCGGCTGCCACAGCAGCTCGCGCGTCGCCTCCGGCAAGGCGAGCCCGTGCGCGATCGCGCCGAGGACCGATGCGACGGCCAGGGCCCCGAGCGCGCCTTGCCACACCGCGCGGCCGAAGGAGGGGGCGATCCGGTAGTGGAGCAGCACGATGGCGGCGGCGGCGGCGAGGGCAAGGAGCGCGTCGGTGGCCGCCGTCGTGCGCTCAGTGGCCGCCGTGACCGGCTCCATCGGCTCAGAACTTCTCGATTTCGATGCTGGCCAGCTCGCGATCGGCAGATCCTCGGCGCAAGCGCCGGAACGCTCCCTCGAGCAGCTCCACCCCCAGGAGGATCCCCACCGTGACGACGGTGAGCATGAGCGTGGCACGCAGGTGGCCGAATCCGATCATGGCCCCGAGGGCCGCCAGGACCCAGATGACCGCCGCAGACGTAACGCCGGTGATGAGCCCCTCGCGCGCGAGAATGACTCCACCGCCCAGGAACCCGATCCCGCTGACCACCTGGGCCAGCACCCGCGTCGGATCGGCCTGGTTCGGCGGCAGGGACGAGCCGAGGGTCACGAACAACGCGGTCCCCAGGCAGATCAGGATGCTCGTACGAATCCCCGCCGCCTTGCCGCGCAGCTGCCGCTCGATGCCGATCAGCCCGCCGGAAATCACGGCGGTTCCGACACGCAGCCAGAAGGCGCGGGCCTCCGGATTCAGGGCATCGGCGAGCGTCGTCTCGGTCACAGTCCCTCCCGCCGTGTCAACTGGCGACCAGGGTGGGCCGGCGGTGCACCGCCCGCTCGTAGCTCTCGCCCACGTCCTCGGCGCCCGACGCGGTGAACGCGAGATCGCGCAGGAGTCCGTCCTGAAGGCTGTAGACCCAGGCGTGTACCGTCACCTCCCGGCCGCGGCGCCATGCGTCCTGCAGGATGGTCGTCCGGCAGACGTGGGCCGCCTGCTCCACGACGTTGAGCTCGCACAACCGTTCGAGCAAGGCGCTTCCCTCCCCCACCCGGCGCAACTCGTCGAGGTGGCGGGTGCTCACGTCCTGCACGTGGCGCAGCCAGTTGTCGATCAGGCCGAGCGGCTTGGCTTCCCAGGCCGCGCGCACCCCGCCGCAGCCGTAGTGGCCGCACACGATGACGTGCTGCACCTGCAGCGCATCGACCGCATACTGCAGCACCGAGAGACAGTTCAGATCCGTGTGCACCACCACGTTCGCGACGTTGCGATGCACGAACATCTCGCCCGGCAGGAGGCCCACGATCTCGTTGGCGGGCACGCGGCTGTCCGAGCAGCCGATCCACAGGTATCGCGGCGTCTGCTGGTGGGACAGCCGCTCGAAGAAGTCGGGCTCCCGGCGGGTGATGGCCGAAGCCCAGCTGCGATTGCGGGCAAAGAGATCGGGCAGGTCGCGATCGGGGCGGGACGATGGACTATTGGACATGTCTCACAGTACAGCCGCTCCCGCTCGCGGGCCAGACCGCTCCGCCGCGCCGCTACCCGACGGCGCCGGCGCGCGCGATGCCGCCCAAGAGCGCCAGCAGTGGCACCTCGCGGTCAGGCAGCCATTCGGCCACCCAGCGGACGGTCCGGCGGGTCCACTCCGGGTCGAGCCCGCCACCGGCCGCCACCTCGGCACGGCGTGCACCGAGCTCGTCGAGGAGTCGCGCCAGCTCCGGGGCGGCCGATCGTCCCTGCGCAGTGCGGAGACCCTCGGCCTCCAGCCGCCGAGTCGCGGCGATCATCTGGTCGAGCGCCTCGAGCAGGGCCTGCGCGCGCATCGCCTAGAGTCCGAGCTCGTAGCGGAGGAACTGGTCGTCGCGGCGATAGCCGAGCGACTCGTAGAGCCGCTGGGCGGCCATATTGGTGCGGGCGGTCGCGAGCTCGAGACCGCAGGCGCCGGTCTCCTCGGCGAGCTGGCGCGCCCGCGCCATGAGCGCGCGCCCGATCCCGCTACCGCGAGCCTCGGGCGCCACGAAGAGATCGTTGAGCAGCCACAGCCGCCGGGGGCGCGCCGCGGTGGAGGAGAACAGCGGATACAGCTGAACGAACCCCACTGCCCGGCCGTCCCGTTCCGCGAGGAAGATGACCGATTCCCCACGCTCCAGCCGTTCCGCGATGAACGCTCGGGCGAGGGCCGGATCCGCGGGCTGCTCGTAGAACTGCCGGTAGGCGTCGAAGAGCGGTGCCACCGCGTCCGTGTCGGCCGGGCTTGCCTCCCGGACCGTGTCAGCCACGCGCCCGCCCGCGGCCCAGCAGCACGCGCTCCTGCCACAGTCGCTTGAGCAGCTGGATCTGACCGGTGTGATAGGCGTCGTGGGCCGCGACGCCGAGCACCAACTCGCCGTAGGTCCACTTGCGGCCCCCGGGAGGGATTGCGGCGAGGCGCCGCGGGTCGAGCCGGCGCACCGCTTCGACCAGACGGTCATGCTCGTGCCGGAGCAGCGCCACGTCGCGCGCCCAGGCAGCCTCGTCGGCGGGGTCGGGCAGTCGCGGGAAGTTCGCGGGGCTCCGGGGAAACCGGGGTTGCGGGCCCCCGGCGAGATGCCGGCGGACCGTGTACTTCCAATACGCGATGTGGAGCACCAGCTCCCACACGCTCTTCCGCCGCGCCGTTGGGCGCCACGCGGCCTGCTCGGCGGACACACCCCGCAGCGCCCCGACCGGGCTCGGCCCTCCGTGCCAGTTCCGGCGGCCCGGTGGCGGCTGGAGGTTCCAGACCAGCAGATCCATCTGCGGGGTTGCCATGGTGGACTCCGTGGAAGGGGGGCGCCCGGGCCGCTCAGTCGAGCGGCCGCGCGAGTACCCGGTCTCGCTGGTGATCGGCGCCGAGCACGAAGATCTGGGTGCCGACGTCGCCGAAGCCGCACTTCCGGTAGAAGGCGATGGCGCGAGGGTTCCGTTCCCACACGCCGAGCCAGAGGGTCCGCGCGCCGGCGGTGCGTGCCGCCTCGACCGCGGCGGCCATCATGGTCTGCGCCACGCCGCGGCCGTGCCAGAGTCGGTCCACGTAGAAGCGGACGACCTCCATCGGCGCCGGACCGGTCACGCAGGCCGGGGCGTCACCCTGCCCCAGCTGCGCGTATCCCGCAGCCCGCCCGCCCACCTCGGCCACTAGCGTCACCCTGCGCGGATCGCGCAGCTCCGCCTCCTGCCGGGCGGCGCCGAAGTGGTCGCTCACGTACCGCTCCATGTCGTCCGGGGTGTTGTAGGCGGAGTAGGTCTCGCGAAACGTGCGCTCGGCCAGCGCAGCCAGCCAGGGCGCTTCGCACACTCCGGCGGGCCGGACGACCACGCTCACCGGGGGCGCTCGTCCAGGACGCGGTAGACCACCCAGTGCTGCGTCCCGGGCACGATGAGCGGAGCCAGCGCATCGGAGTGCTGCTTGAACTGCGGGCCGGACATTCCCGCGAGCGCCGCTTCGAAGTCGGCGAGGCTTTCGAACTCGTACTCGTCCACGATGTGCGATGCGGAGGGGCCGAGCATCCCGCTGAGCAGCCGAGCGCCCCGCGCCCGGCGGAATTCGGAGCTGGCAAACTTCTCGGCCCCCCAGGCCCGCATGACGGCGAGGGCTTCGCCCTGCTTGCCGTACGGGATGTCGAGATGCCACTGGCAGACGAACATCGGCGACCTCCGTTGCCGCGCGGGCGCGCGGCGGGTTAGAGCAGTTCGACCACGCTGCCGAGCCCGGCGTAAACGTAGCGCGCGCCGAAGGCCCGCTCGAGCGCGTCGAAGGCGGGCTCGCCGGTGCAGTGCCCCGGGGCGATGCGGTCCAGGCGCCAGTCGTCGCGCAGCGCCCCGGCGATGCGCTCGATGTCTGGGTCGGGCGTGGCGACCAGGTGGAGCCCACCGAAGATCTCGTGCACGTGGTCGCCGTAAGGGCGCGTCGCTTCGAGAATCGTCTCGATGCCCGGATGCGAGCACCCCACGAAGACCACCAGCCCCTCGGGCGTCCGCAGCATCAGGGAAAGCTCCCGCAGCTCGAGCGTGCCGGGCGTGCGCGAGACGGTGGAGACGATGGCGACGCCGGGCGCCACCTCGGTCAGGGTATCGAGCCGGACGAAGTGGGCCCGTGGCCACACCGTCGAGCTCGAGAGCTCCGCGGGCACGACGCCGCCGAAGTAGCGCATCCGTGCTGGCAACGCCGTGTCCGGCCGAATGATGGTGGCGGGGACCGGACCGCCGAAGATGCCGAACCGCTCGACCGGCGCGTAGACCCTGACCTTCGGATTGACGCGCAGCAGATAGGCGAGCCCGCCGGTGTGGTCGCCATGGCGGTGCGAGATCACGGCGAAATCGAGCCGCCGGAGATCCACGCCGAGCGCGCGCACGTTCCGGGCGAAGATGTCGCCGTCGTTCCCGGCGTCGAACAGGATCCGGCGGCCGCCGTACTCGATCAGCGCCGAAAACCCCCAGTCACGCTCGAGACCGGGGCGGTTGCCGAACGCGTCGTACAGGATTGTCACCCGGCTCGGCGAAGGCGGCGCGGCGGGGATCGCCCCGGCCGTCGCGGCCGGCACCATCAGGGGCAGGATCAGGAGGAGAGCACCCGGCAGCAGCATGGATTGTTCCCAGCAGCGGAAGGAGATGACCAACGGTTCGCCCAATCTACTATTGCGTCTCCGGGGGCGCCGCGCCGCTCGCCGCCCACAGCCCGTAGCGCTCGCCGAGCACTTCCAGGTGATGGTGCTCGTGCCCGGCGATGATATAGCCCAGCGCCCGCACGCTCACGGGCAGACCGCTGGCGATACCGCGCCGAGTCCATGCCTCCGGCGGCAAATGCCGGAAGAGCGAGAGCGTGGCCCGGCGCACGTCGCCCCATTCTCCAGCGAGCTCGGCGAGCGGCTGTGCGTCGGCGCCCGAGAGCGGTGCGTAGGCGTTCTCGTCGAACCCCGGAAGCGGCGTCCCATCGCCGCGGCCGATGCGCAGCGCGCGATACGCCATGATCCGCTCGACGTCGCACAGGTGCGCCAGCACTTCCTTCACGCTCCACTTACCTGGCGCGTAGCGGTAACCGCCCCGCGACTCGGGCACGACGGCGAACCGGGCGAGCGTCTGCTCCCGCTGTCGGGCGAGCAGCTCGAGAAGGTCGGCGCCGGGCGGAACGCGGGCGACATAGTCCGCGTAGAACGCGCCGTACTCGTCGGCGGCGGGTGGGGCGAGTGAGGTCATTGGGGGGCGTCTCTCTCCAGCCGGGCCGGCACCAGGGGTTGCAGGGAAGGAGGCTCTCAGTTACCTTTGCTCCGCGAATGCTGCGCGAGCAGTGCGGCTTAGCCAAGGTCCAAGGATATCACAGGGGGCTGGCGGAACTCGCGCCGGCTCCCTTTTTGTTAGTTGCTTCCAGGGATCGCGTCCAGTCGGGCGCACCTCGGCAGCTGCCCCGCGTGAGGGCCCATTTCACGCACATCGCGTAGTCGGTAGGTGCGGCATGGCCGAACTCCGATTACAACAACACGCAAGGAGTAGGAACAATGCGCACCACCGGCACGGTCAAGTGGTTCAACGACGCCAAGGGCTTCGGTTTCATCACCCCCGAAGGCGGACAGAAGGACTGCTTCGTCCATCACTCGGCGATTCAGGGTCAGGGGTTCAAGAGCCTGGTCGAGGGTGAGCGGGTCGAGTTCGACGTCGTCCAGGGCCAGAAGGGCCCGGCGGCGGAGAACGTCGTCAAGCTCGGGCGCTAAGACCGCGCTTCGCGGCTTCGGCCGCGGGAAGAGCGACGGCCGGTTCGAGATCACTCGAGCCGGCCGTCATTCGTTGTCCCACCTGACCGGCTCCCCGATCATGATGCCGCCGCCGTCGAGCACTTCGGCGAAGGCACCCCCGCCCCAGCCGGGCTGCATAGCCTCACGCAACCCCTCCAGCGCCTCGTCCATCCGGTCGCAGGGGCGGGTCTCGCCCAACAGGCGGAGCCGGCACCCGCCGATCCGCAGCACGCGCCCGCGGCTCTCTGCCAGAGCGCATCCGCTGAGCATGAGGTTCGCCCGCCGCGCACTCGGGTCCACGCTCCGGCCCAACCCCCGCATGAGCCGCTGCCAGACTTCCTGTTCGATCAGGGTGACCTGCCGGCGCCCGCCCTGGTCGGCGTTGTCGACGAGGCCACGTCCCGCAACCAGGGTGGCCGCCGGTACCGGGTCCATCGGCCCGCGGTGGGCGCGCTTGATCCAGATCGCCTCGAGTCGCCCCGCATTCGGCGTACCGCTCGACAAGCTCACGGACGCTCCACGCTGATCATGTTGCGCCGGCGGTAGGGCCCGCAGGTTGGATCGCCGGGGCGACGCTCCCCGCGCAGGGTCGGTCGCCAGGCGTCCACCCCCGCGGTGTCCGCCGCCGTGGCCGCGGCCGCGTAGCGGGCGCGGCACTCGCCGAGCACCTCGGCCAGATCGGCGCGCATGGTCTGCACCCGGTGCGTCCGCGCGATGACCACCGGCAGGATCGCCACGATCGCCGCCGCGACGAGCAGGACGACGATCAGTGCGCGGGAGCCTAGTCCCTTACCCGTCACGGTGAACCGTCTCCGGCGAGAAGGCAGGGAGACAGATCGCGACGTACTCGGCGCCGCCCGGCGCGGGGGTGCCGTAGCGCACCCACTCGCCCGGCCGGGACACGACTGCCTGGCCCGCGTGGACGTCGAGCACGCCGCCCTCGTGCTCGACCCGCAGCGTGCCACGGAGCACCAGGGTGATTTCCTGGAACTCGGGCCGCTGCCCCGCCTCCTGCCAACCCTCGGGTGACAGCATCCGCGCCACGCTCACATCGGCATCGCCGGAGTTCACCCGTCCGGCGTATTCCTCGATCCGTTTAGGCTTGTTGCCGGCGGCCTGAATGATCGTGGGCGCGGGAATCAACGTCGGCACCGGCGGCCTCCATGGGTGAGTGGGTGCTGAGCCTTGGGCGAAAGCTATTCAGGCCCCCGCGACGTGCCTATGCGGAGACTGAGCGGCCACCGGACACGCCGGACGGTGTTCGGTGGCCCCCATAGCGGCGCGAGGTCGCCCCCGAGCGGTTCCACGGGATCGTATCCCCGCTCCGCCGTGAAGCGCGACGTCGCGGACCAGGTCCGGAGGTAGGCGAGCAACTCGACCAGGTTCCAGTCGTGCGCCATCTCGAACGCCGGCGCGGGCAGCTCGTCGAACGGGAAAGCCAGCGTGCGGTAGCCGGTTTCGACCAGCCTTCGCTCCGGCGGCCAGTACGGCCCCACCACCGATTCGTAGAAGTGCTCGAGCAGCCGGTCCACCGGCGGATCGTCCAATCGCTGCAGGCCGTAGCACCATACCGCGATCACTCCGCCGGGTACGAGGACACGCCGCGCCTCCTGGCAAAACGCGCCGGGGTCCAGCCAGTGCAGCGCCTGCGCGACCGTGACCAGATCGACCGACCCCTCAGGCAGCCCGCTCGCCTCGGCCGGCGCCACACGGTAGGTAACCCCCGGATGGGCCGGAGCCTGCGCCAGCTGCGCGGCACTGGCGTCCGTGCCGATCACCTCCACGAAGAAGGGCGCCAGCTCCAGCGTCGCCTGCCCGGTTCCTGCCGCGCAGTCCCAGGCGCGCCGCCGGCCGGGCGCCAGGCCTGCAAGGTGCACGAATAGCTCCCGCGGATAGGTGGGCCGGGCCGCGGCGTAGGCGCGGGCGATGTTGGAGAAATGGTCGGCGAACGGCTTCAGAGACTAGCCCCTTCGGAACGCGCGCCCGATGAAGTGACCGATCGTTCCACCGACGACCGCACCCAAGGCGCCGACGCCGATGGCAACGCCGGTGCAGTCCCGGGGCCCGCGCTCGGAATTCCCGCAGGCTGCCGCAGCCTCGAGCCCGGCCGCAATGCCGAGCGCCGCCGCGCCGATGGCGGTGCCGAGCCACCGATGGTCGCGCCTGGTCCCGCCGACGCTCACCACCAGGCGGGATGGCACCGCCCACATGGAGGCATCCCACGCGTCGGGCAGCGCGGGCGCGAGTTGCTGGGCGACCGCGGCCTGCGGTAACGCGGCCGCCACGACCGGCATGCCCAGCAACGCCAGGGTGAGGACGCGAGCGGGGAAGGAAGCGACGGGTGCGGACACGAACGGCTCCGGGGAGAGGATACCGCCCCAATGCGACTGCGGCCCGGAAGGTTCCCGTCCGAGGGTCAGACGTGCGGAAAGTGCGGGTTCCACGCCACTTCCCAGAGAAAGCCGTCGGGGTCGGCGAAGTACCCCGAGTAGCCGCCCCACTCCGCCCGCTGAGCCGGCTTGACGATCCGGCCTCCGCCCGCGGCCACTTCCGCCATCAGGGCCTCCGTCTCCGCCTCGGACCGAACATTGTGGGCGAGGGTGATGCCGCGGAACCCGCTTCCCTCCGCCGAGACACCGGCGTCGGCGGCGAGTTCGTCCCGAGGATAGAGTGACAGCCAGGTCCTGCCCAGCTCGAAGAAGGCGATCCCTGGTGGCGAGGGAAGCTGCGGCAGGCGCAACACGTCGGCGTAGAACCGGGTGGCACGGGCGAGGTCTTGCACGCCGAGGGTGACGAAGCTGAGCCGGGGTTCCATGGCGGAATCAGGCCGGTTCCGGGGGTGGTAGACTCTTCTCCCGCGCGATGCGCTCCATCAGGGCCGCGACGTCCTCGGGCGTCAGCCCGACCTCCTGCAGCAGCGCCTCGGTGCTCGGGCGGCTGAAATCCTCCCGGCGTGCCTCGAAGATGAGCTCGTACGCGTGCGGCGCGTCCAGCGCCTGCTGCTGGCGGAGAATCCAGCCGCTCTCGTCCACGAAGAGATGGAGCGCATGCTCCAGCGACTCGAACGAGTTCTCGTTCCAGCGGTGGAGCGACGGGTGCCAGAAGCGGGAGAGGAGGACCGAACCTTGCGGCGCGCCGTCGGCGGGTGTGACCGCACGGGTGACCACGACGACGAGGTGCACCCGACCCGGGCGCACAACCGGGCTGGGCGCGGCCCCGGGCTGCAGCTCGAGCACCCCCTCCGGCGTCTCGTACGGGAGCCGCTCGCCGGGACGCCCGCTCATGGACCGACCAGCTCGACCGCCCGGCGGATGAACGTCTCCCATCCGCGCTGGGAAGATTCGGGGCGGGCCTCACTGGTGGTGTTCAGCACACGATCACCGTGGTGGTAGAGGCCGGATCGAGGTGGAAGAACCAGCGGAAGCCCGGCTGCTGACCGTGCAGCCTACCCGCCATCGCGGATCGTGGTGCGGCGAGCGACACGATCCCGGGCACGAGGAGCAGCCTCTCGCGCCGCAAGGCTACGCGGCCCTGCACCGCGGCCAGCGCCGCGGGCAGCCCCAAGCGATCGAGGAACGACTCGACGACACGGTTCGGCTGCCGGCCCGACCAGAGCCCGCGCGGGAGCTCCGGTGCGGACGTTCGGCGTCCGGTAATCTACCCGCGGTAGGGGTCCACCGAGACGTCGAGGTCGCGGCGCGGCTCGGTGTCGCCGCTCAGCAGGGAAGCCCAAGTCAGCTCCTGCCCCTTCCGGGCGCCTTTCGGCGTGATCTTCACGCCTTCCGGCGACATCGTAACGGTGTAGAGCTTCCCGTCGAGCTCCAGCTCACGCTTGATCGTCTTGTCCAGTTTGGTAGCCATCCGCTCCTCGAATGCCAGGGGAGTCCCGCCGTCGGGCGGGGAGCTGGGGCGCCCGGGCGCCCACACGGCTTGGAAGTTAGGCGGTCCCCGCCGCGCAAGGAACCAGCACCGAGTCTCTCACCCGGCCCGGGCCACCGCCAGGCACTCGAGCTCGATGCGGGCCCCCAGGGCGAGCCCGCTCGTGCCGAAGGCGCTGCGCGCCGGCAATCCCGCCGGGAAGTACCGCAGGTACTCCTGGTTCATGGCGCCCCATTCTGCCATGTCGGCGAGCATGGCCGTGCACTTGACCACCCGATCCATCCCCGAACCTTGCGCCTCCAGCAGTCGGCGGATGTTCGTGAGCGCCTGGGCCGTTTCGGGCCCGATGCCGCCCGGTGCGAGGCGCCCGCTGCTGTCGGTGCCGAGCTGGCCCTAGAGGTAGACCATCGGGCCGACGCGCACGACCGCTGAAAACGGCAGGTCCGGCCGCCCGGGCATGGCCACGTACTCGACGGAGGGAACGGAGTGGTCGGCGCCCTCTTCGCGCGAGCCGCAGGCGGAGACAACCGTGGTCAGGGCTGCAAGGATGCGCAATCCGGCTGGGCGTCGGTGCGTCGAATCTCCAAGTGTTGGGCGGTCAGCGGCCTCCGGGGTGCCGGGCGAGCTTGAACAGCATCCCGAGCAGATTCGCCCCGGCGCAAGTCGCGCCCA
>Ga0209797_10000293_pt1 | contig 24544 bp, 17 predicted proteins | sample DOMMetBare3Fresh_2_FD_187472 | JGI IMG/M metagenome (GOLD analysis project Ga0209797, IMG submission 187472) | Wetland sediment microbial communities from St. Louis River estuary, USA, under dissolved organic matter induced mercury methylation -... | ecosystem: Environmental > Aquatic >... | reverse complement strand
GCTGAACATTGGCCGGTTATGGTTGGTAGTGTTGAAACAGGTGGAACAGGTGCAATAATATCGTTACTTATTGCTCCCGGGGATACCCAAACCGGACCATTGGAAAGAACTCCATGGTTATTGTTTCCTGATGCATCTACTGTTACAAGATCAACGCCTTCATTAAAACCCCAGTACCCAGCAAGATTAACATAGTTCGGGTGCAAGGAAGTAAGCGTTATATTTTTCCATTGCTGAATATTGGTTTGAGATAAAGCTGTGTTCCATATCCGGACTTCATCCATTTTTCCCCTGAAGCTATACGGACCGCTTATCTGTTCTTTCCAGTCGCCAAATACTGTTGTGTAAGATGCAGGAGTTCCTACACCAGTATACGAATCAGATCCTTCTAAAATTCCATTGATGTATAATTTCATTCCACCGGAACCCCAGGTAGCTGCAATATGATTCCACTGCCCCGCCACAAGCAACGTAGTACTTGAAGCGGTATGCCAGGCGAAAAAATTATCATTCTGATTGAAGTCAACCATACCATTGCTTCTTATAACTAACCATATTCCAATGGTGCCTGTGGTTTTGGATCTGGATATTAATGCCTGGTCTCCCCCGAGTGCTGATGTATTGACCCATGCTTCTATTGTTCCATTGGATGATGATGTAAGGCTGGCATTATTTGTTTCGATATAGTCATTTACCCCATCAAACTGTATTGCATTGCCTGCACATGTTATACTCTGTGGCTGACTACATACAGGCGCCTGCGAAGAAATCCAAAGAGGGCTGTTGGTCAATGTACCTGTATTACCATTTGCAGATGCATCCGAAGTTGTGAAGCCAGCATTTTCATCAAATTTCCAGTAAGCCGCAAGATTTGCATAGTTAGGATGTGATGCTGTAACAGTTTTGTTTTTCCATTGCTGAATTGTTGTGCCGTTTAAAACAGTATTCCATAGTCTCAGCTCATCAAGCTGTCCCGGGAATGAGGCCGCCCCGCTACGTGAGCCAATTAAAAACGGCTGATTATTGGCAACAATGGAATTTGTAGCGTTTGTATTTGTGGTATTCAGTACCCCATCAATGTATAATTTTAAAGTATTCGCGGCATCATCAAATGTCCCTGCAAGGTGGTGCCAGTTGTTATCATTGATTGTAATGGAGCTTTGTATATAACTGGCTGTACTTATCGAGCTTATGAAAAAAAGAATATTCCCATTAAATGTCTGGAAACCGTAATTCGTATTATTGTTACTTTTTTCAATAATAACAGTGTTACTAAAAGTTGTTGTTTTAACCCACAGTTCAGCCGTGAATTGTGTAGTAAAATTGATTGATGGGTTATCCGGAACTATAACATAGTCATTTACGCCATCAAACTGCAATGTTTTGCCGGAGCACTGAGAAAAAACAAATTGGTTGCAAACTGATACAACCAGCAGAAGCAATAAATACCTTTTCATAACAATAGTTTTTAAAAAAAAGAATGGTGGCTTATACAGGTGTTATGGATTTATTGTAGAAATAAAAATTGGTGGAGTTAAAAATAGAATTAGCTACTGTGAAAAAAAATGTGAAAAAAGTAGTAGTTATTTTTCCCGGTATTCCTTTCCTGCCTTATTGATATAAAAAGGGAATTCATCATCCGCTGTAAGACCTACTTCAGCTATACCATTTTCAAAATCCAGGGCGTAATAATATTTAGCAGATATTACCAGTTTTCCGGATTTATCAATATATCCATATTTACCCTTTAGTTTAACAGCTGCCATTCCTTCTTTAAATCTCTGCACCTCCTCATATATACACGGAATGATTAGTTTTCCATTTTTATCAATGTACCCCCACCTACCGTTCATTTTAATTCCGACCGGGCCATCATGAAATAAATTCGACATGTCTTCATATTCACTCAGGCTCGAGAATTTCACAGAACCCACTGCTTGACCTTTTTTATCGATCAAACTCCATTTCCCGTTTTGTTTGACAAAAACGATCCCGCCAGTAAAACCGTTATTTCTAATGATAGAATCATAGCGGACTGGAATTACTTCTTTTCCAGAGCTGTCAATAAATCCCCATTTATAGCTTGCAATAAATCCCAATTTATTATAGACGCTTACTGCCGCAAGACCTTCTGAAAAAGGCCAAACTTCTTCATATGTCTTATAAAAGATTTCTTTACCTGATGGATCGACACAGATCCATTTATTGACATTTCCAACCAGAAAATTTTTTCCAAAAGTCTTCACTACATTATGTTCCGTATGTTCCGGGCTGACTATTTCTTTTCCTGTTTTATCTATTACACCCATTTTCCCATTTTTTGAAACAATTATATAGCCGTTTTCACCATAACTACCATAATCATATATGGGCTTTACAATTATTTTTCCTGATTTATCAATATATCCCCATTTACCATTTTGCATAAAGGCTGCTATGCCTTCATTAAAACTTCTGGTATCATCAAATTGAAAAGGGATGACCAGTTTACCGGAGCGGTCAATATATCCTTGCTTATTATTTTCGTTTCGTACCTGAGCCAATCCCTCTTTGAAAGTAGAATAAGGATAATCTGAAAGTACAATAGGGCTGTAAATTATTGCAGCCTGTTTTAAAAGATTACCCTGCCTGTCAATAAAAGTCCATTTACCTTTAAATTTTACCAAAGCAAAACCTTCTGAGAATTCTGATACCTTTTCATAAACGGGGTTAATCATTGTATCTCCCGAAACATTGATGAATCCAAACTTTGAAACTCCCTCATCATCCTTTTTCTCAATCTTAAGCATACCATCAAGAAATGTAAACTGCTCAGGAAGATTAACGGGCCCCAGGTCTGCAAGTTTTGGAAGCAGCTGCATCGTAACGGGGTCAACAAATACATATCCTTTATGCTTCTTCGGATATGGCACAAATGCTTGTGCAGACGCTTTATAAATTGCTACAACAAAAAGCAAAAAGAAAATTTTTCTCATACAGATCCTGTTTAGATGCAGGTAAGCTAAGTTGCTATCTTAATCCTGAATTAAAAATGTGAAAAAAGTAGTACCCTTATTATGAAATAACCTGGCATATTACTACTACTTTTTTCACATTCTCATTTTCAGTTTCAAAAATTATCTTCACCATGATTGTTTCTTTTTGATTAATTTATAAAAACTGAACACATGAAGAATATTTTCTTGTTGTTGCTCTTATTTGCAATTAATAAGGCTTGCAGTGCCCAGCGCATTTATATCTGTAAGTCACATAAGCAAAACGGTGAACCCATTGGACAACTAACAACAGGTTACTGGTCAGCAAAATTTGCCGGAAGCGACATGGAAATATTGTGCACCTTAGATAAAAATAAGCGTTTTAAAAAGGGGCTGGTTTTATACTTTATGGTTGAAGAATTAGCTGAAAATGGCAAGTATGAAATAGTTCTAAATTCAAATGATTATGAAGTAGGCCCGGATACATATTGGGCGGTATGGAAAAATCCTCCAGCCATTAATTTTTCAGGACATTATAGAATTTCCGCTATAATTACTGGTGGTAATATTATCGAAAGGATTATGATTGCCGTAACATACTTCTATTTTGCTGACGAAAACTCGGAATGGAATCCGGCACAAAAAGACAATCTGCCATATACAGATTACAAAGATGCTGGCATAACTATTGGCAAATCTATAGATACGATCGAAGGATTTGTTCCTGAAAGCGAAGTTGGTTATTATACTAAACAAAAAAACCAAAATGTGGTAACTATGGGATTTGTAATCAGAACCGGTAAGATCATGCGAACAAATAGTTTGCATGTTTATTTTTATCATGATGAGGAAGGAACCTATCAACCTGTTGATACGATGGATTTTTATGTAATGCCTTTACGTGACTGGGCCGGGTTTTATTGTAATTTTCAACAGCCTGGCAATTATAAATTGAAAATATTTAACGATGCAAACGTGTTTATAAAAGAATATGATTTTGGGATAAAAGAGTTTTAATCTATTCTTATTCCCGCTTTTCTTAATGCTTCGCTGCGGTTATGTGCATGTAGCTTTTCATAAATATTGCGGATATGTGTACGAACTGTTTCCAAAGAAATAAAAAGTTTATCAGCAATTTCTTTGTACCGGTATCCTTTTGCAAGCCAGTCCAGTACATCTTTTTCACGAAGTGATAAACTTTCGGTTGCATTTACCACAGGTACTGTTTGCTGAAATGCTTCTACTACCATTCTTGCAATTTGTCCGCTCATCGGGCTTGCACCTTTACTTAAATCAGTTAATGCTTCAATTAGTTTATCAGCAGGTATATTTTTGAGAACATAGCCAGATGCGCCGGCTTTTAATGCTTTGAATACTTTATCCGCATCATCATACACACTAAGCACCATAAATTGTATATCGGGCCTCAGCGGTTTCAGCCAGGAAATAAAATCAATACCACTTTTGCCCGGAAGCTGAATATCAGTTAAAACAATTTCAACCTGATTGCCCAACCCTTCTGTAAAATAATCTTCTGCTTCCTCTTCTGATGCAAATAAAGCTTTCAGATCAAACTTGCCGCTTCCGCTGATCAGCGCAGTAAGATAGTTGCGGATCTTTTCATCATCTTCAATAATAACTACCGGGGTCATATTTACAAATGTAGACGATTGCATAGTTTATCTGAATGTGAAAAAAGTAGTACTGGTTTTTAAAAGTGAATCCAGTAATTCACCTGTGTGCCATTGCCATTTTGCGAATTCCATTCAATTCCACCATTAATATCTTTCATTCTTTGCTGCATGTTTCTGAGCCCATTGGCGCCGGCCCGTTTTTTTGTGTCATTTATACCTTTTCCATTGTCTGTCACGGTAAATTTTAATTTACCGCCTGCGGTATCAGAACTGAGTTCTATCCGGGAGGCCCCGGAATGTTTGAGTGAATTATTCAACGCTTCTTTAGTAACTAAAAAAAGATTGCGCCGTTGTTCATTGCTCAGTTTTACATCCGGCACTAAATCAGGGAATAAAATTTTGTACTCGACATCCAAAGGTTCAAAATAATGTTGTGTCTGTTCTCGCAAATAAGCCAGCAAATCTTCCAGTTTATCATTATGTGGGTTCAGTGTCCAGATTATCTCACTCATACTTTCCACCAGTTGCCTTGTACTGTCAGCAATTTCATTTACATCCTGCTTTGTTTTTTCATCTAATTGTTTTTGCGTATGCATCAGTTCCGTCATCAGTGCAATTCGTGTAAGGCCGCTTCCGATTTCATCATGCATGTCTTTGCTGATGCGGTTTCGTTCTGCTTCCACAGCTTGTTGTTTTTCAAGCAATCTTATTTTTTCTTTCAACCGGTTTTGGGAAATATATCTGGTAACGATTACAATAACTCCGATCAATATTAACCCGGTTAAGGAGTAGAACCACCATCTCTTCCAGAACGGAGCCTGTATATTTATTTTCACCTGCACTTCTTTTTCACTCCATACACCTGATCCATTTGCCGCTTTGATTCGAAATATATAATGGCCCGGTGGAAGGGCATTGTATCTTACCTCATTTAAAGTGCCACTGTAATACCAGTCTTTATCCAGGTTCTCCATTTTATAAGCATACGAAACATTGGCTGGGTTTAAATATTCAATACCCCTGAAGCGGAAATAAAGATTGTTTTTAATATATGGAAGAGAAAGTTCAGTGATAAATTCTGCAGCTACTGAAGAATCAGCTTTTTCTTCATTCACTTTAATATCCAGTAAACGGATAATGGGTTTATTGTGGTTTGGATTCACTTCACCGGGCTTGAACCAACTAAGACCCTTTGTTGTTCCAAAATAAAAATTCCCGCTTGGCCCTTTATGAAATGCCCCTGTGTTGAATTCATTATCGGGCAGCCCGTCGCTGCTTGAATAATTAACAAAGGAAAGCCGGGGAAGCACTTCATTTTTTTTCCAGGTTACTGTTGCTTTTGATAAACCTTTGTTGGTGCTTATCCATAATTCATTTTCGTTCATGAGGCTGCCATACACATAGCTGTTTCCCAATCCATCTGCTTCTGTAAATATTTTGTATTGGTTTGTGGGTATATGTAATGCAATCAATCCGCTTAATGTAGATATCCAGTTTATGTGATGAAGCTCATCATAATAAAAAGATTTGATGCCCATTTTTGCAAATTGTATTGCACTTCCGTCATATGGTTGGTTACTTATTAATTGCCCTATTCCACCCCCATCAAAGCCAATCCAGGTTTCATGTTCATTTTTTATCCATAGATCGGAAATTTTGGGCTGGCTTATTTCTTTATTATGCGTGAATAAATAGCTGCCTTCTTTTTTTTCCAGGACGTATAACCCTTTTGTTGTTCCTAAAAGCCATTTATTATTACCCTGCATAAAGCAGGTTGCTGCATTTACAGAATTCAGCGATTCTTGAGGTGTTGGTATCTTCAGAAGTTTAAAATCTTTTTTTTCTTTTTCTCTTACTATTAAATACCCAGCATATCCTATCCATAGATTACCAGCGGAATCCTCTTTAATAAAAGAAACGGTTTTTTCAAACTCGTTTTTTATTTTAATATCAGGAAAACTCAGTTGCGTTGCGTGCCTGTTTTTTTTATCAAACAGCATCACACCTTTTGTATATACTCCAAGCCAAACCTTGTCATTTTCATCCTCATAAATTGCATTGATGAAAAAATCCCGTTTATCTTTTTTATTGCTTGCTGCCGGAAAAGAGTTGAACCCGGAATAGTTCATTCTGGTACGCAATAACCCCAACACATCGCTGCCCACCCAAAGTGTTCTGTTTTCGTCGGCAAAAAAACAATACACCGGGTATTGAATACTTCCGGGATTATCCTCGTTTATATTTCCCCTGCATTGAAAATTTGATGACTGCTTTTGTTTGCAAAACACATTGCCGCTTATATCACCTGCCCATATGTTATTATTTTTATCAGCATACAAAGCACTTATGTTTGCTGTCACTGAGTTTGTGTTTTCATTTTTCAGTTCTGCTTTAGCGGAGCGGTTATTTTTTATATCAAAATAAATTATCCCGTTGCCCGAGGAGATAAAAACTGTATCAGCAGAAAAGGCTGTCCTATATGAATTGGGTACTGCAAGTTCATATCGCCACTGATGATTGCGGATATGAAATGAATACAATCCGTTGCTGCCTGCAAACCAGATTCTCTCTTTTCCATCATAGGCACCGGCAGCCTGAATGAAAATCTGGTTTCCGTTATTATCGGTTGGTAAGGCATAGACTGTATGATGTTTATTAAGCCTGTTATACTCCACAACACCAAAACTGCCATTGGCAAACCAGAATTGATTATCTTTTTGCAGTAGTGGTTCGGCTGAAAGACCTAAGGATTTTCCACTGGCAGAATCTCTAAAATAATAATCATGGAAATATCCCTTCTTCTTATTTAGCTCAAATAATGTTAACTCAGATGAAAACAATAATTCACCATTGTCATCTTCCATAAATCCTGTTCGGATAAACCTTCCTTTTAATTTTCCTGTTTCATCAATCGCCGATGGTTTATATATTTTCATTTCCACGCCATCATACCGGTTGAGTCCATCCGCCGTTCCAATCCACATAAATCCATCTCTGTCTTTTGTAATAGAGTAAACAGTATTCTGTGAAAGCCCTTCGATTCTTTCAAAATGAAGGAGGTTGTTTTCCTGTGCATACAATACAGGGCTGATTAACATAAACCATAAAAAAAAATGGCGGTGCATAAATCAGTATTACTGTATTAAGATAAAGTAATAATGATTTAAAACAAAAATCCCGTCCGGCAAAATGCAGAACGGAATTTACTATTATTAAATATGATATTTCTTATCCTAACGCCACTCTCTTAAACTCAGTAACTTTCACATCTCCATTTTCTTTCAAGTAATCACCAACTGATTTGCTTGCATCTTTTACAAATGGCTGCGCTGTCAACGTTTGTTCTTTAAAGAATGCTCCCATTTTACCTTCTGCAATTTTTGCCAGCATTTCATCTGGTTTGCCTGCCATTTTCGGGTCCTGCTTCATCAGTTCCATAATGATATCTTTTTCACGGGCAATAACGCTTGCGGGTACACTTGCTGCATCTACGGCTACAGGATTTAATGCGGCAATCTGCATGGCTACATCTTTGCCTGCTTCAGCTGCATCTTTATTTAAACCAACCAATACACCAATACGGTTAGCACCATGAATATAAGATGCTACATAATCAGCATCGATTCTTTCAAATTTTGTAACGCCGATTTTTTCGCCGATGCTGGCCAGTTTATCATTTACCATATCTGTTACAGTAGCATGTGGCGCTTTGGCCTGCATTAATTCATCCAGGCTTTTTACATTATATGCAATTGCTGCATCAGCAATACTTGTTGCGAACGCAACGAAGTCTGCATTCTTGCTTACGAAATCAGTTTCGCAGCTAACACATACCACGATGCCTGTTTTATGATCATCTGTTGTTTTAGCAATCACGGCGCCTTCTTTTGCTTCACGGTCGCTGCGTTTGGCTGCTACTTTTTGTCCTTGTTTTCTTAACCAGTCAATGGCTGCTTCAAAATCACCATTGGTTTCTGTTAATGCCTTGCGGCAATCCATCATGCCGGCGCCTGTGGCCTGGCGAAGTTTATTGATATCCTGTGCACTTATTGCAACTGTACTCATTGTAAAAATATTTTACCCCAAACCCCTAAATGGGTTTTAGGAAGTTTATAATTATTTGTACTCTGTTTTTATCAGAGATCAAAATTAAAATTCATTGATTTAATCTATCATCTAAAGAGCTTTCAATATTAAGAAGAGTGTTCTACCAAAGTCCTCCCTTTAAGGAGACAGAGAGTAATTATCTTCTTGGGCCACCCGGGCCTCTGCCACCACCACCGCCGCCGCCTTGTGTTCTGCGTCTCGGGCCACCGCCGCCTGGTCCGCCTGCGCCACGGGTTTTACCACCACGTCCGCTTTCTGCTTCTGCTTCAGCAAGAAGTTTAGCAGCTTTTCTTTCGTTCTCATCATTACCGGTTGTATCCTCTGTTTCTTCATCTTTAGCTGCCTGGCGTTCTGCTAATCCTTCTGCAATGGCAGCAGTAATATATTGAGTAATGATAGCAATTGATTTTGTAGCATCATCATTTGCCGGTACAGCATAATCAACTTTGTTCGGGTCGCAGTTTGTATCTACTACACCAAATGTTGCTACACCAAGACGTTTTGCTTCTGCCAGTGCAATATGTTCATGACCGATATCTACAATGAATAAAGCTGTTGGTATACGGCTCAGTTGAGCAATACCACCCAATACTTTTTCCATTTTATCTTTATCACGGCTTAGTGTAAGGCGTTCTTTTTTTGTAATGCTGTCAAAAGAACCATCATTCAGCATTTTATCAATGCTCTGCATTTTCTTTACACTTTTACGTACGGTATTGAAGTTTGTAAGCATACCGCCTAACCAGCGTTCAGTTACATACGGCATATTTACTTTCTGTGCGCATTCAGTTACTATATCTTTTGCCTGCTTTTTAGTTCCAACAAAAAGTATCTTTTTTCCACTGCGTGCAATTTGTTTTAATGCAGCCGCAGTTTCTTGCAGGCACTCTGAAGTTTTGTTCAGGTCAATGATATGAATACCTTTCTTTTCAGCAAAGATGTAAGGAAGCATCTTGGGGTTCCATTTCTTGCGCAGGTGACCAAAGTGTACACCGGCTTCAAGAAGTTGCTGCTGAAGTGAAGTGTTATTTTCCATTTTTTTGAGCTTTTAGCTATTAGCTGTGAGCCTTTAGCCTGTTAAAAATTAAATTATTTGCTTTCCATTTGCTAATAGCTAAGGGCTAAAAGCTAACGGCTTTATATTAACGTTTACTGAACTGGAAGCTCCTTCTTGCTTTTTTATGACCAAATTTCTTACGTTCAACAGAACGTGGGTCACGTTTTAAAAGGCCTGCAGCTTTTAGTGCTGGTCTGAATTCAGGATTCATCTCCACCAATATGCGGGAAATACCCAGCATAGCAGATTCAGCTTGTCCCTTTACGCCACCACCGGTAGCATTGATTTTTATATCATACTTATCAGCAACCTCCACAGTCATCAATGGGCGGGTTACCTGATTTTGTAAATACACTAATGAAAAATATTTCTTGTAGTCTTTATCGTTTACTGTAATCTTTCCGCTTCCTTTAGAAAGGAAAACACGGGTTACAGCTTCTTTACGACGACCAACTCCGGTTTTTTGTTTTTCCATTTTATTTTAGCTTTTAGCTTTTAGCTACTAGCTTTTAGCTTACCGCTAATGGCTAACAGCTAATGGCTGTTTTTTAGAATTTTAATTCTTTTGGTTGTTGTGCACTATGCTGATGTTCTGCACCTGCATACACAAAAAGTTTTTTATACATCTGCCGTCCAAGCCTGTTTTTAGGAAGCATGCCTTTAACAGCTCTTTCAACCAGTACTTCCGGGCGACGAGCCTGTAAATTTCTTGCAGTTTCTTCTTTTAATCCACCGGGGTATCCGCTGAAATTGTCATACATTTTTTCATCCAGTTTATTCCCGGTAAATCTTACTTTTTCAGCATTGATTACAATTACATAATCGCCTGTATCTACGTGAGGAGTATAGTATGCTTTGGTTTTGCCGCGAAGTACTGCAGCAATTCTAGCACACATACGTCCTACGGTTTGATTAGTACCGTCCACAACATGCCAGTTGCGTTTTACGGTAGCCGCATTTGCGTGTTTTGTAGTGAAATGTTGTTTGCTCATTTTTCGTTTTTGTTTGTGGCTGCCGCCATCCCGGCTGCCTGTTTTTTAAAAGGGCTGCGAAGATAGGTTTGAGTTATGTTGATTTCCAAAAAATGAGGAAGTATTTTTTATCGCACCCTTATAAAGGGCTGGTTTACAGTAAAATTTTTTACATAAAATTTTTGTCTTCAGAAATCTGCCCTATATTTAAGTATAAAAATTATATGGCAACACATTTATTAAATAGAAATGAGTTTGGTAATCCTGCAAATGCCGGAAACCTGATAACTATTGAAGAAGCCCATGTATTATTAAATGAATGGGTTCCTAATGAAAGGCTTCGACTGCATATGAAGCAGGTGGCTGCAGTAATGAAAGCATGGGCCCTGGAAAAAGAAAACGCAGATGAAAAAAATGTTTTGAAATGGGAATTGGCCGGCTTACTTCATGATGCTGACTGGGAAAAATTTCCTGATGATCACTGCCGTGTAATTATAGAAGAACTCGAAAAAAGAAATATTGATCCGGATGTTATTCATTGTATTGCCAGCCATGGCCCACGTTACTTTGGAGTAGAGCCCAATAATAACATGGATAAAATGATTTATGCTTTTGATGAACTTTCTGGATTTGTGCATGCTGCTGCGCTTATCCGCCCTACCTTATATGAAGGCCTGGAAGTAAAAAGTGTATTGAAAAGATTGAAAGCACCTTCATTTGCAGCGCAGGTAAGCCGGGATGATATACAGGATGCCATATCAAGAATTGATTTTTCTTTGGAAGAGATTATCCAGTTTATTATTGATCATCAGAAGAATGTCTCCTGATTCTTTTCTTTTTCCCCAAAAAAATTAACACGGCTTTAAACTCCACTACCCACCGTCGGTCACATTTGCCGGCTGAGGATTCCTGACCCTTTTTGAAAAACTATTGTTAACTAAAAACTCATTACAATGAGAAAACTCTACACCCTTGTTGCCGGGTTATTATTCCTGGTAACGATGAAGACTATTGCTCAGTCAAACATCAGCCATCAACAATTAATTTCAGATCCCGGGAACAACAGTTTCATTAACACCAATTATTTTTCAGCCGAAAATAATTCAGGTACTAATGAAATTATTTCTGTTTCCAATGAAACTGAAGTTACCTGTAAAGCAGATTTTGAAATTAATCCTACACCCAATTCCCTTCTTTACAATAAATTTACAGCCATTACCTGGAATAGTGAACAAAAACAACCAGCGTATATCTGTTGGAAATTTGGTGATGGAAAAGATACCTGCATCCAATATTCAAATACATTTTCCGGCCCTTATACTGTAGTGCATCATTACCAGCAACCGGGCACCTATGAAGTATGTGTGCGGATTGTATATGACGGAGGATGTGAAGCAAAAAATTGCAAACAAGTTTCAGTACCACATCCTGATGAATGTAAAGCAGATTTTGAAAAATTGAATCTTTCCACTGTCGTTTCTCCTCTTTATGTTAGCTATAAAGCATTACCCTGGAACAGTAATAATAAAAAGCCGAGGAAAATTTGCTGGCAGTTTGGCGATGGTAAAGACACCTGCATTGAATATCCTGAAAATTTCACCGGTTCTTATCTTGTAAGGCATCATTATCGTGAAGCGGGCCTTTACCAGGTTTGTATTGCAATCTGGTATTACGGCGGCTGTGAAGCAAAAACATGCAAACCTGTACAAATAGGAAGAAGAGATGAATGCAAAGCGGATTTTGAAAAACTTCCTGTAACCACTGTGAATAACGTTTTAAACACAACTTTTAAAGCATTACCATGGAATAGTAATTATAAAAAACCAAAAACTATTTGTTGGAGGTTTGGCGATGGCAAAGACACTTGTATTGAATATCCTGAAAATTACACAGGACCATATCTTGTTCATCATAACTATCGTGAGCCGGGTAATTATGAAGTATGTGTAAAAATTACTTACCGTGGCGAATGCGAAGCATATAAGTGCAAACAAATACAAATAGGAAGACCTGATCAATGCGGTATTGATTTTGAAAGAATTCCGGTAACAAATACTGATCATCCGTTGGTTGTAGGATTTCATGCACTTCCGTTACATAACAATCATAAAGTACCAAAAGTTATATGCTGGAGTTTCGGTGATGGCAGAGATACCTGCATTGAATATGCACAAACATTTTCCGGTCCATATAACGTACTCCACAGGTATAGTGCGCCGGGAACATATAATGTATGTATAAAGGTTTTATATTATGGTGGATGTGAAGCAAGAAAATGTAAAACAATTGTAGTAACAAGACCTGATGAATGTAAAGCAGATTTTGAAAGAATTCAAATTGCTTCAACAATTAATCCTTTACTGGCTTATTTCAAAGCCCTGCCTGCGCATAACAATGACAAAAAGCCAAAACAAATATGCTGGAAGTTTGGTGATGGAAAAGATACTTGTATTCAATATCCTGAAAACTTTACCGGCACTTATATAGTAAAACATGAATACCGTGAACCCGGAACGTATGAAGTATGTGTAAAAATTCTTTACTATGGCGGATGCGAAGCCTATAATTGTAAAAAAATACTCATTGGCCGTCCGGATGAGTGTAAAGCAGATTTTGAAAGATTGCCATTGACTTCTAATTATCCAATGTCTGTTTACTATAGAGCAATACCAATTCATAATAATGACAAGAAGCCAAAACAGATTTGCTGGAAATTTGGTGATGGAAAAGATACATGTATTGAATATCCTGAAAACTTTACAGGCCCTTACGTTGTAAAACATGAATACCATGAACCAGGCGAATATGAAGTGTGTGTAAAAATTAGTTACTTCGGCGGATGTGAAGCATACAATTGCAAAAAAATAATTGTAAGTCGTCCTGATGAATGTAAAGCAGATTTTGAGAAATTCACTCCAAATTCTAATTATCCTTTATCTGTTTACTTTAAAGCATTACCTGCACATAACAATAACAAACTACCAAAACAAATTTGCTGGAAGTTTGGTGATGGAAAAGATACCTGTATTGAGTATCCTGAAAACTATACCGGTAATTATATTGTAAAACACGAATACCGTGATACCGGAAGATATGAAGTATGTGTTCTTATCCATTACTTCGGCGGTTGTGAAGCAAAGAAATGTGAAATAATAAAAGTAGAAAGACCGGATGAATGTCATGTAAAACTTTATGAACTCACCCCTTCTATTACAAGTTTGGTAAGGAGATTCTATGCCATACCAGCATCATCCAATAATAAACGGCCACTGCTTGTATGCTGGTACTTTGGTGATGGAAAAGATACCTGTATTCAATTTAATAATACTACCATCTCATTACTTCCATTAATAATCCGGCATACTTATCCTGCACCGGGAGTATACAGGGCTTGTGTAAAAATATTATTTGATGGCGGATGTATAGCCTATGATTGTACAGAAGTAGTAATAAGACCAACTACAAATGCCTGTGGCGGATACATGACTGATTCATTACTATCACCTCGAACAGTTAAGTTCAATGGGTTTGCCATTCACAACCCGAATGATCCGGTAATTGGTTTCCATTGGACCTTTGGCGATGGCAGCAGTACAACAGGACGGGAAGTAACACACACTTATAATGTACCGGGCACTTATGAAGTTTGTCTCACAATAAAAACCCAGCTTGGATGTGAAACAAGAATTTGTAAAAAACTCAATGTGCCGGGTAATACACAACCAGTAATACATATTTCACCCAACCCGGTAGAAAATATGTTGCACCTGTTGTTTTACTCCACTCATAGTGAACCTGTAAACATAAGAATTGTAAATGCCAATGGTGTGGTTGTAAGAAATTATTTACGCAATGCAACAACAGGCGCCAACAACTGGGATTTTGATGTGACTACACTTACTCCCGGTTCTTATATGTTGTATATCCAATCTCCTAATCAATTATCGAGTCAGTTATTTATAAAACAATAATAAATCTTAGTCAGGGCTACCAAAGCCGGGCCGTTTTCCTGCCGTATCGGGGAGCGGCCTTTTTTTATTTCTTAATTTTCTTTGCAGCAACAAACCGCCAATAAGATTTAATACATTTGAATTTCATAATTATTACCATGAAAAACAAACTGACAGTTCTTGTCCTGTTTATGATGCTGGTTGCTGTAAGTAATGCACAAGATGCCTGGCGTATTAAAACTACAAGCATCAATCCCGCCAATTATTACGGTGTTACCGTTGCCAATGGAATGATTGGCATCGTATCATCGCCAGAACCGTTTAAAGTAAAGGATGTGGTGCTGGCTGGTGCGTATGATTTATATGGCAGGGGCAGGGTAAGCAATTTTCTGAAAAGTTTTAACCTGCTCAACATGTATCTGGAAATAGATGGCAAAAGAATAGATGCCAAATCCGCAACGGATATGACACAGGAACTGGATATGCAACATGCCTCTTTTACTACAACTTTCAACTATGGTGATAAAGCATCTGTTTCTTATACTTATTATTCCCTCCGTCATTTGCCCTACACCGTATTAATGGATGTAAGTATGACTGCAAAAAAAGATATCAGTATTACGGGTGCCAGTGTTATGGAAGCGCCGGATGCATTGAAAGATGTTCAGAATTATTACAATGAAATTGACCGGCCGCATGTAGTTATCAGTTTGCTTACATCTACAGCAAAAAGTCCAACAGGAAAATTACTGATGTGTGCATCCAATACTTTTTTATTTACAGAAAAGCATGGTGAAGAACCGCGGGTGATACATGAAATGTGGGATAACAATATGCACCTGATGAAATTCAGTAAAAAAATAAAGGCAGGAGAAACCTATCGTTTTTCCATTGCCGGTTCATCTATTACTTCTGCTCATCATGACGATCCCCTGAATGAAGCAGAACGTGCAACCATTTTTGCAAAGCTAGAAGGAAGGGAACGGCTTTTAAGTTTTCATCAGAAAGCCTGGGAAGAATTATGGAAGAGTGATATTGTAATAGAAGGTGATGCACAATCGCAGCAAGATATACATAGCATGCTTTATCATTTATATTCTTTTACAAGAGAAGGTACTGCTTTATCACCTTCACCTATGGGCTTAAGTGGCCTTGGATACAACGGCCATGTTTTTTGGGATACAGAATTGTGGATGTATCCGGCTATACTTGTATTGCATCCTGAAATTGCAAAGAGCCTGGTTGAATACCGCTATCAGCGGCTGGATGCAGCAAAAAGAAATGCTTTCAGTAAAGGATTTAAAGGCGCCATGTATCCATGGGAAAGTGCAGAAACAGGTGTTGAAGAAACTCCGGTATGGGCATTGAGTGGTCCGTTTGAACATCACATCACCGCCTGTGTAGCTATAGCAGCATGGAATTATTATTGCGTAACACAGGATAAAAACTGGTTACGTGAAAAAGGATTTCCAATTCTATCAGCCACTGCAGATTTTTGGGCCAGCCGTGTGGAAAGAAATGGTCCCGGTCATTATGATATAAAAAATGTAGTGGCAGCAGATGAGTGGGCGGAGAATGTAGACAACGATGCATTCACCAATGCCGCCGCAAAATCTAATCTTCAGTTTGCAACGGATGCTGCAAAAATTTTAGGCATTGCACCCAATGTTGACTGGATGACTGTGGCAAACAATATTCCCATACTTAAAATGGCTGATGGTGTAACCCGGGAACATGCAACTTATAACGGCGAAGGAATAAAACAAGCTGATGTGAATTTGCTTTCTTATCCTTTAAAACAAATTACAGATGCTGCACAGGTAAAAAAAGATCTTGCTTTTTATGAAACAAGAATTCCCAATGAAGGTACACCCGCTATGACACAGGCAATTTTTTCATTGCTCTATTCAAGATTAGGTGATAGCGAGAAAGCATTTTATTGGTTTAAAGAAGCATACACACCCAACCTGAATCCACCTTTCCGCGTTATTGCAGAAACAAAAGGTGGAACTAATCCCTATTTTGCTACGGGTGCTGGTGGTGTACTCCAGGCAATGCTTATGGGATTTGGTGGATTAGACATAACACCCAGTGGGATTACACAAATAAAATCTGTATTGCCAAAACAATGGAAAAGCCTTGTTGTCAAAGGTATAGGCCAGGAAAAGAAAACGTTCGTTGTAAAAAATAATTGATTGGGCACACCTGTTTTCCATGAATAAATAAGAAATTATTTCAGAGAATCATTTTATATTGCAATTTCTTTTAACTGCGTGAAAAAAATAGCCGCTATATCAATTTTATTCATCCTGCTTTTTAGTATTGCAGGATACAGGTTGCTATTTAATCAGTTGGAAAAAAATGCCACAACTATACTTGAAAATAAAATTGATGAGGGCAATTATTCGCCGGAGCAATTAGTTGAGATACAAATACCCCTCAATATGCCTTACTATTCAGATAAAGATTATGAGGCGGTATATGGTGAAACAGAATGGAACGGCCAGCATTACCGGTATGTAAAAAGAAAAATAAGTGGTAATACGTTGTATCTTCTTTGTATACCCAACCAGGAAAAAAATAAAATTGCTGCCGCAAAAAATGATTTTACAAAATCAGTAACTGATACACATCAAAACAATGTTCCCGGCAAACCGCAATCCACTGTTATAAAATTTATATTGAGTGACTTTATTTCGCAACGTTCCGGTAATTTTTTTGCAGCCCATTTAATCAAAACAAAAAAGCTTCGTCCATCTGATACCGGATTATTTTCTCAATTTAATCCACTTACTTCCGCCCAGCCTCCTGAATGTTTTTCATAATAAAGAAACGGAAACACGTTACCAAAATTTACATCTTTATTAATTTCTATTTATGAAAAAATTTGTGGCATTATTGCCAATCATCCTGTTAGTCATTACAAGTTGCAATCAGGATTCAAAGAAAGATTATACTAAAATTTTTAATGACCCATTGCTTTATTCCAAGACGGTAAAAAGACTGAATGATGTAGTGCTGGAAAACAATTTTCCACCTATGATTGGCAGCCGTAATTATGTATATGCAAATATTGCTGCTTACGAATCAATAGTTGCAGGTGATAATAATTATATTACACTTGCCGGGCAGATTAAACATTTACCGGCTTTGCCAAAACCAGAACCTGGTAAAGAAATTGATTTTTCCCTTGCGGCATTATTATCATTTACCAAAGTTGGTAATGCAGTTACATTTCCCGAAGGCAGTTTAATGGGCTATTATGAAGAACTGAAAAAAATGGCAGACAGCATCGGGATGCCTTCAGTTGTTTTAGAAAACACAATCAGGTTTTCTGATTCGATAGTAGCTGCAATTATGAGGTGGAGTAAAAAAGATAACTATGCACAAACAAGAACTGCTGAAAGATATACCGTACAGAATGATGTAGAAGGCCGTTGGGTGCCTACACCGCCGATGTATGGAACAGCCGTAGAGCCACACTGGAATGAAATAAGAACAATGGTGCTTGATTCTGCATCACAGTTTATGCCTCCGCGGCCGCCGGTATGTGATTTAAAAAATAAAAACAGTGTTTTTTATAAAGCCATGCTGGAAGTAAAAACAATTGGAGAAAATTTAACAGCTGAACAAAAACATATCGCTGATTTCTGGGACGACAATCCCTTTAAGCTAAATGTTATGGGGCATGTAAATTTTGCAACTAAAAGGTTTTCTCCTCCGGGTCACTGGATGAACATTGTGGGGATTGGCGCAAAAAAAGCAGGTGCAGATTTTAAGACAACTGTTGCCGCTTATACCCACACAGCTATTGCTTTGTTTGATGCTTTTATCAGTTGCTGGGATGAAAAATACCGTAGCAATTATGTTCGGCCTGAAACGGTCATTAATAATATGTTTAACAAAGAAAACTGGCAGCCTTATATTCAAACACCTCCATTCCCATCCTATACCAGTGGCCATGCCACTAATTCTGCAGCAGCAGCTGAAGTAATGACAAAATGGTTTGGAGAAAATATTTCTTTTACTGACACTTCATTACTTGAATTTGGCATTGCAAACCGTGAAATAAAATCTTTTCGTGGTGCAGCAGCAGAAGCAGCCATGTCCAGGTTATACGGCGGAATCCATTTCCGTTTTGATAATGAAGAAGGCGCCAAAGCCGGAAAAAAGCTGGGAGAGTTTATTATTTCCCGTATTAGAATGTCCAAAGGACTCCTTACGGAGAAAAAATAATTAATTAAACGAAAATCAAAATTTTAAAACATGAAACGTATTTATATAATATTAATCGCATTAAGTTTATTTGCTGTTCAAAAATCAAACGCACAAGGTTGTGTAGCTATTAAAGGTACATCGGGTATTTGCAGCCGGCCGGCTGATGCCAAAGGTTGGGAATTGAATCTTAATAACAGGTATTTTAAATCCTACAAACATTTTGTTGGCACCGAAGAACAAAAACAACGTGTGGAAGAAAGCAGCAATGTAATCAATAAGGCATACGAGCTGGATATAACTGCAACCAGGACGATCAATTTAAGATGGTCTCTTGCCATGACTTTGCCCATTCTTGATTATTCCCGTTCTTCTTTATATGAGCATGATGGAAAAACAAGAAATACGACTCATTCTTTTGGTATAGGTGATGCAAGATTTTCAGCTTATCGTTGGATGTTTGATCCAAAAACTTCGCACAAAGGAAATGTTCAGATCGGTTTGGGGATAAAACTACCGACAGGTAATTATAATTACATGGATTATTTCTATAAAAAAGCTGACTCAAGCATTCTTGGACCGGTTGACCAATCTATTCAGCCTGGTGATGGAGGAACAGGTATTAGTTTTGAGTTAAACAGCTTTTATAATTTCAGTCATAAGCTGGGTGTGTATGGTAGTTTTTTTTACCTGGCTAATCCCAGGGAAGTGAATGGCACTTCTACAGCAAGAGGAAGCGCAGCATCGGCTACTGCTAAAAAATACAATACAGATGTAATGAGTGTACCTGATTTATTTATGGCAAGAGCTGGTATAAGCTATATGGTTAACCACTTTAATTTTTCCGGTGGCATTCGTGTAGAAGGATTACCATCAAGTGATTTAATCGGAGGAGATCGTGGTTTCAGAAGACCAGGCTATATTATTTCTGCTGAACCAACTGTCACCTATGTGGCTAAGAAAACCAGTTTTAATTTATCTCTTCCTTTTGCATTGAAAAGAAACCGGACACAAAGCAACTCTGATAAGCGACGCTCAGCTGACACAGGTACTCATGTACAGGGTGATGCTGCATTTGCAGATTACCTGATTAGTGCAGGTTTAACTTTTAAGTTGTAATAAAAAATTATATATTTTGTTTTTACTGACTTTAAAAACGGGGCAATCCTATTTGCAATTTTTTTTAAAAGACAAATATGAAACGATTACTTATTAAAAATAAAATACTATTACTGGTTGCTTTTTCATTTATGATCAATTCAGCAAAATCACAAACAGATATTGATGGCATCATGATGGAAAAAAATGGCTTCTGCGTGGGCCCAATGTATGGCCACAGCAGTTGGAAAAATTATTGGGAAGGAACTTTGAAGGGAAAAAACCTGAACCTTGGAACAGTTTCTGCTTCTATGTTTAATATTATGGGCAATTATGGTATCACCAATAAATTGAATGTGATGTTTGGGTTGCCCTATATTAAAACAAAAGCCTCTGCCGGGCAATTGAAAGGATTGAAAGGAATACAGGATCTATCTCTTTGGGTAAAATGGAAAACATTCAGTAAAAAAATGGGATCAGGCCGGTTATCATTAATTGGCCTTGCGGGTTTTTCTTTACCGGCATCTGATTATACAGCTGATTTTTTACCTATGTCCATCGGGTTGGAAAGTAAAAATCTTGCTCTGCGTGCCATGGCGGATTATCAAAGAGACAAATGGTTTGCCACCGCATCTGCTACTTATATCAGAAGAAGCAATATTAAACTGGACCGTACTTCTTATTATACTACAGAGATTCATTATACCAATGAAGTGAAAATGCCCGATGCGGCTTCGTTTAATATAAGATTGGGTTATCGGAATAATGGAATTATTGTTGAGGCAGTAGCTGATAACTGGACAACATTGGGCGGCTTTGATATTACCCGTAACAATATGCCGTTTGCAAGTAATAAAATGAATGCAACAAGAGTTGGTTTCAATTTTAAATACCCTATGAAGTTTCATCCACAGCTTGCGATAGTTGGAAATATTATGACAACTGTTGCCGGAAGAAATGTCGGGCAGTCAACAGGATTCAATGCCGGCATATTTTATGTATTTGACCTTTCACCAAAAAAGAAAACTGATTCTGGCAAAACTAAAAAATGAAACCAATGAAAAAATTATATATAGTATTATCTGTTTTTACCATAGCCTTCTGCTATTCCTGTTCAAAGGAATTAACAGAAACTAATCTTGAATTTCCAGCTTTACAACCTGCATCAACAGATATTAATGCCGGCATATGGAAACCTGTGTTGCTTACCGGGCCAACGGAATTTACAGTAGCAGCACCAGCGGCAACTTCAACACCTGATTATATTGCACAGGTAAATGAAATAAAAAGTTTCCAATCCAGTTTAACCAGCCAGGAAAAAAATGCAGTGAAGTACTGGAGTGCAGGTGCAGTACTCCGTTGGAATGAAATCATGAGAGAGTTGGTTGCCAAACATAATATACCGCCTTATCAAAACCCCGATGGTACTTATCCAATTCCCAGTGCAACAAATCCATTAGCTTATCCTCAATTTCCATTTGCCAATCCGCCGTATGCAGCACGGGCTTATGCTTATGCAAGTGCGGCAGTGTATGATGCACTGGTTACTGCATGGTATTATAAAAAATTATACAACCGTTTAGCTCCGTATAAAGTAGATGCAACAGTAACTTCATTAATTCCACAATCTGATTTACCATCTTATCCATCAGAAGATGCAACAGTTGCCGGTGTAATGTCTGAAGTATTAAAATTATTATTTCCCGGCGACCAGGAATTTATTCAGTTGAAAGCGGAAGAGCATAAACGCAGTCGTATCATCGCCGGCGCTAATGTTCGCAGTGATATAGAAGCCGGAGAAGCATTGGGAAAATCAGTAGCCCAAAAATTTGTAACCCGTGCAAGAGGTGACAGAGCAGGTGCAGCAGTTGGCAATCAAACCATTTGGACACAGATGGAGAACGATTGCATTGCAAGAGGAGAAACTCCCTGGATAAGCCAGGAGAGTCCCAAACGCCCTGGTATGTTAGTATTGTTTGGCAGAGTTAAAACATGGTTATTCGATTCGTTGACTATGGTAACAACCATTCGCCCTGTACCACCACCATCTACATCATCACAGCAGTTTAAAGACGAAACAGAAGAAGTATACCAGTTCAGCAAAAACCTGACAAGAGATCAATTACGTATTGCTCATTTCTGGGCAGATGGTTTAAGTACCTACACACCACCGGGCCACTGGAATGCAATAGCTGCAGAAGATTTTGTAAAACAAAATTTCAGTGAAGTACGCTGGGCAAGAAACCTTGCATTATTAAATATGTCGTTAATGGATGCAGCTATTGTTTGCTGGGATGCAAAATATTTTTATTTTAATCCGCGTCCATCACAAATGGATCCACGGATAAAAACAGTAACAGGTCTTCCTAACTTTCCATCATATACATCTGGCCACTCAACATTCAGCGGAGCGGCGGCTACTATCCTTGGACATATTATTCCTTCCCATGCTGAAGATTATACCAATATGGCAAAAGAAGCATCGCTATCACGATTGTATGGCGCTATTCATTACCGTAGCGATTGTGAAAAAGGCCTTATAGCCGGTAATAAAGTTGGAGATTATGCTATACAGAGAGCAAGAACTGATGGCGCTGAATAAATTATTTATTGATTGAAAGCAATTCATTTTACTTCCGGGGTGGTGATTCATTTTCATGAATCACCACTTTTGTTTTTACCTTTAAATGAACAACGATTGCTCATTAAATAATACTTTATGTCAAACTGGAAAATCAAACTATCACTTTTCCTCAACTATTTCGTTTTTGCCATATTGCTGAATAGTGTAGGAACAGTGATTCTGCAGGTTCAGAATAACTATCATGTTACAAAAGGTGCAGCAAGTATTCTTGAAGCATTTAAAGATTTAAGCATTGCCATTGCATCATTTTTAATAGCCTCCTATGTAGTGCGTATTGGTTATAAAAAAACAATGCTGATTGCGCTGGCACTTGTTTCTGCTATCTGCCTCATCATGCCATCCGTACCCAGTTTCCTGATGACAAAATTATTATTTGCAACTGTCGGTGTAAGTTTTGCTTTAATAAAAGTTTCTGTGTTTTCTACACTGGGGCTTATAACTACGAATAAAAAAGAGCACCTGAGCCTGATGAATTTCCTGGAATCTTTTTTTATGATAGGTGTACTTACCGGTTATTTTATTTTCGCTTCGGTTGTAGATAATGACAATCCCCAATCAACAAAATGGCTGAATGTGTATTACCTGCTGGCAGGACTTTCTATTGCCGCATTTTTGCTTTTACTATCAACAAAGCTCGATGAATCATCCGTACAAAAGGCGGAAGAGGGCAAATCAGTTGGATTGGAATTCCTGGAAATGCTAAACCTTATTATTATTCCTCTTGTACTGGTTTTTATTTTCAGTGCTTTCTTTTATGTATTGATAGAACAAAGTATCATGAGCTGGCTGCCTACATTTAATAATGATGTTTTAAAATTATCAACAAGCCTGAGCATTCAGATGGCCAGTATACTTTCTGCATCTATTGCACTTGGACGATTTTTAGCAGGTATTGTATTAAGAAAAATTGACTGGCTTTTTGTTCTTGTTGGATGCCTGGTAGCTGCAGCCGCACTTGTGTTACTGGCTGTGCCACTTACAAAATCTGTATCCGGTACTTCTATTAACAGTTTAAAAGATATTCCACTTGTAGGATTTATTTTTCCACTAATAGGATTGTTCCTTGCGCCGATTTATCCTGCCATTAATTCTGTTATTTTAAGTAACCTGCCCAATCATAAACATGGTGCTATGTCAGGATTGATAGTTGTATTCTCTGCGTTGGGAGGCACAACGGGTTCAATTATTACGGGGCATATATTCGGGGCTTATGGCGGACAAACAGCTTTTTATTTTTCATTAATTCCTATAACAATTCTTATTGTTCTGTTGTTTGTATTTAAAAAAGTACAGCCAAAAACACCTGTTACTGTTTAAAGATTATTTTATTGTAAAATGACTATTGCATGGATGGATTAGAAATACATGATTTACATCCTTTGTTTGAAGATGTACAAATGCAGCAGATTTTTCCTGATGGAAAAACATTTGTTGATTGCATTACTAAATTGCCAGTTGAAAAAATTAATCAGAAATATATTGTCGAAAAAAACGGTATCAATTTTAGTCTGAAAGAATTTATACTTTCAAATTTTGATTTGTCCATTGCCCCATCTTCCGGTTATGTCTCTGATACCTCAAAATCCGTTGATGAAAATATCGGTTTACTTTGGAATGTACTTACACGGCAACCCGACAAACAATCCGGTTCTTTAATTCCTTTACCGAATCCTTATATCGTACCCGGTGGCAGGTTTGGAGAGATCTATTATTGGGACAGTTATTTCACTATGTTGGGTTTATGGGTATCCTGTAAAAGAGATATGATTGAAAACATGGTGAAGAATTTTTCTTTTCTTATCAATACACAGGGATATATACCCAACGGAAACAGGACTTATTTCCTTGGTCGTTCGCAGCCGCCATTTTTTTCTTTGATGGTAAAATTGCTGA
>Ga0209797_10000292_pt1 | contig 24563 bp, 18 predicted proteins | sample DOMMetBare3Fresh_2_FD_187472 | JGI IMG/M metagenome (GOLD analysis project Ga0209797, IMG submission 187472) | Wetland sediment microbial communities from St. Louis River estuary, USA, under dissolved organic matter induced mercury methylation -... | ecosystem: Environmental > Aquatic >... | reverse complement strand
GCGACGATCGACGGCGCCGGCTTCTGGCAGATCTTCTGGCGCATCGTGCTGCCGCTGTCCACCCCGATCCTGATGGTCACGCTGATCTGGCAGTTCACCAACATCTGGAACGACTTCCTCTACGGCGTCGTCTTCTCGGGCGCCAACAGCAAGCCGGTCACGGTGGGCCTGAACAACCTGGCCAACACATCCTCCTCGGTCAAGGAATACAACGTCGACATGGCCGCGGCAATGATCGCCGGGCTGCCGACGTTGATCGTCTATGCCATCGCCGGCAAGTACTTCGTGCGCGGGCTGACCGCGGGAGCGGTGAAAGGATGAGTGCACTGTCCATCAGAAACGTGCGCAAGGTGTTCGGCAAGACCACCGTGCTGGAAGACATCGACCTCGACGCCGAATCGGGCCAGTTCATCATCCTGGTGGGCGCCTCGGGCTGCGGCAAGTCGACGCTGCTGAACATGATCGCGGGCCTGGACGTGCCGACCTCGGGCACGATCCACATCGCCGACCGTGACGTGACGCACGTGCCGAGCAAGGATCGCGACATCGCAATGGTGTTCCAGAGCTATGCGCTGTACCCGACGATGACCGTGGCGCAGAACATCGCCTTCGGGCTGGAGATGCGCAAGGTACCCCTGCCGGAGCGCGAGAAGGCGATTGCACGCGTGTCCAAGATGCTGCAGATCGAGCACCTGCTCGACCGCAAGCCGGCGCAGTTGTCGGGCGGCCAGCGCCAGCGCGTCGCGATGGGTCGCGCCCTGGCACGCGACCCGAAGCTGTTCCTGTTCGACGAGCCGCTGTCCAATCTCGATGCCAAGTTGCGCGTCGAGATGCGCGCCGAGATCAAGCTGCTGCACCAGCGCACGCAGACGACCACGGTGTACGTCACGCATGACCAGGTCGAGGCGATGACGCTCGGCGACCGCATCGCGGTGATGCGCGGCGGCCGCATCGAGCAGTTCGGCGCGCCGGACGTGATCTACAACCGCCCGGCGACGCGCTTTGTCGCCGACTTCATCGGCTCCCCGGCGATGAACTTCATTGCCGGCGAGCGCCGCGGCGACGCGCTCGTCAGCGGCGATGTCGTGCTGACGCTGACGGACGCGCAGCAGGTTGCGCTGCGCAGATCGGATGCGTCCAAGGTCCTGTACGGAGTTCGGCCCGAATCCGTCTCGTTCGCGGCGCACGGTCTGCCCGGCTCGATCAAGATGATCGAGCCGACCGGGCCCGAGACCTATGTCCTGATCGACACTGCACTGGGCACCCTCACCTCGCGCGTGCCCGGCACGCTGGCGCAGCGCGCCGGCGATCACGTGCTCGTGACCTGGGCCTCGGCGCACACGCACCTGTTCGACACGGGCACCGAGCGCCGCATCGGTTGAACGCGCGAGCCAGGCTTGCTTGCCGCCCGTGCCGCCCGGCGTGCTCCGGGCCATCGGCAGCTACCGCGGCGGCCGGCCCGCCGCCTGCGTTCCGTCGGCACGCGCCGACAGGTACGCGTAAAGGTCCACGATGTGGGCGTTGACGCGCGGCTCACCCTGCCATTCGGGCATCACGAGCGCGCCTTCCTTGCGCTGAACGATGGCTTCGACGAGCGCCTCGCGCGCAGCGCCCTCGCTGCTCGACTGTGACGGGGCAAGACCGAAGTCGTAACGCCCGAGCACGACGCTCACGAAACGCTGCGGCCCCATCTCGCGCAAGCGAGGCAGCAGGTCGGGGCCGCCCTGCGCGATGCCGTTGGCATCTGCGCCGTGGCAGCGCGCACAACGGTCCTGGAACACGCGCCATCCGGTGTAGACCGAGCCGGGCGGCTGGGCCCGCCGCGCCGCCTCCTGGGCCGGCTGGAGGTTCTTCACTTCTACCGCGCAAGCGGCCAGCACGAGGGCCAGCCCGATCGCGGCGGCGGCGAAGATGCCACCGTGGGTGAGCGAAGTTGTCATGCGATACCCACCGCCCTACTTCGCCGGCACGGCGTCGTCGATCGCGCGCTCGGTGATCTGGCCCGGGATGCGCGCGCGCGCGAGCCAGCTGTAGACGGTCGGCACGACGAAAATCGTCAACATCGTGCCCACGCTCATGCCGCCGACGATCACCCAGCCGATCTGGCGCCGGCTTTCCGCGCCGGCGCCCGCGGCCAGCGCCAGCGGCAGCGCGCCCAGCACCATCGCACCGGTGGTCATCAGGATCGGGCGCAGGCGCAGCGCGGCGGCTTCCATCACGGCTTCACGTACCTGCCGGCCTTGCTGCCGCAGCTGGTTGCTGAACTCGACGATCAGGATGCCGTGCTTGGTGATCAGGCCGATGAGCGTCACCAGGCCGATCTGCGAATAGACATTGAGCGTGCCTCCGGAGAGCTGCAGCGCGGCCAGTGCGCCGACCATTGACAGCGGCACCGCGAGCAGGATCACGAAGGGGTCGACGAAGCTCTCGAATTGCGCCGCGAGCACCAGGAAGATGAACACCAGGGCCAGCACGAACACCAGCCCGAGCGCGCCGGCCGAGGCGCGGAACTCGCGGCTGACGCCGTTGAGCTCGGTGGCGTAACCCGGCTTGAGCACCCTGGCCGCCGCCGCATCCAGGTAGTCGAGCGCTTCGCCGAGCGAGTAACCGGGCCCGAGGTTGGCCGTGATGGTGACCGAGCGGCGCTGGTTGAAGTGGTTCAGTTCGCGCGCGGCCACGGCCTCGCGCACCTTGACCAGCGAGGACAGAGGCACCATCGTGTCGCCGCGCGTGCGCACGAACAGCTTCTCGATGTCGTCCGGCGTCGTGCGGCCGGCCGCCACGGTCTGCACGATCACGTCGTACTGGTCGGCGCCGCGCTTGTAACGCGTGACGTTGCGCCCGCCGAGCATGGTCTCGATCGTGCGGGCCACCTGGTCGACCGCCACGCCCTGGTCGGCCGCGCGGTCGCGGTCGACCTCGATCAGCAGCTCGGGCTTGTTCAGGCGCAGGTCGGTGTCGGGTTGCACGAAGCCCGGGTTCTTCTGCATCTCGGCGATGATGCCCTGGGTGGCGCGCTGCAGGTCTTCGTAGCTGTCATTGGATACGACGACGAAGTTGATCGGTTGCGAGCGGAATCCCTGGCCCAGGCTGGGCGGCGTGATCGGGAAGGCCTGCACGCCCGGCAGCGCCGAGAGCTGCGGCTGCAGCGCGCGCGCCAGCTCCAGCGTCGAGCGCTTGCGTTCGCTCCAGTCCACCGCGCGCAGCACCACGGTGCCCTGCGACACGTTGCTGTTGAAGCCGCCGCCGACGAAGATGAAGATGCGGTCGAACTCCTCGTAGCGCGAAGCGATGTTGCCCACCGCGTCGAGGTAGCGGCGTGTGTAGTCGAGCGTCGAGCCTTCGGGCGAAGTGACCGGCAGGATGAGCACGCCGCGGTCTTCCATCGGCGAGAGTTCGCTCTTGGCCGTGGTGAACAGCCACCAGCTGCCGGCCGCACTGGCAGCCATCACCAGCAGCACGACCCAGCGGTGATTCAGCACCCACGACAACGCCCGCTGGTACGCCGCGGTCAACCCCACCAGGACGCCTTCCATCGAGCGGTCGAACCAGCCCGGGTTCGCGTTGTGCCGCAGCAGCTTGCTGCACAGCATCGGCGTCAACGTCAGCGCCACGAAACCCGAGACGATCACCGCCCCCGCCAGCGTCAGCGCAAACTCGACGAACAGGCGGCCGGTGCGGCCGGGCGTGAACGCCAGCGGCGCAAACACCGCGGCCAGCGTGAGGGTCATCGCCACGACCGCGAAGGCGATCTCGCGCTCGCCCTTGATCGCAGCCTGGAACGGCGTCAGGCCTTCCTCGATGTGGCGAAAGATGTTCTCCAGCACCACGATCGCATCGTCGACCACCAGGCCGATCGCCAGCACCAGCGCCAGCAGCGTGAGCGTGTTGATCGTGAAGCCGGCGGCTGCCATCAGCGCGAAGGCGCCGATCAGGCTGACCGGAATCGTGACCAGCGGAATGATCGAGGCGCGCAGCGTACGCAGGAACACGAACACCACCAGCGCCACCAGCGCCACCGCCTCGGCGACCGTCTCGTATACGGAACGGATCGAGCGGTCGATGAACACCGCGTTGTCGTTGGCTTGCACCACCTTCAACTGCGGCGGCAGGTCCCGCTGGATCTGCGGCATCAGTTCGCGTACGCCGGCGGACACTTCGAGCGGATTGGCGGTCGCGTTGCGGATGATCCCGGTCGAGACCGAGGGCACGCCGTTCAGGCGCACGTAGGAGCGCTCGCTGGCCGCGGCCTGCTCGACGCGCGCCACGTCGCGCAGCCTCACGGTGTAGCTGCCGGCCTGCTTGATCGCGATCTCCGCGAACTGCGGCACGGTGTTCAGATCGGTGCGCGAGGTGACACTGAACTCGCGCTGCCGGCTCTCGATGCGCCCGGCCGGCACCTCGAGATTCTGCTTGCGCAACGCATCCTCGACATCCTGCACGGTCACGCGGTAGGCGGCCAGGCGGTCCGGATCGACCCAGATGCGCATCGAGTACTTGCGGTCGCCGTTGATCTGCACGTCGGCCACGCCGGGCACCGTCTGCAACCTCGGCTTGACCACGCGGTTGACGATGTCGGTAACTTCGAGCGGAGTGAGGGTCTCGCTGGTGAACGCCAGGAAGATCACCGGCGACGCGTCGGCCTCGACCTTGGCGACCACCGGCTCGTCGGCAGCCTCGGGCAGGCGCGCACGCACCCGTGCCACGCGGTCGCGCACGTCGGCGGCGGCGGCCTCGGGCGGCTTGGACAGCTTGAAGCGCACCGTGATCTGGCTCTGCTCCGAACGCGAGATCGACGTGAGGATGTCCACGCCGTCGATGCCCGCGATCGAGTCCTCCAGCGGCTTGGTGATCTGCGACTCGATCACCTCGGACGATGCGCCGACGAGGTTCGTCCGCACCGTGACCACCGGCTCGTCGATGCGTGGGTATTCGCGCACCGTCAGCAGGTTGAACGACACCGCGCCGACCAGCACGATCAGAAGTGACATGACGCTGGCCAGCACCGGCCGGCGGATTGTCAGTTCGGAGGCACGCATCGAAGAACCCCAGGGCCGCTCACGCGGGAGCCGCCGTCGCGGCGCGCGGCGCGGGTGCAGTGCCCGACGCGCCGCCGTCGGGCGCAGCGGGCCTGTTTCCGGCGCCGCCCTTGCCGCCAGGGCCACCGCCAGGCTTGTCGATGTCGATCACGCGCAGCGGCAGGCCGTCGCCGCGCATCACGCGGCTCTGCCCCGCGGTCACCACCAGGTCGCCTGGGGCCAGGCCCTCGAGCACCTCGACCTTGCCGTCCATGCGCACGCCGAGCTTGGCCTCGATGCGTTGCGACACCAGAGGCGGTCTGGCCTCGCCGTTGCCCTCCAGCGGTGCCGGCGTCGCGGGAGCCGGGCCGCGCACCGCCTTGACGAGGTACTGCTTGCCGCCTTGCGGCACGAGCGCCTCCTCGGGCACCATCAGCGCACGCTCGCGCACCGCGAACACGATTCGTGCGCGCGCGAACATCCCGGACTTCAGCTCGGCGCCCGGCTGGTCCACGCGGGCGCGCACGAGCAGCGAGCGGCCGTTCGCATCGACGAGCGAATCCAGCGCCTCGACCTTGCCGGCGAACTGCTGGCCCGGCAGCGCGTCGAGCATGATCTGCACGCCTTGCCCCACCCGCGTGCGACCGACGAAACGCTCGGGCAGTCGGAAGTCGACCCACATGCGCGAGCGGTCTTCCAGGCTCACGATGTCCGCGCCGTCCTTCAGGTAGTCGCCCAGCGCGACGCCCTTGATGCCCGCCACGCCGTCGAACGGCGCCACGATCGACAGGCGCGACAACTGTGCGCGCGCGAGTGCCACCTGGGCCTCGGTGACATCGAGCGCAGCGGCGTTCTGGTCGACGGCGCTCTGGCTGACGAAGTTCTGCGCCTGCAACTCGCGGCTGCGCTGCAGGTTGGTGCGGGCGATCGCGGCCTGGGCCTCGGCCTGCTTGAGCTGTGCGGCCTGCAGGGTGGCGTCCAGTTGCACCAGCAACTGGCCACGCCGCACCCGCGCGCCGTCGGCAAAACCGATCCTCACGATCCGACCGCTGACCTCAGGGCGCAGGATCACGGTCTGGGCCGCACGCAGGCTGCCGACGGCCTGCGCGTCGTCCTCGATGCGCGCGACCTCGACCTTGCCGACCTCGACCGTCGCAGGGCCCCCGCCAGGCCCACCGCCCCCGCCGGGCGCACGCGAGGCCCCCGGCGACCCCGCTCCAGCGCCCGCGGCGATCTCCTTGCGGCCGACATCCGCACCGCGCTGCTGGTACCACCAAGCTGCGGCGCCAATGACGACGAGGCCGGCAATGGCGACCCAGGTGTGGAGTTTCTTGATGGCCATGTTTGCTGATCGAGCGATGCACTGTAACCCGGGGCGTCACGCCGCGTATTCGGCGGCACCCCGATTGGCGAGGGCGTCGGCACGCTCGTTCCCGGGGTCGCCTGCATGGCCGCGGACCCAGTGCCACTCGATCACATGCTGCGCGGCAAGCTCGTCGAGCCGGCGCCAAAGGTCGACGTTCTTCACCGGCTTGTTGTCGGCCGTCTTCCAGCCGCGCAGCTTCCAGTTGTGGATCCACGTCGTGATCCCCTGCCGCACGTACTGGCTGTCGGTATGCAGCTGCACATGGCTGTGACGCTTCAGCGCCGACAGGGCCTCGATCACCGCAGTCAGTTCCATGCGGTTGTTGGTCGTTTCGGGTGCGCCGCCGCAAAGCTCCTTTTCGTGCTCGCCAGCCTTGAGCCACGCGCCCCAGCCTCCCGGGCCCGGATTGCCCTTGCAGGCCCCGTCGGTGTAGATCGTGACCGTCGCGCCAGACCGACGGTGCGTCATTCGGCGTCGGCCGCCTCGAACTGGCGCTGACGGTTGGTCACCACGGCCGGGGCCGCGGCGGCCTTGCCGCGTTCGCGCTTGGCCAGTCCGACCAGTCGCATCCCGCGAACCCGCTTGACCGCCACCACCATGTACACCGAGCCCAGGACCGGCCACCAACGATCGCCCAAATGGTCCATCCACGCGAACCGCTCGAGCCAGCGCTCGGAGGCCAGTGCCGGACGGTAAGCGCCGAAACGGCCTCCCTCGACCTCGAAGCTGAGCAGGCGCAGCCAGTCGCGCAGGCGCCAGTAGCCGATGAATTCGCCCGGCCGCGGCAGGAACAGCGGGGCCTTGCCGCCCAGCGCCTGGCGCATACGGCCCAGGCGCTGCCGCAGCCCCCACAGGCTGGCCGCGTTGAAGCCGAGGATCACGACGCGCCCCTCGGGCATCAGCACGCGCTCGACCTCGGCCAATGCCTGGTGCGGATCGCGCGCCAGTTCGAGCGTGTGCGGCAGCACGACGAGGTCGAGGCTGCGCTCCGGGAACGGCAGTGCGTCGGCCTGTGTGACGACGGCCGCATGGCCGATCTCGTCGATGCGCTCCGAGGCGATCCATCGGTGCGGCATGCGGTTCGCACGCAATGCATCGAGTTCGATCAAGCCCATCTGCAGCGAGTGGAAACCGAACACATCGGCCACCACGCGGTCGAGTTGGGCCTGCTCCCAGTCGAGCAGGTACCGGCCCGGCGGGGTCGCCAGCCAATGAATCAAAGCGTCACTGCGCTGCGGATCGTTCATGCGTCACGCGCGTGAGCCTGCGAAAGGAACTCCGTGCACAGTGGTGCTCACTACAATCCCGGACCGATGATGAACTTGCCTGCCCTGCCGGCCTGCGCCGACCATGCCATGTGCACGCTGCATGGCCGCGCGTCTGCGTTCGCCCGCGATGCCGGGCAGGCCGAGGCGGACCGTGCGCCAAGCCACACCCGGCGCCCCTCTAAGGCGTCGATTCTAGTGATGCGCCGCCATGACGACCATGTCGGCGGCGCAAAGGCCCCGCACGATCGCCGCCCGCACGGCTTGTGCCGCCGCGCGGCGCACGAGCGGGTTGCGCAACGCTCGGGGCACCTGACCGAGGCCGTTCGCACCGAGTTGCCCGGCAGCCGCGTCGAGATGCTCGACGGGCCCGGCCGCGTGGCCGGGCCCGTCGCAAACCTGCAACGCGGCGCCGACGAGGCGCCGCTGCTGCTTTGTGGTGGCACGCCGCGCACATTGGCTGGCATGGACTGCAGCGCGCCGGGTTGCCGGCCGCCGGCCCTGGCCTGGCCCGCATCGTTCGAGCCGGACCCCCTCATGATCGATGCTGACGCGGCGTTGCGCGAGTGCAAGAGCCGCCTGCAATGACACGCACCCTCGCCGCCACCTGGTTTCGACGGCTCGCGCTGGCGAACGTGCCTTTCGCACTCGCGGCCTGCGCGAGCCTCGAGCCCGCGCCGGGCACGGTCGCGGCGCCGGCGCCTGTGGTCGATCGACTGCCCGTCGCCTTGGCACAGGCTGCCTCCGCGTCTGCGGCCGCGGCCAGCGCTCCCGAGGCGGCCGCGCAGGAAGACGCCCGCCCGGCGGTCGAGGCGCCGATCGACGAGCTTCGCCCCAACGTGCGCATCGATCTCGACGACCGCGCGGCGCGCATCGACCTGTGGCGCCGCGTGCGCGTGGGCCACGCGATCCCCGACCTCGACAACGATCGCGTGCGCAAGTGGGAGCGCTACTACAGCGAACGCCCCGACTACGTGCAGCGCATGACCGAGCGCGGCGCGCGCTATCTGTTCCACGTCATGGAGGAGATCGACAAGCGCGAACTGCCGAGCGAGCTGGCGCTGCTGCCATTCATCGAGAGCGCTTTCAATCCGGAGGCGACGTCGCGCGCACGCGCCTCGGGAATGTGGCAGTTCATGCCCGCCACCGGGCGCCACTTCGACCTGGCGCAGAACGTGTTCCGCGACGACCGGCGCGATGTGCTGGCCTCGACGCGCGCCGCGCTCGACTACCTGACCCAGCTGCACAAGATGTTCGGCGACTGGCACCTCGCGCTGGCCGCGTACAACTGGGGCGAGGGCAACGTGCAGCGTGCGCAGCGCGCCAACCGGCGCGCCGGCAAGCCCGCCGGCTACGAGAGCCTGCACATGCCCAACGAGACGCGCGACTACGTGCCCAAGCTTCAGGCGGTGAAGAACATCGTCGCCGATCCCGAACGCTTCGGACTGGTGTTGCCCAAGCTGGAAAATCACCCGTACTTCCTGTCGGTGCCGATCGCGCGCGACATCGACGTCGATCTGGCCGCTCGCCTGGCCGAGCTGCCGCTCGATGAGTTCAGGGCCCTGAACCCGCAGATGAACAAGCCGGTGATCCTGGCGGCCGGCACGCCGCAGGTGCTGCTGCCCTACGACAATGCCAACGCCTTCGTGAAGGCCATCGAGCAGCACAAGGGTCGCCTGGCGCGCTGGACCGCCTGGGTGGCCCCCAAGACGATGAAGACCGCAGAGGTCGCGCGCGAAGTGGGCATGAGCGAGGCCGAACTGCGTGACGTCAACGACATCCCGTCGGGCATGGTGGTGAGGGCCGGCTCCACTCTGGTCGTGCCACGCAACGGCCAGCGCCAGGGCGACGTGAGCGAGCGTGTCGCGTCAAGCGCCACCGTCGTGTTCGTGCGTGAAGGGGCCGGGGTGCGCCGCGTCTCGCTTCGCGTGGGCAAGCATGGCGACAGCGTGGCCGGCATCGCGAAACGGCATGGAGTCAGTGCCGCGCAGGTGGCGCAGTGGAACGCCCTGTCACCGACCTCGCGCCTGAGCCCCGGCAGCACGGTGGTGCTCTATGTACCGACCAAGCCGGCCGCGAAGGCCGCACCGCGTGCCAGCTCGGGCAAGGCGAGAAGCGCCGCGGCCGGCAGGCCGCGCGCATCGGCCACGAAGGTCGCTAAACAGTGATCGGGGCCGGGGCCCGCTGCACTGCGCGTGCCCAGGCTCCTAGGTCGCGTCGACGATCGCGTAGCTCTTGGTCACCGGCTCGACCACCTCGAACGAGCCGCTGAAGCCGGGCGGCAGGTAGATCGCTTCGCCAGCGCCGGCGTACTGTTCCGAGCGTCGTCGCCGAGCACGCGCACGCGGCCTTCCAGCACGGTGAACATCTCGTGCTCGGCGGCGCCGAACTCGATGCGCCACTGCCCGACCTCGCAGCGCCAGATGCCGCAGTACAGGCGCCCGCCGACCGGCGCGTCGACCATGTTCCAGGTTTCGCGCCGAGGATTTCCGGCGAGCAGCCGTTCGGGCCGGGGATGATCCACCTCGGGCGCGCCGGGCATCGCGGGCTTGAGCTTGAGCTGGGTGGTCATCGTCGATCGGTCAGGGCATGGGCGATGGTCGAGAGGTCCACGTACTCCAGTTCGCTGCCGGCGGGCACGCCGCGCGCGAGCCGCGTGACCGCCTTGCCGCGTGCGCGCAGCGCCTGCGCCAGCGCGTGGGCTGTGGCTTCGCCTTCAGCCGAGAAGCCCAGCGCGAGGATCACCTCCTCGACCGCAGGATCGGCGGCCCGTTCGAGCAACTCGGCCACGCCGATGTCGCGCACGCCCACGCCGTCCAGCGGCGACAGACGCCCCATCAGCACGAAGTAGTAGCCGCGGAAGCTGCCGGTGCGCTCGAGCGCGGCCTGGTCGGCCGGCGTCTCCACCACCGCGAGCTTGCCGGCGTCGCGCCGCGCGTCGCTGCAGATCGCGCACAGCGAACGCTCGCTGAAGGTGTGGCAGCGCTCGCAGTGGTGCACATGCGCCACCGCACCGGTCAACGCGTTGGCCAGCTTGAGCGCGCCCTCGCGATCGTGCTGCAGCAGGTGGAAGGCCATGCGCTGTGCCGACTTGATGCCCACGCCGGGCAGGTGACGCAAAGCCTCGATCAGCGAGCTCAGCGACGGCTCGGCGGCGCTCACGCCCGCGCACCTTGGCCGAGCATGCGCAGGCGTTGCGGATCCGCTTCGCCCGGTCCGCCGCCCTCTGCTCCCCGTGCGGGTACGGCCAAGCCGCTGCGCCAGCGAGCCATCAGAACGGGAACTTCATTCCCGCGGGCAGAGGCATGCCGGCGGTGAGCTTGCCCATCTTCTCCTGGCTCACCTCCTCGGCGCGGCGCACGCCGTCGTTGAACGCGGCGGCCACCATGTCTTCGAGCATGTCCTTGTCGTCGCCCAGCAGGCTCGGGTCGATCGAGATGCGACGCACGTCGTGCTTGCACGTCATCACGACCTTCACCAGGCCGGCCCCGGACACGCCCTCGACCTCCATCTGCGCCAGCTCTTCCTGCGCGCGCTTGAGGTTGTCCTGCATCTGCTGGGCCTGCTTCATCAGGCCGGCGAGCTGCTGTTTCATCATGGATGCTTGCTCCTGTCGGTGATCAATTGATCGTACGCATGGCGCTGACCGGGCCCGGCAGCCGCGTCGGATCGGCCCTCGGCGGGCCGCCCGCCGCTTGGGGGGTGGTGCATGTCAATGGGGCTTGATCGAGCCGGGCACGATGCGCGCGGTCGGGAACTGCGCGAGCATTTCCTGCACCAGCGGGTCGCTTCGGATGGAGGCCTCGGCATCGCGCAGCCGCCGCTCCCTCTCGGCCGCCTCGCGCTTGGCGGGGTTGTCCGTCACGATGCCCGGCTCGATCTCGAGCCGCAAGGTCTCGATGCCCAGCGCCTTCACCAGCGCGCCGCGCAGCTTGTCCACCAGGGCCGGCGAGCGCAGCGACTCGCGCTCGACGCGCAGCCGCCACAGCGGTTCCGCGCCATCGCGCTGTTCGACCCACTGCGCCTGCATCGCGAGTTCGCGCACCAGCGCGGCGATCAGTTGCTGCTGGTTGAGCAGCGCCACGATCGACACCCAACGGTCGCCCAGTGGCGTGGGCTGCAGCGTCGGCGCCGCGGCCGCAGGTGCCTGTGCCAAGGTTGCGGCCGGCTCATCGGGCGGCGCCTCGTCGAGCCAGGGCGGCGGCTCGCTGTCGCGCGGCGGCTGCGGCGCGCGCGCCATCCTCTCCGCCACGCGCGGACTCGCCCCGGGCGCGACGGGCGCCGCGGTCGCGGCGCGCGGCGCCAACGCGCGCGACAGCGCGGCCACCGGCGTCGCCGCACGCGCGGACGTGCCCGTGCCTGCGGCACGCGGCGGCATGGCGCCGCCGTCGCCCGCCGGCGCGAATGCGAGCAGGCGCAACAGCACCATCGCCAATCCTGCGTAGGCGTCCGGCGCGAGCGTCAGTTCCTGGCGGCCATGCAGGGCAAAGCTGTAGAGCAACTGGGTTTCGTCGGCCGGCAGCAGCGCCGCGAGTTCACGCACGACAGGAACCTCGGGGTCGGTCTCGGGCAGTGCACCGGGCACCGCCTGCTCGATGGCCATCTGCTGCACGAGCCCCGCGAGCTCCTCGAGCGTGCCGGCCGCCGACAGGCCGTGCTCGCGCAGCGCATCGACACCGGCGAGCACCGCGCGACCGTCACGCGCGGCCAGCGCACGCACGAAGCGCTCTGCATGTCCCCGGTCGACGCTGCCCAGCATCGCGCGCACCGCATCGGCCTCGAGGCTGCCGCCGCCGAATGCGATCGCCTGGTCGGCAAGCGACAGCGCGTCACGCATCGACCCGCGCGCCGCGCGCGCCAGCAAGCGGATCGATGCCGCATCGAAGGCCACGCGCTCGGCGCCCAGCACCTGCTCCAGGTGCGCGGCCACGACTTCGGGCGCCATCGGCCGCAGGTTGAACTGCAGGCAGCGCGACAGCACGGTGGGCAGCATCTTCTCGGGGTCGGTCGTCGCGAGCACGAACTTCAGGTACTCCGGCGGCTCCTCGAGCGTCTTCAGCAGCGCGTTGAAGGAGTCCTTCGTGAGCTGGTGTGCCTCGTCGATCATGAAGATCTTGAAGCGGCCGACACTGGGCTTGTAGGCCGCGCGCTCGAGCAGATCGCGGATCTCGTCGATGCCGCGGTTGGATGCGGCGTCGAGTTCGATGTAGTCGATGTAACGGTCGGCGTCGATCTCGGTGCAGGCGGTGCACACGCCGCAGGGCGTCGCGGTGATGCCGCCCTGTCCGTCGGGCCCGGTGCAATTGAGGCACTTGGCGAGGATGCGCGAGACTGTGGTCTTGCCGATCCCGCGCGTGCCGGTGAACAGGTAGGCATGGTGCAGGCGACGCTGCTCGAGCGCGTGCGTCAAGGCCGTCACCACCGCGTCCTGGCCGACCATCTCGGCGAACGTGCGCGAACGGTACTTGCGCGCGAGGACCACGTAGCTCATGCGGGCCATTCTAGAGGCGGTGCCCATGCCCCTTCCCGGATAATCCCGCGCCATGACCGCGTTGACCTATCACCAGGCGGGCGTCGACTACGCCAGGATCGACCCGCTCAAGGTGGCCGCGCAGCGCGCCGCCGCTGCCACCGCGGCTCAGCTGGCCGCGCACGGTTTCTCGGAGATCGCGGCCTCGCGCGGCGAATCGGCCTACGTGATCGACGTCGGCCCGTTCTACCTCGCGAGCATCGTCGAATGCCTGGGCAGCAAGGCCCTGGTGGCCGACGAGATGGCGCGCCTGACCGGCCAGAGCCATTACGCCGGCATCGCACAGGACACGATTGCGATGGCCGTCAACGACCTGATCACCGTCGGCGCCACGCCGCTCGTGGTGCAGGCCTACTGGGCCGCCGGCGGCAGCGACTGGTTCGGCGATGCGGCGCGTGCGCAGGCACTCGTCGAGGGCTGGCAACGTGCATGCGAGGCGTGCGGCGTGGCCTGGGGCGGTGGAGAGACACCCGCACTGGCCGGCATCGTCGAGGCCGGGCGCATCGACCTGGCGGCCAGTTGCACCGGCCTCGTCAACCCGAAGCAGCGCCTGTCGGTGGGCGAGCGGCTCACGGCCGGCGATGCGATCGTGCTGCTCGCCTCGTCGGGCATCCACGCCAACGGCCTGTCGCTCGCACGCAAGCTCGTCGAGCGATTGCCGCAGGGTTACCTGACGCCGATCGACGAGCGAGGTACGACCTACGGCGACGCGCTGCTCGCGCCGACCACGCTTTATTCGCCGGTGACCGAGGCGCTGTGGAGCGCCGGCATCGCGCCGCATTACGCGGCCAACATCACCGGCCACGGCTGGCGCAAGCTGCTGCGCCACCCGGGCGCGTTCACCTACCGCATCACTCAGGTGCCACCGGTGCCGCCGGTGCTGCGCTTCATCCAGCAGCATGCCGGGCAAGACAATCGCGAGTCCTACTCGACGCTCAACATGGGCGCCGGCTTCGCGCTGTTCGTCGCCGCCGCCGATGCCGAGCGCACAGTCGCGGTGGCGCATGCCCAGGGCGTGGCCGCCTGGGCGGCCGGCCGTGTCGAGGCCGGCGCGAAGCGCCTCGTGATCGAGCCGCTGGGCATCGAGTTCGGCGACGACGCGTTGCAGCTGCGCTGAGCACCGTCGCAGCGCGGGGACAGCCAGGGAGCGTTACACGGCGCGACTACAATCGTTCCCGACGGGCCTCCCCGCATGGAAGCGCGCCCAACCGGGTCAGGTGGGGAACCAAGCAGCCCTCAGCGTTGCAACCAGTGCCGGGGGTAAGGCTCGTCAACCTGCCTGGGTCGATCCGGGCTTCTCCTGCATCCCGCGCCCGATCGCCGTGCGAGGCGCCGCATTCGCCTCGATCGCCATCAGGCCGCAGACAGCGGCATCGGCCTGGACACGGGGTCCGGCCCCGCCACGGCGCTGCCTTGCAGGGCGTCCATGAGGTCACGGGCCGTCAGCTCGATTGAGCGGGCGTAGCGCTGAGCCACGCGTTCGATCGCCGCGGCCTGGCGCGCCGGCGGAAGCGCGAGCGCGTCGATTGTCTCGTTGGCGGCGCTGGCGACGAGGCGGATCGTGTCGTCGTCCGTGTCGGGCGTGCGTATCGTCGCGGAGTTCGGCAGGCGCCTGATCATGTGCAACACCGCCTCGTCCATGCCCCACCAGCGCGCCACGGCCAGGCCCATCGCCTCGATGTCACCGCCAAGCACCGCGAAGGCCGCGGCCTGTTCCGGCAAACCGGGATCTTCGGGATCGCCGTCGCGCGCGGCCGGCGCGGGTTGCATCAGACGACGCACTTGACGCATCTCGTCGGGAAAGTGGTACTGGACGACCAGGCGGCCGAGGTTCTGCATCAGCGCCACCAGGAACACCATCTCGGCGTCGTAGCCGGAAGGCCGCAGCGCCTGGGCCAGTCGCGCCGCGCGCTGGGCCATCGACAGCGCGTGTTCGAGGTCGATCGAGCCCGCGTCATCGAGCGGTCCGGGCCATTGGCGCAGGCCGAGCGCACAGCGACGCACGCCGTCCAGTCCGACCATCGCGATCGCTCGGCGCACGGTGAGCACCGGGCCGTTGCCGGCCACCTGTGTGCCGCGCACCGACGCGGTGTTGACGGTGCGCAGCAGCTCGAAGCTCAGGGCCGGGTCGCGCAGCACGACCTGCGCCAGCTCTTCCGTGTGCTCGCGTTCCATCAGCGCAAGCCGCGCCGCGCGCTGCGCCCCGTCGCGCAACGCGGGCAAGGCCCCGATCTGGCGCACGCGCTCGATCAGCTGGGCATGCGCGTTGCCGTCGTGCTGCGCCTCAGCCTCGAGCCAGCCCTCGAGCGCACGCGCCATCGTGCGCGCGCTGCGGTAGCGTTGCCGCGTGTGACGATCGGTGGCGCGGTTGGCGATCGCCCGCAGCACGTCGGGCACCGGGCGAGGCAGGTCCCAGCCAAGCCGGATCGGCTCGCGGCCTTCCGGTGCGAGGCGCGCGAGCGCCTTGCCGATGTCGGCCTCTTCCAATACCGGCGTGCCCGTGAGCAGGCCGTGCATCACGACCGCCAGCGCCAGCACGTCGCGCTCGGCGGCCACGCGTGCCGCCCGGCGCTGGTCACTGGCGCTGAGTTCGTCGTCGGGCAGCGCGTGCAGTGCGGTCGGCTCGACCGCCGCGACCTCCAGGCCCATCACGCGCAGCTGGCCGTTGTCGGCCAGCGCAAGCAGCCAGGGCTGCAGGTCGCGGTGGGCGTGGCCGGCATCGTGCGCGAAGGCCAGGCCCGCGGCGGCCTGCTGGATCCAGCGCGCGATGTCGATCGGCGCCTCGCCCGCCAGAGGATCGAGCGCCTGGCGATCGGCCAGCGTCGGGCCGATCGCCAGGTCATAGGCGATGTACGGCCATTGCTCCTGCTGGCCGACCTCGACCGCACGTGCGAGGTTCGGATGCGACACGCGCGCGCCGCGCCGCGCGCGATCGAGCCACTGGGCGAGCGCGTCCTTGTTCGGCGGCTGGCGACGCGGCAGCACGAGTGTCAGGTCCTGCCGCGTTTGCGGATCCCAGGCCTGCCACGCCATGCAGCGCGCGCTGCGTCCGCGCAGCGCGCGCAGTTCGAAGCGGCCGAGCCTGTGCACGGCCGTGACGGCAGCGGCGGCGGCGCCCGGCAGCGGGGCGTGGGTGGAGTCGGCGAACGAGGCCATGTGGGGGCGGTATTGCTTCGCGATTGGAACGCCGCCGTGCTGGGGCCGAAGCGCTGAAGTGGCGCCGCTTTGCCAGCCAGATCGGCGCGCTACGGCGTGATCTCGACCAGCTCGCCGCGGCCCGTGATGAATGCCGCGTGCACGGCCTCGCCGGGCACGAGGCGCGTGATCGCCTCGCGGTATGCGGTCAGCTGGGCGCGGTTGGCAGGATCGTCCTCGGGCGCGGCGCCCAGCTTGTAGTCGAGCACCCACCAAGCCGCATGCGGGGGTGCCAGCCGCACCAGCCGGTCGATCCGGCGCGGCTCGCCGCCTTCGGAGGCGATCGGCACTTCGTTGCCGGACCAGGCGATCGCGACGGGATCGAAGAAGCGGCGGCATGCGGGGTTGTCGAGGATGCGCGCACCGGCCGCCGCCACGACGCCCGCCTCGGGAAGGCCGCAGGCCGCTGCCGCCGCCTGCGCGAGCGCGTCGCGATCGGCGGCCGGCTCGCGCGTGACCCATTCGAGCCAGCGGTGCACGGCCTGGCCCAGCCGCGCGGCGGCATCGTCGGCCGCGGCCGGCGGCTGCGTGACCGCCGCACGAGCCGCCAGGTGCGGCAGGATCGCCAGCTCGGCGCCTTCGCGGGCCCTGGCCAGCGGCGCGGCCGGCTCCGGGGCCCAGGCGGCGGCATGCGCGTCGAGCCGCTGCCACCAGGAGCGCCCGGGCGCGGCACGGTTGGGCGGCGTGCGGCTCACGACCACGCGCTGTTCAGCGCGCGTGAGCGCGACGTACAGCGCATTGGCCTCCTCACGCGAGCGTGCCGCATGCTCGTCGGCCATCAGCGCGCGCAGCGAGGGCGGGCAGCGCGACTCGGCGGCGATGAACGCCGCGCGCCGCGGGCGCCTTGCGTCGACCGGCCATTCGACGAGCAGGGTGGCGGTCTCGTTGCGTGGCGGCTCGGGCTCGGTGTCCATCAGGAACACGACGCGCGCCTCGAGCCCCTTGGCGCCATGGATCGTGAGCAGCTGCACCGCGTCGGGCCGCGCGGCACGCGGCGCCTCGATGCGGCGCCGCCGCAGCGCACGAACGAAACCGTAGGGCGTGGCAAAGCGACCGCCGTCCAGCGCCAGCGCCGCGGCGAGCAGCGCGTGCACCGCATCGACAGCCCGCCCGCGCAATGCCGGCGGCACCGCGGCCACCAGACGCGGCAGCAGGTCGCCCTCGTGCACGATGCGGTCGAGCAGGTCGTGCGGCGGCAAGGCACCGGCCGCGTCGTGCCAGAGGGCGAACAGCCGTGCGGCGCGACGCAGTTCCAGAGGCGCGCCGGCCGGCTCGTCGCTCAGGCGCATCAAGGCAGGCCACCAGGCACCGGTGGCGCGCGCACGCGCCGCCAAATCGAGCAGGGCCTCGTCGGACACGCCGAACAGCGGACTCCTGAGAGCGCGCGCCAGCGACAGCGACTGGCCCGGCGATGCCAGCACGTCGAGCACCGCCAGCAGGTCCTGCGCCTCGGGCAGGTCGGCCAACTGCACCTGTTCGGGCGCGACGAATGGAAGGTGGTGCGCGGCGAGCGTTCGCGCCAGCAACCGCAGCGGCTCGCGCTTGCGGGCCAGCACCATGATCTCGCCCGGCGCAACGCCTTCGGCCCGCACGAGCGTGTCGATCGCCTGCGCCACGGTGACGGCCTCGGCCTCGCGCAGCACCGCCTGCGCCTCGTGGCGCGGCTCGGTCAGCGAGGGGCGCCACACGCGCGGCGGCTCGTCTTCGCCGCGAGCGCGCGGCGCGCGCACGCGTTGCGGCGCCGGCAGCGCGGACAGTGCAGCGACATCGGCGGTCGAGGCCGCCTCGGTGGTGTGCGGCCGCCAGTCGAAGGCCGCGCCTTCGGCCTGCCATGACCCGAACAGGGTATTGATCAGTCCGATAAGCGCCGGCGCGCAACGTCGCGTGTGGTCGCAGGCCGCCACCGTGCCGCCCAGCGCCTGCACGACGAAACGCTGGGCGGCCTCGAACACGCGCGGCTCGGCGCGGCGGAAACGGTAGATGCTCTGCTTCGGATCACCGACGATGAACAGGCGCGGCCCATCGGCGCCGGCACCGGCGTACGAGGACAACCAGGTATGCAGCGCATGCCATTGCAGCGGGCTCGTGTCCTGGAACTCATCGATCAGCAGATGGCGCACGCGTGCGTCGAGCCGCTCCTGCACCCAGCCCGACAGCGCGTGGTCGGCCAGCAGCGCGAGTGCGACGCGCTCGAGATCGGCCATGTCCACCAGACCGCGCCGCTGCTTGAGCGCAGCGTACTGCGCGAACAACAGCCTCGACAGGCGCACCATCGCCGCGTGTTCCTCGTGTGCCTCGAACTGCGCGACCGCGTTGGTCAGGCGATCGAGTTCGTCGCACAGGCGCTGCTGCGTCGGCAGCTCGCCCAGTTGCTTGCGCGGCGTGCCGTCGCCACCGTCGGTGAACAATGCGGCGCGCAGCGCCGTCAACGCGTCGCGATCGTCGGCCACGGCGACGGCCTCGAGCAGGCCTTGCGCGGCGTCGTCGGACAGCTTCTTGCCGCGCGCCGCCAGCGCGCGGGCGAGCGAGCGCACCTCGGCGACGAAGGCCGCCTCACGCACACGCGACGCCGGGTGCGCAGTACTGCCGGGATCGATCGAATCGGCCAGCGTGCCCGCCTCGTCGGCCAGTTCGATTTCGGCGCGGCGGTCCAGTGCCAGCTTGAACCAGCGCGACAGCACCGTGCGCCCGCGTCGCTGCGACAGCATCCGGTAGTCGGCGAGGCGGTCCGCATCGGCGCGAACTGCAGCGTGGAAGGCACGCATCAGTTCGGGTTCGTGATCGTCGATGTCCTGCACCGGCGTCAGCCCCGGCGCGAGCCCCAGGCCCGCGAGCAGGTCCAGCGGCGCGGCCTGCAGCAGCTGGGTGAACCAGGCATGGAAGGTGCGCACCTCGACCGCACGCCCCTGCGCGAGCAAGCGCTCCTGCAGCCCGATCAGCTCGGTCGCGTGCGCCGATGCCGCGGCCGCCGGCACGCCGCGTTGTCGCAATTCCGCCGCGGCCTCGTCGGGCGTCAGGCGCGAGAACGCGTCGAGCCATTCGGCCAGGCGCGTGCGCATCTCGCCGGCAGCCTTGCGAGTGAAAGTGATCGCGAGGATCTCGTGTGCCGGCGCACCCTCGAGCAGTGCGCGCACGATGCGCGAGACCAGCATCCAGGTCTTGCCGGCGCCCGCGCAGGCCTCGACCACGACGTGACGGCGCGGGTCACAGGTCACCGCGTAGAACCGCTCGCGGCTCGCGGCGAGGCCGTCCAATGTGTACGCGGGGTCGGTCATGACGCGTCGGCCCAGTGATCGCGCCGGCACAAGCCGCGCATCTCGCAGTGCTCGCAGGTCCCGCCTTCGCCGAGCGCGGCGGCCCCGGCACCGCTGCGCAGCGCGTCGAGGTCGGCCGCCAGGCCCTCGATCAGCCCGGTGGCGCTGCGTGCCGGGTCGGGGTGCTCGATGACCTGCGGCGGCTTGCGCTCGTCGAGCGCGAGGTAGACCGCCCGCGGCGGCCGGTCGTCCAGCTCGTCGTTCAGCAGCGCAGCATAGAACGCGAGCTGCGTGTCCTCGAGCGGCTCCTTGACCTTGCGTTTGAGCGCATCGGCGTTGCCGGTCTTGTAGTCGATCACCATCGCGCTGCCATCGCGATGCCGGTCGATGCGGTCGAGCCGGCCGTCGAGCTGCAGGCCGCCCAGCTCGGGCGGTGAGATCGCGCGCTGCTGTTCACCGCACACGTAATGCCAACCCTGGGCATCGCGCGTGTGCAGCCAGTCGAGATAGTGCGCGGCCAGGCGCTCGAACGTGACGTGAAAGGGCAGCATCGCGTCGCCGTCGAGTTGCTGTTCGGCGAGCACGCGTTCGGCGATCTCGTGCAGGCGCTTGCGTTCGGCTGCGGCATCGATGAACGGTGCGATCCGCCGCTCCTCGTGGAACGCGTGCAACACCTCGTGCAGCCAGCGCCCCTGATCGCGCCTGCCGGGGTCGGCTTCGAGCTCGACCGCCTCGGCCAGCCCCAGACCGACTCGTGCGAAGAATCGGTAGGGGCACTCGCGCAAGGCCTCGATGCTGGTGGCCGACAGGCGCGCAGGCATCGCCCCGGCCATCGATGGCGCCGGGCGCGTGACAGGCCGTGGCTCGATGCGTGCCGTGGGGCACTGCACCGACAGGTCGTCGGGCGCCGGCAGGCCGCGTCGACGCCGCGCCTGCAACGCCCATCCGACCAACGGACTCGGCGCGAGCGCTTCGCCATCCTCGTGCGTTCGTCGCAGCAACGTCACCCGCGGCAGGCGCAGCAGCTGGGCGAAGGCCAGTCGCTCGCGCTCGCGGCGTGCCGCCGCGTCGGGCAGACCCAGTTCGCGCCGTGTCGCGTCGGACAGCAGGCCCAGTGCAGGAGCACCGAGCCCCAGGTGGCGCTCGTCGCAACCGGGAAACACCACCGCGCCGAACGGGCGCAACGGCATGCGCGACAGCGGCGTGATCACGACCTGCGGCGACGCGGGCGCGGCCGGCAGGTAAATTCCCTCTTCGAGCGTGGCCGCGACCCAATCGGTGAACGCCGCCAGATCGAGCAACGTGCTCGAGCTGAGCGCGGTCCAGGACGTGCCCGGCGTGCTGACGTCGAGGCGCAATGCCGCAAGCACCGCGCGGCCCGCCGGATCGTCCCCGAGCGACGAAATCAGCGGCGGGGTCGTGCGCCTGAGTGCGTCCAGCCAGGCCTGAAGGCTGCGCGGCCCGGCGCCGGCACCGAGCCCGGACAGGCGGATGCGCGCCGCGCGCCACCAAGCGAGCGTGTCCGCGTCGGGCGTGCGTTCGCGGCGCCAGGCGGTCTCGAGCGTCACCAAGGCGGGCTCGTCGGGCTGCTCGGCCTTGAGCGCGTCCAGCGTCGCGTCGCGCCCGGCGTCAGGCGCAGCGGCTCGAAGCACGCTCATCAGTCGTGCAGCGGCACGCGTGGTCGACAACGTCCAGCCGGTCTCGTCGGTCAGGGCGACGCCGGCGCGTTCGAGCAAGGCGCGGATGCGGCGCACGACGAACCGGTCCTCGGCCACGAGCGCCACGGGCGTGTCGCCGGCCTCGACGGCGCGCACGACCTCGACTGCCGCGGCCATCGCCTCGTCCTCGAGCCCGTGGGCGTGGCGCAGCGCCGGTGCGGGAGCGCCCGCACCGGCATCGAAGGGCGCCTGCGGGTCGGGGTCTGTCACAACGAGCCATGTCGGGAGACCCTGCGCACAGGCATGCTCGAGTAGAGGCGGGACCAGCGCATGCGCGCCGCCTGCCTGGATCGCCGCCCAGGCCGACGGGCGGTGGGTCCACAGCGCCGCAGTCGGCTCGCGCGTTGCGCCCGCCGCCCATTCGAGCGCCCAGCGCGCCAGCAGCCGCTCGCTCCCGCCCGGCCCCTGCATCGACGGCAACGCCGCGCGTGCCGCCTGCCACCACTCGACACGTCCGGCAGGCGCGCGCGCGTGCACGCGATCGAGCAGCGCATGCGCGGTATCGACGACGTCAGCCACTGCGGCGTCGAATGCGCGTGGATCGCGTTCGGCCCATTGGCGGCCCAGCGGTTCGCGCTTGAGCATGGCGTAGGCAGCCAGGCGATCCATGCAGCGCTCCAGCGTCGGGCCGTCCGATGCCGGTGCAGCCGGAGGCGCCAGCGACCCGGCCAGGGTGTGCACCGTCTCGACGCGCGGTTGCCAGCCACCGCGCTGCGCGAACGCGCCACGCGCCGTGCCAAGCACTCCGGCGTGCGGCACGAGCACGACCGCGTCGCGCACCGACACGCCCGCGGCTGCCCACGCCGCGTGCAACTCTTCAACCAGGCGCGGCCACGTGCTCCGATCGACCGGACCGGCGTCGAGTCTCAGACGCGCTATCGACGCCATAGAGGGGGGTTGGGCCTGGGCTCCGCGCGAACCATTGCGCTGTGTCAGAATCATTCTGCCTCGTGCTTCAGTGAAGCCCGGCCCAGGAGGGGTACCCAATGAGCAGCGAATTGATCAAGCATGTGACCGACGCGTCGTTCGAAAGCGACGTGCTGAAGTCCGACAAGCCCGTCCTGGTGGACTACTGGGCAGAGTGGTGTGGTCCCTGCAAGATGATCGCGCCGATCCTCGACGAGTTGTCGTCGCAGTATGACGGGCGCCTGCAGATCGCGAAGATGAACGTCGACGAGAATCAGGACGTCCCGGGCAAGTTCGGCATCCGCGGCATTCCGACCTTGATGCTGTTCAAGGATGGCCAGCTCGCCGGCACCCTCGTGGGTGCGCACCCGAAGGCCAAGTTCACGGCCTTCATCGACTCTCATCTATAATCTGTGGCATTGCCGGCGGACGCCCGCGCGCGCCGGTCGTAGAATCGCCACCGCGCCCCTGGCTGCAGATCCGAATAGGACAGCGGGCGCGCGGTTCCGGCCCCACCCCTGAAGCCTTGCCCGAGAGTGCCACCAGTGCTCTCGCCGGTAACGCAGGGTCACGAGAACCTCAAGTCCCCGGGGCCGATCATCGCGGCATGGCGCCAGGCGAGCGCGTTGCCGACCCAAGGGCCCACCTCCCATGCACCTTTCAGAACTCAAAGCACAGCACGTCTCCGCCCTGATCACGATGGGCGAGGAACTGGAGATCGAGAACGTCGCCCGCATGCGCAAGCAAGAGCTGATGTTCGCGATCATGAAGAAGCGCGCCAAAGGCGGCGAGCAGGTCTTCGGCGACGGCGTGCTCGAGGTGCTGCCCGACGGATTCGGGTTCCTGCGCGCGATCGACACCAGCTACATGGCTTCGACCGACGACATCTACCTGTCGCCCAGCCAGATTCGGCGCTTCAACCTGCATACCGGCGACATGATCGAGGGCGAAGTGCGCGTGCCTAAGGACGGGGAACGCTACTTCGCGCTCGTGAAGGTCGATCGCGTCAACGGCGTGACGCCCGAGGAGAACAAACACAAGATCATGTTCGAGAACTTGACGCCGCTGTTCCCCAAGGAACAGTTCAAGCTCGAGCGGGACAACCTGAAGGCCGACGAGAACATCACCTGCCGCATCATCGACCTCGTGGCGCCGATCGGCAAGGGCCAGCGCGCGTTGCTGGTGGCACAGCCCAAGACAGGCAAGACGGTCATGATGCAGCACTTGGCCCACGCGCTGGTGGGCAACCATCCCGACGTGCACCTGATCGTGCTGCTGGTCGACGAGCGGCCGGAGGAAGTGACGGAGATGGTTCGCACGGTGCGCGGCGAGGTCATCAGCTCGACCTTCGACGAACCGGCCGCGCGCCACGTGCAGGTCGCCGAGATGGTGATCGAACGCGCCAAGCGCCTGGTCGAGTTGAAGAAGGACGTCGTGATCCTGCTCGACTCGATCACGCGCCTCGCGCGCGCGTACAACAACGTGCTGCCCAGCTCGGGCAAGGTGCTGACCGGCGGCGTCGACGCCAACGCGCTGCAGCGCCCGAAACGGTTCTTCGGTGCGGCGCGCAATGTCGAGGAAGGTGGCTCGCTCACCATCATCGGCACCGCGCTGATCGACACCGGCTCGAAGATGGACGAGGTGATCTACGAGGAGTTCAAGGGCACCGGCAACTGCGAAATCCATCTGGATCGCCGCATGGCCGAAAAACGCGTCTACCCCTCGATCCTCATCAACAAGAGCGGCACGCGGCGCGAGGAACTGCTGCTCAAGCCGGAGATCCTGCAAAAGACCTGGATCCTGAGAAAGCTGCTGTACCCGATGGACGAGATCGAGGCGATGGAATTCATCCTGGACAAGATGAAGCAGTCGAAGAACAACCTCGATTTCTTCGACATGATGCGCCGCGGCGGCTGAGGGACTCACGGCCCCAAGACGCCTGCGGCGTCGCCCCCGAGGGGAGCGCGGGCCGCTTGGGAACGGCCCGGCGCTGGCCCGAGGTGGCCCGCTTATAATTTGCGTTTACCCTGGCCGGAAAGCGCTCTGATGAGAGCAGCGCGGCTGCCGCAAACCCTGAAGAGGAACCCCATGAAAGAAGGCATCCACCCCTCGTACCGCGACGTCGTGTTCCAGGACCTGTCCAACGGCTTCCAGTTCGTGACCCGTTCGACCGTCCAGACCAAGGACATGATCAAGCTCGACGACGGCCGCGAACTGCCGTTGTTCAAGATGGAGACCTCGAGCGAGTCGCACCCCTTCTACACCGGCACGCAGAAGAGCGTCGACAACCTCGGCGGCCGGGTCGAGAAGT
>Ga0209797_10000291_pt1 | contig 24565 bp, 23 predicted proteins | sample DOMMetBare3Fresh_2_FD_187472 | JGI IMG/M metagenome (GOLD analysis project Ga0209797, IMG submission 187472) | Wetland sediment microbial communities from St. Louis River estuary, USA, under dissolved organic matter induced mercury methylation -... | ecosystem: Environmental > Aquatic >... | reverse complement strand
GATGCCTACTACTCTGCGAATCTCGGGCGCAATGACATTCTCGCGGGCTTCGAAACCTGGGGCAGAACCGTCATCCTTGGCGTCAACGCCAGGTTCTGATCAACAGGATATTTCGCCATGCGCGCATTCATGCCCTGCCGTGCGCTGGCGCTTGTCGCTGCAACGCTCGTGTTATCGCCGGCCATCGCCGCCGATCATGCACCAGGTGTTGAGACGCGGAGCAACGGCCTCGCGCTGACCCCGCCGCTCGGCTGGAGCAGCTGGAACAATTTCGGCGAGGACATCAACGAACAGCTGCTCGTCGAGACGATCGACGCGATGGTCGCCAACGGCATGCGCGACGCGGGCTACGTGTTCGTCAATCTCGACGACGGCTGGCAGCGCTACAAGGGACCGCGACGGGACCATGCGCTGGAGTTCGATCCCGCCAAGTTTCCGCACGGTATCGCTTATCTCGCGGACTATGCGCATGCGCGCGGCATGAAGCTCGGCATCTACTCGGGCCCCGGCCAGGAGACCTGCGCCGGCTACACAGGCAGCGAAGATCACGAGGCGCAGGACGCCGCGATGTTTGCCGGCTGGGGGGTCGATCACCTCAAATATGACGCCTGCTGCTCGCATCGGGACGCTCCGAAGACCGAGTTGCAGCGCATCTTCCGCACGATGTCGAATGCGCTGATGGCGCAGAAGCGCGGCATCGTGCTGCACGCGTGTCACTGCGGTTGGGGCGACATCTGGGAGTGGGCCGCGGCGCTTGGCGCGAACCATTGGCGCATTGGCCAGGATATTTCCGATGATTTCAATTACCCCGGGAACCGCGAGGGGTATTACTTCGACGCACTCGACCAGCTCGACCGTGGCGTCGGTATCGAGAAGTACAGCGGGCCCGGCCACTGGAATGACTACGACATGCTGATCGTCGGCCTCAATGGCAAGAGCAAGCAACTGGTCGGAAGCGGGGCCTCGAACACCGAATACCGCACGCACTTCAGCTTGTGGGCGATGGTGTCGTCGCCAATGCTGGTGGGCGCCGACGTGCGTCACCTCGATGCGGATTCGCTCGAGACGCTGACCAACAGGGAAGTCATCGCGCTCAGCCAGGATCCCTCCGGCTCGGTGGCAACGAAGGTCCGCGACGACGGTGATCTTGAAGTCTTTGCGAAGGAACTGGCTGATGGAAGCGTGGCGGTGCTGCTCCTCAATCGCGGCGCCGCCACGGCTGACATGACCTTCGGTCCGCGACGCGACCTGCAGTTGCCGATGGACCGCTACTCGGTGCGTGACCTCTGGCAGCACCGCGACCTCGGCAACTACGACATTCCGTTCACTGCCGAGGTGCAGAGCCATGAGGCCAAGGTGTACCGGATACGGCAGCTTGCGACGAGCGCGAACGGCCGGTCGACGAGCATCGATGGCGCACGCGACTAGTGGCCCGCGAACATGAGCGCGTGGCTCCTCCATGCATTGATAACGATGCTGCTATGGGGCGTCTGGGGCGCGTTCGCCGGTCTGCCCGGCGAGCATGGGGTGCCGGAGACCCTGAATTACGTCGTCTGGTCGCTCACGATGATTCCGCCCGCGCTCTTCGTGTGGCGCTGGAGCGGTAAGCCGCTCAAGCGCGATGGCCGTTCAATCGCACTCGGCCTCGCCATCGGCCTGCTCGGTGCGGGCGGTCAGCTCCTCCTGTTTCATGCGGTCCGCATCGGTCCGCCGTACCTGATATTCCCGATCATTTCATTGTCCCCAGCGCTCACGATCGCGCTTTCGTTCACACTTCTGAGAGAGCGCACGGGCAAGCTGGGCTTCGCCGGCATCGTGCTTGCGCTGTTGTCCCTGCCGCTTTTCGACTATCGCGCGGACGGTGAACCCGCAGGCTATGGTCTGTGGTTCGTGCTGGCGCTTGCCATACTCGCCGCCTGGGGCGTGCAGGCGTATTTCATCAAGCTCGCGAACACGACCATGGACGCTGCGAGCATCTTCATCTACATGACCTTGAGTGGACTGCTGTTCGTGCCGGTCGCGCTCTTGATGACCGACTTCACGCAGCCGATCAACTATGGGCTCGACGGGCCGGGTCTTGCCGCCCTGATCCAGGTTCTGAACGCCATCGGGGCGCTGACGCTGGTCTTTGCCTTCCGCTACGGCAAGGCCATCATCGTCTCGCCGCTCGTCAATGCCGGCGCGCCGCTGCTGACGGCGATCATCTCGCTGGCGCTCGCAGGCCTGATGCCAGGCCCGGTCAAGCTGGCGGGCATTGCGCTCGCGTTGCTTGCTGCTCTGATGCTCGCGCTGCAGCCGGAAGAGCCGGCATGAAGCCGCTGCTCGACATCATTGGCCGGCACAAGCACGGGCAGCCGGTGGGAGTCTATTCACTCTGTTCGGCGAACCCGTGGGTCCTCGAAGCCGCGATGCGTGAAGCGAAGGCAGGCTCGTCGCCGCTGCTGATCGAAGCGACCTGCAACCAGGTGAATCAGTTTGGCGGGTACACGGGCCTCACGCCTGCGGACTTCCGGCGGTTCGTGGAGGACATCGGGCACCGTGCGGGGTTTCCGCTGAAACGGCTCTTGCTCGGCGGCGATCACCTGGGCCCGAGCGCCTGGCAGAAAGAGCCCGTCACCGTCGCGATGGCGCGTTCCGATGAGCTCGTCGCGCAGTACGTTGCGGCGGGGTTTCGCAAGATTCATCTCGATTGTTCGATGTCCTGTGGCGGCGATCCAGCGCCGTTGCCGGAAATTGAAGTCGCCGCGCGAGCCGCCCGATTATGCGCCGTGGCGGAGCGAGCCTCGCAGCAGCACGGCGGCGAGTCTCCGGTCTATGTAATCGGCACCGAGGTGCCGACTCCGGGAGGCGGTGCGGACAATCTGGAGCATGTCGCGGTGACAACGCCGGAGTCCGTCGAGGCCACGATTGCGGCGCATCGACGAGCCTTCACAGAGGCAGGCCTGGCGGCGGCCTTGCCGCGGATCATCGCGCTCGTCGTGCAGCCGGGTGTCGAGTTCGATAATCACAAGGTCGTTGATTACCGGCCCGAGAAGGCCAGGGACCTGAGCGAGTTCATTGCGCGGGATCCGCAACTCGTCTTCGAAGCGCATTCCACGGATTACCAGACGCCGGAGAATCTGCGGGCACTAGTGCGCGATCACTTTGCCATCCTCAAAGTCGGGCCGGCCGCGACATTCGCGCTGCGCGAAACATTGTGGGCGCTGGACGCCATCGAAAGAGAACTGCCCGGTGTGGTACCGCACGCTGATCTGCGCGAAGTGGCGTTGCGCACGATGCGCGCAGATCCGAAATACTGGCGCGGCCACTACCGTGATTCCGCCAACGAGTCCCTCGATCTGGCGTACAGCCTGAGCGACCGGATTCGCTACTATTGGCCACACCCCGACGTTCAACTGGCATGCACCGCGCTGCTCGGCAACCTGCGGAATCGCCCGCTGCCAATGACGCTGGTGAGCCAGTACCTGCCGCGGCAGTATGCGGCGATCCGCGCCGGGCAACTCGACGCCGCGGTCGACGCATTGCTGGGCGATGGCATCGCGTCGGCGCTGCGACCCTACATCCGGGCCTGCGGCCAATGACGAAAATCACATCATCGGCAACTGAGCGCGAAATTGCCCAGCAACCGGAGGTCTGGCCGCGGATCGCCGCACTCGTGGTCCGCGAGCGGGCGCGCCTCGATGCGTTTCTCGGGCCGCAGCTCGGAGACGCCAACCTGCGCATCATCCTGAGCGGTGCCGGAACGTCGGCTTTCATCGGCGCATGCCTTGCTCCGGCGCTGTTCCGGCATCTGCAGCGACGCGTCGAGACGGTGGCTACGACCGATCTGGTTCCGGGTCCCCAGCTGCATCTGCAGCGCAGCGTTCCCACGCTGCTGGTGTCGTTCGCGCGCTCGGGCAACAGCCCAGAAAGCGTCGCGGCAATCGACCTCGCCGAACATATGCTCGCAAGCCCGCATCATCTCATCATCACCTGCAATCCCGATGGCGCGCTCGCCAGGCGGGTGTCGACCCTGCAAAACGCCTTGATGCTGGTGCTGCCGGATGAGACGAACGACAGAGGCTTCGCGATGACCTCGAGCTTCACTTCGATGTTGCTGGCGGCGGCGCTTGTTTTCGGCGTCCTCGCACCGGATGTCGTGCCGCGCCTCGCGAGCGCCGCTTCCGCTGTGATGACTCCGGCACATACATTGGCGCAGAGGCTCGCAGCACAGCGGTTCGAACGCGTCGTATTCCTGGGCAGCAATGAGCTTCGCGGGCTTGCCGCGGAGGCGGCGTTGAAGTTGCTCGAGCTCACCGACGGCCGGACAGTCACGATGTCGGATTCGGTGCTCGGATTCCGCCACGGCCCCAAGACAGTCGTCAATGATCGCACGCTGATCGTACTATTGCTCTCGAACGATGCGTATGCACGAGCCTATGATCTTGATCTGCTCGCTGAAGTGCACCGCGATGCCCGCGCTGGAGCGATCGTCGTGTTGGGTGTTCGCGGCGTAGATCTGGGCGGCGTCGAACGACTCGAGTTCCCGGGCCTGGACGGTGCGCGCGACCTGGAAGTTGCGCTGCTCGACGTGATGTTCGCGCAGATCTTGGCCCTGAGACAATCGCTGGAGTTCGGCCTGGCGCCCGACCGCCCGAATGTCACTGGCATGGTCAATCGTGTTGTGCGGGGTGTGCACATCTATCGCTGGCCGGAGGATCGCGCGAATGTTTCTCGGCGTTGACGGCGGCGGCACCAAGACCGCATACGCACTGATTGACAGCGAAGGCAATCTTCGGGCGAGCCATGTGGCCGGCAGCGTGAGTCACCTGTCGGAGGGTCTTGCGCAAGCCACCCGGCTGCTCATCGACGGCACGGCCGCAGTCCTGGCCCAGTGCGCATCGGATGCCTCGCACATCACTTTTGCCTATTTCGGACTGGCCGCCTATGGCGAGGACAGTGCGACCACCGCTCAGATGGACGCCATGCCGTCCTCGCTCCTCGATGTGTCGAAGTATCGCTGCGGCAACGACATGATCTGCAGTTGGGCAGGGTCGCTTGCCTGCCGTGATGGCATCAGTGTCATCGCGGGAACAGGTTCGGTGGCCTATGGCGAATTTGCGGGCCGCGCAGCGCGCGCGGGCGGTTGGGGCGAATTGATCGGCGACGAAGGATCCGCGTACTGGATCGCACGTGAAGGCATGAACCTGTTTTCGCGGATGAGCGATGGCCGTGCGGATCGAGGGCCGCTCTACGCAGTGGTCCGCGAGCGGCTGGGATTGCAATTCGACCTCGACCTTTGCGCCCGAATCTATGGCGAAAGCGCGAACGCGCGCGGCGCGTTCGCGCAATTTGCACGCCTCGTACATGAGGCATCGAATGCTGGCGATGTTGAGGCCGGTGCCATCTACCTCAGGGCAGCGGATGAGCTGGCGGCGACGGTGCTCGCAGTGCGGCGAGCGCTCGCGGTACCCGACTCGGTGGTACTGCCTGTATCGTATTCGGGCGGTGCATTCGCCGGATCTCCCAGGCTGGTCGACGCCTTCAAAAATGCGCTTGGCGTGATGCGGGCTGCATTCGACTGCCGGTTGCCGTTGTTTCCGCCTGTCATCGGCGCATCACTCTATGCCGCGCGCCTGGCGGGCCAAGCCCTGAAAGCCGAGGCGCTGGCGAACCTGAGCGGGCAATGCGCGACGGCAGATCTGCCGCAATGAACATGCTCGTCCGCCAGTTGAGAAGCATGCTGCTGCTGTGTCTCACGTCAGTCGCGGTTGCGTGTGCACCTGCAGTACGATACAGCAGGGGCGATTTCCGCAAGGTCGACAAGATCGACGCGCACGTGCATCTGGCCGGTGAACTGCCCGTCTTCATGGCTCGCGCCGAGACCGACGGATTCCGCCTGCTGACGATCAACGTCAACTATGCTGACTTTCCACCGCTCGCTGATCAACTGCAGAATGCCATTGCGCTGCAAAGGACATACCCTACGCGGATCGCATTTGCGGCGACATTCGACGCTGCTGGCAGCGACCGGCCGGAATGGCTCCCGCGCACCCAGCATCAGATCGATGGCGCCCTTGCGCAGGGCGCGGTCGCCATCAAGGTCTGGAAGGACATCGGCATGCAGCTACGCGATGCCGATGGCCGCGTGGTCATGATCGATGACGCAAGGTTTGCGCCCGTTTTTTGTTCACTCGTCGAGCGCGGCGTGGTCGTGCTGGGGCACCAGGGCGAACCGCGAAACGCCTGGTTGCCGCTGGAGCAGATGACGGTGCGCGGCGATCGGGACTATTTCGCGGAGCACCCGCAGTACCACATGTTCCGGCATCCGGAGTGGCCGAGCCACGAGGAGCAACTCGCCGCGCGCGACCGGCTGCTGGACCGCTATCCGGATATGCGATTCGTCGGCGTGCACCTCGCATCGCTCGAATGGGATGTCCGGCGCATTGCCGCATTTCTGACTCGCTATCCGGGCGCGTCCGTCGACCTCGCTGCCCGTCTCGTTCACCTTCAGCGGCAGGCGGTCGATGACCGGGAGAAAGTGCGCGCGTTCTTCATCGCCTATCAGGATCGCATCCTCTATGGCACCGACTTGGCGCGAGGTCGTGACCAGGGCGATGCCGAATTCGCTGAAGAAGCTCACGAGACCTGGCTCGCGGACTGGCGATTCCTGACGGGCGATTCGCAGATGCAATCCGGCGAATTCGAAGGATCATTTCGGGGCCTTGCGCTGCCTCGAACGGTGATCGACAAGATCTATCGAGACAATGCGCGCAAGCTGTTCCCTCGCGCCTGGGAGGCTGCACCGCAGGCTGATGGCGTCAAGAGCGCGAATCCAGCAAGGTGAAGGACCGCTGGACGCGGCTACTCAGCGCCTGCCCGCATCTGCCGCAAACGCGCCGAATTGCAACCCGAGCACCTCGTTCACGATCGGGGCCAGGGCGTCCAGCTTGTGCGCCGGATCTCCGCTGACGCGATAACTCACGTCGGCGGACGTGACACCGTCCTTCTCCGCAAGCGTGATCGTCAGCACGCCGCTGACGGCCATCTCCTGCAGCGGGCCGAGCGCGGCGTCGAGCCGCAGCATGCGATTTGGTATCGCCATGATGACGCGGCCGTGCTCGGCGCTGCCGCCTGCCCATTGCTCGCAAAAGCAGCCGCCCGCTGTGGCACTGAGCGACAGCGCTTCGCGCTTTCCCGACCAGGTGTGATCAGCGGGCCACCAGCGTTCTGGATGAATCAGCGATTCCCAGGCCCGCGTCGCCGGTGCCGCGATGCGGAACTGGTTCTTGATCATCAAGCCGTCGGCGGCCGCAAGCGCCACTTCGGCGCCGGCGGCGAGCGGCAGCAACAAGGAAAGGAGGGACGGCAGTATCCGTAAACGCATCGAAGACTCTCCGGTTCAGCGATAGAGAAGATATGGCTGCCGCGCCTCGCGCCAGATGGCTTCGTCTTTCAACGCCGCCGCGTCGAGGTCAGTGGGTGCCGCCGTGGAGTCGTCCACCCATTCGCGCAGCAGCGGTCCGCCATTGATGACGTCGATCGCGAGCTTGCCGGTCTCGTACTCGTAAGGGAAATCGCGCCACAGCGGATAATCTGGGCGCAGCGCGCGCAGTGCCTTGAATGCGAGCGCCATCAGCCGCCAGGGCCGGAAGGCCTCGTGCTTGTAGCCCGCATCGTCCACGTGAATCTGCAGTCCGGCGCAGAGTTGCCCGCTGTGCTTGTGGAAGGTGGGCTCGAACCAGCAGGGCCGCAATGTGCAGCCGGCGAGCCAGTCGGGAGCGATCTCCCGCATTCTTGCGAGCAATGCTCGTGCATCGATATCCGGCGCGCCGAACAACTCGAGCGGCCGCGTCGTGCCGCGGCCCTCCGAGAGCGTCGTGCCCTCCAGCATCACCGTGCCCGGATAGCAGCGTGCCATCGAGAGATTGGGCGCATTGGGACTGGGATTGACCCAGGCGCGCTCGGTCAGCGGCCAGCCGTAGCCGGGCGGCTCCAGAGGTCGCCAGCCCGCCATCGTCACGATTTCGTAGTCGACGCCGAGCCTGAGTTTTTCGACGAACCAGCCGCCCAGTTCTCCGAGCGTCATGCCGTGGCGCATCGGCAATGCGCCTGCGCCGACAAAACTCTCCCAACCCGGAGTCAGCAATGGCCCCTCGATGGGCCGTCCGATCGGATTCGGACGATCCAGCACGCGGATTGCCTTCTTGGCGCGCGCCGCCTCCTCGAGCAGGTAGCGAAGTGTCGTGAGGAATGTGTAGACCCGGCAACCGACATCCTGCAGGTCCACGAGCAGGATATCGAAGGTTTCCAGCATGGCTGCGGTCGGCCGGCGCACCTTGCCATACAGACTGAACACCGGGATCCCGTGCACGGGATCGGTGTAGTCCTCCGATTCGACCATGTTGTCCTGCTTGTCGCCGCGCAATCCGTGTTGCGGGCCGAATGCGGCCGCAAGCTTGATTTCCGGATGCGCAGCGATGGCGTCCAGCGTATGCGTCAGGTCTGCGGTGACTGACGCGGGATGTGCCACCAGCGCGACCCGGCGGCTGGCCAAGGTCTGTTGCAGCACGCGATCCGCGAGCAATCGCTCAATACCAAACTTGATCATGCGGGCAGCCGCAACGTGAATGTCGCGGGGTCGTGAAAATCCGGCTGTGCCGCGCCATGACTGAGCGCCCAGTACGAAAGGCCGTCGCGCTCGTCCTTGATGACAGCCGCGAGTCCGGCCGAGAGCGGTGCATGGCGCGCGAATTCCGCGATGCCGTCTAGTGAAAGTTGGATATTCATGGCCAGCCAATCCGGTCCGCGCCGGACCTCCATTCGCGGCGCCGTCAGCTTGGGCGACTCCCTGCCCTTGCGCCTGCCGGCGAAACGATACGCCGCCCAGGCGCCCGATGGCGAGAAATTGAACTCGAAGTAGCTTTCGCTGCCTTCGGCCTGCACGAAGGCCTCGAAGCAGCTGTGCTTCCAGAGATCGTCAGCGCGCTGCGGTGGCTCGGCCACAGGGATTGACAGTCTCGATACCTCGCCTTCGACGCGGTAGGCGAGGGCAAGGACATCGCGCGAGCGCGATGCCTCTACGGCGATGCGCCGGACCGGTTCGCAATCTGTGGACGCATGGCGGATCAGTTCGGCGCTCGCGCTCATACCTCAGTCTTTCTGGCAAACTCGATGGCGGATGCGCATGGCGCATTATGGGGTGCAATCCGGTGAAAGGCGCACAGGCCATACTCGAGACGCTCAGGCTGGGCGGTGTCGATACGATTCTTGCAAATCCCGGAACCTCGGAAATGGCGCTGGTGCGTGCGCTCGACGAAGCGCCGGGCGTACGCGCGGTATTGGGCCTGTTCGAAGGCGTGGTAACCGGGGCCGCGGACGGCTTTGCGCGCATGGCAGGCCGGCCCGCCGCAACCCTGCTGCATCTCGGTCCGGGCCTGGCAAACGGCTGCGCCAACCTGCACAACGCCAGGCGCGCGGGCTCGCCGATCGTCAACATAGTCGGCGATCACGCCAGAAATCACCTCGCGCTCGATGCGCCGCTGACCACCGACGTGGAAGCGGTCGCGAGGCCGTTCTCGATCTGGGTCCAGAGGATCGGGGAGACCAATCGGGCAGGGCAGGATACGGCCGAAGCGATCGTCGCGGCGCGCAGCCTGCGCGGGCCGGCGACACTGATCGTGCCCGGAGATGTGGCTTGGAGTGAAGGTGCCCGACCCGCGACCCCGCGACCGACGCCGTCCCGGGCAGCGCCCGAATCGTCATGGGTCGAGCAGGCCGCGGCGTTGATCCGGCAACACGGTTCGCGCGCCATGCTGTTGCTCGGTGGCGGCGCGCTGGACGAAAAGGGCGTCGCGGCGGCCGCGCGCCTCGCCGCCGGAACCGGTGTCCGCATCGCGAGCGAAACATTCAATGCGCGCGCCGCCCGCGGTGCCGGCCGCCTGTCCATTCCGCGCGTTCCTTACTTCGGCGAAGCGGCGGAGGCATTTCTCGCCGACGTCGATGTGCTGCTGCTGATCGAGGCACGCGAGCCGGTCAATTTCTTCGGCTATCCGGGCCGCCGGGGAAAGCCATCCGCGCCGGGGACGGCGGTTTCAATCGTTGCCGCTCCGGGACAGGATGGCGGCGCCGCGCTCGCATCGCTTGCCGGGCTGCTTGCGCCGGCCACGGTTGTGGCGTTGCCCGCCACATCTTTGCCGGGCCGGCCGAGCGGCCCGATCAATGCGGCGAGCTTTGCCGCGGCTCTCGCGCGGTGCATGCCGGAAGGTGCCGTATTCTGCGACGAGGCAATCACGGCGAGCTTCGCTCTGCCTCAGGCGCTGGCGGCTGCTGCCCCGCACGATGAGCTCGACCTGATGGGCGGCGCCATCGGCGGGGCGCTGCCACTGGCGACCGGTGCCGCGCTCGGCAATCGCGACCGCAAGGTCATTTGCGCTTCCGGTGACGGCAGTGCGCTCTATACGATCCAGGCGCTGTGGACCCAGGCTCGCGAGAATCTCGATGTCACGACCATCATCTGCGCCAATCGCAGTTACGCGATCCTCGCGTATGAGCACTTGCAGATCGAGGGCCGGCCGCCGGGACCGCGGGCGCTGCCCGTGCTGTCGCTGGATCAGCCGACGATCGGCTTCGCGGCGCTTGCCCGCGGCTTCGGCGTCGAGGCCGAGACCGTCGACACGGCTGAAGCGCTGGATGCTGCGCTCGCAGCGGCAGCCGCGCGCCGCGGCCCCTTCCTGATCGAAGCGATATTCGCGCCGATGGCGCTGCCGGGCGCTCCGAATCTAGGGCGATCAACCTAAACGTGCGCCGGGACGCGTATTCCCGCAACAGGGGTTGCAATCGCGGACGTACGGGCCAAGCTGTGCTTTGTGAAGTTCGACTATGTGATCGTCGGGGCCGGCTCCGCCGGTTGCGTGCTGGCCAATCGATTGAGCGCGGATCCCTCGCGCAGCGTCTGCCTGATCGAGGCCGGGCCGCCGGATCGATCGCCGTTGATTCACATCCCCGCCGGCATCCTCGGTTTGCTGCCGACGCGATACATGAACTGGGCGTACAAGACCGTGCCGCAGCCCGGGCTTCAGGGCCGATGCGGCTACCAGCCCCGCGGGCGCACGCTCGGTGGCTCGAGTTCGATCAACGCGATGATCTACATTCGCGGCCACCGCAGCGACTATGACAGCTGGGCCGCTCTCGGCAATCCGGGCTGGTCCTATGACGAGGTGCTGCCGTTCTTCCGGCGTTCCGAGGACCAGGCGCGCGGCGCCGACCATTATCACGGCGTCGGCGGTGAGCTCGCCGTGTCGGATCTGCCGAGTCCGGTTCAGGCTTCGCTCGCCTTCGTCGAATCCGCCATCCGCCGCGGCCTGCGCGCCAACGCCGATTTCAATGGCGCAAGCCAGGAAGGTGCCGGCCTCTACCAGGTAACGCAACGTCATGGCCGGCGTTGCAGCGCGTCTGTCGCCTTTCTCGATCCGGTGCGCAGGCGCGCGAATCTGACCGTACTGACAGGCGTTCGTGCGGAGCGCGTGCTGCTCGCCGGGCGGCGCGCGACCGGCGTGCTGGTTGCCGGTCATGCGGGTGCGGGCCAGATCGATGCCGGTCGCGAGGTCATCCTGTCAGCCGGCGTTTTCGGCTCACCGCAACTGCTCATGTTGTCCGGCATTGGCGCGCGCGAAGAGCTTGCGAGGCATGGCATCGTCATCAGCCACGAGTTGCCCGGTGTCGGGGCGAATCTGGCCGATCATATCGACCTGGCGCTGGTCTACCGCTCATCCGATCCGGGCCTGATGGGCATCACGCTGCGTACGGCGCTGCGCGCCATTCCGGGATATTTCAAGTGGCGGCGCTCCGGTACGGGCCTGCTGACCACGAACTTTGCCGAAGCGGGCGCATTCCTGCGGACCCGCAACGACCTGGACCGGCCGGACGTGCAGCTGCATTTCGTGAACGGGCTGGTCGATGATCATGCCCGCCGCCTGCATTACGGCTATGGGGTTTCCTGCCATGTCGCGGTGCTCCGTCCGGCGAGCCGCGGAAGTGTTCGCCTCAATTCAGCCGATCCCCGCGACCCGCCGCGCATCGACCCGAATTTCCTGGCCGCCGATGCCGATGTCGAAACATTGCTGGCCGGCATCAAAATTGCCCGCGAAATCATGGATGGCTCGCCGCTGGACCGTCACCGCGGCGCCGAAATGTTTGCGGGTGGCAACTCCGACAGCGAACTGGTCGAGCGCATGCGCCGGCGCGCCGATACGATCTACCATCCGGTCGGAACCTGCCGGATGGGCTGCGACGAGCTTGCGGTGGTCGATTCGTCACTGAAAATCAGGGGCCTGGAAGCGCTTTCCGTCGTGGATGCGTCGGTGATGCCCGCGCTGGTGGGCGGAAATACCAACGCGCCCACCATCATGATCGCGGAAAAGGCGGCGGAGAGACTCGCGGCCTGAGCCTGGCTGCAGCATGTCCGAACCAGTCGCCGCACTGGTTGCGGTGTCATGCGCCTGCGCGGAAAACGGCCTCGCAGCTCGCCGGCCGTGGCGTCGAATTCCGCCCAGCAATCCTGCGATACTGGCACGATGCAACCGGCTCCCGAGACCGACCGGCAGTGTGCCGCCGCCGTGCTGATGATCCGGCCGGCGCGTTTTGGCGCGAATCCGGAAACCGCGGCGTCGAATCGGTTTCAGCAGGGCGGTGCCACGCAGGATGCACCGGTCATGGCACTGCGCGAATTCGATGGCCTGGTCATGCGGCTTTCGGATGCGGGCATCGCAGTTCATGTCGCGGACGACAGTCCCCTGCCGGTCAAGCCGGATGCCTGCTTCCCCAACAACTGGGTCAGTTTCCACGATGACGGCAGCGTCGTGCTCTTTCCGCTGATGGCCTTGAGCCGGCGTGCGGAGCGCCGCGAGGAACCGATTGCACTGCTGCGCTCGGTGGGCTTCCGGATCACGCGCACGATCGACCTGACTCATTGGGAAGGGCGCGGGGAATATCTCGAGGGCACGGGCAGCCTGGTGCTGGATCGCTGCCACCGCATTGCCTATACCTGCTGGTCGCCTCGCACCACGCCGGGCGCGCTCCGGGATTTCGCCTCGCGCCTCGGTTACCGCGTGGTCAGTTTTGACGCGCGCGGCCCGGGCGGCCAGGCGATCTATCACACCAATGTGATGATGGCGATCGGCGATGGCTTTGCCCTGTTGTGCCCCGAGGCGATCCCCGATGCGGCGGAACGCGCGGTGGTGCTGCGGACACTCGCGCAATCCGGTCATGAGCCGATGCACATCAGTGTCGCGCAGATGAATGGATTCGCCGGAAACCTGCTGGCGCTCAGGACAGGTGACGGCCGGCCGCTGATCGCGATGTCCACCGCCGCCCGGGACTGCCTCACGCCGCAGCAACGTCGCACGCTCGAACGGCACGGGGAAATCGTGGCCGCGCCGATACCGACGATCGAGAAATACGGCGGCGGCAGCGTGCGCTGCATGATTGCGGAAGTCTTCCTGCCGCGCTGAGCGCGCGGCTCACGATGCTAGAATCGCGGTGTCCTGCCTGCGGGAGTCAACCGGCTTGCTGGAACTTGGCCTCAAGACGCTGCTCGCCTATCTGCTGGGCTCGCTGATGGGTGCGCTTCTCCTGGGCGCTGCACGCGGCGTCGATATCCGTGAGCAGGGCAGCGGCAATGCGGGCGGTACCAATGCGCTTCGCACCCAGGGATTGTGGTTTGCGGCCGGCGTCGTGATCATCGATGTCGGCAAGGGCCTGGTCGCCGCCGGCTGGCTGCCGGACTGGAATGTTCCCGGCATTGCAGGCGATCCCGGCATCGATCGTGGCTGGCTCGCTGCGTGCTGCGCAGCCGCCGCGGTCGCCGGACATGTCTGGCCGCTGTACCACGATTTCCGCGGCGGCAAGGGCGGCGCAACACTGGTCGGCGCATTGTTGGCACTTGCACCAGCCGTGGTGCCGGTTGCGATCGGAGGCTGGCTGCTGATCGTGCTGTTGACTGGATTTGCAGGGCTCGCGACGATGATCGCCGCGGCAGCCGTGCCGGTTGCCCTGTGGTTCTTCGGCCTGCAGTCGCCGCCATTGATCGCATTCGCGATGGCGACGGCCGCATTCATAATCTGGACGCATCGCAGCAACATCGGGCGCATGCGCGGCGGCAACGAGCCGCAGCTGACGGGCCTGTGGCTGCTACGGCCGCGGAATCCCGGTTCGTGACTCGACGCGGCGCCTTGCTGCAGCTGCTCGCTGACGGCGAGCTCCATTCGGGCGAGGACCTGGCGGCACGCCTCGCGATTTCGCGCGCCGCAGTCTGGAAGCAGTTGCGCCTGCTCGACGATTGGGGCATCGAACTGCAGGCGACGCGGGGACGCGGATACCGGCTGGCTGGACCGCTTGATCTGCTCGACGGCGATGCGATCCGCAAGGTGCTGCCGCAATGGGCCGCGGGCCGCCTGAGGAATCTCGAGGTCCATGAAGAACTCGCGTCGACCAGCGACCGCCTGCTTGCGGTTACCGAGCTGCCGGCGGGGCGATTCGACGCCTGCCTCGCGGAATTCCAGAATGCTGGCCGTGGGCGGCGTGGACGTCGCTGGCTCGCGCCCTTCGCATCAGGCCTGTGCCTGTCGCTCAACTGGAGCTTTCGCGATGCGCCGGCAGCGCTGAGCGCGCTCTCACTCGCTGTGGGCGTTGCGATTCTGCGCGCACTGCGGCGGCTGAACATTCACGGACTCGCGCTGAAGTGGCCGAATGACATCGTGCACGGCCGTCGCAAGCTGGGCGGCATCCTGATCGACATGCGCGGCGAGGCAGCGGGGCCCGCGTATGTCGTCGTCGGCGCCGGCATCAATATATGTCTGCCAAAATCGCTGCGTGAGAAACTGAGTGCTGAGGGAACCGAAGCGGCCGGACTCGCGGAACTCTCCGATTCGCCGCTGGTCCGGAACACGATTGCTGCGACGCTGGTGAATCAGATTGCGCTTGCGCTCGAGGAATTCGGCGCGCGCGGCCTGGCGGCCTTCATGGACGAATGGCAGAGCGCTGATGACCTGATCGATCAGCCGGTGCGTGTGCTGCAGGGTGCCGAGTCGGTCGAAGGCGTGGCGCGCGGCATCGATGCAGATGGTGCGCTGCTCATCGATGCGGGCGGCATGCGGCGGCGGATCCTGTCCGGTGAAGTGACGGTGCGGGCATTGCGATGATTCCACCGAGGGCATAGATTGCCCCGATGCGGATCTTCTTCGCACTGTTGCTGCTTGCCAATGTGGCATGGTTCGCCTGGACACACTGGATTGAGCGGCCGATCGAGGACGCGACGCCCGCCAGGGTCGAGGCGCCTCGCCTGCTACTCGCCCGCGAAGCGCCGGCGACGGAGGCAGCGGCCCGCCTGCCGGTCCGGCCGGCGGATAACTGCCTGAGCCTCGGTCCATTCAGCGACCTGACCGATGCGGCGCGGGCGTCAACTCTGTTGCGCGAAAACGGCCTGCAGCCACGGCAGCGGGCCGGCGAAGGCGTGGTCTGGAAAGGCTATTGGGTGTCGCTCGAGCAGGTGACGGATCGCGCCTCTGCCGAGGGCATCATCGAGCGCCTGCGGCGCTTTGGCATCGGTGACGCCTATTCGATGCCCGACGAGGGCCGCAAGATCACCATTTCGCTCGGTCTCTTCACCGAGCGCCAGCGTGCGCTGCATCGCATGGACGAAGTCAAAGCCCTGGGATTCGAGCCGCTCATGGCCGAGCGCGAACGCAGCGGTACGGTCTACTGGATCGATGTGGATGTCGAAGCCCCGGCAAAACTGCCGGATGCGGCGCTGCTTGACGATGAGGGTGGCCGCATCCTGCGGCTCGAGGTCCAGCCCTGCGATGCCGCAGCGAACGGCAGCCGCCCCGTGCCGGACCTGGCACAGGGCAACGCGTTGCCCGGATAGAATAAGGCCGGATGCCGGCGTAGCTCAGCTGGTAGAGCAGTGGTTTTGTAAACCTCAGGTCGGGGGTTCGATTCCCTCCGCCGGCACCATCCAGACCGGGCCAGGACTCCCATTTCCGTACGCCCGGGGCCTGAGACTATACTCAGCCGGGCAAGAGAAAAATAACCAGCCAGCGCGCGCGAACTGAAGGGGACGCCTGCAGATGGATCCACGAAAAGTTGCGAATGCAGAAGACGCGCGCGGGATCGTCGCGGAGCGGGGGCTCTCGCACGTCAAGGTCGGCGCCTTCGACATCGACGGCATCCTGCGCGGCAAGTACATGTCGCGCGCGAAATTCGAGTCGTCGCTCACGAACGGCTTCGGCTTCTGCGATGTCGTGCTCGGCTGGGACAGCAAGGACCAGCTCTACGACAATGTGAAATTCACCGGATGGCACACGGCTTTTCCGGATGCCAATGTACGGTTGCTGCCCGAGTCGTGCCGCGTGCTGCCTTGGGAAGAGCCGATGCTGTTCTTCCTGGCCGAATTCGTCGGAGCGGCGGAGAAGATCTGCCCCCGGGGGCTGCTGCGGCGCGTGCTCGAGCGCGGCGAGAAGAAGCTGGGACTGGTGCCGTATGCAGGTTTCGAATACGAGTTCTTCGTGTTCGCCGAGACCCCGGACTCCGTGCGCGAGAAGAACTACCGCGACATGCGGCCGATCGCGCCGGATTCATTCGGCTACTCCGTGATCCGCAACAGCGTCTGGAGCGATTTCTATCGCGCCCTCTACGAGACCGCCGAACGCATGGATTTTCCGATCGAAAGCCTGCACGAGGAAACCGGCCCGGGAGTCATCGAGGCGGCCATCGGCGTGGACCGTGCGCTCGCTGCGGCGGACAAGGCCGCGCTGTTCAAGACTTTCAGCAAGGTAGTGGCGCAGCGGCGCGGGCTGATGGCGACCTTCATGGCCAAATGGTCGAAGGACTGGCCGGGCCAGAGCGGCCACATCCACATGTCGCTGAAGAACACCGCCGGCACACCGGTGTTTCATGATGCGTCGAAGCCGCATTCGATGAGCGACACGCAACGCTGGTTCGTCGGCGGACAGCAGAAGCTGATGCCGGAGCTGCTCGCGATGGTCGCGCCGACGGTCAATTCCTACCGGCGCCTGATTCCGGGTTTCTGGGCGCCGACCGACTCGGCCTGGAGCGTGGACAATCGCACGACATCACTCAGGGTCATCACCGGTTCGCCGAAGTCGCAACGCGTCGAGTACCGCATCGCGGCCGCGGACGCGAATCCCTACATCATCCTTGCAGCGGCACTTGGCTCCGGTTTCTGGGGCATCGAGAACCGCGTCGAGCCCGAGCCGATGGTGGAGGGCAATGCCTACGAGAAGCGCTTCCCGGAGCACCTGGCGCTGCCGCGCACGCTGTGGGATTCCGCGCAACGGCTGAAGGCATCGAAGATGGCGCGGGACTGGTTCGGCGACGAGTTCGTCGAACATTACGCTGCAACGCGTGAGTGGGAAGAACGCGAATTCCGTCGTCACATCAGTGACTGGGAACTCGCCCGATATTTCGAGATCATTTGACTACACAGAAAACCATCAGCCCCGTCGACGGATCGGTGTACTGTGAGCGCGAGCTCACCGCCGACAGCGCAGTCGATACCGCGCTGACAAAGGCACGCGAGGCCCAGAAACGCTGGCGACTGACGCCGGTCGCAGAGCGTGCACGGATCTGCAACGCATTTTGCGAGCGCTTCGAGGCCGAAGCCACCGGGATCGCGACCGAGCTGACCTGGCAGATGGGCCGGCCGATACGCTATGCGCCGAATGAAGTGCGCGGCACGCTCGAGCGCGCCCGGCACATGATCGCGATTGCGGGTGAGGCACTCGCCGACCTCGACGCAGGCCCAAAGGAAGGATTCCGCCGCTTCCTGCGCCGTGAGCCGCTCGGCGTCGTCCTGACGATCGCGGCCTGGAATTATCCCTACCTGATCGCCGTCAACAGCGTGATTCCGGCGCTGATGGCGGGCAATGCCGTGCTCCTGAAGCATTCCGCGCAGACGCCAATCTGCGCCGAGCGCTTCGAGAACTGCCTGCGCGCTGCGGGGCTGCCAGACGGCCTGTTCCGCGCCTTGCATCTCTCGCACGAACAGACGGCGCGGCTGATCCGCGATCCGCGCGTCGACTTCGTGGCCTTCACCGGCTCGGTGGACGGCGGCCATGCCGTGCAGCGGGCGGCGGCGGAGCGCTTCATCGGCGTCGGCCTCGAACTCGGCGGCTGCGATCCGGCGTACGTGCGCGAGGACGCGAACCTTGCTCATGCGATCGAAAATCTCGTCGATGGCGCCTTCTTCAACAGTGGCCAGTCCTGTTGCGGTATCCAGCGCATCTATGTGCAGCGCCGCCGCTACGACGAGTTCGTGGCGGGCGCCGTCGAATTGACGCGCCAGTATGTTCTCGGCAATCCGACGGATCCGGCAACGACTCTTGGCCCGGTCGTGCGCACGGCAGCGGCACGACAGATCCGTGCGCAGCTCGCGGCAAACATTGCCGCCGGCGCGCGCGCCGCAATCGACGAACACGAATTCCCGGCGAGCAAGCCCGACACGCCGTATCTCGCGCCGCAGATCCTGCTCGATGTGAATCACTCGATGCCGGTCATGCGCGAGGAGATCTTCGGGCCGGTCGTCGGCATCATGCCGGTCGCGGGCGACGACGAGGCCGTGCAGCTGATGAATGACAACCGCTATGGGCTGACGGCGGCGGTATGGACTGCCGACGCGGAAGCGGCAATTGCAATCGGCAACCGCGTCGAGACCGGCACCTGGTTCATGAACCGCTGCGATTACCTGGATCCCGCGCTCGCCTGGGTTGGCGTCAAGGACTCGGGTCGTGGCTGCACGCTGTCGCGCGTCGGCTACGAGCACCTGACGCGGCCGAAGTCCTATCATCTGCGCGTAAGGACCTGAGATGGCCATGGCACTGAAAGGCAACTGGAACTACCCGACCACGGTTCGTTTCGGCGCGGGACGAATCCGCGAGCTGCCGCAAGCCTGCGCGGCGCTCGGCATCCGCCGGCCGCTGCTGGTCACCGATCCCGGCCTCGCCGCGCTGCCGATGGTCGCCAATGCCGTGAATCTGTGCCGCGAGGCGGGCCTGCATTGCGCGGTCTTTTCGGATGTGCGCCCGAATCCCGTCGAGAAGAATGTCGCGGATGGCGTGCGGGCCTTTCGCGAGGGCAGTCATGACGGCGTGATCGCGATGGGCGGAGGCAGCGGGCTCGATGCGGCCAAGGCGATTGCGCTGATGGCCGGCCAGACGCGTCCGATCTGGGATTTCGAGGATCGCGAAGACTGGTGGACGCGGGTGAATGTCGCGGGCATGGCGCCGGTCGTCGCCGTGCCCACCACCGCCGGCACCGGCTCGGAAGTCGGCCGCGCTTCGGTGATCACGGACCTGCGCGATCACACGAAGAAGATCATTTTCCATCCGAAGATGATGCCCGGCATCGTGATCTCGGATCCCGAGTTGACGCTCGGCCTGCCGCCGAAGATCACCGCGGCGACTGGCATGGATGCAATGTCACATTGCCTTGAGGCTTATTGCGCACCGTTCTTTCACCCGATGGCGGATGGCATCGCGGTCGAAGGCATGCGGCTCATCCACGACTACCTGCCGCGCGCTGTGGCGGATGGAAACGATCTCGAGGCCCGCTCGCACATGCTGATTGCCTCCTCGATGGGCGCGACGGCATTCCAGAAGGGCCTGGGCGCGATGCATAGCCTGAGTCATCCCTGCGGCGCGAATCTCGACACGCACCACGGACTCACCAATGCCGTCGTGATGCCATTCGTGCTTGCCTGGAACCGGCACGCGATCGAGCAGAAGATCGGGCGGCTCGCCGCATGGCTTGGCCTCAAGCGGCAGAGCTACGAAGGATTCTTCGACTGGGTCCTGGAACTGCGCGCGATCATCGGCATCCCGCCGTCGCTCGCCGGCCTCGGCGTGCGCGAGGAGCACGCGAAGGAATTCGCGCCGCAGGCGCTCGCCGATCCCTCGACCGGCGGCAATCCCCTGCCGATGACGGTCGGCGACTTCGAGAAGCTCTATCTCAACTGCATCCGGGGTTAGACACGATTGAGCGGGTCGAGGCGGTCGTCTCTGGCGACCGGATCAGCACGGCGCACGGGCGCTAGATACCCGCGCCGTGTTCAAAAACGGTCTGCACCGGTTCCGCCTGGGACACGTGTGAATCAGGCGGCACACTGTGCGTCAGCCAGACATTGCCGCCGATCACGCTGCCGCGCCCGACCGTGACGCGGCCGAGCACCGTCGCGCTAGCGTAGATCGTCACGTCATCCTCGACGATCGGATGCCTCGGGATACCCCTGATCAGCCCGCCCGACGCGTCGACCGGGAAATTCTTCGCGCCGAGCGTGACGCCCTGGTAGAGCGTCACGTGATCGCCGATGACTGCGGTCTCGCCGATCACGACGCCGGTGCCGTGATCGATGAAGAATTCATGGCCGATCTTCGCGCCCGGGTGGATATCAATGCCGGTGCGCTGATGCGCGTCCTCGGAGACCAGGCGTGGCAATAGTGGCACGTCCAGTTCATGGAGGATGTGCGCGATGCGATGGCGCGTGATGGCGAACACGCCGGGAAATGCATACAGCGCCTCGATCGGGTGATGGCAGGACGGATCGCCGCGCCAAGCGGCTCGTGCGTCCTCGAACACGCGCTCGCGCAGCCACGGCAGCTTGCCGATCAGTTCGCGGGCGATGAGTCGGCTGTCCGAATCGAGCGCGTGCTCATCGCGCGCACCACCGTCCGTGAGCCGCGCCGGAAAATCGAGTGCAAGCCGGATCTGCGTCGCGAGCTGTGATTCGATCTCGGCCAGCTCGCGCTCGACACGCCGCTCGGCGCTTTCGCCGGGAATCAGGGCCGGCAGCGTTTCAGCGATCAACACGCGATGCAGGCGGTCGATGATCGCGAGCACCGCGCTGCGATCCGGCCAGGTGCCCTTCTTCAGTTCCTGGAAGCCCGCCGCATTGCCAGAGGTGACGAGCTCATGCGCGAGCCGCTCGTAGCCAGCGTCCGTGGCGGAATCAGCTGCTTGTGACTTGCTTGGGCGCACTGGCGGGTGCCTCTTCGTAGAGCCAGGTCGAAAGATACCTTTCGCCGAAACTCGGGATGATCACGACGATCAGCTTGCCACGATTCTCTTCTCGCGCGGCAACCTTGAGTGCCGCGAAGAGCGCGGCGCCCGAGCTGATGCCGACCAGAATTCCTTCCTCACGGCCGAGCCGGCGCGCGTAATCGCCGGCCTCTTCGTTTGTGACCTGGATGACCTCGTCGATGATCTTCGTATTCAGGATCTCGGGTACGAAGCCGGCGCCGATGCCCTGGATCTTGTGCGGCCCTGGCTGACCGCCCGAGAGCACCGGGCTCAATGCAGGTTCGACTGCGATCGCGCGGAATGAAGGCTTGCGTGCCTTGATGACCTCGGCGACGCCGGTGATCGTACCGCCGGTACCGACGCCCGAGATGAGGAAATCGATCTTGCCGTCCGTATCTTTCCAGATCTCCTCGGCGGTCGTGCGGCGATGAATTTCGGGATTGGCAGGATTCGTGAACTGGCCGACCAGCAAATAGCGGTTCGGGTCACTCGCGACGATTTCGGCGGCGCGCGCCATTGCACCCTTCATGCCCTTGGCACCCTCGGTCAGCACCAGCTCGGCCCCGAAGGCCGCCAGCATGCGCCGCCGTTCCAGGCTCATCGTCTCCGGCATCGTCAACAGCAGCCGGTATCCCTTGGCGGCGGCAACGAACGCAAGACCGATGCCGGTGTTGCCGCTCGTGGGTTCGACGAGCACGGTATCGGGTCGGATGCGGCCCTGCTTTTCCAGCGCTTCGATCATGCTGACGCCGATGCGATCCTTGACGCTCGCGCAGGGATTGAAGAACTCGAGCTTCAGAACGATCTGGCCGGGCAGGTCGCGGCCGATCTTGTTCAGTCGCACCAGCGGCGTACGGCCGATGGTCTGCAGGATGCTGTCGAATATTTGCGCCATGCGTCATTCCCTAAAAAAATGGGAGGGGCCCCGGCCCAACCGGGCACCGGGAACCCCACCCGACATGGAAACTGTTCCGCTGGCGGTTCAGCGAACCGCGTAGCTGTCCATCCGCAGCCCGGTACCGCCCTGCGAGATATGGGCGACGACGGCCTGGCGACGATGGATCTTGGTCACCGCGCCCAGGTTGATCGCGAAGGCCAGCTCGACGATCGACCCCTTTGTGAGCCCGAGGTTCCGGGTCTCGACGAACACACCATTTGCACTGAGGTTACAGGCCTTGCAAAGCGCACCTCGACGCCCTGGCACCATCAGATAAACCGTGGCGCGAGCGCGATGCCGCGTGTGCAGACGGCGTTCCATCTCCCGTTCCCCGCCTTTCTTCTGTCGCCCGGAGCGGACTGCGAGCTTCAGTATGCAGGGCCGGAACGGGGGAGGAAAGCACCCGTAAGGCCCTTAATCGGGGGTCTTGCGGCGGGCCAAGTAGATTCAATCGCTTAGAGACGCCCGTCGCGAGGATCCAACGGTTTTGCAGTGCAGCAATCGCCCGGCTGGCCGGGTTTGGGCCAATCGATCCGATACCATGCGCGGCCATGAATGCGGATGCCGAAACACTGTCCGGCCTGTCCCTCGACGACATCCGCAACGCACGTCGGCAACTTGGCGATCTCGTGCTGACGACACCGGTCCAGCAGATGTCCGGTCCGGCCGCCGAGGCGGCGTTTGCGCCCGGCACGCGCGCATACCTGAAGCTCGAGTTGTTCCAGCGCACCGGCAGTTTCAAGCCGCGCGGGGCGCTGCTGAATGTGCTCGCACTCAGCCAGGCCGAGCGCGCGCGCGGCATCTGCGCGATCAGTGCCGGCAATCACGCGATTGCGACCGCCTATGCCGCACGTTGCCTGGGCACGAATGCAAAGGTCGTGATGACCGCGAGCGCCAATCCGTTCCGGATCGAGCAGTGCCGCCTCTACGGTGCAGAGGTCGAACTCGCCGCCGATGTTCACGAGGGATTCCGCCGCGTCAAGGAAATCCAGGAGGCGGAATCGCGCGCGTTCATCCATCCCTATGAAGGCCTGCGCGTCGCGCTCGGCACCGGCACGCTCGGGCTTGAATTCATCGAGCAGGTGCCGGATCTCGAAGCGGTCATCGTGCCGATCGGCGGCGGCGGGCTGGCATCCGGCGTATCGACCGCGATCAAGCGGAGGCGGCCCGATTGCGAAGTCTTTGGTGTCGAACCCTTCGGGGCCGATTCGATGTACCGGAGTTTCGCGGCCGGCAAGCCGGTCGCGATCGACAGGGTCGCAACCATCGCCGACAGCCTGGGCGCGCCCTTTGCGACTCCGATGTCGTATGCCCTTTGCCGCGCGCATATCGACGAACTGGTCCGGGTCACCGACGAGCAGCTCATCGGCGCGATGCGTTTTCTGCTGGAACACGCGCATCTCGCGGTCGAGCCCGCTGGCGCCGCGGCGACCGCGGCTCTGCTGGGTCCGTTGGCGGGGCGTCTCGCGGGTCGCAAAGTCGGATTGATCATCTGCGGCGCAAATATCGATGCCGCGGGTTTCGCGCGGCTGGTGGGCAGCTGAAATGCCGGCCGGGCCCAGTGTGGCTGCCGCCGTCTTTGCCTGGTTGCACCTGGTCGCTGTCGGTCTGGCAGTGGGCCTCCTGTTGTCGGAATACTGGTTATGCCGGCGCATCCCGGATCGCCTGCAGGTCCGGCTGCTCGGGACGGTGGATCTGGGCTATTTCCTGGCGCTGATCGGTAGTCTTGCGACCGGCCTCGCAAGGATGCGCCTCGAAGGCCAGGACACCGCTTACTACCTCGCTAACCGGTTGTTCTGGCTGAAGATTGCCCTGTTCATCGCCATCGGGCTGATCGCTCTGTTTCCAGCCCGGCAGTACATTCGCTGGAACCGCGAGGCACGAACCGCTCCGGCCTTCGCGCCGCTGACCCGCGAGCTGGAGCGCGTCAGGGGCAGTCTCGCGCTGCAATTGGGGCTCATGCTGCTGCTGCCACTGCTCGCGATTCTGATGGCCAGGGGATACGGACTGCCGGCACCCCATCTTTAGGCCGGATCAGGGACTTAGCCGTCTCTTTTGCGTTGACACAACGGCCGCCCGGACCGAAAATACGCGGCTCATTTTTGGGAGGGGTACCCAAGCGGCCAACGGGGGCAGACTGTAAATCTGCTGGCTCATGCCTTCGTAGGTTCGAATCCTACCCCCTCCACCAGTGTTGCTCGAACAACCGGTGGCTCGGCTTCTTTGGTGACCCACGAACCTGCGCGTACGCGGCGTGAAGGAATGCGGGTGTAGTTCAATGGTAGAACCTCAGCCTTCCAAGCTGATGACGTGGGTTCGATTCCCATCACCCGCTCCAGTCGGGTTGACCTGGGCCCACGTAGCTCAGTCGGTAGAGCACGTCCTTGGTAAGGACGAGGTCACCGGTTCGATTCCGGTCGTGGGCTCCATAACGAAAGAGACGATAGAGGTGTGTCGTGGCTAAAGAAAAATTCGTTCGATCGAAGCCGCATGTGAATGTTGGGACGATTGGGCATGTGGATCATGGGAAGACGACGTTGACGGCGGCGTTGACGA
>Ga0209797_10000290_pt1 | contig 24591 bp, 25 predicted proteins | sample DOMMetBare3Fresh_2_FD_187472 | JGI IMG/M metagenome (GOLD analysis project Ga0209797, IMG submission 187472) | Wetland sediment microbial communities from St. Louis River estuary, USA, under dissolved organic matter induced mercury methylation -... | ecosystem: Environmental > Aquatic >... | reverse complement strand
GTCCCGGCCATCCACGTCTTTGATACGACTCGTGAATTAAGACGTGGATGCCCGCGACAAGCGCGGGCATGACGAGTCAAACATTGTGCGCGTTGGTATAAGGTCACGCGCGCGATTGCTCGGCTGGAACAGGGCAACCTCTCGAATGTCAAGTCAGTCGGTGAGGGTGTGCTCGAATATCGGATCGACTTTGGCCCCGGCTACCGAGTCTATTTCGGACGCGACGGAGAAGCGTTGGTCATCCTGCTCACCGGCGGCACGAAGAAACGGCAGCAGCGCGACATCGACCTAGCTCACGCCTACTGGCGGGCCTACAAAGGGAGCAAGCGTGGACGACCTTGAACGGAGATGACATGGCAAGAACAAAGAGCTTCAAGGAGCTGGTGCAACGGCACGTCAAGAGCGACGCGAAATTCGCGGAAGCTCTGCTGCGCGAAGGCGTCGATGCGATGCTGAGCGGCGATCTGGACACCGGCAAGACGATCCTGCGTGACTATATCAAGGCGACGGTTGGCTTTGAAAAGCTCGGCAAGGCGACGGATACGCCGCCGAAGAGCCTGATCCGCATGTTCGGCCCACGCGGAAATCCGCAGGCAAAGAACCTGTTCAGCGTCATCGGCTATTTGCAAAAGCGCGCCGGTGTGCGGCTGCATGTGGCGGGGTAGGGTGGGGCCGGTACGTCGAGCGCGTACCGGTCATCGCGGCGGAGGCTCTTGCCGCACCCTCACACGTCCACGCTGGCCGCGAGCGCGTTCTGCTCGATGAAGATGCGGCGCGGCTGGACGTTGTCGCCCATCAACTCGTCGAAGACGGTGTTGGCCTCGTCGATCTCCTTGACGGTGACCTGCAGCAGCGAGCGCGCGTTGGTGTCGAGGGTGGTCTCCCAGAGCTGCTCCGGGTTCATCTCGCCGAGACCCTTGTAGCGCTGCAGCGTCAGGCCTTTGCGGCCGGTCAACATCACGGCGTCGAACAGGCTGATCGGGCCGTGGATCGGAGTTTCCTCATCCTTGCGCCGCAGCACGCCGGGCTTGGGATAGATTTCTTGCAGCGACACCGCGTGCTCGTCGAGCCTGCGCGCGTCGGCCGAGCCGAGCAGCGCCTGATCGATGATCGCGACCTCCTTCACGCCCCGGATGGTGCGCTCGAAGTGGAAGCCGTCGCCCTCCTCGAAGCGGCCGTGCCAGCCGCGCTCGATCTCGTCCGACAGCGCGTCGAGCCGGAGCGCGATGTATTGGGCGGCGGCGTCCGCCTTGGCCTGATCGCTGACGATCGCCGGCGTGAGCACGCCTGCGATCGCCGCCTGCTCGATCACCTTGCGATTGTAGCGGCTGTGCAGGCCGCCCAGCACGGAGCGGATCGCGCGCGCCTCCTCGACCAGCTTGAGCAGGTCGCTGCCGGCGCGGTGCTCGCCGGAGGCGAGCCGCAGCACCGCATCTTCCAGGCCGGTGCTGATGAGATAGTCCTCGAGCGCGCGCTCGTCTTTCAGGTATTGCTCGGACTTGCCGCGCGCCACCTTGTAGAGCGGTGGCTGCGCAATATAGAGGTGGCCGTTGTCGATCAGGCCCGGCATCTGCCGGTAGAAGAAGGTCAACAGCAGCGTGCGGATATGGGCGCCGTCGACGTCGGCGTCCGTCATGATGATGATCTTGTGGTAGCGCAGCTTCTCGACGTTGAACTCGTCGCGCCCGACGCTGGTTCCGAGCGCGGTGATCAGGGTGCCGATCTGCTCGGATGAGAGCATCTTGTCGAAGCGCACGCGCTCGACGTTGAGGATCTTGCCGCGCAGCGGCAGCACCGCCTGGAACTCGCGGTTGCGGCCCTGCTTGGCGCTGCCGCCGGCCGAATCGCCCTCTACGATGAACAACTCGGACTTGGCCGGATCGCGCTCCTGGCAGTCGGCGAGCTTGCCAGGGAGCGAGGCGACGCCGAGCGCGTTCTTGCGCGTCATCTCGCGCGCCTTGCGAGCGGCTTCGCGCGCGGCGGCGGCCTGGATCACCTTGCCGACGATGATCTTGGCGTCGCCCGGATGCTCCTCGAGCCAGCTTTGCAGGGCCTCGTTGACGACGCCCTCGACCACCGGGCGGACCTCTGAGGAGACCAGCTTGTCCTTGGTCTGCGACGAGAACTTCGGGTCCGGCACCTTGCAGGAGAGCACGGCCGTGAGCCCCTCGCGGCAGTCGTCGCCGGTGAGCACGACCTTTTCCTTCTGCGAAACGCCGCTCTTCTCCGCATAGCCGGTGACCTGGCGGGTGAGCGCGCCGCGGAAGCCGGCCAAGTGGGTGCCGCCGTCGCGCTGCGGGATATTGTTGGTGAAGCAGAGCACGGTCTCGTGATAGCCGTCGTTCCAGGTCAGCGCGGCCTCCACCGTGATACCGCCGCGCTCGTGCTTGAGCACGATCGGGGAAGGAACGATGCTCTGCTTGTTGCGGTCGAGATATTTGACAAACGCCTCGACGCCGCCCTCGTAGCGCATCTCCTCGCGCTTCTCGACCGCGTGGCGCTTGTCGGAGAGCACGATGGTGACGCCGGAATTGAGGAAGGCGAGCTCGCGCAGGCGGTGTTCCAGCGTGGCGAAGCTGAACTCGATCATGGTGAAGGTCTTGGGCGAGGGCAGGAACGTCACCTCGGTGCCGCGCTTGCCCACCGCCTCGCCGACCACCACGAGCGGACTGACCGCGTTGCCGTCATGGAACTCGATGAAGTGCTCCTTGTTGTCGCGCCAGATGGTGAGCTTGAGCGAGGTCGAAAGCGCGTTCACCACCGAGACGCCGACGCCGTGCAGGCCGCCGGAGACCTTGTAGGAGTTCTGGTCGAATTTTCCGCCGGCATGCAGCTGGGTCATGATGACCTCGGCCGCCGAGACGCCTTCGCCCTTGTGGATGTCGGTCGGGATGCCACGGCCGTCGTCGCGCACCGTCACCGAGCCGTCCGGATTGAGCGTCACGGTGACCGCGGTGGCGTAGCCTGCGAGCGCCTCGTCGATGGCGTTGTCGACCACCTCGTAGACCATGTGATGCAGGCCGGAGCCGTCATCGGTGTCGCCAATATACATGCCCGGGCGCTTGCGCACCGCGTCGAGGCCCTTGAGCACCTTGATCGATTCTGCGTCGTAGTCGGACGGCGGGTCGAGCGGCTGGCGGGCGGGTTCTGCCATGGGATCCTTTGAATGGAAGCGCGCGCTGCAAGCGCTGCGGGAATCAGTTGTTTGATGTGCCATGAAAACGGGGTGGCGTACAGGCCAAAGTGGCCTGATTAAGATATTGTTTTATTTGGATTTTTCAAGGGTTTACGGGGTGTTTTTCTTGATCCGAAAGGTGGCTCGAAAAGCGCCTCGCTGGAAGCCGCTTCAGGCGTGCAATGACGTCTGCTTGGCGCTTCTGGGAACGACTCGTCCGGGCGACACATCGAAGATGACCGCGCGCGCCTCGATCTCCGCGAAGGCCGCGGGGTCCGCGCCGGTCATCCAAACCTGGGCGCCGAGCGTGTCGAGCTCGGCATAGAGCGCGGCGCGGCGACCGGGGTCGAGGTGGGCGACCACTTCGTCGAGCAGGAGCACCGGCGCAAAGCCCGTCATCTCGGCGACGAGGCCTGCGTGCGCGAGCACGAGCCCGATCAGCAGCGCCTTCTGCTCGCCGGTCGAGGCGTCGGCGGCCGGGATGTCCTTGGGCGCGTAGGCGACCGAAAGGTCGGTCAGGTGCGGGCCGTCGAGCGTGCGGCCGGCGGCGGCGTCGCGCGCGCGGTTGTCGCGCAGCACCGCGCGGTAGCGGTCCTCGATCTCGCGCGCGGAATGCTGCGGCAGGAGCTTCTCCATCCAGCCGTCGAGCGCGATCTCGGCGGCGGGAAACGGCGAGCCGCGCCGCGCCGCAAGCGCGGCCGCGAGCCGCGCGACCGTTTCGGCCCGCAGCGCTGCGACCGCGACCGCGAGCTCGGCGGTCTCGTGCTCGATGGCGTCGAGCCAGTGCGGGTCGGGGCGGGTATCTTCCAGCAGCCGGTTGCGCGAGCGCAGCGCGCGCTCGAGCGCTGCGACCCGGCTCGCGTGCTCGGCGTCGACCGCGAGCGCGAGGCGATCGAGGAAGCGGCGGCGCTCGGAGGCGGGGCCCGAGAACAGCTGGTCCATCGCGGGCACCAGCCAGACCACGCGCAGATGGTCGGCAAAGGCGCTCGCCGAGGAGACCGGCTCGCGGTCGATGCGGCAGCGGCGGGTGACGGTGGCGTCCTCGTCCGCCGGCGCATCGATGCCGGTGCCGAGTGCCGCAAGCCCGAGCTCGCCCTCGACATCGGCGGCCACCGCCCACGAGCCGTCGCCCTCCACGAAGGCGACTTCGGGCAGCGTGGCGCGCCGCAGCCCTCGCCCGGGCGCCAGGAACGAGATCGCCTCGATCAGGTTGGTCTTGCCGGCGCCATTCGGGCCGACCAGCACCACCGGTCCCGCGCCGACGTCGATCTGCGCCGCATGATAGCTGCGGAAGTTGCTCAGCGTCAGACGGCGGATGCGGGCGGCGGTCATGCGCGGATGATGAGTATCATTGCACTCGGCGCCTGCCGTTCTCCCGCGAGGGGAGAGGGCGCAGTAACGAGCGCCGCAGTTCTCGAGAAGCCCTGTGGGCGCTCACACTCGCATCGGCATCAGGACATAGAGCGCGCTCTTGGAATCGCGGTCCTGGATCAGGGTCGGCGAGCCCGGATCGGAAAGCTTGAGCACGGCGGCCTCGCCTTCGATCTGCGCCGCGATATCGAGCAAGTAGCGCGAGTTGAAGCCGATATCGAGCGGCTCGGAGCCGTATTCGACCTCGACCTCCTCGGTGGCGCTGCCGGAATCCGGATTGGTCACCGACAGCATCAGGCGCCCACTCGAGAGCGACAGCTTGACCGCGCGCCCGCGCTCGCTCGACACCGTCGAGACGCGATCGACCGCCTGCTCGAACTCCTTCTTGTCGACCACGAGCTCCTTGTCGTTGCCGGTCGGGATCACGCGGCTGTAGTCCGGGAAGGTGCCGTCGATCAGCTTGGAGGTGAGCGTCACCTCGCCGAACGTGAAGCGGATCTTGCCGGGCGAGATCTCGATCGTGATCGCGGCCTCGTTGTCCTCGATCAGGCGCTGGACCTCGCCGACCGTCTTGCGTGGTACGATGATGCCGGGAATGCCGGCGGCCCCGTCGGGCAAGGCGAGCTCGACCTGCGCCAGGCGATGGCCGTCGGTGGCAACCGCGCGCAAGGTTGGCGAGTTGTTGCTGCCGGCGGTGTGCAGATAGATGCCGTTGAGGTAGTAGCGGGTCTCTTCGGTCGAGATCGCGAACTGGGTCTTGTCGATCAGCCGCTTGAGATCGGCGGCCGGGAGCTTGAACTTGTGGGTCATGTCGCCGGCGGCGAGATCGGGAAAGTCGCTCTCCGGCAGCGTCTGCAAGGTGAAACGCGAGCGCCCCGCCCGCACCGCGAGCACCGCGCGGTCGCCGGAGGCTTCCAGCACGATCTGGGCGCCTTCAGGCAGCTTGCGCACGATCTCGTAGAACATGTGAGCCGGCACCGTGGTGGCGCCGCCCTGGCCAACCTCGGCCGGGATGGTCTCGGTCTCCTCCAGATCGAGGTCGGTGGCCTTGAAGGAGAGCTTCGAGCGGTCAGCCTTGATCAGGACGTTGGCCAGGATCGGGATCGTGTTGCGCCGTTCGACCACGCGGTGGACGTGGCCGAGCGACTTCAACAGGGCTGCGCGTTCGACGGTGACTTTCATGCCCACCCCGCTCCGGGACCTCGTTCAAGGGGGACGAAAGTGGCGTGTTGGCGCGAATTTCGCAAGGGTTGAGGCGGAGTTTCGGCTTGGTATCCCAAACGATCAGGCCGGCGCTCGCCCGCGCCTAGCAAGGCGGCGCCCCAACGGGAGCGTTCCGCGATCACCGATCAGGCGAGCCCGCTGGTCAGCGGGCCCGCATGGCTCGAGGCTCGGCTCCGCTGGCCGCGCGCTTACTCCTGCAGCTGGCGCTTGAGGGTTTCGATCTCCTCGGCGAGCGCGTTGTCGTTGCCGACCAGGTTTTCGATCTTGCGCACGGCGTGCAGCACCGTGGTGTGATCACGGCCACCAAACCGCCGTCCGATCTCCGGCAGCGAGCGCAGCGTCAGGGTCTTGGCGAGATACATCGCCACCTGGCGCGGGCGCACGACATTGGCTGTGCGTCGCGACGACAGCAGGTCGGCGCGGCTGACGTTGTACTGGCGCGCCACGATGCGCTGGATCTCTTCGATCTTGACGCGTCTCGGCTCCTGCGGACGGATCAGGTCGCGCACCTCGCGCTCGGCCATTTCGAGCGTGATGGGCTGGCCGTTGAGCTTGCTGTTGGCGAGCAGCCGGTTGAGCGCGCCTTCGAGATCGCGGCCATTGTGGGTGACGATCTTGGCGATGAACGCCAGCACCTGCAGCGGCACGTCGAAGCCCGGATGATGGTGCTTCGCCGCTGTTACACGCGCCTTGAGGATCTCCAGCCGCAGCTCCTCGCCCAGCACGCCCATCTCGACCACCAGCCCGCCCGCGAGCCGCGAGCGCACCCGCTCGTCGAGGCTCTCAAGATCAGAGGGCGGCCGATCGGCTGCGATCACGACCTGGCGACCGGCATCAATCAGCGCGTTGATGGTGTGGCAGAACTCCATTTGCGTCGACTTGCCCTGCAGGAACTGCAGATCGTCGATCACAAGCACGTCAATGGTGCGCAGCGTATCCTTGAAGGCCAGCGCGTTCTGGGTGCGCAGCGCGGACACGAAGCCGTACATGAAGCGCTCGGCGGTGAGATAGAGCACCTTGCGCTCGCTCCCCGCGTTGCCCGCCCAGGCGAGGGATTGCAGCAGGTGCGTCTTGCCGAGCCCGACGCCGGCGTGGATGTAGAGCGGGTTGAACATGACGGCATCGCCGGCATGGGCCTGCGACACCTGCTTGGCGGCTGCGTGCGCCAGCGTATTGGAGCGGCCGACCACGAACGAGTCGAAGGTCAGGCGCGGATCGAGCGGCGAGCCTCCGAGCGACTCGTGCACCGCCGAGATCGGCGTCGCGTGCGAGCGCTGCTCGTTGCCAAATCCCCGGCTGTCGCGGAACTCGTTGCGAACGGGCTGCGTCTCGGCCGGCTTGACCTTCGGCGGCAGCGTGCGGATCACCGCCGAGCGCACCGTCAATTCGATCCGGCCCACCGTCGACTGTTCCGACTGCCAGCATTGCAAGAGCTTTTCGGCATAGTGCGACTGCACCCAGCTCTTGAGGAAGCGTGTGGGCACCGACAGCTTTATCGTGTCGCCCTCGCTGCTCTCCAGCTCCATACGGGCAAACCAGCTCGAAAAAACGTTCTCTCCGACGACGGTACGCAGCCGTTCCTTGACGCGCGACCATCGCTCCTGATCCGGGTTTGGCATTGGGTGTGGTACTTCCGACATGAGGAATGAATTGGACGTGGGGTGAACTCGGATGCTCCCAGGCACGCGCACGAGATCGACACGACGCGGGGTGGAGACCGATGGGGTTTGGGTACGGGGAGTCATCGCTCAGCGACCTGCCCGTTACGCCTGTTCAAACGCCAGGGGGGGCGAGGCCCTTAACGATCGTGGCGCCCGGCAATGCGCACGATTGAAAGATCGGTCGACCCTGTCCGGCATTATGGTTAACGATCCGAACGTCGACGAAACTGTATGTCTTCATGATGCCCCCTTCCGACCACCGCTGCCGCCGCGACGCTGGTCGTGTACATATTCAGTCTTCTCGAAGTATCCTTCGTCTACATCCCGACACCGCGTAGACTTCGCACGGCGTCAGAAAGTTTAGTCGTTAACCAGCATAGTACCGGGTGTCGATTCAGCACCTCCAGAGCGTGGGAAAAACCAGGTAGTGCCTCACCGTTCTCATCTGTGAATGAGCTCAAACCCGAAACTATACTGATTTCGCTGGAAGCCAGCGGGCAAGGGAAAAATAGCACGGCTCTCCGGGCAGACAAGGCAAGTGTGCCAAGCCGATGTCCCTTCAAGGGCGCTTCGATGGCCACTCAGGGGTTGCCAAAGGGTGGCGTAATGATCTGATTTGAAAGACTAATTTCGTCCCATGGGGGCGGTATCGTGGTGTCCGCCCGGGGGCCCGTTGGGCGCTTCTCGCGACCAGGGGTGCCGCACTGAATCAAAGTCCTGGGTCTGCCTATTATGGTAAATATTTATGAACACATCCTTTTTCGTGCGCGATATTCAGACGTAACCCGCGCGACGGAGAGGCTTGACACGGTATCTATGACCTAGAAGCGCTCTTTCTATCATATTAAACCCACTACGTGACAGATTTGCAACAGTCGGTGGCAGCATACGGTCGACAAGCACAAACAAAATAATCGCCGCGCGCCCGCTATCGCGAGCACGCAACGATCGGCAGCAATGGCAAGATGAGCGGAAGGTGGTCGGCTATTGGCCGAGCTTAGCAACGCGATGAGCCAAGCGCGAAACCTTTCGGCTTGCTGTATTCTTGTGAATGATGCCTTTCTGGGCTGCCCGCATGATGACAGGCTCGGCATCCTTGAGCGCGGCTTGAGCACGCCCCCGATCGCCGGAGGCGATCGCCTCCTCGATCTTGACGACGGCGGTGCGCAGGCGCGAGCGGCGCGACTTATTGACGATGGTGCGGCGCGCGATCTGGCGGGTCGCCTTGCGGGCTGAACTGGTATTGGCCATCCGGTTTGTCTCTGTCTCTGACAGCAAGCGGCGGGCGTTAGGCCCGCCGCGGATTTGCGCTGCTTATAGAGGCGGCTCGGCTCTGAGTCAAAGCACTCCGGTGGCCGCCGTCAGGCCACGCGCTGCGCCCGGACGCCGTCGTAGCCGGCGGTCGAGGTTGCCCGGTCGGCCGCTGCAAATGGCGCCAGCGGCGGCTTGACCCGGGCCCAGGCCGGGTCGCCATGGATATGGGCAAGCGTCGCCTTCACGCCGGACACGAGCTGCTTGCCGTCGAACAGCTTGCGGATCGTGACCGCCGCTTCGAGGGCTGCGGTGTCGCCGCTCTTCCAGGCCCGGGCGCACAGGTCGGCGTTGAGGTTGGCGGTCGCCGAGATGCAGCCGGCGAAGCGCCCGGTGCGCGCCTCCGGCAGTGCCGCTTCGGTCGAGGGAAACACCTTGAAGCCTGGTGCGAGCGCGGCGGCCGCGCGCGCATAGGCCATGTCGCCGGAGGAATCCTTGAGCCCGACGATGCGCTCTCCGAACATCCCGAGCAGCCGGCCGACCAGCGCCACATGCCAGGGCAGCCCCGACTGCGCCGGGAAATGATAGAGATAGATCGGGATCGGGCGTTCGGCGGTCGCCCGGATGATGGTGTCCACATAGGCGACGAGGCCGTCGTCGGGGACGCCCTTGTAGTAGAACGGCGGCAGCACCAGCGCGCCGGCGAAGCCCAGGTCCGCGGCATGCCGGGTGAGCGCCACCGCATCGGCGACCGAGGCGGCGCCGGTGCCGACCATTAGCCGATCCATGGGCAGGCCGGCGTCGCGGTAAGCCGTCATGACGCGCTTGCGCTCCTCGAGTGAGAACGAGGTGGCCTCGCCGGTGGTGCCGAGCACATTGAGGCCGTCACAGCCGTTGGCAAGAAGGTAGCGTGCGAGCGTGGTTGAGCGCGCGCAATCGGGCGCGCCGGTTTCCTCGACCGCGGTTGCGATCGCGGCGATCACGCCGTGGAGCTTCATGCCGGTCATGCGATGTCCTGCGTCTGGCTATGCTTTGGTCTCTGCGGCTTGGGGTCCGGGAGGTGGGGTTGCGTCACCCGCTTGCCATGAAGGCGGCGAGCGCCGCCGTGTTGCCGAGCTGGCTGTCGTTGGCCGATAGCGGCGCGATCTGCACCGCCCGGTCGAGACCGACGAGGATCGGGCCGATGACGGTCGCGCCGCCGAGCTCCTGCAGCAGCTTGGTCGAGATCGAGGCCGAGTGGAACGCCGGCATGATCAACACATTGGCGGGGCCAGACAGCCGGCAGAACGGATAGGCCTGCCGCAGCTCCATGTTGAGGGCGACGTCGGCCGCCATGTCGCCGTCGTACTCGAAGTCGACGTGGCGCTGATCGAGGATGCTCACGGCACGCTGCACGTGCTCGGCCCGCTCGCCGGGCGGATGGCCAAAGGTCGAGAATGCGAGCAGCGCGATGCGCGGATCGTATCCGAACCGGCGCGCGACGCCCGCTGCTTCGATCGCGATGTCGGCCAGGAGCTCGGCGTCGGTGAATTCATTGACCGCCGTATCGGCGACCAGCACGGTGCGGCCGCGCGCGAGCACCAGCGAAACCCCGATCACGGTGTGGCCGGGCTTGTTGTCGATGACGCGGCGCACGTCGTCGAGTGCGACCGAGAAATTGCGCGTGACGCCGGTGACCATCGCGTCGGCGTCGCCAAGCGCCACCATGCAGGCGGCGAAGTGATTGCGATCCTGGTTGACCAGCCGGTGGCAGTCGCGCTGCAGGTAGCCTTTCCGCTGCAGGCGCTCGTAGAGATAGTTGGCGTAGATCGCATTGCGCTGGGAGAGCGCCGCGTTGATGATCTCGATGCCGTGGCCGAGCTCGACGCCGAGCCCGGCAGCCGTTGCGCGCACGCGATCCTCGCGGCCGACCAGCAAAGCTGTGCCGAACCCCTGCTGCACGAAGCTTGCGGCGGCGCGGATCACCTGCTCCTCTTCGCCCTCGGCGAAGACCACGCGCTGCGGCCGCCGTCGCAGCCGCTCGTAGACGCGCTGCAGCACGCTCGCGATCGGATCGCGCCGCGTGCGCAGCTGCTGGCCATAGGCCTCCATGTCGACGATCGGCTTGCGCGCGACGCCCGTTTCCATCGCGGCCTTTGCGACTGCGGGCGGGATCGCGGAAATCAGCCGTGGATCGAACGGCACCGGGATGATGTAGTCAGGGCCGTATTTCGGCCGCGTCCCATAGGCGGCGGCGACTTCGTCCGGCACATCCTCGCGCGCGAGTTGAGCGAGCGCGTGGGCGGCTGCGATCTTCATTTCCATGTTGATGGTGGTGGCGCGCACGTCGAGGGCGCCCCGGAAGATATACGGGAACCCGAGCACGTTGTTGACCTGGTTGGGATAGTCGGAGCGGCCGGTCGCCATGATGGCGTCGTTGCGGACGGCGGCGACCTCCTCGACCGTGATCTCCGGGTCGGGATTGGCCATGGCGAAGATGATCGGATTGGGGGCCATCATCTTGACCATGTCCTGGGTCACGGCGCCCTTAGCGGAGAGCCCGAAGAACACGTCGGCGTCGATCAGGGCCTGTTCCAGCGTGCGGGCGGAGGTCTTGATCGCATAAGCCGACTTCCACTGATTCATGCCCTCGGTGCGGCCCTGATAGATCACCCCCTTGGTGTCGCATAGGATCAGGTTTTCCGGCGCGAAGCCGATCGCCTTGAGCAGCTCCAGGCAGGCAATGCCGGCGGCGCCGGCGCCATTGCATACCAGCCGGGTGGTCTTGACGTCGCGACCGGTGAGGTCGAGCGCATTGAGCAGGCCCGCTGCCGCGATGATCGCCGTGCCGTGCTGGTCGTCGTGGAAGACCGGGATATCGAGCAGCTCCCGCAGCCGTTGCTCGATCACGAAGCACTCGGGCGCCTTGATGTCCTCAAGATTGATGCCGCCCCAGCTCTTGCCCAGGAGCTTGACGCAATTGATGATTTCATTCGGGTCCTCGGAATTGACCTCGAGGTCGATCGAATCGATGTCGGCAAAGCGCTTGAACAGCACGGCCTTGCCTTCCATCACCGGCTTGGCGGCGAGCGCGCCGAGATTGCCAAGCCCCAGGATGGCGGTGCCGTTGGTGATGACCGCGACGAAATTGCCCTTGGTGGTGTAGTCGAAGGCCTTGCTTTCGTCTTCCGCGATCGCCAGCACCGGCACGGCGACGCCGGGCGAGTAGGCGAGGGAGAGGTCGCGCTGGGTCGCCATCGGCTTGGTGGCGACGACTTCGAGCTTGCCCGGACGCCCCTGGCTGTGGAACAGCAACGCCTCTTGATCTGTGAAGACCGGTCGCTGCCCGCGGCCGCCGGTTCCGTTCGACATTTCAACTCCTTGGTGGCCCGACTGCAAAACCGCAGACGGCAGGCGGACCCTAGAGCATTTTGTGGAAAAGTGGGAACCGCTTTTCGATTGAAAAAGGGGCCGCGAAACAGATCTGGAACGCCGCGGGTTGATGCCGCCGGTTGAAGCTCCTGCGGGGGTCGTCCGAAAACGACCAAGTTTCCGGCGAATCTGGTGGGGGCATGCGTCGGAGATTTTCAGCCGTCGTTGAACCTCGTGCGGCACTGGGCTCGTTCTTGATGCAGGGCCCCGGACCAGGGGCGGCGATTGAAGCCGTCGGCGCGCAGGGGTAATCGTAATATTCACATCGGGCGTGTGGCGATCATGATCCGTTTCCTGCTCCGCTTCCTCGGCTTGTTGTCTCTCGCCTTGGGCTTCATCTTCCTGGTCTACGACGGCACCAAGTCGATCGCTGACCAGCGTCTCTATGTCAGCATGGTCGCTGATGCCTGGGCGATGGTGCACGAGGGCAGCCTCGCGCAGCTGCAGCCGACACTTCAGCGGCTGGTACCGGCGCTCTGGGATCCGGTGGCCGTGACGATTCTCAATGCGCCGGTCGCGCTGGTGCTGGTCGTCCTGGGTGCGCTCTTGCTCTTGCTTGGGCGCAAGAAGAAGCCGCTCATCGGCTATGCGCGGAGTTAGGCTCGGCGGCCCGCGATCCTGGGCACCGAGTAGGCTCCGATGCTCATTTTGAGGATGTGGTGCTCGGCAGGCTGACCTTGCGTTCGGGCCCATCGGATGAGAGCCCGTAGTTGGCCACGAACGGGGCCAAGCATCGTGTATCGCCAGAAGCGCCGTAATTGCAGCTGGTCTGGCGCGCCTGATCCATCGCGCTTTGCAGAAATATGGCCATCAGGCCTAGTCCGACGACGACTAATGCGCCGGCCGTCAATATGCGCGCCTTGCTGGTAAACATGGCCCCCTCCTGCCATTCCCACCTATTAGTAGCGGTATTCTTGTGGGTTGGTTCACGTTTCCGAAGAATTTTTTGCGGGAAAGTGCCGGGCTTCCAGATGCAGCAGCCAAACCTCGAACGTTTTCCCTCTCCGACACGAGGAGGATCAACAGGTTAGGGGTGGCCATGGCCGGCGCAGTGGCCGGCGCCGATGCGCGCGCTTCCTGAGCAGCCTATATTGGGGGCACGATCACCGGAGAGCCCCCATGTTCAACCTGCGAAAGAAGCTGGAGATGCCCGCTGCCGCGGACGCGCTGCCGGGCAGGTCCACCCCAATTCCCACCGCGCGCACGCATTTCCTCAACGGCAATGCGCTGAAGGGCCCCTATCCCGAGGGCTATGCGACCGCCATGTTCGGCATGGGCTGCTTCTGGGGCGCCGAGCGCAAGTTCTGGGAGCTGGGCGAGGGCATTCATGTCACGGCAGTTGGCTATGCGGCCGGCCACACGCCCAATCCGACCTACCAGGAAGTGTGCTCCGGGCGCACCGGCCACAACGAGGTGGTGCTGGTGGCCTACGATCCGGGCAAGATCTCCTATGAGCGCCTGCTCAAGACCTTCTGGGAGAATCACGACCCGACCCAGGGCATGCGCCAGGGCAACGACGTCGGCACGCAGTATCGCTCCGGCATCTACGTGTTCGATGCGGCGCAGCGAAAAGCGGCCGAGCAATCGAAGGCGATGTTTGACAAGGCGCTCAAGGCGCAACGCTTCGACGCGATCACGACCGAGATTCTGGATGCACCGACGTTCTATTTCGCCGAGGACTATCACCAGCAATATCTCGCCAAGAACCCGATGGGCTATTGCGGGCTCGGCGGCACCGGTGTGAGCTGTCCGATCGGCACGGGTGTCGCGGCGCAGTGACGGCGTTGCGGCGCGCTGGTCCCGTGAGCTTTGCGATCGACCCAGCGGGTCCAACAGGTGGGTGGGGCGATGAAAAAGACGGCGCTGGCACTGGCGGGGCTGCTGGGTGCAACGACCGTCGCCACAGCCGAGGAGCTTGAGACCACGCATCTGTTCGGGTTTACCCTCGGCACCGATGTCAACGCCATCGGCGAGCGCGAAGCGGAGAGCGAAACCACCGGGCGCTTCGGCAAGCGTGGCGGCTCCTATACGGCGCTAGCGCAGGCTTTCGGTGTCAAGTTCATCCCGTTCCAGGATTTTTCCATCGAGCCGGGCGTCGGCCTCGCCTATCACAACATCGTTGGCGTGTCGGGTCTCGACGACCGCCGGCGGGGTGCCTTCGATACGGTGTGGCTGGAGATACGCTATCGCCTGCTCAACCGCGAGCACGCGCCATTCGGTTTGACATTGGGGGCCGATCCGCACTGGGGCCGCGTCGATGATGTGAGCGGCGAGCCAGTAGATCGGCTGGGGGCCGACCTTCTGGTCATTCTCGACAAGGAGCTCCTATCGGAGCGCATGTTCGGGGCGGTCAACCTCGTGTACCAGCCCGAAGGCTCCCGCTCGCGCGACACGCGTACTTGGGAGCGCCACTCAACGCTCGGCATTTCGAGCGCGCTCAATGTGCAACTGCAGCCGCTTCTTCTGGTGGGCGCCGAGGCGCGCTATCTGCGCGCCTATGACGGGCTCGGGCTGACCTCCTTGTCCGGGCACGCGCTGTTCGTCGGCCCGACCTTCTACTGGCGGTTCTCGAAGTGCTGCTGGACGGCGGCGGCGTGGAGCACGCAGGTTGCCGGCCGGTCCGTGCACGATGCTGGTTCGCTCGATCTTGCGAATTTCGAGCGTCATCAGGCCAAGCTCAGATTCGGCTATAATTTCTGAGTCGAAGCCCGCAACCGATTCGCGAAGCCCCGAATGAAAAAAATCGAGCGCATCCTCGAGACCATCCTGTTCCAGAGCCGCTGGATTCTGGCGCCGTTCTATCTGGGACTTGCGTTCTGCCTGCTGTTGCTGCTCGGCCATTTCGGCCGCGAGCTCTTTCATTTCGTGCTCACGATTCCCTCCGCCAAGGACGCGGACGTGATCCTAGGCACGCTTGGCCTGATCGATCTCGCCTTCACCGCCAACCTGGTGGTGATCGTCATCTTCTCCGGCTACGAGAACTTCGTGTCGAAGATCGAGACCGACGGGCGCGGCGATCAGCCCGATTGGATGACCAAGGTCGATTTCAGCGGCCTCAAGCAGAAATTGATGACCTCGATCGTGGCGATCTCGGCGATCCAGGTGCTCAAGGCGTTCATGAATCTCGATCAGGCCGAGCCCATCAACAGCACGAAGCTCGCCTGGCTGGTCGGCATTCATGTGCTGTTTCTCGGCTCGCTGCTCGCGGTCGTGCTGGCCGACCGCTGGTCCGATCACCCGCAGGAGGAAAAGCCTCCACAAAAGGGTTAGCCGGGCCGCTGGCGTGGCCGGCCGGTGAGGACTTTCTTAACCATAATCGAGCGTAAATGGGCCGAGCCATTTAGTACCCGGGTCCGGATCGGCCATGCGGCCAGTCAGCTTGTTTGTTGTCGCGCTGCTCGCGGCCGCCCTCGGCGGCTGCGCGAGCCTTCCGACGTCAACCGACATGCCGGCCGCCTCGGCTCCCGATCTCGATAGCCTTGCTTACGAGAATCCGGTCTCGGTTGCTGCGCGCGCACAGGCGCCGGTGACGGCCGCGTTCGCGCAGGAGCCGCCCTATACGCTCGACACCGGCGACAAGCTGCGCGTAGTGGTGTTCGGCCAGGACGGCTTAAGCAATTCCTACGTCGTCGACGCGGGCGGCGCCATCACCATGCCGCTCATCAAGGCGGTGCCGGCGCGCGGGCTGACGACCGCGGCGCTCGCACGCGCGGTGGCGGACCGACTGCGCCAGGGCTTCGTGCGCGAGCCCCATGTTGCGATCGAGGTCGAGGTGTATCGGCCGTTCTTCATCCTGGGCGAGGTGACGGCGCCCGGCCAATACGCCTATGTGCCGCGCATGACAGTGGAGAAAGCGGTCGCGGTCGCCGGCGGCTTCACGCCGCGCGCCTATCGCTGGGACATCGAGATCGAGCGGCCGGTCGCCAGCGGCGGCGTTGTGCGCCAGGCGGTGCCGCCGATCGCACGCGTGCGCCCGGGCGACACCATCGTGGTCAAGGAGCGCTGGTTCTGACGCGCGCAGTTGCGTGGGCCGCGCATCAGCGGATGTGAATCGCGAGCCAAACGGTCGGCTCGCTCGGGTGCGTCCATTCGACACGATGGCGCGCGTGCGCCGGGATGTGGAGATAGTCGCCGGGCTTGAGCGCGCGCACTTCGGTCTCGCTTTCGAAGCGCAGCCCGGCGCCGCCGCTCAGGAGCACGACCCATTCCGGCCACTCCTGGTCGTACCAGAATCCGGGCGGGCTTGACTGACCGGTCGAGACGATGCGCTCGATACGCACCTTCGGTGTCGTGAGCAACGCGGTGATGATTTCGTCGGAGCCAGAACTGGCCGGTGGCTCAAACAGGTTTCCATCTGGCAATTGTTCAGACATCGAGATGATGGCGCGAGCCTCGGTCCGCATCTGAGCGGACCGAGGCAGCGTCCTTGGTTCATTTCTTGAGATGCTTCTTGAGGAAGTCGAGCGCGCGCGGCCAGGCCACCTTGGCGGCAGCCTCGGTGTAGCTGGCGCGCTCGTCGCAATGGAATCCATGCGGCGCATCCGCATAGGTGTAGATCTCGCTCTCCGTGCGCTTGCCCTTGATCATCGCCACGTCGGTCATCGGGATGCCCTGGTCCTTTTCGCCGAAATGCATCTGCATCGGGACCTTGGGCTTTTCATCGGCGAACTTGGCGATCTGGCCGCCGTAGTAGGCGATCGCGGCGGACAGGCCGCTGAGCCGCGTGGCGGCGAGGAAAGCGATGCTGCCGCCCATGCAGAATCCGATGATGGCGACCGGGCCTTCCTTCTTGAGCTCGTCGATCGCGGCCTGCGTATCCTTCAGCATCGCGTCCCAGTTCGGATTGGCGACGAACTTGCGCGCGTTGGCGATCTCGTCCGGCGTGTAGCCGCATTCGAAACCCTTTTCGGTGCGGTCGAACAGCGCGGGCGCCACCGCCGCATAGCCTTCCTGCGCCAGCCGGTCGCAGACGGCGCGGATGTGATGGTTGACCCCGAAGATTTCCTGAATGACCACGACTCCGCCTTTGGACGGACCGGCGGGATCGGCGCGATAGGCGCCCAGTTGGTGGCTGTCTTTGGCGGTGAGGGTGAATTGCTTGCCCAAGTCTTCCTCCTGTGAACATGCGGCCGGAGTGCGGCCCGGCCTTCGATTGCACGATTTCACGCTGGCGCGCAAACAGATGCAATGGTGTCATTGTAGGGTTGTGATCGCGGCAACGCCGCCACGGTTCGCAGCCGGCGCTCAACAATCGCGCACGCGGATGTGAACCGAGCGCGCGCGCGCATCGACAAAATTGCGGATGGGCCCACAGCGAGCCTAGGAGTAGCTCATGTCGAACCGATCGAAGATGATCGCCATCGCTGCCATTGCCACGATTGGTGTTGCGGCGAGTCTTACTGCCGACGCCTCGGCGAAGCCGAACCGTCTTGCGCTGAATCAGCCCAACAAAATTCACGTCAATCCCAACGTGGTCAAGCTGAAGCCAAAGTTTCAGATCAATCCGAATCTGGTCAAGGCGAAGCCGAACATCCATATCAATCCGAAGCTGGTCGGCAAGCTGAACCCGAAGTTCCCGCCATTCAAACCCGGCTTGGTCGGCAAGTTGCCTCCGTTGCACCCGACCCATCCCGGGAACAACAATAATAACAATAATAATAACAACAACACGAACGTGAACAACAACACCAACGTTAACACCAACACGAACACCAACGTGAATGCCAACTTCAACAGCAACAGCAGCGTCAGCGTGGCGGATGCCACGTCCGTTGCCGGCGCAGTGGCTGGTACCGCGGCCGTGGTCGGCACCACCGCGGTCGCCGCCGGGCCGGTCTACTATCGCCAGGCGTCCCGCAGCTGCCTCACGAAGGAATATCTGCAGACCGGCCAGGTGCTGTTCCGGGACCTCTGCACGAGCGAATGGGCCGTCAATCCGCCAGCAGCCGCCCAGTAGGCGCAGACCCGCAAGCAAGCACACGCCGCGTTGCGTACCGACGAACCCCGGCCATGGCCGGGGTTCGCACATGCGCGAGTCCAGTCAGGTGCCGCGCAGCGCGAAGGCCTCCGCCAAAAGCTCATACGAGTGCCGCCGCGCGGCGTGATCGTGGATCATCGTGGTCACCATCAACTCGTCGGCCTTTGTCGACGCGATCAGCGGCGCCAGCCGCTCGCGCACGGTCACGGGCGTGCCGACGAACAGCCGTGCGCGGCGCGCCGCGATGCGCTCGCGGTCGACCGGCGAGTACGGATAGGCCGCGGCTTCCTCGGGGCTCGCAAGCGGCAGATATTCGCCGCGCGCGCGGCGCACCCAGTTGAGATCGATGGTGGTCGCGAGCCTTTCGGCTTCCTGCTCGCTGTCGGCGCAGACGACCGCGCAGCCGAGGATCGCATGCGGGCGTGCGAGCGTCGCCGAGGGCTGGAACTGCTCACGGTAGGCGAGCATCGGCGCCACCGCGTCGTGATCGGAAAAATGGTGTGCGAATGCGAAGCCCATGCCCACCATGGCGGCGAGCTGCGCGCTGTAGCCGCTCGAGCCGAGCAGCCAGATCGGCGGCAGCGCGATGTCCTTCGGCATCGCATAGACGCTGGCGAAAGGATGGCCGGGCGGAAAGCCGCGCCGCTCGAACAGGATCAGCTCCTGGAAGCGCTCGAGGAAGTCGTCGGCATTGTCCTGCCGGCGCCGCAGCGCAAACGAGGTGACCGGATCGGTGCCGGGCGCGCGCCCGAGCCCAAGATCGATGCGGCCCGGAAACAGCGCCTCCAGCACCTTGAAGCGTTCCGCCACCATCAAGGGCGCATGGTTGGGCAGCATCACGCCGCCCGAGCCGACCCGGATGCGGGTGGTCACCGCCGCGATCTGGCCGATCATGATTTCGGGCGCCGAGCTTGCGACCGAGGGCAAGTTGTGATGCTCGGCGACCCAATAGCGCGTGTAGCCGAGCGCATCGGCAAGCTTGGCAAGGTCGAGCGAGTTGCGCAGCGACGCCGCGCCGGAGGAACCGGTGACGACCGGCGAGAGATCGAGGACCGAAAGGGGAACCATCGGGCGCGGGGGCGCGGCCGTCAGAACCACCGCCGCAGCTGCCAGTCTCTCTTCCAGCCGGTCAGCCGGCCGTTGCGGAACTGCAGCGCGATCCCATAGTCGGAGGGATAGAAGCCCGGGATGCCGGCCGCACCGGCGGCGACGAAAATCTCGGAGCCGCGCCGCCCCGAATGGTGGACGAGCGGGACGCCGAGCGCGAGCGAGGCTTCCGCCGGCGTCATGCCGAAGGAAAGCGGCAGCGTGTTCGAGTGCGGAGCCCCGCACCACGCGAGCCAGCACAGGCTGAACGTTACGACGGCGCGTCTCATCAAGGCATATTCCGTCGATCCGGCCGTGCCCGCAAGGCCCGTGCGTCCGTCATCCACGATCGTCATTCAAGTCTGCATCCATTCCAAGGAGCGCCCCGTATCTGCTTCCGGCGGGGGCTTCGGCCTCCCGGCGCCCATTATCGGGGCGTGTGTGCAAGCGATCAACCTGGAGGACGATCATGCCTGGACGTACCCTGTTATCTGCCGCCATCGCGGCGACCATTGCGTATTCCGCCTCGATCACCGGCGCCGCCGCGCAACCGACGCTCTATCAACGGCTTGGCGGCTACGACTCGATCCTGGCGGTGGTCGACGAGGCGATCAAGAACATCGCGGCCGACCGGCGCATCAACCGGTTCTTCGCCGGCGCCAACATTCAGCGGCTGCGCCGCCAGCTTGCCGACCAGATCTGCGCGGGATCGGGCGGGCCGTGCCTCTACACCGGCCGCGACATGAAGACGGCACATGCCGGCATGGGCATCAAGTCGAGCCACTTCGACGCGCTGGTGCAGGACTTGGGCAAGGCGCTCAACAAATACCGGGTGCCGGCGCGCGAGCAGCGCGAGCTGGTTGCGCTCTTGGCGCCGACCAAGAAGGAGATTGTCACGCGCTGAAGCAGACGTCGCGGCCGCGGGCCGCCACCGTCAAGCGGCGGCGGCTCGCGATAGCGGCGTCATGGCAATTTGCCGCGAGCAAAGCTGCCCGTGATGTCCACGTCGTCGGTGCGTCCCGCGCTTTCGACGCGCCTCGGGTATGGCAAATTGAACCAGCGGTCTTTGGGCAGGAAGCGGTCGTGCAGGCTTGCGTAGGCGCGCTGGTTTCCAAGCGTCTGCACAAAGTCGCTCAATCCTGGAGATGCAAGGACAAACAGAATCACCGTCGCGGAGCCGAGCGCCAAGCTGGTCTTAAGTTCGGCAGTGCTGGCAAACTTGAGCGCCGTGCCAAAGGACTTCTTGATCTTGGCGCCGGTGATATCCACGCTGTAGATCTCGTCGAGCAGCAAATGAATCATATAGCCAAGCGCCACAAAGCAGCCGAGGAGCCAGGCGCTGACCGTATCGAGGCCAAACAGATGATAGGCGGTCGCGGCGCTCAACAGCAGGAAGAAGAGGGCCGCGAGCTGCGAATGAAAGATCCCTCTGTGCACGGTGAACTTGGCGAATATCTTGTACAGCCCGTAGCGTACAAACAGGTAGACCAATATCCACATGCACGAGAGCTCGATCACGGAAAACGTGTCAGCCCTGCTGAAGACACTCATGAATGCCAGCCCGACAGCGAGGACACTGAACAAGATTTGGACCGGGATTGTATGGTCGGAGTCGATATCCGGCAGGACCCCGCCGATCGTGCCAGCACAAAAAAAGAGCACGACTTCTTTTGGTGTTGCGACGCCGGCGACCATTGCGCCAATGGCCAGGACTCCACTCACGGTCGACGCCACACCGAGATGAGTCTTGAAATCAGCCATGGCGATGTCCCATTTTGCAGTGTGCGGAGCGAATCAGCACGTCAAACTTGCTTGCTCCGAGTCAGCGAGCAAGCGCAATCGCACCGTCAGGACCTGGGTCCTGTGGACTGCTGGTTTCATGGGAATGTTGGTGCGCTCGGTTGACGCTACCGCAGCGCGATCGTCACCGCACCGGACTCGCTCCGGTTGGTGAGCGCGCCGGTGTGACCTCGAAGCGGGTTGCCTGCATCACGACATTGCCCAGCATGTACGTCGCGGTGATGCGAAATGGCGCCAGCATGCGAGTGCCCGCGATCGGGGCGAGCGCCATTTCGACGTCCCGGCCATCGGTGAGGAAGCTGAGGAGCGGGCTCGTGCGGCGATGCCCGGCGATCGGCTGGAATACAATGGCGCACACCACCGCGGGCCCGGCATAGCCCTGCTCCGCCTTGACTTGTTCGACGCGCTTGAAGGTGAGCTTGAGATCGTAGCGCCGGCGTCCGTCGAACACTGGCAGGACGCGCTGGCAGGCGGCCTCGGAGGTCCCGCCGTCGCTCGCCGGGACCAGAAGCGCGGTGAGCGGATCAACCACCTGCCGTCGATGCTCCGTGGCGAGCGCCACGCGGTCTTCGCCCGGCGGGGGCTCGGAGGCCTCGAGCTCGGAGACGTTGCCGTCCTTGAATGTCATCGTCACGGCTAGCCTGTCGTCGTCGGCGGTGGTCGTGGATGTGTAGCGTAATGGGGTGAGCTTGCCGCCGCCGACCGCGCCGGTCACGGTCATGCTGCCCTCGCCGCTCGCGAGCACCCGCAAGAGCCCGCTGGCGCGGCCGCTCATGGAAATGACGTATTCGTCGGTGCCGATGCTGCCCGTGATGGCTGCGCTGCCGATCGGGATGCGCGCGGCCGTGATCGTGTAGGCGGCCTCTACTCCCCCCTGCGCATGAGCCGGGCCGGCGATGACCGCCAGGATCAGCGTCAGGGCTGCGGCGAATGGCGCGCTTGCGGTGGCTCCTGCCATGGCGGTTTCCTTGCGGCGCTTGCGATGTAGTCGATCATGGTCTTTCGGTGTTGCGAGTCTTCCGTGTTGCAAGTCGTCTGTGTTGCACGTCTTCTGTGTTGCACCTTGGTCGTTGTGGGCCCGCGCGCGAGATGCTCCATGCAAAAAAATACCGTCACGGTTCGCAGGGTGATTGAATTGGCCGGTCATTTTCGCTGAATTAGGGCTAGTGTCCGCTTCCGAAGTTCGTGATGCGTCGCAGCAATCTCTGACACGAACTTCGGAAGCAAAGGGGCACTCGCAACGCTATGATTCTAGTGCCGCTTTTCGATCTGAAGTTCCTAATCGAGCTTGCTGCAGGTGGTGTAGGAACTTCAAATCGGCGGCACTAGGGCAACGGAATCGGAAATGACCAAGAGCGAATGCCCCAACTGCGGTAGCGCGGTTCCCATCTTTGCCTCGTCCTGCGGCGCCTGTGGCGAGCCCAATCGGGCACGGCTCGGGGCTTTCGCGGTCGTGGGTTCGGTCGTGGCCCTCCTGGTCGCGATCATGTTTGCGGTGGCGATCGTTGTGCGCTGGCAGCAGGGGACCAGTAGTGGCACGCAGGATTACGGCTGGCTGGCGACGGCGATGACCGACTGCGATGCCGAGGCCCAGAAGGCGCCGGACACGCTGCACTTTCTGGTGGTCCCGATGCTGTCGGCGCCCTCCGACGATGCGCATTGGCGAAAAAGCTCGCTCAACGACATCGGCAACGCCCTTCTGCTGCGGCAGCGCGACACTCTCGACGGCTTGGCGGACCAGAGCTTGGTCATCGCGACCGAGCAATACGAGTTCAGCGTTCGCGACGAGAAGACCAGTGCCGTCTACAAGTGGTCGCCCTCGGTCGGCGTCAAGAAATTCCTGGTCGCGGGCGGCGTGCAGATCCAGGATTTCAAGGTCCAGTTCAAGACCCAGCAGAGGACCAACGACACCGAGTGGGGTGCGCCGTTCGTGCACAGCAAGGGCACCTGCTATTGGGTCAATGCCATTATTGGAAATTGATCTATCGCCCGGCCGGCTTTGGATCAGGCGGACGCGAAGCGTGCGGTGGCGTCGTCCGGCACGCATACGCGCAGCGGTGCCGCCCGGTAGCGCAGCGCAGGGGGCCGCTGCAGATTGGCGGCCGACGCCGGGTCAGCCACCAGCGCGCGACAGGCATAGTCGGCCTTGAACTCGTCCAGCGACGCCGCCGGCGCGGCCACGCACAAGGCGGCGGCGCAGGCCGCAACCCAGACCGATTGCCGAATGCCGTTGATGCTCACAATACGCATGACACCCACCATCCCCGATTGACTTGAAGAACCCCGGGCGTCCTCGCGTGCCCGTCACCGTCTGATTGCTATCAGGAAGCGACTAAGATCCTTTGCGGGCGATCGCTAAAATTGTCCGTTTCCCGGTAGCGAGCTGTCGACTGGCCGTGGGGGATTGGAGACAATTTGAGCGTTCTCCTTATACGGATGTGAGCACCCTCCCAGGTAGTGCTGGACGCACGGCGACGTCCAATCCGGATACGCCAAGCAGGACAGCGGATACACTTAAAGCGTCCACCTGAAACGGGCACTTGAAGCGGGCACTTGGGCATGTCCACGAAGCAATTCGACAAGGTGATCGAGCAGCTTGGCATCCTGATCGTGGATGGCAACCAGTATGCCCGCAAGCTCACCCGCACGATGCTGATGAATGTGGGGGCGAAGACGATCTTGGAATCGCCCGATGGCGTCACCGCGCTTGACATGATCCGAAGCAGCAATCCGGATGTCGCGATCATCGAGTGGGACCTGCCCGTGCTCAGCGGTCCGGAGTTGGTTCGGATCGTGCGGTCGCCGGGCGTGTTCCCGAAGCCATTCCTGCCGATCATCATGCTGACCGCCGGTGCACAGCACTCGCGCGTCAACGAGGCGGTGAGTCTCGGCGTGCACGAGTTCCTGGTCAAGCCGACCTCGCCTGCGGCGCTGCGCGACCGTCTGCTCTCGATCCTGATCAATCCGCGCCAGATGGTCCAGACCGGCGAGCACTATATCCCGGAGCCACGCAAGGGGGCCGGCGACCTGATACGCGTGTCCTGAGCTAAATTCGTACCGACTCCCGCCAGAGCAGGAACAGGCCCGAACCGACCACGACGGCGGAGCCGACGAGCAGCCCGACGGTCGGCAGGTCGCCCCACACCAAATATCCGAGCAGCGCCGCCCACAAGAGCGAGAGATAGAAGAACGGCGTCACCGCTGACGCCGGCGCGAGATGCAACGCTCGTGTCCACCAATATTGCCCGATCGCGTTGGTCAGGCCGTTGAACAGCATCAGGGCGGCATCCATCCAGGTCGGCATGGTGAAGCCGAAGGGCAGCAGCAGCGAAAAGAACACCGTGATCAAGAGCAGCTGATACATCAGCAGCGTCTCGGCCGATTCGGTCGCCGTCATGCCGCGGACGGCGGCCGTGACCGAGCCGTAGATCATCGCGTTGCCAAGCGCGAACAGCGCGCCCACCTGAAACGTGTCGGCGCCCGGATTGGTGACGATGAGGACGCCGAGGAATCCCACGACCAGCGCGAACCAGCGCACGAAGCCGACTTTCTCCTTGAGCAGCAGGATCGCCACCAGCGTGGTGAACAGCGGCGCCGAGAAGTTGATGGCGACCGCGCTCGCCAGCGGCATCAGG
>Ga0209797_10000289_pt1 | contig 24649 bp, 20 predicted proteins | sample DOMMetBare3Fresh_2_FD_187472 | JGI IMG/M metagenome (GOLD analysis project Ga0209797, IMG submission 187472) | Wetland sediment microbial communities from St. Louis River estuary, USA, under dissolved organic matter induced mercury methylation -... | ecosystem: Environmental > Aquatic >... | reverse complement strand
TGGACCTCGGTGGCGATCGGGGCCAGCCTGGGGCTCGCCGCCGCCACGGTCTGCATCGGGTCCACGGCCACGACCACCGCCTTGCCGTCGTCGCCCTCGTAGACGATCACGTTGCAGGGCAGCATGACGCCGATCTCCAGCTCGGCCTGCAAGGCCTGGTGCGCGAGCTGCGGGTTGCAGGCGCCCAGGATCCTGTAGCGGCGGAAGTCCGCGCCGATCTTCTCCTTCAGCGTCTCCTTCACGTCGATCTGGGTCAGCACCCCGAAGCCCTCGGCCTTGAGGGCCTCGGGCACCTTCGCGAGCAGCTCGTCGTAGCTCGACTTCGTCACCTTGCGAATTCCCAAGTTGGCCATGGTCCACCTCGCGTCCGGCTCTTCCGGCTCGTCTCCATGCGAGCCGGCCCCTGCTCGAAGGGTTCGCCCGGAGACTACGCCCGCTGCGGCCTCTGCGTCAGGGCCCGTGCGGGGCGGCACCGCGCCACGCTAGAGGCTCACGCGCAGGGCCACGCCGAGGTCGAGGACCGGCGGAGGATACGGCCCGATCGTGGGGGGCGGGGGGGACGGGTTCGTCAGCTGCGGGAGGGAGAAGCGGAACTCGCCGCCCTCCCTGCCGTAGTGCACGGCCGCGAAGGCCTCGACGCGGAGGTAGGTGAGCGCGAGCCAGCTCCAGTCGAGGCGGGTCACGAAGGAGCGGTCGGCGAGGTTCCCGAGGGTCGAGAGGACGAAGTCCGTGTTGTTCCAGCTGCCGGGCTTGGGAAGGAGGACGTATGCGCCGGCGTACTGCCTTCCCTGGTAGAAGGGTTGGAGATCTCCGGTGTAGACGAGCCAGGGGTAGATCCGCGGGTCGTCGTAGCCCGCGTCGTTGAAGTACCATTCGGCGCCGACCGTCAGGCTGTCCTCGTCGCTGTACTTCCATGACCAGCGCGCGCCGATGGTCGCCTGCGGGTTGAAGCCGGGCTCGAGCGGCTGGTAGCTCCCCAGGAAGGGCGGCACGGCCGAGAAGTCCGGCGGCGCCGTCATCGTCCAGAGCGGGATGCGGCTTCCGGTATGCAGCGAGGCCTCGCCGTAGACGTCCAGCTCCCAGATGCCGGCCGAGAAGTCCACGCCGAAGAGCGGGCTCTTCCCCTTGCGCACGACCGCGTCGGCCCCGATCTCCACGGTCCCGAGCACGACCTCCGCCCGCGCCGCGGCGCCCACCTTCCCGACCCGGTTCACCGGCTCGTCCGACTCGAGGATGCCGACGGCATAGAAGTTCCAGCCCTTCCTCTCCCAGGGCACGTGGACCTTGAGGAGCATGGTGCCGGCGCGGTCGTCGAACACGGCGAGCGGGTTGCGCGCTGCCCGGTGCAGGTAGTCGGTGGGGTTCCAGAAGTAGCCCGTACCCCACTTCACGTGCTGCTTGCCGGCGGTGACGAAGGCGGTCCGCTCGACGTCGAAGCGGATCCAGAGCTGGTCGAGGAAGGCGTCGGTGACCTTGGACGCGCCGCCGAGGGGGTTCGGCGACGCCGGATCCACGGCGGGGTCGTAGAGCATGCGCCCGAGCGCGAAGGCCCGAACCCGGTCGTTGGGCCGCACGTCGAGGTACAGGTCCATGAGGTTGGGGCTGTCGAGCGTCCAGTCGGACGGCGGCACGCCCTTCGACCAGGAGGTGTTGGCGCGCAGGTACAGTACGCCGCCCAGCTTGAGGGGATCCTCCCTGAGCTGCGGCGCGGCCGGCGCGACGGCGAGGATGTCGGAGTCGGCGGGCCGGCCGGGGGCCGGCGCGCCGAACATCTCCTCCTCCGGCGGCCGGTCCTGCGCCGCGGCGGGCGCGGCGGCGAGCGCCAGGGCGAGGAGGCCGGCCCGTGCCAGGGTGGTCATTCCCATGCGCCCTCCCTCGGTCGCCGTCCTACCGGCTCTTCGACTCCAGCCACGCCTTGGTGAAGAGGTTCGCGTCGAGCGGGCGCAGGTCCACCGACTTGATGAGGATGAGCGTCTGGTTGGCCTTCTCGATCTCGTCGTAGAAGCGCATCTCCTCCGGGAACCAGACCTCGCCCTTCTTCGACTCGCTGAAGATCTTCTTCCAGCGCGGGTAGTAGCTCGTCCGCATGAGCCGGCCGGACAGGGCCAACTCCTGGCGCTTGAGGACGTTGCGCGTCTCCCGGTCCACCCACAGCCGGATCCGGGGGAAGGCGACGTCCACCCCCGGCTTCACCTCGAGCAGGATGCGGTGGACCTGGAATACCCCGAGCTTCTCGTCCGCCTCCCAGGTGGCCTGGTACTCCTCCGCGAGGCGGGACTCGTCGAGGTCGCCGCGCCGGGTGTCGGTGCCGCCGATGCGCTCGCGCTCGGTGCGCCGCTCCCAGCGCCCGGTCGACGGGTCGTAGAACCACAGGTTCCTGTCGATGCGCAGGTAGCCCTTGCCCTGCTCCGCCTTCGGGGCGAGGAAGAGGAACATGAGCTTCTGGTCCTGGTCGCGGCGGTAGACCACGAGATCGTAGACCACGTCGGTCTTGTCCTTCTCCTTCGCCTCCATGTAGGCGAGCGCCTTGTAGTCCCCCGAGTTCCGCTGCCGGTCGTCCACGGTGCGGATGACCGCGAGCGTCTCCTCGGGCCCGAGCGCGGCGGCGGGCGGCGCGAGCGCGGCGGCGAGGGCGAGGAACGGCAGGAGCCTCTTCATGGCGTTCACCCGATGTGATGCATGGCGGTCACCGGCTTGAGCTTGGCCGCATACCAGGCCGGGTAGAGGGCGGCGAGCGTGGTCACGGCGGCGATCCCGGCGACGTAGGCTGCCACCGTCGCCGGGTTCACGGCGAGCCAGAGCTGCTGCTGCATGAGGAACATCTGCACCGACTCCGGCACGGCGATGCGCGCCGCATTCAGGACCGCGGCGACGGCCACCCCGGCGAGCGCGCCCGCGGCGGTCCCGGCGAGGCCGAGGAGCGCCGCCTCGAGCAGGAAGAGCCACAGCACCTTGGTGCGCTGCATCCCGATGGCGCGCAGCGTCCCGATCTCGCGCGTCCGCTCGCGGATGGCGATGGCGAGCGTGTTCATGATCCCGATGACCACGATCACCATGAGGATGCTGACGAGGAGCCCGGTGAGCCCCTGCAGGGCCTTCAGGATCCAGGTGAGGAAGGACAGCTCGTCCTCCCAGGTGGTCACGTCCAGCTTCTGGCCCACCCAGTCCTCGGAGTTCACCTTGGCGAACTTCTGCCAGTAGGGCTGCGGGTCGGCGTCCATGACGCGCCAGCCGAGCTCGGCGAGCGCCCCGCGCAGGCGCGCCGCCACGCGGGCGGAGGCGGCCGGATCCGCGAGGTAGAGGTGGATGACCCCGGTGGTGCTGGCGTTGAGCTGGTAGAGGTGCCGGAGCGTATCGGCGGGCAGGAAGGCGCTGAACGAGGAGAGGATGCCCACGTTCTTCGCCACCGCCGCCACCCGCAGGTCGGCGGTGTTGCTCGCGCCGCGGGCGGTCGGGGCGGAGAGGGTGATGGCGTCGCCGACCTTGGACCCGAGCCGCTTCGCCTGGTCCTCGAAGAGCAGGACGGTCCCCGGCTGGGCGAGGTCCTCGAGCCTCCCCTCGACGAGCCGCACCACCCGGCGGAACCGAGGCTCGGCCTGGATGTCCACGCCGCCGAGGACCAGGTCCATGGAGCTCGTCTCGCTCACCGCCTTGGCGTAGCCGCGGCCGCGCACCGTGACGTAGTCCAGCTCCGGAACGCGCTTCCTCACGTCGGCGAGCACCTTCTCGTAGTCGGTGACGAGCGGGAACCCCGTGCCGGAGGTGATCTTGAAGAAGCCGCCCACGTTCACGTGGCCCGTCATGAGCGTGGTCGCCGACTCGAGCATGGAGGCCCGGATGCCGGCCGTGAGGCCCCCGAGGAGGACCAGGAGCGCGGTGACGGTGGCGATGGCCCCCCCCAGGAAGGCGTTGCGCTTGGTGTGCTTCGCGAGGTTGCGGGCCGCGATCTGGAAGTCGGTGAGGAACACGGTCACTCCTCCGACTGCATCGCCTCGAGGGGGCTCACCCGCGCGGCGATGAGGGCGGGGTAGACGCCGGAGGCGATGCTCACGACGAGGACGATGGCGAGCGAGATGGCGAGGCTGGCCGTGCCAATGTGCGGCACGAGGCTCGGGCCGGAGAAGAAGAAGTAGAGCTGGTCGTTGGTCGCCGGGATGCCACCGCTCGCGCCGATGAGCCACACGATGGCGGCCCCCAGCGCCGCGCCGATGGCGCCGAAGGCGATGCCCACCGCCACCGTCTCGACGATCAGCATGATGAGGACGAACCGGCGCTGCGCCCCGATGGCCCGCATGGTGCCGATCTCCTTCACGCGCTGGAGCGTCGCCATCACCATGGCGTTGTTGATGATGACGAGGGCCACCGCGAAGATGATGAGCACGGCGGTGTACAGGACGAGCCGCGCCAGGGTGACGAACTGGCCGACCATGCCCGAGGCCTGCTGCCAGGTGACCGCCTTCACCTCCAGCCCCGCGCGCCGGGCCGCGGCCACGATGTCGCGCATGGCCTCCTGCATGCGGCGGGGGTCCTTCAGGATCACGGCGGCGTTCTTGGCCACGCCCGAGTCGATCTCCTCCTGCGTGTAGACCCTGGCGAAGAGGTCCTCTTTCCTGCGGGCGCCGCGGCCCGCGTCCAGGAGGCGGTTCTCGTCGATGGCGGTGGGGCGCGCCGCCGCGACCACCTCCCCGCCCCCGAACAGCTCCGACTCGGCGCTCTCGCGCGAGATGACCCGGGCGCCCGCCGCCTGCTTGAGCTTCCGGATCTCGGCCGCCTTCTCCGCGGTCATGAACCCGTAGAGATCGCGGAAGCTCTGGATGTCCATGAGGCTCATGATCCCGGCGAGCCCCGACTTCTCGAGCCCCTTGAACTGCACGAACCCGTAGACCTTCACGTTGACCGAGTTCATGTAGCCGGAGCGGGCCGGCGCCTGGATGGTGATGGTGTCCCCCACCTTCGCCGTGTAGAGCTGCAGCAGCGGCGCCAGCTGCGAGTAGAAGAGGCGGTAGCGCTCGTCGAAGTTCCGGTCGTCGGCGGCGAAGAGCTGCACGAAGAGCTTCTGGAGATCCGCCTCCTCGCTCCCCAGCCCCCGCCGCAGCCGGTACTTCGCCTCCTCCGCCCGGATGGGGTCGAGCTGCAGGAGGATGTCGCGGGTCTCGGTCTGGTTCTCCTTGACCCAGCGTTGCAGTTCCTCGTCCTTGGCGATCTTCCGGCGCTGGAGGTCGCGCGCGTCCTTGATCTTGTCGAGCCGGCGGGCCGTCCGGAGCTTCAGCCAGTCCTCGGCGTAGAGCTTCCCGAGCAGGATGCCGCGCTGCCCCTTCGGCACCGGCGTCCCCTCCACGATCTCGGTCCCCTCGAACGCCTTCTGGAATGCGTCGAGGTCGGTGCCGACGTAGCGGACGAAGAGGAAGCCGCCGTCGAACGAGAGCGGCGCGATCCGGTTCTCCAGGAACTCGAGCGAGCCGAGCGGGTCCTTGTCGAAGCCGCCCCAGAAGGCGTCTCCGTTGACGCGGCCCAGGTCGGCCCAGCCGCGCGCGCGGTCGGCCGCGTCGCGGCCGTTCTCGTCGGAGATGGCGCGGGCCCCCCGGAGCTCCTCGCGGAGCAGCATCGCCATGCGCCGGATGTGCTCCTTGTGGGCCTCGTACCGCACCTCGACGATCGGCACGCCCGCGCAGGAGCCGGCGCACCCGCGCACGTCGTCGCGCAGCCGCGCCAGCGCCAGGTCGAAGAGGTTGCCCATGGAAACCATGGCCTGGTCGATCCCCATGGGCACGACCGTCTTCACGTTCGGCACGGCGAGCAGCGCCTGCTTGAGCTTCGAGAAGTTCTCGATGGGCTCGAGGTCCGACTCGCCCATCATCCCGCCGTAGAGGGCCAGGTCGTCCTTCGATCGGGCGTTGTACACCTGGATGTGCCCGCCCAGGCTGCCCTGGATGCTCCTGCGCATGCCGGAGTCGATGCTGTCGAGGAGCGAGCTGCCCACCACCACCAGCACCGCGCCGAAGAGGATGATTCCGCCGACGATGAACGTCTTGGCGCGGCTGGCGAAGAGGTTGCGGAAGGCGATGAGGAGCAGGACGCCCGCCTGCCGCCAGCGCGTGGGGACGCCGACCCGGGGCATGTCAGCGCCCTCCCGCGGCGCCGGCGGTCTCGCGCCCCACCACCTGCCCGTCGGCGATGCGGATGATCGCGCTGGCGTGGGACATCACCTTGGGGTCGTGCGTCGAGAAGATGAAGGTGGTGCCGTCCTTGCGGTTCATGTCCCGCATCAGGTCGATGATGGTGGCCCCGGTCTGGGAGTCGAGGTTGGCGGTGGGCTCGTCCGCGAGGACGAGCGGCGGCCGGGTCACGAGGGCCCTCGCCACGGCGACGCGCTGCCGCTGTCCGCCGGAGAGCTCGCTCGGGCGGTGGCGCGCGTGCTGCCGGAGGCCGACCGCGTCGAGGAGCCCATCGACGCGACTGCGGCGCTCGCCGGAGGAGAGCCCGCCCTGCAGGAGCAGCGGGAACTCCACGTTCTGGAAAAGGGAGAGGACCGAAACGAGGTTGAAGGTCTGGAAGATGAACCCGATGCGGTGGAGGCGCAGGTCGGTGAGCGCCCGCTCCGAGAGGGCGCGCGTGTCCTTCCCGTCCACCTCCACCGTGCCGCCGGTGGGCGTGTCCACGCAGCCGACCAGGTTGAGGAGGGTGGTCTTCCCGCTCCCGGACGGCCCGGCGATGGAGAGGAACTCGCCCGGGAGGACGTCGAGCGACACGCCGCGGAGGGCGTGCACCTCGGTCTTGTCGAGCTTGTACACCTTGGTGACGTCGCGCGCGGACACGATGGACATGACTTCCTCTGGGCCGGACGGGCTGGCTGACCCGTCACGGTAGCGCCTCGACCGCCGGGCGCAAGCGTGAAATGCCGGCATGCGAGTCGTCCTGCCGGGTCGCGGCTGGATATAGTGGAACGGTGGGCAAGAAGCCGTTCCACAACCCCTTCCAGAAGCTGAAGCTCCCGCACCCTCCGGCGGAGAGGCCGGCCCCGCCCGCCCCGCCCGCGCCGCCGCCGCCCGCCGTGGAGCCGAGCGACGCCGACCTGTGGAGCGAGGCGGTGCGCGGCGCGCAGCCCCTCGACCCGGGCCCCGGCACGATCGGCCCGCGCCCCCCGCGCGCCGGCGCGGAGGAGTTCTGGCACGCGGATCTCGAGACGCTGAGGGAGCTCGAGGCGCTCGTCTCCGGCGAGGCGCCGTTCGACCTCTCGGACTCCGACGAGTTCATCGAGGGGCGCGTCTCCGGCCTCGACCCGAACATCGTCAGGCGCCTGCGCAAGGGGGAGTACGCCGTGCAGGGGCACGTGGACCTGCACGGGATGACCCGGGACGAGGCGAAGCTGGCGGTGGACCGGTTCCTCCGGGAGTCGCGCAACCAGGGGAAGCGCTGCGTGCTCCTCGTCCACGGGCGCGGCATGCACTCGAAGGACCAGATGCCCGTGCTGAAGGAGGCGCTCAAGGTCTGGCTCGCCACCCACCGCTTCGGCCGCCACGTCCTCGCCTTCGCCACGGCGCGCCCCGCGGACGGCGGCGCCGGGGCGATCTACGTGCTGCTGCGGCGCGCGGGGCGGTAGGTCCAGACGGCCCCCGCAGGCCTTCTCGCCGCGCATCGCCGGACGGTCCGGCCGGGCCCTCGCCCGGCAACGAGCCGGGCCGGCCGGGGGCCTCGCCCCGCCCGCAGCGAACGGAGCTGCGTACGGGGCCCGGTCCCAGTACGCCAGCCACATGCAAGCTGGTCCAGCCAGGCGCGAAGCGCCTGGCCCGGCTTGCCGGGCCCCGCGCGGTCGAGACCGACTCGACCGGCGGCGACGGAAGCGACTTTGAGCGAGGACGGGGCGAGGCCCCCGGACGGACCGGCGGGGAAGAAGCCCTGCCCTACGGCCGCGCCGGCGCCTTCGCTCACAGCGAGGCGGCGACGGCGCGCGCCGCGGCGGCCGGGTCGGACGCCTCGCGGAGGGGACGCCCGAGCACGAGGACGTCGGCCCCGGCCCGCACCGCCTCGGCCGGGGTGGCGACGCGCGCCTGATCGCCCCGCGCCGAGCCGGCCGGCCGCACTCCCGGAACCACCAGCAGCGGCCCCGGCCCCACGGCGGCGCGAACCGCGGCCACCTCCCGGGGAGAGCAGACGACCCCGCCCGCCCCGGCGGCCACGGCGAGGCGGGCGAGCCGGACCACCGCCGCCTCCGCCGGGCCGGCGAGCCCGACGGCGGCGAGAGCGGCGTCGTCGAGGCTGGTGAGGACGGTGACGGCGAGCACGCGCAGGCGCCCGCCGGCGCCGCGCACGGCGGCGCGGACCATGGCCTCGCCCCCCGACGCGTGCACGGTGAGGAGCGAGGCGCCGCTCGCCGCGGCACTGCGCGCCGCGCCCTCGACGGTGCTGGGGATGTCGTGCAGCTTCAAGTCCAGGAATACCGGGCGGCCCAGCGCCGCGGCCGAGCGCACCGCCGCGGGTCCCCCGGCCGCGAAGAGCTCGAGGCCCACCTTGAGCATGCCCACCTCGGGCGCCACCGCCCGGGCGAAGGGCTCGGCCGCGGCCCAGTCCGGGAAGTCGAGCGCGGCGCAGATCCTCTCCCTTGGTGTCGGGGTCACGCCTTTCCCACCTGCATCCTCCCCACCTCGCGGAGCAGCTTCTCGGCCTCGGCCTTGGGCATGCAGTTCTTCACCTCGAAGAGCGCGAAGGCGAGGAAGCTCTCCAGGGCCTCGAGGGAGCGCGCCCGCGCCGCCGCGCCCTTGTAGGCGCCGCCCCGGGTGACGTTCAGGAGCACCTGGGCCACGTCCACCTCGCCGTCCGGGTCGAGCCGGACGCCCTCGAACACGGGGCGCTGCGTCTCGGGCAGCTTGTCGAACCAGCTGTTGAGCCGCGCCCGGGCGCCGCGCTGGACCTTCGCGAGCTCGGCGTGGATGTGCTTGAAGATGCGCCGGTAGATCTCGAACGGCCCGGACGCCCGCGCGGCCGCCGGCGCCGCCTCGGCGGTCACGGTGAAGACCTCCTCCTCCTCCGGCGGCGCCGTGGGCAGCCGGTCCGGGAGGCGGGACACCAGCCCGCGCTGCACGAGCACCGCCAGCGTCCGCAGCCCCTCGTACAGTCCCAGCTGGCTCTCGTCGATGGCCTGGCGCGCCGTCCGCGTCCCGTCCACGGCCTCGAGGAGGCGGGCCTCCTTGAGGTCGAGGTCGCGGGCCACGGAGCCGGTCGGCATGGCCACCGCGTCGCGGTCCTGGACGTCCGCGAGCGCCTCCAGCTCCTCCACGCGCTTCACGCCCTCGAGGAGCAGGTCCTTGGTGCGCTCGGGGAGCTTCACCGCGTTCCTCTCGTCGTGGGGCCCCTCGACGAAGGTGAACACGCCCTCCCCCTCCAGGAAGGCCGCGAGGACGATCTCGCGGACCTGCAGCGTCATGGCCGAGTAGAGCTGTCCGGCGGTGAGCAGCTCCTCGTCCACGAGCACCTGCCCGAGCGGCCGGCCGCTCGCCACCAGCCGCCCGCACCTCTCCAGGGCCTCCCGCCCGACGATGCCCTGGCGCCACAGCACCGCCCCGAGCCGGTCGGCGCGGTCGCTGGAGGAGGCGAAGATCACCTGGCCGTCGCGGAAGTAGATCGACTTGCGCCGCAGCTCCCCCGGGAGGTCCGGCGCGTCGGACCTCCGCTGCCGATCGCTGCCGCAGGAGAGCAAGAGGACGCCGCTCTTCAGCGTGGTGAAGACGAAGTGGAAGACCTCCGGCACGGACAGCGCAGCGAGCGATCCGGCGAAGTAGGCGTGCCGGGGCCCGGCGGGCCGCGACACCACGGTGAACGACCCGCGCGCGGTGTGGACCTCGATCTCGTCGCCGTCCACGAGCCCGAGCCCCTCGGCGTCGCGCTGGGGCAGGACGACCCGGTCCTCTGCTCCGATGCCCAGTCTCACGCGCACGCGTTCCTCCCGCGCCAGCCTAGCGCCGGACGCCCTCGGCGGCGAGGAGCGCGGCCGCCCGCTTCTCCACGTCTCCCAGGGGCACGAGCTCCACGTCCTTGCCGCGGCGGAGCTTCCACTCGACCTTGCCTTCGGCGAGCCCCTTCCTGCCCACCGCGATGCGGAGCGGGATGCCGACGAGGTCGGCGTCCTTGAACTTCACGCCCGCCCGCTCGTCGCGGTCGTCGTACAGGACGTCCATCCCCGCGCGCCCGAGCGCCGCCGCCACCTCCTCGGCGGCACGGGCCAGCTCCGGCTCCTTGCCGAGCGTGAGCACGGTGGCGTGGAACGGGGCGATGGGGAAGGGCCAGACGATGCCGTTCTCGTCGTGGTGCAGCTCGATGGCCGCCGCCAGGATGCGCTCGACGCCGATGCCGTAGCTTCCCATGACGATGGGGGTCTCGGCGCCGTCGGCCTTGAGGACGTTGGCCTTCATGGACACGGAGTACTTGGTGCCGAGCTTGAAGATGTGCCCCACCTCGAGGCCCTTGTAGATCTCCAGCGCGCCGTCGCAGCGCGGGCAGCCCTCGCCTGGCTTCACCTGGCGCAGGTCGGCGAGCTTCGCGTGCGGGAGGACGTCCCGCCTCACGTCCACGCCCTCGAGGTGGAAGTCGTTCTCGTTGGCGCCGGTGACCATGCCGGCGGCGTCCTTCAGGCTCTCGTCCACGAAGACGGGGGCCCGGGCGAAGGCGACCGAGCCGAGCGAGCCCGCGTCGGCGCCCAGGAGCGGCCGGATCTCCTCCGGGTGGGCGGGTCGAAGGACGGAGGCGCCGGTCGCCGTCTGGAGCTTCGCCTCGTTGAGGTCGTCGTCGCCGCGCACCACCGCCAGGACCGGCTCGTCGTCGCCGACGTACACGAGCGTCTTGAGCTGCATGGCCCCGGGCCGGTGGTAGGGGGCGGCGGCGAGCCCGTCGATGGTGCGGACGCCCGGGGTGGCGAAGCGGCGCGGCGCCTCGAGCCGGGCGCCGGGCTGCGGTGGGGTCGCCGGCCCCTTCGACCGCGCCGTCTCGGTGTTGGCGGCGTAGCGGCACTTCGGACACGCGGCGATGAGGTCCTCGCCGGCGTCGGTGCGCACCATGAACTCCTGCGAGGCGCTCCCGCCCATGGCCCCGGAGTGGGCCTGCACCCCCACGAACTCGAGGCCGCAGCGGGTGAAGATGGTCTCGTAGGCCTTGCGCTGGTCCTCGTAGCTCTTGTCGAGCCCGGCCGGGTCCACGTCGAAGGAGTAGGCGTCCTTCATGGTGAACTGGCGGACGCGCAGGAGCCCCGACTTGGGACGCGGCTCGTCCCGGAACTTGGTCTGGATCTGGTACCAGACCTGGGGCAGCTGCCGGTAGGAGCGGATCTCGTCGCGGGCGATGGCGGTGAAGACCTCCTCGTGCGTCATGCCGAGGCAGTAGTCGCCGCCCTTCCGGTCCTTGAGCCGGAACATGTTGTCGCCCATCACCTCCCAGCGGCCGCTCTCCTTCCAGACCTCGGCCGGGTGGAGCGCCGGGAGGTAGAACTCCTGGCCGCCGATGGCGTCCATCTCCTCGCGTACGATCTGCTCGATGCGGGCGAGCGAACGCTTCGCCAGCGGGAGGTAGTCGTAGATGCCCGCGCCCAGCTGCCGGATGAAGCCGGCGCGGACGAGCAGCTTGTGGGAGGGCACCTGTGCGTCGGCCGGTGCTTCCTTGAGGGTGGGGATGAAGAGCTGGCTGTAGCGGGCGACGTGCATGGTCGGGCGGTTATACCGCAGCCGACGGCCGCCCGGCATTCCGCGCTATGCGGCGGACTCGGGCGCGGCCCTGGCCTCGCCCGTCCCCGCCGGCGCCCGGGTGACCCGGGCGTACAGCGAGAGCGACGGGTCGAGGATGAAGCGCAGAAGGAGCCTCGTCCACGAGCGGTGGCTGTGGAGCGGCTCGTAGAGCTCCGGCGCGAGCTTCCGGAGCGCCGGCAGCCGGGACCACGGCACGCGCATCAGGTCGTGGTGCTCGTTGTGGTAGCCGACGTTCAGCGCGAAGAAGTTCATGGGCCCGTAGTACGAGAAGGTCTCCTGCGCGCCGGGGAACGTGAGGTAGTGCTCCTGGATCCACCGGGCCCCGACCGGGTGGAGCCCGATCGAGAAGATGCTGGCGAGGAAGAGGTAGGCGAGCGCCGTCCAGCCGGCGGCGAGCACGACTCCGGCGAGGAAGGCCACCTGCACGACGAGGTTCAGGACGTACCACCCGTCGAAGAGGGAGATGGCCTTGAGCCGCGGCACGCGCAGCAGCTGGGCCGCGAAGTAGAGGAGGAACCAGAGCGCCTTGCGCCACGCGGAGTTCCCGACGAGGCGAGCCTCGAGCGGGCTCGGCAGGTCGGCGTCGAGGTCCTCGCGCCCCTGATAGGCGTGGTGGAGCAGGTGGTATTTCCGGAAGGCGATGGCCGAGGGAAAGACGATCGGCAGGTTCGCCACGATGGCGGCCCAGGAGTTCGCCGCCGCACCCTGGAAGACCAGGTTGTGGGCGCACTCGTGGATGAGCACCCAGAGCGTGTGGTTGGCGACCGCGCCGACGAGCCAAGCCACCACGAAGACGAGCCACAGCGGCTGGCCGCGCAGGAGCCATGCGAGGCCCAGCTGGAAGGCGACGACGGTGACGACGACGAGGGCCGACGACGGGGTGGGGCCGCAGAGATCGCGGGCCTCGGGGTGCGCGGCGAGCAGCGCCCGGGTCCGGTCCCTGTGAGGCTCCGGGTAGTCGACGCGCAGGAAGTCGGTGGGGGCGTTCACGGGAGACCGAGCGGGTGGGGCTGCCGCGCACAGCCTAGCACCCCGGCGCGGCCGATCGGCCGCCCCGGTCGGGGCCCCGACGGAAAGAAAGACCCCCGCGCGCCTCGGGGGGCGGGCGGGGGCCGGAGCTTCACGACCTTCGGGCTAGAAGTAGTAGTTCGTCGTGAGGGCCCACTGGTTGGCGTGGGCGGAAGTGTCGGTCACCGGGGGGCCGGCGACGCGATTGATGGTGTAGAAGTGCGTCCACTCGAAGCCCATGGCGAATCCGCCGTCGCGATACTGGACGAGCAGGACGTTGTCCACGTTCCGCAGGCGCCCGAGGGCCTGAGCCTCCGCGTAAGCCCAGTCCACCAGCGCCGAGGCGCCGAGCATGTACCAGGCGGAGAACTCGTTCGTGAGGTTGAAGCCGACCTGGCCCCAGGCGCCCCAGCCGAAGAGGTCGCCGACGTACCCCGCCGGCGTGAACTGGTTGAGGTTGCCGAGCAGCCCGCCCGTGTTCTTCCCGTACCAGCCCGCGCCCTGCAGCGTGAGCCCCGCCATGGCGAACTTCGCGCCCGCGGCGCCCGCGACTGCGTCCTTGGTCGAGCAGGCCGTGCCGGTGTCGCAGGCCGTCTTCACGGCGTCCGGGCCGTTCAGGTCGAGGCGGTTGAAGGAGCCGGCGACCCAGGCGTTGAAGGCCTTGCCGGCGGTGGCCGTGTAGCGCAGCTGGACGATCGGAAGGGCCGAGGCCGCGCCGGCGGTGATGTAGTTGGTCGGGCCGCTCGTCGCCGCGGCTCCGAAGTTCCAGTTGGCGGCACCGATCTCCCAGGCGAACTCGTGCTTGAGGTCGGCGTCGCCGAACTTGTGGAAGCCGAAGATGCCCGGCGAGCGCCAGCCGATGTTGCCGGTCAGGTATCCGAGCGGGAAGGCGATGTGCGTGAGGGACGTCGGGGCCGCTGCGAAGGTCAGGTGGTTCTGCTGGCCGAACCAGAAGGTCATGTTCTCGTAGGCCAGCTCGGCGTACGCGAAGCGGATGCGCGGGATGAGCGACTGCTCGCCGAATCCGCCGTACGCCGGCGTCCCGCCCGCGCCGAGCGCGAGCTGGTTCATGCCGAAGAAGTCGACCTCCAGGACGCCCTTCGGGGTGGCGCCGCCCATCACCTGCGGCCCCTTCACCGAGAAGTTGAACCGGCTCTGCCGGACGTCGCCGCCGAGGATGAGCTTGTCCGTTCCGTACTGGGCGCTGGCGCTCAGGACCTGCTGGCCGGGAGAGGCGTACGTGGCCCCATCCTGCACGTAGAGCGTGCCGGACACGAAGCCGTGCAGCGCGAACTCGAACGCCGGCTTGGCCGCTTCCTGGGCCGCGGCGGCGCCTGCGAAGCCGATGAGAACCATGCTGGTCAGCAGTTTCAGTCTCACGATTGTGATCCTCCGTTGCGGTTGCCCAGCGTCACTCCACTCGCGACCTGGCCACGCATGGGTGCCGGCCATGTGCGACAAGGGAAGTCTAATCGCATTCTCTCCGCAATTTTTGCAAGTGCAATTGCGTCAAAACTGCGCTCGGGCTTGATGAAGATCAATCCGGGGCCTGGAAGTGCCGCGCCAGACCTCGAGGCCCGGCGCCGTGCCGGCGTGCCGCCGCCGGCCGCTCGGCTTGCGGAAGGGTCCGCTGTGTTGTACGAGCGGAGGCCTGACCACAACCCCTTGGAGGGATTCACCATGCGCTTCGCAGGCCGCCTCACGCTCGTCGCGGCTTCGTTCCTCTTCGCCGCGCCGCAGGCCCGCGCCGAGACCGTCAAGATCGGCGCCGCCTTCTCGCTCACCGGCAACGCCGCGGCCTACGGCGCCCAGCAGAAGGCCGGCGTCCTCCTCGCCGCCGAGGAGGTGAACAAGAGCGGCATGCTCCCCGGCATCACCCTCGAGGTGGTCGTCGAGGACGACGGAACCAACCCGCAGCAGGGCATCGCCGTCTTCGACCGCTTCATCAACCGGGACAAGGTGAGCGCCATCATCGGCCCGACGCTCTCCACGCTCGCCGAGGCCGCCGATCCCCGGGCCCAGGAGCAGAAGACGCCGGTGGTCGCGGTCTCCAACACCAAGCCGAACGCCATCACCACCATCGGCGACTACATCTGGCGCGTCTCGCTGACGGAGGCGCAGGTCATCCCCTCGGCGACCCGCGCGGCCCGGGCGAAGCTCGGCTTCAAGACCGCGGGCCTGCTCTACGGCAACGACGACGCCTTCACCAAGGCCGGGTTCGACGTCATGAAATCGGCGCTGGAGAAGGAGGGCGTCCAGATCCTCGGCATCCAGACCTTCGCCACCAAGGACCGGGACTTCAACGCCCAGCTCACCGCCTTGAAGGGCCTGAAGCCGGACGTCCTGTTCGTCTCGGCGCTGGTGGAGCAGGCGGGCAGCATCGCCGTCCAGGCGCGCCAGCTCGGCTACACCGGCCCCATGCTGGGCGGCAACGGCTTCAACTCGACCAAGTTCATCCAGCTCGCCGGCCCCGCGGCCGAGGGCGTGCTGGTCGGGACCGCCTGGAACCGCGCCAGCCAGGATCCCTTGAACCAGAAGTTCATCGCCGCCATGAAGGCGCGCGGCACCGACCCCGACCAGTTCGCCGCCCAGGCCTACACCGGCGTGCTGGTGGTCGCCGAGGCCGTGAAGCAGGCCGGGATGAAGGGCGGGCGCGACGACGTCAAGGCCGGCCTCGCCAAGGTGAAGGACCTGCCCACGCCGCTCGGCGCCTTCTCCTTCCTCCCGAACCGCGACGGCGACCACGCGGCCGCCGTGCAGGTCGTGAAGGGCGGCAAGTTCGAGATCCTGCAGTAGCGGTGGGGAGCGGCGCCGCGTGGGCCAGCAGATCGTGAACGGCCTGTTCCTGGGGAGCATCTACGCGCTCTTCGCGCTCGGGTACACGCTCGTCTTCGGCGTGCTCGACATCCTCAACCTGGCGCACCAGGCGGTCTTCATGCTCTGCGCCTACGTGGCGCTCCTGCTCGTCGGCTCGCTGCACCTGCACATGTTCGCGGCCTTCCCCCTCGCCGTGCTGGCGGGGGGGCTGCTCGGCATCGTCGTGGACCGCGTCGCCTTCAAGCCGCTGCGGGGCCGGAGCGACTCCAACATCTCGGGGCTCATCAGCTCCATCGCGCTCGCCACCATCCTCGAGGCGGTCGGGCTCCAGCTGTTCGGCCCGGACGTCGAGCGCTTCCCGCTCGGCACCGTCCCGGACCGCGGCATCCAGATCGGCGGCGCCGTCGTCTCCGAGATCCAGGTGGTGATCATCGCCATCGCGCTCCTGGTGATGGGCGCCCTCACCTTCCTCCTCCAGCGCACGCGCCTCGGGCGCCGGATCCGGGCGGTGGCGGAGAGCCCGCTCGCGGCCCGCATCCTGGGCGTGAACGTCGACCGGATCATCGCCGCCGCCTTCTTCCTCTCCTCGGCCCTCGGGGCCGCCGCCGGCGTCCTCTTCGGCCTGGCCTTCAACAACGTGGCGCCGGACATGGGCCGGGCGGTCGAGCTGAAGGGGCTCGCGGTCATCATCCTCGGCGGCATGGGGAGCATGCCCGGCGCCGCCGTCGCCGGCTTCGCGCTCGGGCTCCTCGAGGTCTTCACCGTGGCCAAGCTCGGGTCGTCCTACCGCGACGCCATCGCCTTCGGGGTCCTCTTCCTGGTGCTGGTCGTCCGGCCGCACGGCCTGTTCGGCAAGGCCGCGCTGCGGGAGGCTTGACCGCTCGTGAACAGCGAGGCGCTCAGGGACCTCTGGCTCACCTACCAGTCCACCGTCGCCTTCATCGGGCTGAACGGTCTCCTGGCCCTCTCCGTCTACACCACCCTCGCCTGCGGCCAGCTGTCGCTCGGGCAGGCGGGCTTCATGGCGCTCGGCGCCTACACCTCGACGATCCTCACGCTCCACGCCCACCTGCCGTTCCCGGTGGTGCTCGCCGCCGGTACCCTGGCGCCGGCGCTCCTGGCGGTGCCGCTCGCCCTCCCGGTGTTGCGCCTCAAGGGCGTGTTCCTCGCCATCGCCACCATCGGCTTCGGCGAGGTGGTGCGCATCTTCTTCGTGAACCTCGACTACACCAACGGCGCCCTCGGGCTCGTCGCCATCCCGCAGCGGACGAGGCTCTGGACGATCTACGCGGCGCTCGCCGGCGCGCTCTTCGTCCTCTGGCGCATCCGCGGCTCCCGGACCGGCTACGCGCTCGAGGCCATCCGCGAGGACGAGCCGGCGGCGCGCACCATGGGCATCCACGCCGACGCCTACAAGCTCGCCATGATGGTCCTGGGCGCGGCCTTCGCCGGGCTGGCCGGCGCGCTCGACGCCCACTTCAACTTCATCGTCGTGCCGTCGAGCTACTCCTTCGCCCGCGTGGTGGAGATGCTGGTCTTCGCGGTGGTGGGCGGGACGGCCGTCTTCTACGGCCCGGTGGTGGGCGCGGCCTTCCTGACGCTGCTCCCCGAGGTGCTCCGCGAGGTGGGCAGCCGCGTCGGCATGCAGCCCGGGCCCCTGCGCCTGTTCGTGAACGGGCTCGTCCTCCTCCTCGTGATCCTCTTCCTCCCCGACGGGCTCGCGTCCCTGCCGCGGCGCATCCGCCGCCGGCTGGAGGCGCGGCGGGCGGCGGCGCATGCTCCTTAGCCTCGAGGACGTGCGCCGCACCTTCGGCGGCGTCCGGGCGGTGGACGGCGTCCGCTTCGAGGTGGGCGCCGGCGAGGTCCACGGCCTCATCGGCCCGAACGGCGCCGGGAAGACGACGCTGCTCAACCTCGTCTCCGGGCTCATCCGCGCCGAAGGCGGGGCCATCTCCCTCGACGGGCGGCGCATCGACCGGCTCCCGTCGCACCGCATCGCGGCGCTCGGCATCACCCGCACCTACCAGAGCATCCGCCTCTTCCCGGCGCTCACCGCCGCCGACAACGTCCTCGTGGGCGAGCACCTGCTGCGCCGCGACCCCTTGTGGAAGCGGATGCTCTTCCTGCCGTCCGTCCGCTCCGAGGAGCGCGCGGCGCGGGAGAAGGCGCTCCACCTGCTCGCGCGCGTCGGCCTCTCGGAGCGCGCCGGCGAGCGGGCCGCCAACCTCTCCTACGGCGAGCAGCGCCGCGTCGAGATCGCGCGCGCCCTCGCCTCCGAGCCGCGCGTGCTGCTGCTCGACGAGCCCACCGCCGGCATGAACCCCGCCGAGGTGGCCTCCATCGCCGCGCTCATCCGCGACCTGGCGCGGCGGGGCCACACGGTCCTGCTCGTGGAGCACAACGTCAAGCTGGTCATGGACGTGTGCGAGCGCATCACCGTCCTCGACTTCGGAAAGGTGATCGCCGACGGCGTCCCCGCCGCGGTCGCCAAGGACCCGGCGGTCGTCGCCGCCTACCTGGGGGCCGAGCGATGAGCGAGGCACCGCTCCTCGAGGTCCAGGACCTCCGCGTCACCTACGGCAACGTGCAGGCGGTGCGCGGCCTCTCGCTCTCGGTGCGCGCCGGGCAGATCGTCACGCTCATCGGCCCGAACGGCGCCGGCAAGTCGAGCACGCTCGCGGCCGTCTCGGGGCTGGTGCGGCCGGAAGGCGGCCGGATCGCCCTCGCCGGGCGGGACGTGACCGGCCTTCCCGCCCACCAGGCGGTCGCCCAGGGCATCGTCCTCGTGCCCGAGGGCCGGGCCATCCTCGCCCGGATGTCCATCGAGGAGAACCTGGTGGTCGCCCTCGAGAGCCGGAGCCCCATGCCCCCCGCCGCCCGGGCCCGGGCGATGCTCGACGACCAGTACCGCCGCTTCCCCGTGCTCGGCGAGCGCAGGCGCCTCGCCGCCGGCTCGCTCTCCGGCGGCGAGCAGCAGATGCTGGCCATCGCGCGGGCGCTGCTCATGCGCCCGGACATCCTGCTCCTCGACGAGCCGTCGATGGGGCTGGCGCCGCTGCTCGTGCGGCGGATCTTCGACGTGGTGGAGGCCATCCACCGCGAGGGCGCGACCATCCTGCTCGTCGAGCAGAACGCCCGGCTGGCGCTCGAGATCTCGGACTACGCCTACGTGCTGGAGCGCGGCCGGATCGCGCTCGAGGGGCCGTCGCGTGAGCTCTCCGCCGACCCGCGCGTCCAGGCCGCCTACCTCGGCGGCGCCGTGGACGCCGGGCCGGGGTAGCGCGGCGAGGCTACCCCTTCGGCGCCCGCCCGGCTGCGATCTTCACCGCCTCCTCGACGAGCGCGTCCTCCAGCTCCTCGGCCTTCATCCGCTTCACGATCTGGCCGTTCTTGAAGAGCAGCCCCACGCCCAGGTGGCCGTAGGCCACGCCCACGTCGGCGGCGCTCGCCTCGCCGGGGCCGTTCACCTCGCAGCCCATCACCGCCACGTTGACCTCGCCCTTCAGGGTCGCGAGGCGCTGCTCCACCCGCTCGGCGATGGGGATCATCGCCACCGAGCAGCGGCCGCAGGTGGGGCAGGCGGTCAGGGTGGCGCCGCCGAACTTGAGGCCGAGCGCCTTGAGGAGGGTGCGGGCCACCCTCACCTCCTCGAGCGGGTCCGCCGCCAGCGACACGCGGATGGTGTCGCCGATGCCCTCGGAGAGGAGGATGCCGATGCCGGCGGCGCTCTTCACCGCCCCGGAGAGGAGCGTCCCCGCCTCGGTGATGCCGAGGTGGAGCGGGTAGTCGAACTCGCGGGAGAAGAGCCGGTTCGCCTGGACCGTCATGGCGATGTCGTGCGCCTTGAGCGAGACCTTGATCTCCCGGTACCCCTCGTCCTCGAGCAGCCGGATGTGCCGCGCGGCGCTCTCCACCATCCCCTCGGCGGTGGGCCAGCCGTGCTTCTCGACGATGTCCTCCTCGAGCGAGCCGGCGTTGACGCCGATGCGGATCGGGACCTGGCGCTCCCGCGCCGCCTTCACCACCTCGCGCACCCGCTGGGCGTTCCCGATGTTGCCGGGGTTGAGCCGGATGCAGTGGATGCCGGCATCGAGCGCCGCGAGGGCGAGGCGGAAGTCGAAGTGGATGTCGGCGACGAGCGGCACGGGAGAGCCGCGCACGATCTCCGGCAGCGCCGCCGCCGCGTCCGCGTCCGGGACAGCGAGGCGCACGATGTCGGCCCCCGCCTCGGCGAGAGCCCGGACCTGGGCGAGCGTCGCGGCGGTGTCGGCCGTCTGCGTGGTGGTCATCGACTGGACGGCGATGGGGGCGCCGCCGCCGACCGCCACGCGCCCGACGTGGAGCGGACGCGTCCGCCGCCGCTCGGCGATGGCGGAGAGGGATCCGTGATCGTAAGCGCCCATGTCGAGGATGCCTCCCGGCAGCCCACCATCTAGCGGCGGGAGCCCGGGCGCGCCACCCCGCCCGCGGCGGGACTACTTCTGGGCCAGCTCGGGGTCGATCACGGCCTTGAAGCTCTCGAGGGGTTGGGCCCCCGAGATCATGCGGCCGTTCACGAAGAAGGCCGGGGTGCCGTTGACGCCGGCCTCCTCGCCCGCCTTCTTGCTCGCCTCGACGATCTTCGCCTTCTCGCCCGAGTCGAGGCACTTGTCGAACTTGCTCCCGTCGAGCTGGAGATCGCGCGCGTGCGCCTTGAGCGCCTTGGGGTCGAGCGCCGTCTGGTTGGCGAAGAGCTTGCCGTGCATCTCCCAGTACTTGCCCTGGTCCCCGGCGCAGTGCGCGGCCTCGGCGGCCTTGACGGCGTTCTCGTGGAACGGCAGCGGGTAGTCGCGGTAGACGAGGCGGACCTTGTCCTTGTACAGGTCGAGCACCTGCGTGACCACGCCCTCGGCGCGGCTGCAGTACGGGCACTGGAAGTCCGAGAACTCGACGATGGTCACCGGCGCGTTCGCCGGTCCCTTCGACGGCCCCTCGGCGGCCACCTCGACCTTCGGCGCCTGGTAGGGAGGCAGGAGGACCTCCACCTTGGCCTCGGCGCGGAGGCGCTCGTAGTAGCTCCGCAGCACCTCCTGGGACTTCTGCTGCTTGATGTAGGCGGCGATGGCGGGCTTCATCTTGTCGAGCGGCTCGTTGGCCTGACCGGCCGCCTTGGCCCGCTCGTAGAGCGCGCGGACCTCTCCGTCGCTCGGCTCGCCCACCTTCCCGGAGACCTCGGAGCGCAGCAGGTCCTCGGGGCTCTTGCCGGCGGCCTTGGCCTTGGCGTCCAGCACCCGCCGAACGATGAGGTTGTCGAGCGCCGCCTTGCGAAGCTGGTGGACGCGCTCCTTGTGCTCCGTCTCCATTCGGCGGAGGTCGCCCTTCACGAGGTCCTCGAGCTCGCCGTAGCTGATCGCCTGGCCGTCGATCCTGGCCGCGGGCGCCTTGGGGTCCTGGCCCTCCGGCGCGGCGGGCTTCGCCGTGGTGGTGCTCGGCGAGGTGCAGGCGAGGGCGGCGATGGCCAGGAAAGGGCCGGCGAGGAGGCGCTGGGACATGGGACTCCCGGGGAGCGGGTGAATGGGAAAGGGGCGGATTGTGTGCAAGAACACCCGGCGGGTCAACGGAATTCCGGGTCGGAATCCGGATCGGCCGAGCCGCGCGCTACCGCCCCCGCCGCGCCCGGAGCTCCGCACCCACGAGCTCCCGGAGATCCGCGGGCTCGAAGGGCTTCTCGATCCGGCGCGGCGCGCTCCGCTCGAGGAACTCCCGCGCCGCCGGCGTGAAGGCGCCGCCGGTGAGGAAGACGAAACGCTCCGCCATTCCCGGAGCGATCCGCAACACGGCGGCGTGCAGATCCATGCCCGTCATCTGGGGCATCATGAGGTCGCAGAGGACGAGGTCGAAGGTCTCGCCCCGCTCGAAGCGGGCCAGCGCCGAGCGGGCCGTGCTCTCGACCACCACCTCGTGCTGCGAGGCCAGGACCCGGTGGACCGCCTTGCCGACGAGCGGCTCGTCGTCCACGACGAGGAGCCGCCCCCGCTCCGGCCGATCCGCGCTGGCGCGCGCCGGCGCGTCTTCCTCCTCCCCGGGGGCTGGGGGCAGGATCACGCGGAAGACGCTCCCTTTGCCAGGCTCGCTCTCGACCACCACGTCCCCGCCCAGCCCGGTGACGATGCCGTGGCAGATGGAGAGCCCGAGCCCCGTCCCGACGCCCACCGGCTTGGTCGTGTAGAAGGGCTCGAAGATCCGGCCCAGGGCCTGCGGGGCGATGCCGCATCCGGTGTCCCGGATCTCCACCACGGCCCGTCCCGCGGCGTCGGTGCGCGTCACGGCCCGGATCTCGTTCTCGTGCGCGTGCCCCTCCGGCATCGCCTGGGCGGCGTTGATGAGCAGGTTCAGGAACACCTGGCCGAGGCGGTGCTCGCTCGCGTCCACCCGCGGGACCTCTCCGAGCTCGGTGACCATGCGGGCCCGGTGCCGGATCTCGTTGCGGGCGAGGTTGATGGCCGACTCGAGGACGCGGCGCACGTCGGCGCTGCCGCGCCCCGGCTCGTCGGCCCGCGAGAAGGTCTTGAGGTCACGCACGATGGCGCGCACGCGCTCCGCGCCCTCTCGCGCCTCGACCATCGCGCGCAAGGTCTCGCCGAGCAGCTCGCCCGAGAGCGTGCGCGCCGGCTCGTCGCCCGCCGACACCCCGGGCCCCGCCGCCACCACGCCGGCGCCGGTCAGCTCCTCGATGACGTACCCGAGGTTGGCCACGACGTAGGCGAGCGGGTTGTTGATCTCGTGCGCGACGCCGGCCGCCAGCGTTCCCATCGACGCCATGCGGTCGGACAGCAGAAGTTGCGCCTGCATCTTCTTCTGGTCGGTGATGTCCGTGTAGGTGCCGACGACGCGCGCCGGGTTGCCCGCCGCGTCCCGCTGGACGATCTTGCCGCGGTTGTGGACCCACCGCCACTCGCCCGACTTGGCGAGGACCCGGTGCTGCGCCTCGTAGGCCGCGGCCTCGCCGCGGGCGTGCGCCCGGAAGCGCTCGGCGAGGAGCGCCCGGTCGTCGGGGTGGACGATGCGCCGCACCGCCTGGTTTCCATCGATCTCCCCGAGCTCGTAGCCCAGCATCTCGCACCAGCGCGGCGAGAGGTAGAGCTCGTTCTCCGTGACGTTCCAGTCCCACAGCCCGTCGTTGGTGGCCTCGAGCGCGAACTTGAGCCGTTCCTCGGACCGCCGCAGGGCCTCCTCGGCGCGGCGCCGGTCGGTCACGTCGCGGTTCACCGCCACGTAGCCGGTGATGCGCCCCTCGGCGTCCCGCAGCGCCACGCTCACGCCCTCGACATCGATGGGCGTCCCGTCCTTGCGGACCTGGCGCATCTCCAGGCGGATGCGGCCGTCCTCCTGGAGGCGCGCCAGCATCGCCGAGTCGTAGCCGCGGTGGTACTGGGTCTGGAGCACGCGCAGGATGGGCTGGCCGATCACCTCCTCGGCCTTCCACCCGTAGATCCGCTCGGCGGCGCGGTTCCAGGCGCGGAGCGTGAACTTCTCGTCGAGGCCCATCACGGCCTCGTTCATGCTGGCGAGGAGCATCGCCTGGTAGGCGGTGGCCTCCTCGGCCCGCTTGCGCTCGGTGACGTCGCGGACGATGCCCTGGTAGTACCTGCGCCCCCCGATCGCGACGAGGCGGCCGCTCACCTCCACCGGGAACGTGGCGCCGTCCTTGCGGCGGTGCGCGGCCTCGAAGGCCATCCCCTCCACGCCCGCGGAGCGGAACAGCACCTCGGCGTCGACGAGCCCCGTCGGGTCCGACGGGTCTCGCAGCTCGCGGAACTCCATGCCCACGAGCTCCTGGCGGGCGTAGCCGTAGGACTCGAGGGCGCGGTCGTTGGCCTCGACGATCCGTCCATCCTCGTCGAGCACCAGGAGGATGTCGCTCGCGTAGCGGTTGAAGGCCTCGACGTGCCGGGCCAGGGCGCGGCGCTCCGCCCCCTCCGCCTCCCTGCGGCGGGCGGGTGGTTGCGCCGGCCGGTGCCGGGCTGTCTTCCCCATTGCTTCTCCCTTCCGGCCGTCTTCCGCCCGGAGGGCCCCCACCCCAGGGCCAGACGGCATTTTCACCCAAAGACCGGGAAAGGGAAAGCCGGCCGGGGTATCCTCTCCCGGCCCGACCGGCCAGGATCCGAGCCATGCCCGCCGACGCCTGGGACCCCGACCAGTATCGCCGCTTCGCGGAGGAGCGGGCGCGCCCGTTCCGCGAACTGCTGGCGCTGGTGCGGGCGAGGCCCGGGATGCGGGTCGTGGACCTGGGCTGCGGCACGGGGGAGCTCACCGCCCTGGCCCACCGGACCCTCGGGGCGGAGGAGACGCTCGGGCTCGACAGCTCCGCGGCCATGCTCGAGAAGGCGGCCCCGCTCGCTGGAGATGGCCTCTCCTTCGCCCGCGGCGATATTGCCGCCTTCGAGGGCCGGGGCCACGACCTCGTCCTCTCCAATGCGGCGCTCCACTGGCTTCCCTGCCACGAGGAGCTGCTGGCGCGGCTCACTTCCGCGCTGGCGCCGGGTGGGCAGCTCGCGGTCCAGGTCCCGGCGATGCACGGCCACCCCTCCCACCTCGTAGCCCACGCGATCGCCGCCGAGCCGCCGTTCGCGGCGGCGCTCGGCGGATGGATCCGGCCGGCGCGGCCCGTCCTCGAGCCCGGGGAGTACGCGGCGCTGCTCTTCCGGCTCGGCTACCGGGAGCAGGTGGTGCGGCTCGAGGTGTACGGCCACACGCTGGCGTCGCGCGAGGAGGTGGTGGAGTGGGTGAAGGGGACGGTCCTCAACCCGTACCGGGAGCGCCTGCCGCCGGAGCTGTGGCCTCGCTACCTCGAGGCCTACCGGGAGCGGCTCTTCGCCGTCCTGCCGGACGAGCGCCCCTTCTTCTACGGCTACGAGCGCATCCTGTTCTGGGGGCAGCTGCCGTAGCGGGGGGAGCGCAAATCGGACGCACGCAGGGCCGGGGCAGGTCCTTCTCTCCGCGCTCGCTACGAAGTCGTTTCCGTTACCGTCAGCTGCGGCGGTTCCGTACGCGCGGGGCCGGGCAAGAAACGGTCCGCGCGCTGCGCGCGCGTACGCATTCTTGCATCGGCTGGC
>Ga0209797_10000288_pt1 | contig 24652 bp, 19 predicted proteins | sample DOMMetBare3Fresh_2_FD_187472 | JGI IMG/M metagenome (GOLD analysis project Ga0209797, IMG submission 187472) | Wetland sediment microbial communities from St. Louis River estuary, USA, under dissolved organic matter induced mercury methylation -... | ecosystem: Environmental > Aquatic >... | reverse complement strand
TTCGAGCGCAGCACGGTGAGCCTCGACCCCGATCCGGCGCACGCCGAGGCTGCAACAGTCACCGTGCGTGTAAAGGAGGCGCCGTTGCAGCAAGCCACGATCGGCGTGGGCATCAGCGCGAACACCGGCGCTCGCATCTCGCTGGAGCACGTGCACCGCAACCTGTTCGACTGGCGCGCCACGCTTCGCAACAGGATCGAGTGGGGCAAGCTGCGCAAGGCCTGGGAAGGCGAGCTCGCTTCGCACGCGCTGCCCGGCCTGTACCGCAACCTGGTCGGCGGCGGCGCCGAGCAACTCGACTCCGACACCGACCGTGTCTCCTCGGTGCGCGCGCGCGTCGGTCGCAGCTACGACACGCAGCGCATCGAGCGGCTCGTGTTCGTCGAGGCCGAACGCGTGCGCACGTGGCCGGTGGTGGGTGGCGTGCTGACCGACACCACACGCAGCGACACGCTCTCGACGACCCTCAACTTCCACGGCATCTGGCGCGACGTCGACAGCATCGTGCTGCCCACGCGAGGCGCCAGCTATGCGCTGCAATCGGGAATCGGCCGCGTGTACAGCACCGACTCGGACGGCAACACGACGCAGGGCAGCGGCCCGTTCGCACGCCTGCATCTGCGCGCACAGTGGTGGCAGCCGCTCGGAGACCGCTGGTACGCACAGGCCCGCCTGGAGGTCGGCCAGGTTCTCGCGCGCGACAATGTCGAGGTGCCCGAAACGCAGCGTTTCCGCGCCGGGGGCGACGATTCGGTGCGCGGCTATGCGTGGCGTTCGCTCACGCCGCAGCTCGCAGGCGTCGACGTCGGCGGGCGCGTGGTCGGCACGGCCAGCGTGGAGGTGGCGCGCCCTTTGAGCCGGACGCTGCCGAACCTGTGGTGGGCTGCCTTCGTCGACGCGGGCCGTGCCACCGAGCGCTGGAGCGGCTTCAAGCCGGCCTGGGGCGCGGGGCTGGGCCTGCGCTGGCGCAGCCCGGTCGGCCCGCTGCGCGCCGACGTGGCCTATGGCGACGAGGCCCGCAACTGGCGCCTGCACCTGTCGGTGGGCATTGCCTTCTGAGGCGCGATGGCCGAGCCCGCGACCCCAAGCCCGAGCCGGCGCAGCCCGTCGCGAAAGCGCTCGCTGCGCGTCCTGGCCCTGGTCGTGCTCCTGCTCGTGGTGGCGCTGGGCGCCGTGATCGTCCCGCTCGTGCAGAGCGCGCGCGGCAGCGCGTGGCTGCTCGAGCGCGCGCAAGGACTGCGCGTCGTCGCACCGCAAGGCCGGCTGTTCGGTGGACCGTTCTCTGCCGAGCGCATCGAGGGACAGACCGGCGCACGATCGTTCGTCGTGCACGGCTTGTCCTGGCGTGACGCGCAATGGCGCTGGCGCCCGCACGAGGGCGCGTGGGTCGGCCTCGTCATCACCGAGATGCGGGCCGAGCGCGTCGAAGTGGGTGCGAGCACGAGCGCCGCGGCCCCGGTCGAGCCCGCCAGCTTGCGGCTGCCGCTGGCGCTCACGATGGCACCGCTGCGCGTGATGCAGCTTCAGGTCGAGTCCGCGCCCACGCTTCGCGACCTGGTGGCCCAGGTGGAGCTGGGCCATGACCAGGGGCGCGAACACCGGGTGCAGTCGTTGTCGTTGCGCGGTGATCGCGCGAGCCTGACGGGCGAGCTGCGCGTTGCCACCGATGCGCCTTTCGCGCTGGCCGCGCGGTTGCAGGCGCGTTCGGCCGACGGCGTGACACCGCGCTGGAACGCCGAGGCGAAGGCCGACGGGCAGATGGCGAACATCACGCTGCATGCACGGCTGTCCAGCCCCGACGCGGGCGGCGCCGCGCTCGACGCTCAGGCCGGCCTTGCGCCCTTCGCCGCCTGGCCGCTCGCGGCCTTGCAGGCAAGCACGCAGGACCTGGACCTCGCCGCGCTCTGGCAGGGCGCGCCGCAGACACGCATCTCTGGACGGGCCCAGATCGACACGCGCGGGCTCGACCAGCCGGTCGCCGTGCGCGTTTCCCTGGCGAACGCACTGAGCGGGCGCGTGGACCTGCATCGCCTGCCCGTCGCGGCGGTCGACGTCGAACTGGCCGCGCGCGCCGACCAGCGCTCTCGGTTGACGGTCGAGCGCTTCGACATCCGCCTGGCCGGCGACGCCGGCCGCGTCTCGGGCAGCGGGCAATGGCGGGGCGACGCGGCGCAGGTCGACCTGATCCTGCACGGCGTGCGGCCCTCGCTGTTGGACGCGCGCGCACCGGCGCTGTCGTTGTCGGGCACGCTCGCCACGCAGTGGACGGGCCTGCCGGCGCCCGATGGGTCACGGTCCGCCGCTGGCGCGCAGCAAGGCCAGGCGCGCATGGCGCTCGAGGGCCGGCTCGACGCGAAGCGCGGCGCGCCGGTGGCGTTGCGCGGCGACTGGTCGGCCGTGCGCACGCCCGAGCGAGTGCGAATCGAGCTGCGCGGCGCCGAGGCGGCGGCCGGCGGCGCCAGGCTCAAAGGCAGCGCACGGCTCGAGCGCGCGGCCCGCGGGGACTGGCAGCTCGCGACCGAGGGCCAGGCGGATGACTTCGAGCCGGCACTGTGGTGGTCGGAGATGCCGGCGACGCGCCTCAACGGTCGCTGGCAGGCCGAACTCACGGGCCCTCCGGGCTGGACCCCTCGAACGGGTACCGCGGCGAACTGGCTCGCGCTGCGCGGCTCGGCACAGCTCGAACTGCGCGACAGCGTGCTGGCGGGCGTCGCGCTCGCCGGTCAAGCCAAGTTCGATGGCCGCACGCCGGGCTGGGCCCTCGAGGCCGACGCACGCGCCGCGAACAACCGTGTCGCGCTGAAGGGCCGCGTCGCGCCGCGTGCGCAGGACGATCGTTGGCAAGCGACGCTGGACGCGCCCGCGCTGGCGTCGCTGCGTCCGTGGCGCGCGCTGTCGCCCACGCTCGCGACGTGGTTCGACGGCCTCGACGGCGCGCTCGCGGGCGACGTGCAGGCCGCCGGACGCTGGCCCGCGCTCGCCAGCAGCGGCACGCTGCGCGCGACCGCCTTGCGCGGCGGCACCCTGTCGGCGCGCAAGCTCGATGCGCAGTGGCAGGCCGGGCCCGATCGCGACGCGCCGCTCGCGCTGGGCATCGAGGGCGAGCAGATCGTGCGTGATGCCCACACACTCGATGCGCTCAAGCTGCGCGCGGACGGCAGCCTCGCGGTGCACCGCATCACGCTGGAAGCCACCAGTGCGGCAAGGCCGCCGGCCTGGACCGACATCTTGCTCGGCCAGCGCGGCAGCACCGGTCGCGGCAGCCGCGTGCAACTGCGCGGCGAAGGCCGCTGGCAGTCCGAGCCGCAGGCGAATCCGGGTCTTGCAGGCACTTGGCGCGCCCGGGTCAGCGAACTGGACGCGCGCGGCTTGCAGGCGCTGCAGCCCTGGCTCGCGGCACGAGATGCCGAGCTGCGCCTGGTCTTCGAAGCCGACGGCCGCGTGGCGCAGGCCGAGGCCGAGCCGGGCCGCGCGCAGGTCCTGGGCGCGCCATTGGCCTGGCGACAGGCGCGTTGGCAGGCGCCGAGCGGGACCCGCCCGGCTCAGATCGCGCTGGACGCCGTGCTCGCGCCGACCCCGGTCGTCCCGTGGCTGCAGCGCTGGCAGCCCGATGCGGGGTTCGGCGGCGACCTCGCTTTCACGGGCCGCATCGTCGTGCGGCAGACCGAGAAGTTCAGCGCCGACATCGTGCTCGAGCGCGCGGGCGGCGACCTCGCGATCACCGACGAAGGCGACACGCAGGCGCTCGGCCTGACCGACCTGCGCCTGGCGCTCGCGGCCGAGGATGGCACCTGGCACTTCACGCAGGCGATGGCCGGCGCCAACCTGGGCGTGCTCGCCGGTGCGCAGAGCCTGCGCATCTCGCCGCAGGCCACGTGGCCGACGCCGGACACGCCGATGCAGGGCGTGCTCGAGTGGCGCGTGCCCGACATCGGCGTGTGGGCGCGCTTCACGCCTCCGGGCTGGCGCGTCGCCGGCGCGCTGCGCACCAGCGCGGCGATTGGCGGGCGTTTCGGCGCACCCGAGGTCGAGGGCCGCATGGAAGGCAGCGGCCTGGCGATCCGCAACCTGCTGCAAGGTGTCGATCTGCGCGACGGTGACCTGGCCGTGTCGCTGCGCGGCCCCGACGCACGCGTCGAGCGTTTCGTGTTCAGGGGCGGCGACGGCGAACTGCGCCTGACCGGCGGTGCGAGCCTGGGTGCCGATCCGACTGCGCGCCTTCGCCTGGTCGCCGATCGATTCCGGCTGCTCGGGCGCATCGACCGGCGCGTGGTCGTCAGCGGCGAAACCGAGCTCGCGCTGTCAGCGCGCGCGCTCGCACTGGAAGGCAAGCTCGCGATCGACGAAGGGCTGATCGACGTGTCGCGCGGCGATGCACCTGCGCTCGACTCGGACGTGCAGGTGCGCGGCGGTCGCCATCGCCCGGTCGACGCCGCGCCGGCCGGCCAGGCAAGCGACAACGGCGAGCCCGCCGCGCCCGCGCGTGCGGTCGCGCGCGCGGGCGACGTGCGGGTGGCCTTGCAGGTGGACCTGGGTTCGCAGCTCAGGCTGCGGGGCCGCGGGCTGGACACGAAACTCGCGGGGCGCCTGGCGATCAGCGCGCCGGGCGGACGGCTCGCGTTGAACGGCCAGGTGCTCGCGCGTGACGGCACGTATGCCGCCTATGGCCAGAAGCTCGAGATCGAACGCGGGGCGCTCTCGTTCACCGGCGATGCAGCGAACCCGCGGCTGGACATCTTCGCGGTGCGGCCCAACCTCGACGTCAAGGTCGGCGTGCTGGTCGCCGGCACGGCGCAGATCCCGCGCGTGCGCCTGTACAGCGAGCCCGACATGAGCGAGTACTACAAGCTCTCGTGGCTCGTGCTGGGCCGCGCCCCCGATGGCCTCGCGCGTGCCGACACCGCGCTGCTGCAACGCGCCGCGCTGGCGCTGCTGTCGGGCACCGGGGAGAGCCCCGACGCCGCGCTGCTGGCCAATCTCGGCCTGGACGAGCTGTCGGTGCGACAAACCGACAGCGGCGAGGTGCGCGAGACCGTGGTCACGCTGGGCAAGCAGCTCTCGCGCCGCTGGTACGTCGGCTACGAACGCGGGGTCAACAGCACCACCGGCACGTGGCAGCTCGTGTATCGCGTCGCGCAGCGCGTCACGCTGCGCGCGCAGTCGGGGCTGGACAACTCGTTCGATGCGATCTGGACCTGGCGCTGGAACTGAGGCTCGGCTCCTACAATGCGGACGCAACGCCGCCGTAGTTCAATGGATAGAACGAGCGCCTCCTAAGCGCTAGATGTGGGTTCGATTCCCGCCGGGGGCGCCACGGGCAGAGCGCTGCTCCTCGGCAGCTCGGTCCGCTGCGAACAACCGGTATGGGTATGGTCGGGCGCCCGAGAGACAGCATGTGTGCGGCAGCCGGCGCAGTGAGACTTCCGGCAAGCGCTGCTCCAGCATCGGCGATCAGGGTCGGGCAACCAGCCGTGCCATCGGCATTGCGCGCGATCCAGTTGACTGCCGTCAATGCGGCGATCGGGGTCGCTCGCCCGCTCAGCGCACGATCGACCACACTGTGTTCGATGTGGTGCGACCGAGCTTGCCGGAAGAATCAACGCCGAGCCGATCGTGCATGACTGACACGTCGGTCATGTGCCGTTGCCGTTGGCGCTTTCTGCTGGCGTTGCTCGTGGCGGCCGCGGCCGGCTGCCTGGCACTGCGCGGGTGGCTCGGGCCCGATGTCGTCGTCGAAACGGCCGCACCGCGCGACTTCGTGCAGAGCGCCGTCACAAGCGGCCGCGTGGAGGCACCGAATCGCGTCGATCTGGGCGCACAGACCACCGGCACCGTGTCGCGCACACCCGTGGCCGAAGGCCAGGCCGTGACGGCAGGCGAACGGCTGATCGAACTCGAGTCGGCCGAATGGATCGACAGCATCGGGCTGACGGCCTGACGGCGCATGCTCGATGTCCTGACGCATTGGTTCAGCGGCTTGCTGCGCCGCCGCCGCAGGCTCAGGCACTTCGGTCGTCGCCCCCTGCTGCGGTTGCTCGCCGCCCGCGGCCCGGCACAAGCCGTTCCGCAGCAGACCGCGTCGGCCCTGTTGCAGATCGCGCGCGACGAGCCTGAAGCCGCGATCGCCCGCCTGAAGTCGCACGCCGAGGGCCTGAGCAGCGCCGAAGCCGCAGCCCGCCTGCGTCGCGACGGTCCCAACGAGGTCGAGCACGAGAAGCCTCTGCACTGGTGGCTGCATTTGTGGCATTGCTACCTGAACCCGTTCAACCTGCTGCTCACCGCGCTGGCGGCCGTGTCCTATGTGACACAGGACGCCAAGGCCACGGTCGTCATCGGCGCGATGGTGCTGTTGAGCACGTTGATCCGCTTCGTGCAGGAGGGCCGCTCGCACCGGGCGGCCGAGAGCCTGAAGACGCTGGTGGGCAACCGGGTCACGGTGATCCGGCGTGCACGTGGCGGGGCCGCAGCCGGGGCAACGTCGCAGCACCTGGACATCGCGCTGCGCGGGGTGGTGCCGGGTGACCTGGTGGCGCTGTCGGCAGGCGACATGGTCCCTGCCGACTGCCGGCTGCTCGCGGCCCGCAACCTGTTCGTGGCCCAGTCGGCCATGACCGGCGAGTCGATGCCGGTGCAGAAGACCGTCGAGCGCGGCGGTGACGACGCCGGGCCGATCGAGCAGCCCAACCTGGTCTTCATGGGCACCAGCGTTGTCTCGGGCTCGGCCACGGCATTGGTGGTCGCCACCGGCCACCGCACCTACTTCGGCACGCTGGCCATGCGGGCGACGGCCACCGACATCGCTCCGAACGCGTTCCAGGCCGGCGTCAACAGCGTGAGCTGGCTGCTGATCCGCTTCGCGGCGGTGATGGTGCCGATCGTGCTGCTGGTCAACGGCTTGACCAAGGGCAACTGGCTCGAAGCCTTGCTGTTCGCGCTCTCGGTGGCGGTGGGACTGACGCCCGAAATGCTGCCGATGATCGTGACCACGACACTGGCCAAGGGGGCGGTGCTGTTGTCGCGCAAGAAGGTCGTGGTCAAGCGGCTCGACGCGATCCAGAACTTCGGCGCGATGGACGTGCTGTGCACCGACAAGACCGGCACGCTGACCCAGGACAGGATCGCGCTTGCCCACCACACGGATGCGTTCGGCAACGCGTCGGACGAGGTGCTGAACTTCGCCTTTCTCAACAGCCACTACCAGACCGGCCTGAAGAACCTGCTCGACCACGCCGTGCTCGACCACGTCGAGCTGAAAGCCGAGCTCAAGCTCGAGCAGGACTACAGCAAGATCGACGAGATCCCGTTCGATTTCGAGCGCCGGCGCATGTCGGTGGTGGTGTCGGAGCGCGATCACCACCACGAGCTGATCTGCAAGGGCGCGCTCGAAGAGGTGCTGGCCGTGAGCACCCGCGTTCGTGTCGAGGGCGGCGCGACGCCGCGCGACGTGCCGATGGATCCTGCCATGCTCGATCGCGTGCAGCGCTTCGCGCGCAAGCTCAATCAGGACGGAATGCGCGTGGTCGCCGTGGCGATGAAGGAACTGCCGCCCGAGCAGTCGAAGTACACCGTCGCCGACGAGGCGGACCTGACGCTGATCGGCTACATCGCCTTCCTCGACCCGCCGAAGGAATCCGCCGCGCCGGCGCTGAAGGCGCTGGCCGCGCACGGCATCCGCGTCAAGGTGCTGACCGGCGACAACGAGATGGTCACCGCGAACGTGTGCAGCCAGGTCGGCTTGTCGGCCGGCGAGGTCCTGCTCGGCTCGCAGGTCGAAGGCATGGGCGACGAGGCGCTGGCGCAGGCCACGGAGAAGTACCAGGTCTTCGCCAAGCTGACGCCGCTGCACAAGGAACGCATCGTGCGCGCGCTGCGTGCCGCCGGCCATGTGGTGGGATTCATGGGCGACGGCATCAACGACGCGCCGGCGCTGCGTGCGGCCGACATCGGCATCTCGGTCGACTCGGCGGTCGACATCGCCAAGGAGGCGGCCGACATCATCCTGCTCGAGAAGAGCCTGCTGGTGCTCGACGAAGGCGTGGTCGAGGGCCGCGCCACCTTCAGCAACATGCTGAAGTACATCCGCATGACGGCCAGCTCGAACTTCGGCAACGTGTTCTCGGTGCTGGTGGCCAGCGCCTTCCTGCCTTTCCTGCCGATGCTGCCGCTGCAGTTGCTGGTGCAGAACCTGCTCTACGACATCTCGCAGACCGGCATCCCGTTCGACAACGTCGACGAGGAACTGGTGCGCAGGCCGCTGAAGTGGAATCCCGCCGACATCGGCCGCTTCATGGTCTTCTTCGGCCCGATCAGTTCCTTGTTCGACCTCACGACCTTTGCCGTGATGTGGTGGGTGTTCAAAGCCAATACTGTCGCGCAGCAGACCCTGTTCCAGTCGGGCTGGTTCGTCGTCGGCCTGCTGACGCAGACACTGATCGTGCACATGATCCGCACGCCCAAGCTGCCGTTCATCGACAGCCGCGCCGCGACACCGCTGCTGGCGATGACGGGTGCGATCATGCTCGCCGGGCTCTGGCTGCCGATGGGGCCGCTGGCCGGCTACTTCAAGCTGCAACCGCTGCCGGCGGCGTATTTCCTTTGGCTGGCGGCCATCCTGCTCGGGTACAGCGTGCTGACCACGTTGATGAAGCGCTTCTACATTCGCCGCTACGGTTGGCAGTGACCTTGCGCGGCTGCAGGCGCGGCGGTGCGGGCAATGCAGGCGCCTCAGGCCGCGGCCGCGCTCCCGCGGGCGGCGACGAGGCGTCGAGGTCGTCCCCACCGCGCAGCCAATGCGCCCCTTCGCGGGGCACAGAGTCTGCACCGCCTTCCGCGTCTTTCGCCGCCAGCGGTACAGCCTCGGGCAGAAGCGTTGCGGGCACATTCCCCCCGAGGCTTCAGGAAAAGGGCATCTGCGCGACTTTCCCGGCGGACCGTGCTTGCCGCCGGGGCGCCACAGTCGCGCGTCGCGTCGCGCTACCGCCGCGGCGCCGCTTCCGCGACCATCCGTTCCGCGGGATAGGGCTTGAGGAAGTCCCGCGCCTTGTCCACCGGGCATTCGAGCCACGCGTCGTAGTCGGCGGGCTCGAGGATCACGACCATGCGCTTCTCCTCGCCGGGCTTGTGGAAGCGCCGCATCAGTGCGTGATCGTCGGCGTTGATCGTCAGCATCGCGAACGACAGCACCTCGCGGCCGTCCGGCCCGCGCCACCAGCCCCACAGGCCCGCCAAGCCCATCGGCCTGCCGTCGGCCAGACCGATGCGCCAGCGCACCGCGCGGCCCGTCTCGTAGCTCGGCTCGAAGATCGCTTCGGCGGGGACGATGCAGCGCCGTCCGCGCCGCCACGAGTCGCGAAAGCTCGGCAGGCGGTCGGCGGTCTCGCTGCGCGCGTTGTAGGTGCGGCGGCCGAAGGCGATGTCCTTGGCCCAGTGCGGCACCAGGCCGAACAGGCCGAGTTCGATCTGGCGCTCGACCTCGGCGCGGTCCTCGCGGCGCAGGATGAACGGCCCGAGCTGCACCGGATACAGCTCCGGCGGCAGCGCGCCGACCGGACGGTCGACGCCGAAGAACTGCAGCAAGCGGTCCTGGGCCGTGACCGGGTGGTAGTTCGCGCACATCGGCGCACTGTAGCCGCGACGCTCAGCGTCTCATCGCACGCACGAGCATCAGCACCGGCAGCAGACCCACCGCGACGATGGCCAGCGACGGCAGTGCGGCCTCGGCCAGACGCTCGTCGCGCGCCAGGTTGTACGCCACCACCGCCAGCGTGTCGCTGTCGAACGGCCGCAGCACCAGCGTCGCGGGCAGCTCCTTCATCACGTCGACGAACACCAGCAGCATGGCCGCGAACATCGAGCGTCTCAGCAGCGGCGCGTGCACCGCGGCGAGCAGCCGCGTGCGCGAGGCGCCGAGCATGCGCGCGCTGTCGTCCAGGCTCGTAGGCAGGCGTGTGTAGCCGGCCTCGACGGTCTGCAGCGCGACGGCCGAGAAACGCACGAGGTACGCATATACCAGGCCCAGCGCCGTGCCGGTGACGATGGCGCTGGCCGGCGAACCCGGCCATTGCGCCTGCACGGCGCCCAGCGGCAGCAGGATACCCACCGCGATCACGGCGCCGGGCACCGCGTATCCGAGCGAGACCGCGCCGACGCCCACGCGCAGTGCCCGCGTGCGCCAACCCGCGCCGGCACCCAGCGCCGCCCAGCGCAGCACGAAGGCCAGTGCGAGAGCGAGCGCCGCGGCCGCCAGGGCCGCCGACGCGGCGAGCCAGAAGCTGGTCAGTGCCCAGTCGGCGAAGCGCTCGAGCGGCAGCCCGAATGCACCATGGCGTGCCTCGCGCCACACCAGCCGCACCAGCAGCACCAGCGGCAGCACGAAACCGAAGGTCACCGGGATCGCGCACAGCGACCAGGCCAGCAGCGCCAGCCCGCCCTGCAGCACGACCGGCCGCGCCTCCTGCCCACCCGCACCCTGCGCGCGCGCCTCGGCAAAGCGCATGCGCGAGCGCGCGTGGCGCTCGGCGATCAGCACGAAGGCCACCACCAGCAGCAGCGCCGCGGCGAGCTGCGCCGCCGCGGTGCGATCGTTCATCACGAGCCAGGCCTTGTAGATGCCGGTGGACAGCGTGGTCAGACCGAAGTACGCACCGACGCCGTAGTCGGCGAGCGTCTCCATCAGTGCCAGCGCGACCCCGGCCACCAGCGCAGGACGCGACAGCGGCAAGGCCACTTCACGCACACGGCGCCAGAATCCAGCACCCAGCAGGCGAGCCGCCTCCATCAGGTGCATTCCGCGCTCGGCCAGCGAGGTGCGCACCAGCAGGTAGACATACGGGTATAGCGCGAGCACGAACAACACGATCGCGCCTGGCAGGCTGCGCACGTCGGGCCACAGCGCCCCCTGCGCACCAGTGGCCTCGCGCAGCGTGCTCTGCAAGGGGCCGCTGTACTGGAGGAAGTCGGTGTAGACGTAGGCCAGCACGTAGGCCGGCGTGGCCAGAGGCAGCAGCAGCGCCCACTCGAACCAGCGCCGCCCGGGAAATTCGAACAGCGCGACCGCCGCCGCGGCGCCGGCACCCATCGCCGCCACCCCCAGGCCGACGCCCAGCGCCAGCACCAGCGACTGCAGCGCATAGCCCGGCAGCACCGTGTGCGCCTGGTGCACGAGCACGGCCCAGGCGGCTTCATCGAAAGCGAACCATGCGCCGAAGACGCCCAGCACAGGCAGCGCAAGCAGCAGGCACACGAAAGTCAGCAGCAGACGCATCGGTGGCCCCGCTCAGCCCGACCGAAGGGCTGTGAATGCGAACAATCCTCATTCATATGTAACAGGTATCATAGGGCCATGTTCCTGGAACTGCGAGACGTCAGCGTGCGGTATCCCGCGCGGCGCGCAGGCCACGATGCGGTCGACCGCGTCAGCCTGGCGCTGGGCGCAGGGCAGATCGGCGTGCTGATCGGCCCCTCGGGCTGCGGCAAGACCTCACTGCTGCGCGCGGTGGCCGGACTGGAGCACCTGGCCGGTGGCCGCGTTCGCATGGACGGCCGGGTGATGGCGGACGAGAAGATCCACCTTGCCCCTGAGGAGCGACGCATCGGCATGGTGTTCCAGGACTACGCCCTGTTCCCGCACCTGAACGTGCGCGACAACGTGGCCTTCGGCCTGCGCGAGCTGCCGCGCGTCGAGCGCCAGGCGCGCGTGGCCGAGGTGCTGGACCTGGTGGGCCTGGCGCATGCGGCACGGCGCGCGCCGCACCAGCTGTCCGGCGGCCAGCAGCAGCGGGTGGCGCTGGCGCGTGCGCTGGCGCCGCGGCCGCAGTTGCTGCTCCTCGACGAGCCCTTCTCCAACCTCGATGCCGACCTGCGCGACCGTCTGGCCCACGACATCCGGACCATCCTGCAGCGCACCGGCATCACCGCACTGTTCGTGACCCACGATCAGTTCGAGGCCTTCGCCATCGGGGACCTCATCGGCGTGATGAACCGCGGCCGGCTGGAGCAGTGGGACGACGCGTACAGCCTGTACCACCGGCCGGCCACGCGCTTCGTCGCCGATTTCATCGGTCACGGCGTGTTCGCACCCGGCCGGGTGGTCACCACCGCGGAGGGCCCGCGCGTGATGACCCCTCTGGGCGCCTTGGCCGACGCGGCCGAGTGCCCCCTGCCGGGCGCCTACCCGAACGACGAGTGCGACGTACTGCTCAGAGCCGACGACATCGTGCACGACGACGAGGCCCCGGTGCGCGCGCGCATCGAGCGCAAGGCCTTCCGCGGCTCGGAGTTCCTGTACACCCTGCGTCTCGCCTCGGGCGAGCAGGTGCTGGCCCATGTGCCCAGCCATCATGACCACCATGTCGGTGAGTGGATCGGCATCCGCCCGGTGGTCGACCATGTCGTGACCTTCGAGCGCCGCGAGGCCGATGCCCCGGCCGAGGGGTGAACTTTGCGCTTCTTCACGCATCCGATCGCGGGTGCGGGCGTATATTCCCGTGAAGTCTGTTCCGGAGGCACCGCCATGGGCGCCAAATTGAAGATCGCCGGTTTCGTCGCCCTGGGTGCGGTGGCCGGTGCGTTGACCACGATGCAGCTGCAGGCCGTGGCGCGTGCGAGTTTCTCGCCGCTGCCGCTCGAAGAGATGCAGCAACTCGCGTCCGTGTTCGGCATGATCAAGAGCGACTACGTCGAGCCCGTCGACGAGAAGAAGCTCATCACTGACGCGATCTCCGGCATGGTGGCGGGGCTGGACCCGCACAGCCAGTATTTCGACAAGAAGAGCTTCCGCGAATTCCGCGAAGGCACGACCGGCAAGTTCGTGGGCATCGGCATCGAGATCGCGATGGAAGACGGCCTGGTGAAGATCGTCTCGCCGATCGAGGGCTCCCCGGCCTTCCGCGCCGGCTTGAAGAGCGGTGACCTGATCACGCGCATCGACGACACGCCGGTCAAGGGTTTGTCGATCGACCAGGCCGTCAAGCGCATGCGTGGCGAGCCGGCGACCAAGGTTTCGCTGACGGTGTTCCGCAAGGACGAGGCGCGAACCTTCCCGGTGACCCTGGTGCGCGAGGAAATCCGCCAGCAAAGCGTGCGCGCCAAGTTGGTCGAGCCCGGGTTCGCGTGGATGCGGATCTCGGTGTTCCAGGAACGCACGGTCGACGACTTCTCGAAGAAGATCGAGGAGCTGTACAAGGCCGATCCGAATCTCAAGGGCATCGTGCTCGACCTGCGCAACGATCCGGGCGGCTTGCTCGACGGTGCGGTGGGCATCTCTGCGGCGTTCCTGCCGGCCAACACCGTGGTCGTCACGACCAACGGCCAGGTCGCCGACTCGAAGGCCACCTTCACGACGGCGCCCGAGTTCTACGCCCGCCGCAGCGCCGACCCGTTGCGCCGCCTGCCCGAGGCGGTCAAAAAGGTGCCGCTGGTGGTGCTGGTCAACGAGGGCTCGGCCTCCGCCAGCGAGATCGTTGCCGGTGCACTGCAAGACCACAAGCGGGCGATCGTGATGGGCTCGCAGACCTTCGGCAAGGGCTCGGTGCAGACCTGGCGACCGCTGACGGCCGAGACCGCGTTGAAGATCACGACGGCGCGCTACTTCACGCCGACCGGACGCTCGATCCAGGGCACGGGCATCGTGCCCGACGTGTGGCTCGACGAGACGGCCGAGGGCAACGTATTCGCCGCGCTGCGCCTGCGTGAGGCCGACCTCGACAAGCACCTGGTCGGCAAGGACGAGAAGAAGGACGATGCCCGCGTCAAGGCTCGCGACGAAGCGCGCAAGAAGTTCGAGGAGCAGCAGGCCAAGAGCAAAGAGCCCGTGAAGCCGCTGCCTGAGTTCGGCAGTGCGGAGGACTGGCCGCTGCGCCAGGCGCTGAACCAGCTTCAGGGCAAGACGGTGGTCGCCTCCAAGACTGCGGTCGAGCGCAAGGCCGAGGCGAAGACGGAATAATCAGCACGACACAAGGCCCGCAGCGCGGGCCTTGTCCGCGGGCTTGGAGTGAGGCCCCGTTGGACGACACCCAGCTGCTGCGCTACTCGCGCCACATCCTGCTCGACGAGATCGGCATCGAGGGCCAGCAGCGCCTGCTCGCATCGCACGCGCTGGTGATCGGTGCCGGCGGCCTGGGCTCGCCGGTGGCGCTGTACCTGGGCACCGCGGGCGTGGGACGCATCACGATCGTCGACCACGACAACGTCGACCTCACCAACCTGCAGCGCCAGATTGCGCACAGCCTGGCGCGCGTGGGCACGCCCAAGGCCACGTCGGCACAGGCTTCGATCGCCGCAATAAACCCCGACGTCCAGGTGCAGCCGCTGATCGAGCGCGCCGACGCCGCGCGCCTGGACACGCTGGTGGCCGAGGCCGACGTGGTGCTCGACTGCTCGGACAACTTCAAGACGCGCCACGCGGTCAACGCCGCCTGCGTGAAGCACAAAAAGCCGCTGGTGTCCGGCGCGGCGATCGGCTTCGACGGCCAGATCTCGGTCTACGACACCAGGCAGCCCGACGCGCCCTGCTACGCCTGCCTGTTCCCGGCCGAGGCGACGTTCGAGGAAGTGCAGTGCGCGACGATGGGCGTGTTCGCGCCGCTGGTGGGCATCATCGGCACGATGCAGGCGGCCGAGGCCTTGAAGCTGCTGGCCGGCATCGGCACTTCGCTGGCCGGGCGACTGCAGATGCTCGATGCGCGCACGATGGAGTGGAACGAGATCCGCCTGGCGCGGCAGCCGCATTGCGCGGTGTGCGCGTCAGCGCGATCCTGATGCCTGGTCAGCCGCGGCAAGCGCCTGGGCCTCGCCGTACCCGGGCAGTTGTCGATCGTCGGCTTCGACGACCTCGAGCTCGCCGCCCATCTGCAGCCCGCGCTGACCACGGTGCGCGTGCCGGCCGAGGAGATGTGGCGCTGCGCGGCCGACCGCGTGCTCGCCGCACTGCAGGGCGAGGATCTGCCGCGCGAGACAGAGATCGACGTCGCGCTGGTGGTGCGCGAGTCTTCGGGCCCGCCGACGGGAGGCGCACGATCGCGACGCGGCTAGGGCCCGCTCACGCTACGGAGCTGACCGCGTGAGCCAGGCGTCGAGCTGGGCACGCGTCGGCGCGCCGGCGTTGCCCAACCCATGAGCACACTTGTAGGCCGCCGCGGCGCAAGCCCAGGCCACGGCATCGCGGGCCGGGCGCCTTTCGCCCAAGGCCAGGGCGAGCGCTGCGTGGAACACGTCGCCCGCGCCGGTGGTGTCGAGCGCCTGGACGCGCGGCGCCGGCACCTGCTGCACGACGCCGCCGCGCTCGCGGTAGCGCGCGCCTTCGGGCCCCTGGGTCACGAGCGCGGCTTGCGGGCCGAGCGCGAGCACGTCGTCCAGCGCCGCGTCGACGTCGCGCCCGCGCGCCCAAAGTGCCAGGCCCGGCGTGGAGAAGGCCACCCACTGCGCCAGCGGCACCAGGCGCTGCAGATCGGCCAGCGGCGCCACCTCGGCGTCGAGCACCGACAACACACCGTGCTCGCGCGCCCACGCCAGCGCCGCGGCAGCACCGTCGGGCCAGCGCGGATCGGCCAGTACCACGTCGGCGCCTTCGAGCACGCGCGTGTCGAGCGGGTGCGCGCGCGCGAGTGCGTCGCCGCGGTGCACCACGATCTGGCGCTCGCCGCCGGCATCGACGATCACCGACGCGAGCGAGGTCGAGCAGCCGCGCACCGAGGCCAGGCCGCGCGCCTCCACGCCCTCGGCGGCGACGCGCTCGCGCAGCCATCGCCCGGAGTCGTCATCGCCCACGCGGCCGATCAATCGCACGCTGGCGCCCAGGCGCGCCGCTGCGATCGATGCGTGCAGCGCCATGCCCCCAGGCAGCGCCTGGTAGCGGTGCGCCAGCGTCTTGGACGAGCCGCCCGCGAGATGCTCGACTTCGAACACATGATCCAGCGCGGCATGGCCCACGCAGGCGACGCGCAACCGTCTGTCCTGCCGAGGAAGAACGCGCGCGGCGCGCGCAGCGGGGTCAGCTCGCACGCAGCGAGGCTAACACCGCCTCGGCCACCTCGACACCCTCGGCCTCGGCCTGGCGCCGCAGCGCCTCGCGGCGCGCCCCCGGCAGGCGCACGCCCTCGTCCTTCAGCATCTCGGAGATCAGCGCCTCGATGCGGTCGAGGTACCCGTCGCGCCCGGCCAGCGCGCCCGGGTCGACGACGATGAAAGCCTGGCCGATGCGCGGCCGGTTGCCTTCGTCGACGAAGAAGCTCGACGCCTCGAAGCCGAACTGTGCGCCGATCACCGCGGTGACCAGCAACTCGACGATCAGCGCCAGCATCGCGCCCTTGGTCGATGTCACCGCGCCGATCGGCAGCATCGAGCCTTCGAGCGCGGCCTTCGCGTCAATGGTCGGGTTGCCTTTGGCATCGAGTGCCCAGCCGAGCGGGATCGGTTCGCCCTTCTTGGCCGCGACCATCACCTTGCCGCGTGCCACTTCCGACAGGCTCAGGTCGATCATCAGCGCATCGCCGGTGCGGCGCGGGAACACCGCGGCCACCGGGTTGGTGCCGAAGATCGGGTGCTTGCCGCCGGCCGCCGGCATCGCGGCCGGCGAGTTGGCCAGCGCGATGCCCACGAGGCCCGCATCGGCCACCGCGCGCAGGTGATCGACGATCACGCCCGCGTGATGGCTGTTGGTCACGCCGGCAAAGGCCACGCCGTGCGATTTCGTGCGGGCGATCGCCTCGCGAACCGCGAGTTCGCAGGCGGCGAAGGCCAGGCCGCAGCCGGCGTCGATCTGCACCGCGCCGCCGCGTTCGCCGGCCACCCTGGGCATCGCCTGGCCATCGACACGGCCGTTGCGCAAGTGCGTGGCGTACTGCGACACGCGCGACAGGCCGTGCGAGCCGATGCCCTGGGCCTCGGCGAGCACGAGTGCGCGCGCCGTGGCTTCGGCCATCGGCGGATTCGCGCCGGCGCGCTGAAGCGCGTCGCGCACGAGGGCGCGCAGTTCGGAAAGCGGTACCTTCATCGCAACGCTTCCAGCACTTTGTCGGCAATCAGGAAGCTCACACGCTCGTTGCTCTCGGCCGAGACGCCGGCGATGTGCGGCGTCAGCAGCAGGTTAGGGCACCCCTTGAAGTGGTCCGACGCCGGCAGCGGCTCGCTTCCGAACACGTCGATCGCCGCGCCGCCGAGCGCACCGCTCTTCAAGGCCGCCGCGAGCGCCGCCTCGTCGACGATGCCGCCGCGCGCGGTATTGATCAGCACCGCCCCCTTCTTCATCGCTGCGATGCGTCGCACGTCGAACAGGTTGCGCGTGCTGTCCACCAGCGGCACGTGCAGGCTGATCACGTCGGCCGAGGCGATCACCTCGTCCAGGCCGGCGGCGCGCACCGCATGCGCCGCGAAGGCCGGGTGGTCGGCGTCCATCATCGCGTCGAAGGCGATGACCTGCATGCCCAGCCCTTGCGCGAGTTTCGCCGTGAGCTGGCCGATCGAGCCGAATCCGATCAACCCCAGCGTCTTGCCGGCGATCTCGCGCCCGTTGGACAGCGCATTGCGCGGCCATTGGCCTGCCGCCACCGCAGCGGTGCTCTGGTACGCACCGCGCAGCAACAGCATCGCGCCGGCAATCACATACTCGGCCACCGACAGCGCGTTCGCACCGGTGGCCGGGATCACCTTCATGCCGCGGCCCTCGCAGGCCGGCACGTCGATGTTGTCCAGGCCCACGCCCAGGCGTCCGACGACGCGGCACTGTCTCAACGCCGCGAGCAGTTCGCCGCGCACCTGGGTGCGGTTGCGAACGATCAGCACGTCGGCGTTCGAACCCTCGGCCTTCAGGCGCGGCGCGTCGTCGACCAGCTTGGGGTCGTACAGGACGTCATGCCGGGCGGCGCGCAGCCGCTCGACCGCGCGCTCATCCATGAACTCGCTGATGACGATGCGTGACATGTCAGCCCCTCTTCCGCGAAGCACCACGGCGGGTCCCCCGAGGGGACGGCCGCTCGCTTGGGTCGGCTCGGCGCGGCGCGGCCATCATGCGGACTCGTACAACCGCGTCATCACGAACTCGCGGTGGCCCAGCGCCTCGGCCGCCGTGAGCCGGCCGTTGGCCGTGCGCAGCATGCACTCGAGCAGCTTGTCGCCCGCCTGGTCGAGCGTGATCTCGCGCTGCAACAGGCCAGAGGTGTCGACGTCGACGTGCTCGCTCATCAGGCGCACCGTGCGCGGGTTGGCGCAGATCTTGATCACCGGCAGGATGGGGTTGCCGATCACGTTGCCCTGCCCGGTCGGGAAGAAATGCACCGCGTAGCCCGAGGCCGCGCACAGCGTCACCATCTCGGCGGCGGCCGACGATGAGTCCATGAACCACAGGCCGGGGCCGGTCGGGATCTCGGCCTTGTCGAGCACGCCGTCGACCTTGCAGACCTTGCCGATCTTCTGGATGTTGCCGAGTGCCTTTTCCTCGATCGTGGTCAGGCCGCCGGCGATATTGCCCTTGGTCGGCTGGCTGTCCGACAGGTCGCTCGTCTTGTGGCGGTTGATCATGTCCTGGTAGCGGTTGAACATGAACATGAAGCGCTCGCGAACCTCGGGTGTGCGGCAGCGTGCGGCCACGATCTGCTCGCCGCCGGTGAGTTCGCTCGTCTCGCCGAACACGAGCGTGCTGCCCAGCGGGTAGAGCTTGTCGAAGGCGTTGCCCACCGTCGGGTTGGCGCCGCAGCCGCTGGTGGTGTCGCTTTCGCCGCACTTTGTGCTGACCCAGAGTTCGTTCAGCGCGCAGGCCTCGCGCTGCTTCTCGCTGGCCCACTGCACGTACTCGCGTGCCACCTTGCTGGCGCGCAGGATCGTGTCGTGGTCACCGTGGCCTTCGATGCCGAAGCCGGCCACCGGCTTGCCGGTGGCGGCGATGCCGTCGACCACCTTCTTGGTCCAGCTGTCCTCGATGCCGATCACGACGACCGCCGCGACGTTGGGGTTGCAGCCCGCACCGATCAGGGTGCGGAAGTGCAGCTCGAGGTCAGCGCCGAACTGCAGCCGTCCGTAGGGGTGCGGGATCGCCAGCGCGCCCTTGATGTTGTGCGCCACCGCTTCGGCTGACGCATTGGACAGATCGTCCAGCGGCAGGATGATGACGTGGTTGCGCACGCCCACGCGACCGTTCTCGCGCCGGTAGCCGAGGAAGGTGGTGTCTTTCGAGATGACGCTCATGAAATCTGCTCCGTGATGGATGTGTCTTGCCAAGCGGCCGCCGCGGATCGGGCTTTGCCCGGCCGCTGGCGGCGCCCCCCTTAGGGGGTGCGGCGTCAGCCGCTCCGGGGGGTTACCAGCGTTTCGTCTTGATGTTCTGGACGTGGGCGTGTTCGCCGGCCTTGATCGGCGCGACCACCTTGCCCATGTCGATGCCGTACTTCCAGACGGTGTCGCCGACGGCCATGTCCTTCAACGCCACCTTGTGGCCGATCGGGATGTCCGAGCGTGCGACGACATTGGTCATCTTGTCCTCGTCCATGATCCAGCCGGACAGTTCCATGCCGGCCTTCACGCCTTCGACCACGACGACGGCCACGGTGTCCTTGGTGTCGTGCAGCACGAAATGAATCATGCGGATGCTCCTTGCTGATGTTGTGCGGGGGTGGTGCAAGTTTAGGTGCGGCGCGAGCCGCGTCAATCAAGTCATTTGTATGACTTGAATGAATAGCGGCCGGCCGCTAGCATCGCCGCGATGAGCGAAGCCGTCTTCGAGCGCCTCGACCCCGGACAGGCCGGCGACGCCCCCCTGTACCGCCTGGCCAAGCGGGCGCTGCTCGCGGCCATCGAATCCGGCCGCTGCCCGCCCGGTCGCGCGCTGCCCAACGAGACCCAGCTGGCCGCGGCGCTGGGCATCTCGATCGGCACGCTGCGCCACGCGGTGGACGAGCTGGTGGCCGAGCGCATCCTGCTGCGCCGCCAGGGCCGCGGCACCTTCGTCGCGACCCACACGACCGATCGCTTCGTGTTCCAGTTCTTCCACATCGAGCGCAGCGACGGACGGCGCGAGGCGCCGCAGGTGGAGTTGCTTTCTTTCGAACGCGGCCGCCTCGAGGAGGAGGCAGCCACCGCACTGGGCCTGCGCGTCGGAGAGCCCGCCATCATGGTCGAGAACCGGCTCGCCCTGCAGGGCCGCCCGGTCGTCTACGACCGGCTCACGGTGCCGGCCGCCTTGTTCCGCGGCCTGACCGAGAAGCGGCTGCGCGAGCGCCCGAGCACGATCTATCACCTGTACCAGACCGGCTTCGGCATCACCGTGGTGCGCGCGCACGAGCGGGTGCGCGCGATCGGCGCCGATCGCACGGCCGCACGCATCCTCGGTGTCGTGCCGGGCACGCCGGTGCTGCAGGTGCGGCGCACCGCGCTGGCCCTGAACGACAAGCCGGTCGAGTACCGCGTCTCGACCTTGTGGACGGCGCAACACGACTACGTGAGCACGTTGTCGCCCGCCACCTGAGGAGCGTAAGCTGCCACCATGAGTCCAAAGATCCCCGACCTCGTTGCGCGCAACTTTCCATCGGCCGAGGAGGAAGCGCACGCACTCAAGCCGGTTTCACGCTACGAAGGGCCCGACAGCAGCTACCGCCTCGCGTTCACCGACGAGGACTTCCTGCTGCGCGAGGACCTGCGTCCGGTGCGCATGCAGCTCGAGCTGCTCAAGCCCGAGACCATCCTGCGCGAAGAAGGCGTCGCGGCGACGATCGTCCTGTTCGGCAGTGCGCGGCTGGTGCCACAGGCAGTGGCCGAAGCGCACCTCGCCAGGGCCGAGTCGGGCGGCGATGAACGCGCCATCGCCCAGGCGCGCATGGCGCTGACGATGTCGCGCTATTACGAGGAGGCCCGCGAGTTCGCCAACCTGGCCACGCGCGCGAGCATGTCGCTCGACGAGAAGATCGTCATCGTCACCGGCGGCGGGCCCGGTGTCATGGAAGCCGGCAACCGCGGCGCCAGTGACGCCGGCGGCCCGAGCATCGGACTGAACATCGTGCTGCCGCACGAGCAGCAGCCGAACCCCTACATCACGCCCAAGCTGTGCTTCCAGTTCCACTACTTCGCGCTGCGCAAGATGCACTTCCTGATGCGCTCGGTGGCGCTGGTGTGCTTTCCCGGTGGATTCGGCACGCTCGACGAGCTGTTCGAGGTCCTCACGCTGACGCAGACCGGCAAGGTGCGGCGCCGCCCGATCGTGCTCGTCGGACGCGAGTTCTGGCGCAAGCTGATCGACTGGCAGTGGCTGGTCGACACCGGGATGATCGGCGCTGAAGACCTGAGCCTGTTCCATCTCGTCGAGACGGCCGAGGAAGCCTGGAGCGTGCTCGTGCGCGAGTTCGGGCTCGATCTGACGCCGACGACAACGGGGGAGTTCGCCGACGACATCTGATCGAACGGCACGCGGCCCTGCCAAAGCGCAGCCGCTCAGGCGCGCATGGTTGCAGACTGCCCGGTCCGCTTGGGCGCGGCACCAGCGAGCAGGCGAGTCGCCACCGCCTCGGCCACCTCGATGCCATCGACCGCGGCCGACATGATCCCGCCGGCGTAGCCCGCGCCCTCGCCGGCCGGGTACAGGCCGCCGACGTTCAGGCTCTGGTAGTCGCTCCCGCGCGTGATCCGCAACGGCGAGGAGGTACGCGTCTCCACGCCCGTGAGCACGGCGTCGGGCATCGCGAAGCCTTTGATCTGCCGCTCGAAGGCCGGCAGTGCCTCGCGCAATGCAGCCAGCGCGTAACCGGGCAGCGCGGGGCGGCCGGGGTCGGCCAGGTGCGTCGGCTGCACGCCGGGCTGGTAGGACGGCACCACGCTGCCGAAGGCGGTGGAGCGCTGGCCTTTGAGGAAGTCGCCGAGCAACTGCCCCGGTGCACGGTAGCCGCCACCGCCGAGTTCGAACGCGCGCGATTCCCAGAAGCGCTGGAAGGCGATGCCGTCCAGCGGGTTCACCGGCCCTTCGTGCGATCCATCCTGCCGGTAGTCCTGCGGCGAGATGCCCACCACGAGGCCCGCGTTGGCGTTGCGCTCGTTGCGCGAGTACTGGCTCATGCCGTTGGTCACCACGCGCTCGCTCTCCGAGGTGGCGGCCACCACGGTGCCGCCGGGGCACATGCAGAAGCTGTACACCGCGCGGCCGTTGCGCGCGTGGTGCACCAGACGGTAGTCGGCTGCGCCGAGGATGGGGTGGCCGGCGCTTGGGCCGAAGCGCGCGCGGTCGATTACGCCCTGCGGGTGCTCGATGCGCACACCGATGGAGAAAGGTTTCGGCTCCATGAACACGCCGCGCGCGTGCAGCATCGCGAACGTGTCGCGCGCGCTGTGGCCGAGCGCCAGCACCACGTGATCGGCGTCGATTTGCTCGCCCGAGGCCAGCACCACGCCGCGGATGTGCGACGCGTCGCCGCTCCTGTCGATGTGCAGGTCGGTCACCCGTTGCTCGAAGCGGATCTCGCCGCCCAGCGCCTCGATCTCGGCGCGCATCTTCTCGACCATGCCGACGAGCCGGAAGGTGCCGATGTGCGGCTTGCTGACGAAGAGGATCTCGTCGGGCGCGCCGGCCTTGACGAACTCGTCGAGCACCTTGCGCGTGAGGTGGCGCGGGTCGCTGATCTGGCTCCACAGCTTGCCGTCGGAGAAGGTGCCCGCGCCGCCTTCGCCGAACTGCACGTTCGACTCCGGGTCGAGCACGCCGCGCCGCCACAGGCCCCAGGTGTCCTTTGTGCGCTCGCGCACCGCGCGGCCGCGCTCCAGCACGAGCGGCCGCAGGCCCATCTGCGCCAGCAGCAGCGCGGCGAACAAGCCGCACGGGCCGAACCCCACCACCAGTGGCCGCGGGCGAGCAACGGCGTGAAAGTCGGCCGGCGCGTGGGCCAGGAAGCGATAGTGCGTGTCGGGGCTCGGCCGCACATGCGCGTCGCCCTCGAAGGTGCGCAGCAGCGCCGCCTCGTCGACGCCGGCGGCGAGTTCGCAGTCGAGCGTGTAGATGAGCACCACCGCCGACTTCTTGCGCGCGTCGTAGGCACGCTTGAAGACGGTGATGCTCTTCAGTTGGTGCTCGGCCAGCCGCAGGCGGGCCAGCACGGCCGGGCGCACCGCGTCCGGGGCATGCTCCAGCGGCAGGCGCAACTCGGTGATTCTCAGCATGGGCCCGGCACCCCGAGGCGGCTCGCCACACCGCCTCTCACACGGTCAAGCGCAGGAGTGCTGGCTCAGCCGCCCCGGTGCGCGCGCTTGCCGGGGTTCTTCTTGCTGCGCGTGTGCGAGCCGCGTTCCTTGCTGACGCGCTGGCCGCCGCCGGTGTTGCTGTTGGTGCCCTGCACGGTGGCGGGACGAGGGGTGGCGCGGCGGTCGGCCTCGGTGACGATCTTGTTGCCCATGGTGGCTCCGGGAGGTTCTTTTGTCGAAGGGCGAATTAGGCCACAAGGTCTGACTGGCGCCAGGTTCCCAAAGTCGCCGGCCGTGGCACGGCTCGGGCCCTTTGGCGAAGAGCTCTGGATGCATGCCCAGTTCGACGTTGCGTCCGTGATCCAACGCGGCCAGGTGGTCCATGCGCGCGACAATGGTCACCGGTACGACACTGAAATGCGCCACAGGCAACGGCGGGCGAGTTCGCGGACGGGGTGCGAGGCCGTGCGTGACGGGTCTGCTTTCACCGCATTACCAGCGGTCGACTGAGCGTGCCGAATGTCTGCGATGTGCGTGAAGGGAACCGTCGCGCGCGGGCACTCGCGGTTGCCTTCGTCGCCGTTGCCGACGTTCGGGTCGTGCAGCTGCACTGCTCTCAACTGGTCGCGAGTGCGCGCTCGCCGGTGACCATGGGCCACACAGGAATTGCCCAAACGCGCCACCCTCACACTTCGAGCATCCGCACCTTCACCGACTTCCCCTTGACCTTGGCCGCCGCAAGCTTCTTCAGCACCTCGCCCGCGATGCCGCGCTCCACCGCGACATAGGTCGAAAACTCGTTGACGTTGATCTTGCCGATCTGCGCCGCGGCATAGCCGAGGTCCTTGGTCAGCGCGCCCAGCACGTCGCCGGGCCGGATCTTCTCCTTGCGCCCGCCTGCGATCTGCAGCGTGGCCATCGGCGGGCGCAGCGGCTCGGCGCTCGCCGGCGTCAGCGTTGCGAGCGGCTGCCACTCCGACTTGAAGCCAAGCACGTGCTCGATCTGGCCGACGCGGCCCATCTCGTCCAGCGTAGCCAAGCTGAAAGCCCAGCCTTCGGCGTCCACCCTTCCGGTGCGGCCGATGCGATGCGTGTGCGTCGCCGGCTCTGCCGTCACTTCGACGTTGATCACCGCTTCGAGCTCGGCGATGTCGAGGCCGCGCGCAGCGATGTCGGTGGCCACGAGCACACTGGCGCTGCGGTTGGCGAACTGAACCAGCACCTGGTCGCGGTCGCGCTGCTCCAGGTCGCCATGCAACTCGAGCGCCGCGAAGCCCTGGGCCTTCAGCACGTCCACCAGGTTGCGGCACTGCTGCTTGGTGTTGCAGAAGGCCAGCGTGCTCACCGGCCGGTAGTGGTTCAGCAGCAGCGACACCGCATGCAGGCGCTCGTCCTCGCGCACTTCGAAGCCTGGATGGCAAAGCGGCGCGGGTTCAGGTTGGCCAGCAGGGCCAGCGCGAACGCCGCCGTCTTGCCGCTTCCGGTCTTGGCCTGGGCGATCAGGTCG